>Ga0210394_10008642_pt1 | contig 10422 bp, 9 predicted proteins | sample IncBWC12MmetaG_FD_160121 | JGI IMG/M metagenome (GOLD analysis project Ga0210394, IMG submission 160121) | Forest soil microbial communities from Barre Woods Harvard Forest LTER site, Petersham, Massachusetts, United States - Inc-BW-C-12-M | ecosystem: Environmental > Terrestrial > Soil >...
TACGAGCCGTCCAACGCTCAATAGCTGACGTGTTCAACCAGCCGAACCGCCGTGTGCGGAACCGCATGCACGGTGGTGTGGGAGGGGCGGAGCCGCGAGGCTCCCCCCTATCCCGATCGAGGACGCCTGCTCTACTACGGTGCCGGATACAGAAGGAACAACTCGTTCTTCCTGACGAAGGCGTTCCGGAGCAGGTAGACGTACGGGCGCTGGCTCTTGTACGTCATCAGCACCTCGGCTTTCGTCTTCTGCACGGCGGTGGAGAGGGCGTAGGTGGTCCAGGAGAAAGCCTGCATGCGCGCCGGGGGCAGGAGCGCGCGGCGCGGCATCTTCATGAACGCGGTGTGGATGCGGCTTCGGGCGGTGTGAACGAGATAGCCGAGGCGCGAGGGTTGAAGCTGGAGATCGGCGAGGGCGGCGTCGGTGATCTCTGCGGCGGCGCTGTGATCCGAGTGCAGATCGAACGGAACCGGCGCGATGACCATCGTCGGCTGCACCCGGGTGATGAGCTTCTTGATGTCGTTCATCAGGCTGGCGTAGTTGTAATCAGCGCGCGGTGTCACAGCATCGGCGTACGGCACGCTGTTTTCACGTGTGCTCTGGGAGCGGACGATCGCGCCGGGGTTGTCGACCATCGTCCGCAGGCCACGGTCGGGGTAGCCGAGCACGAAGTAGTGATCGCGCGGGATCCCGAGCAGGTGCATGGCCTGGCGGGCCTCGCTGATGCGCACGTTGCCGACGCCGAGGAAGTTTGCCGCCGTCGGACCGAGCGTCTTGTACATCAGATGGGCGGAGAAGCGGTTGCAGTCGCCGGCGGTCAGGAAGACGACATAGACGTCCGCCCCGTTTGCCAGGGCATCGATGGCATAGCCGCCCGCGCCGATCGACTCGTCGTCGATGTGTGGTGCGACGATGAGGATGCGGTCCTGACTCCCCGCGGCGTGGAGGCTGGGGTACTGCTGCATTTTCGCGTCGTCGGTGCGAGCCTGATTGAGCAAGAGCATCGTGATGAGGGCGGGCGGATTATACGGTCTCGGGGTCTAGCGGTTGCGCGGTCTCGCGGTTAATGGGTTGCTCAGGACTGTCGAGGGTGACCCGCCGGCAACTCAGCAACCGCGTGACTCGCAACCGCGCGACCCCGCGACCGGGAGACCCGCAACCGCGAGATCCCGCAACCGCGAGACCCCGCAACCGCGAGACCCCGAGACCTCCATCAGAACCCATACCTCACTTCCAGCGTCAACATTCGTCCGTCCGTGTCGGGATTGAAGCCGGATTGCAGGGCGGCGGGGCGGTTGCCGGTGATCTGCGCGAACTCGGTGCCGAGGCGGACGTTAGGCGTCAGATCGTGCATCCAGGCCAGCACCCAGGAATGACCCTGCTCCGAGTTGTTTTCGGCCACTCCATCGCGATCCTTCGTGGAGAAGGTGTCGAAGCGGATTGAGTAGCGATCGTTACCGAGCTTGTACGACGTGAGGATGTACCAGGTCGCGAAGTCCGCCTGCACGAAACGGGGCGCATCCCCCATGCCGGTCTTGCCCCAGCAGTACTCGGTGGCGATTGTCGCCGGCGAGGTGAGGCCTACCTGCGCGGCGGCGATGTTGAAGCGCGTCTGCCATGCGTATTCGCCGCGATACTCGTCACGTTCGCCGCGGTTGTCGACGTGCGTGACCTGCGCCATTGCTCGTTCGGGGAGTTGCAGCCGGAGTCGGGCCGAGATGCCGGTGCGCCCGTCGAGATCGCGCTCGAATGGGACGGTACCGTCGTGGCGCTGCTTGGCGAATGTGGTGGGGAGAGAGAAGAGCGGTGGCAAGGGAAGGACTTCGTCGTAGACCGTAAGGCGGTTACCGACCGACCAGCCCCGCCACGCCAGGAGCGCACCGAGCGTGTCGTTGTTGCGAAAGGCGGTGGCGGCTGCCGTCACGTAGAGGTTTGGCCGCCAGGCGAGGTCGATCCCCACGGGGCGGAACTCTTCACCGATCCATGAGTTGAGCGGCGAGAAGTTGACGGTGTATGGAGAGGTCCAGAGCGGACCGGTGTTCTCGCGCGACGTGGCGAGGAAGAACTGGCCGGCGCGAACATCGAAATGCTCGGAGTGCAGGTTGACGTATGCGTCGACGAGGCCGGTGCGTTTGCCCTCCGCGCCCGGTTGGTCGCGGCGCGCCACACCGCTGGCGTGGAGGTTGAGCCACGATACTGGCGTCCAGTCGGCGCCGACCTGGGCGGCGCCGAGCGTCAGGATGCGATGGTCGTTGACGCCTGACGCGCCCGTGTCGAAGCGGCCGAACCCGCCCTCGAGCCACGAGGGCTGTCCACTCGTATAGATCTCACGAGCAGAGAGGAAGCCGTGAAGCTGGAACGCCGATTGCGCGATCGCCGGAGAGGCGAGGGCGAGGGTGAGGAGTGCCAGACGGAAGGACCGCATGAGGGGATTGTAGTTCTGCCGCTGTGCGGCGTTGTCGGTTGTCGGTTGTCGGTTGGTTGTTGGTGCCCGTTGAATGTCGGACGTGGGCGCGCGTCTTGAACGCTCGTTCCCACGCGCTCCGCAGCGCCCGACAACCGACAACCGACAACGCGCAAGGCGCAGACTCAGAACCCGTACCGGTACTCGATCGTTACCGTCGAACCGCCGGTGCGTGGATCGAAGTCTGGCGCGAGGCCGGGGCGGTTGCCGCTGACCCTCACGTATTCGATGCCGGTGCGTGCGTTGGCGCTGGCATCGTGCATCCAGGCCACGGTCCAGGCGCGGCCGTTCTCACGGCTGCCGTCGGTGGGCGGACGCAACGCATCGCGCGTCGAGAATCGCTCGACGCGTGCGCTGACACGCTCCGTACCGAACTTGTGAGAGGCCAGCAGGTACTCGGTATCGAAATCCATGGTGAAGCGGCCACCCGGGAATCCCACCGCGGTCGAGCCGTACGCCCATTCCGCCGCGACCGTGGTGTCGCCCGTCGTACCGGCCTCTCCGCTGACGACGTTGAAGTGCGTCTGCCACGGCGTCTGACCCTTCAGATCGACCGGAGAAATCGGTGCGCGGTTGTCGATGTGTGCAACCTGGAGCATGGCACGCTCGGGAAGGGACACGCGAACGCGCTCGGAATAGCCGTTCTTGTTGTCGAGATCCGCGCCGATCGGCCGCACCGAGTCGTAATCCGGCAGCGGGATGCGCTCGTCATACGTGGTCAGATAGTTACCGAGCGTCCAGCCGCGGGCGGCCAGCGCGGTGCCCATCGTGTCATTCCCTCGAAAGGCTGTCCCGCCGACCGTCACGTAGAAGCTCGGCGACCACTGCAGGTCCGCGCCGATCGGCCGCACTTCCTGGGCGATCCACGAGTTCAGCGCGGAGTAGGTGATCGTGTACTTCGACGTCCAGAGAGGATCCGTGTTCTCCCGGGACGTCGGCAGCCAGAACTCGCCGGCGCGCAGGCGCCAGTGCGGGTTGTGGATTTCGAGGTAGGCCTGCACGATGCCGGCGCGTTTGCCGCCGGAGCCGGACTGCTCATGCCGCGCCACGCCGTCTCCGTGGAACAGGAACCAGGAGGATGGCGTCCAGTCGAGGCCCAGTTGCGCGCTGTCGACGTTGACGAGGTGATGGTCGTCGGGATTGGCCGCGCCGACATCGAAGCGCCCCACGCCGTCCTGAAGCCACCCGGGCTGGGCGTTGACGTAGATCTCGCGCGCGGCGAGGTACCCGTGAAACTGCAGCGATGATTGGGCGCCCGCGGCCGTGGCGACGCCGAGTAGAAGGAACGCGAGCGTTGTTCGCATCATCTGATTCTAGTGCTCCTGTAGGGTTCGCGGGTCGCGCCATAGTCCGACTTCGCGCGTTCCGTAGTCGATCGTCACGAGAAATTTGGAGAGGACGCGGTTGCCGACGCGCGGATCGGAGACGTCGGCGAGGTGGATATCGAGGTTGCCCAGATCGGCTCCGCCGAGCTGCAGACGCGCGTGCGTCCGGCCGGCGGGGGCGGCGCCGCGCGGAAGCGTCAGCGTGTCGGGAGAGGTCGTGTCGACGATGGCATCCACCGGCTTTCCGTCGACGATGACGGTTACGCGCGGCTCGGCGGCGAAGCGGTAGATGGTCATCAGCTCCGGATGGATTCCTTCTTTCTGATACGTGATCAACCCCGAGGTGTAGTCGATCGAGACGGCGCGACTGCCCCACACATCGGCGCCGATGATGCCGTCAGCCACAGAATGCAAGTCCAGAACCACCGGTGTGAAGTGGAGCGCTTCCTTCTGATTGATTTGCAGGAGCCGCCCGCCGCGCCAAGCCGCCGCGGGCAGGCTGGCGGCGAAGCGTTCGTCCAGCGCCGTCCTGGCCTGAGCTGTACCGAAGAGGAACTGTCCCGCGCGGCCGTCGACCGTCGCAGAGGGGAGGAATATCAGATTGTCGCGAATGACGAACGACAGATTCACTTCCTGGCCGATCGGCTCATCAGCCCACGGCGGCGTGAACGAGCACGATACGCACAGCAGCAGCGTAGCGATTGCGATGGAAGCGCTTTTCGAGTACATACCGGCGGCGTTTTGATCTGCAACAAGGGGACCCGGAGGAATGATGCTGAGTGAATTCAGGAACGAACCGCTGACCGACTTTAGCAAACCTGAGGAGAAAGCGGCGATGGAAGCGGCACTGGCCACCGTCAGAGCGGAGTTCGGCCGCGAGCACCCGGTCGTGATTGGCGGTGAACGGATCACGGGGCTGAAGACGTACGACTCGATCAACCCGTCGCACAAATCGCAGCTCCTCGGGCGATTCAACAAGGCCACCAGGGAGCACGTCGAGCGCGCTCTGGACGCCGCATGGAAGGCCTTCGAGTCATGGAAGCGCCAGCCGCTCGATGTGCGGGCGGGACTGCTGGTGAAGACGGCAGCGCTTCTAAGACAGCGCAAGCACGAGTTCTCGGCCACGATGGTGTACGAGGTCGGCAAAAGCTGGCCCGAGGCCGACGCCGACACCGCCGAGGCAATCGACTTCCTCGAGTTCTACGCCCGCGAAGCGTATCGATGGGGAGGCGAGCAGCCGATAACGAAGATCGCCTCGGAGGACAATGCCCTGGTCTACGTTCCCCTCGGCGTCGGAGGTGTCATCCCGCCGTGGAACTTCCCGCTGGCCATCATGGCCGGCATGACCACGGCCGCCGTCGCCACCGGCAACTGCGTCATTCTCAAACCGTCGTCGGATGCGCCGTGGATCGCCTGGCGCTTCTTTGCCCTGCTCGAGGAAGCGGGGATGCCGCCCGGCGTCGTCAACTTCCTGAGCGGTTCCGGCGCCGAGGTCGGCGATCCGCTGGTGATGAGCCCGCGCCTTCGCTTCATCTCCTTCACCGGATCGAAGGAAGTCGGTCTGCACATCAACGAGGAGGCGGCCAAGGCCAAGCCCGGCCAGCTCTGGATCAAGCGCGTCGTCGCGGAGATGGGTGGGAAGGACGCCATCATCGTCGACCGCGACACCGGCAATCTCGATGATGCCGCTGCCGCCGTGGTGGCCTCGGCGTTCGGTTTCCAGGGACAGAAGTGCTCGGCCTGCTCGCGCCTGATCGTCGACGACGCCATCTACGACAAGTTCGTGCCGATGGTCGTGGCGAAGACGAAGGCCCTGCGGATCGGCGCGCCGGAAGAGGGATCGACCCAGGTTGGTCCTGTCGTGAACGAGTCGGCCATGCGGAAGATCAAGGAGTTCATCGAGAAGGGGAAGGCCGAGGGAGGGAAGCTCCTGGCCGGCGGCGACGTGCGCGACGCCGAGGGCTTCTTCGTCGAGCCGACCGTGATCGGCGACGTGGCTCCCGATGGGACGATCTCGCAGGAGGAGATCTTCGGGCCGGTACTGGCTGTGAGCCGGGCGAAGGATTTCGACGACGCCCTGCGGATCGCCAACAACACCCAATACGGACTCACCGGCGCGGTCTTCACCGACGATGAGTCGAAGCTCGAACGCGCGCGCGAGGAGTTCTTCGTCGGCAATCTCTATCTCAATCGCAAATGTACCGGCGCGCTGGTGGGCGTCCATCCGTTCGGCGGTTTCAACATGTCGGGGACCGATTCGAAAGCCGGCGGCCGCGATTACCTCGGCCTGTTTCTTCAGGCGAAGGCGATCTCGCGCAAGAAGCCTGGAGCGCCGCAGCCGACGCGGGCGGGGGAGTAGGGGACAACGATGGCGCCCTCGGGCTATGACGAAAACGTATTCATCAACTGTCCTTTTGACAGGGAATACGCCCCGATCTTCGAGGCCATCGTTTTTACCGTGCATGACGCCGGCTTTCGTCCGAGTTGCGCCCGCGAGCGTCTCGATTCGAGCGAGGTACGCCTTCAGAAGATCGTCAGCCTTATTGGAAAGTCACGATTCTCGATCCACGATTTGTCTCGGACGCAACTCGACGAAGTGAGTGCTCTCCCGCGCTTCAACATGCCGTTGGAGTTGGGTATCGATCTTGGTTGCAAATCGTTCAGTCGGAGGCGCGCGGACAAATCCTTGCTTATCTTCGATTCGGAGGGTCATCGATTTCAGAAGTTCATCTCAGACATCGGCGGATTGGATATTCAGCGGCATGACAACGATCCGAGGATCGCCGTCGCTCGTGTGAGGGATTGGCTCCGAACGGAATCAGGCTCAGCTCTGATCCCAGGAGGAACGACGATCTACAACCGCTACATCAGGTTTCGGAGCGATCTACGCGGCATATGCTCAGAATTACGGTTGGATCTCAACGAGCTCACGTTCGTGGACTTTTCGCACACGATTCTCTTCTGGCTCAGGGGCGTGCAAAGTTAGGCCCTCAGAAGATCTTTCGGCGCCCGCGAGCGCATCGAGAATCCGACCCGATCGGCCTCGGAGTTACGTCCGATGGCTCTTAAGGAGGACGGCGTTGACAGCGTCCTGTATCGTCTTGCGCCCAAGCGTGCTCGGCTCCGTTGGAAAAAGAAGTCGCCGGGTCGAAGGTTCGCGGCGGACCGGCGATGGCTTGATGTGCTCGCCAGGCTGTTTCGCTCTTGCTGACTGTCGCCGAGTCGCCATGTCTCTCTCCGACTGATCCTAACACGGGTGAATCTCGGAGCATTCTGCATCCTTTCTGAGATCTTTGGTACAGGTACTCTGACGCTCGGTGCTTGAGGTGACGTAGCGCCGGCGGCTCGCCGGCCGGACCGCCGGCGCTACGTTACGCTCTACTACTGCAGCGTGAAGTTCACCGTCAGCGTGAAGACGACCTCGACGGGCTTGCCGTTGAGTGTGCCGGGGTGGAAATGCCACTTCTTGACTGCTTCGACGGCCTCTTCGCTGAGACCGAGCGGCAAGCCTTTGAGTACCTTCACCTGCTCGACTTCTCCCTGTTTGTTGACGATGGTCTCGACGATGACGACGCCGGTGATGTGAGCCTTGCGCGCGGCGTCCGTGTAGTCAGGCTTGGAACGTGTGATTGCCACGGGCGCTTTGACGTCGCCTCCAACCGGAAGCGGTCCCTCGGCGGGGTCAGGCGCTGATTTCGCGTCGCCGGTCCCTTCGCCGGTTCCGCCGAGAACGCCGCCGATCTGGCCACCGACTGTGCCACCGACCGTGCCGCCGATCTGGCCGCCGACGACACCTCCTGCCACGCCGCCGGCTACGCCGCCTTCCTGGGCGCCTGGCGGGTCAGTGGACGTGGATGGTGTCGGATCGACCTGCGCCGTGGCGGTCGGGGTGGGGATCTCGACTTGCGGGACTTCTTTAGGAATCTCGGTTGGCTGCACAAACGTCTGCTGCGGTACCTCCACCGGTTTCACGATCTTCGGGGTCGATGCGGCATGCGAAGCAGCGGGCGGCGGGGGTGGCGGTGGAGGTGGGGCGGCCTTCGTCGAAAGGTAGGCCAGCTCCGGCTTGTGCTCCGCGGCTACTTTCTGCGTCGCCTGCATGGACAGGACGACGATCAGGCCGATCATGGCGCCGTGAATCGCAAGAGAGGCGAGCGTGGCTTTCCCTCCGCGGCCTTTCTGGCGAGATCCGGACTCGATCAGCTCGTTTCGTAGATCCATCATCGCATTCCTCCTCATTCGTACTGGTTTAGTTATTCAGCAATAACGCAGCCAATCGGCGGCGGCTGTTGATGCTTGTAAACAAACGAGTTATGAGCGCGTGTTAGAATGCAGCGCATGCGACGGATGTCATGGCTGGGGCTGCTGCTCCTGGGAGGGTGCGCCAGCGCGTCGCTCCCGTTGCCAAAGGGATGGGAATCGGTGCCGGCCGCGGCGCTTGTCGGCGACTATTGCGCGTCGTTCAAATGTGTGGCCAGAGCACAACTCCCCTCGGTTCGCGTCGCCGGAAACCGTATCGTCAACGGCGACAAAGCGCTGACGCCGGAGTTCCTGGCGATCGACTCGTACGACGTCTCGCCCGAGCGCAAGGAGATCGTCTTCTCGGCCAAACGGAAGGACAACTTCGATGTCGGCCTCGTATCGATCGACGGCAGCGACATCCACTGGATCCCCGAGGACCCCGCGGACGAGGTGAACGTGCAGTGGGCTCCTCGGGGTCACAAGGTGAGCTATATCCTGCACACCCCGACAGGTAGCATCGTGCGCACCGTTCACATCCCAACGTCCGCGCAGCTATCGGTCGACTTTCCGCGGACGCAGATCGACGCGCTCTCCTGGGAACCGCAGGCGGTCCGGTTTGCCGTGGTCGTCCAGTCTCCGGATGCGTCACAGAGCGTGCTGTCGATGACGTACGAGGGAGAGAAGCGGCAGGAGGAGGTCGCCCCCGCGGCGCGCCTCGACGTCTCCATCGAGCCGATCGGCGGCGTGCTGGTCATGAGGCCGAATGCCATGCACTACAACGAGCGGCTGCCCCTGGTGGTCTGGCTCGACCGCAGCCCATTCGCCTGGAGCGACGCGCGGGCCGCGCTCATGCGCAACGCACGGGTGGCCATCGCCATCGCGCCCGCGGTCAGCGACTCATTCTGGCGCGACATCGCCAAGGTGGCCTGGATCGACAACACCCGAACCTACGTCGTCAACCCGGAACCCCGGCACTCCAGCACCCCAGCACCCCAGCACCCCAGCAACCCTGTAACCTTCATCACAGCGGACCCGAATCTCCCTCCGCACCGCTATGCCCGCAACGGAAACACGCTGTCCGCCCCACCCGCTGTCGTACAATCATTTGCCGCCGCACTGATCGCGGACGATCTGAAGGGAATACCCCCGCCGAATGGCCGTCGATGAAACCGTAAAGAAATCAACGACCCGCGAGTACTACGAAGCGCTCCTGATCGCCGTCATCTTCGTCAACTTTGCCCGTATCTTCGCCTTTCAGGCGTTCAAGATCCCGACGGGATCGATGGAAGACAACCTGAAGGTCGGCGATCACATCATCGTCAACAAATTCATCTATGGACCGGGCACGTCGCTCGGCGGGCTGCTGCCGCTGCGCGCGATCCGGCGCGGCGACATCATCGTCTTCCGGTATCCCCTGCAGCCGGACACCGACTTCGTGAAGCGCGTGATCGGCCTGCCCGGGGACACGGTGGAAGTCCACGACAAGGTCGTTTCCATCAACGGCAAGCCCCAGTCGGAGCCATACGTGATCCATGTCGATCCGACGATCTATCCTCCGCGGCCCCAGCTCCCGGAACCGTACCGATCGCGGGACCAGTTCGGGCCGTACCTCGTCCCCGATGGCCAGTACTTCGCCATGGGTGACAACCGCGACCGCTCCAGCGACTCCCGATACTGGGGGACCGTGCCCCGCTCCATGATCAAGGGGCGCGCCTTCATGGTCTATTGGTCCTTCGAGGGAACGCCGCCGCCGCAGGACGCCCCGAGCTCGGCCAGGGTCAAGGAATTGCTAGGAGTGGCCGTCCACTTCTTCACGAAGACGCGATGGGAACGGATGTTCTTCATCGTCGACAGCAAATACCACTTCACGCCGGGTTTGACGCCCGAGGGCGAGGCCGGCGAAAGTCCATGAGCGGGATCGAGAATCGGGGGTCGGGAGTCGGGGGTCGGGGGTCGGAGTTAGTCGCCTCCGATGGACCTGATCCTGAACGGGAGTCGGGGGTCGGGGGTCGGGGGTCGGAGTTAGACGCCTCCGGTGAACCAGACCCTGAACGGGAGTCGGGAGTCGGGGGTCGGCGGTCGGAGCTCGTCAGTTCTCATGAGCCGGACCTGCCATCTCACCTGATCACCGACGACCCTCAACCGACAACTGACAACAATCTCTCTCCGACCCTTGACCCCCGACTCCCGACCCCCGCGACAACCGACAGCCCACAACCCACAACCGACAACGCTCTCTCTCCGACGCCCGACCCCCGACCCCCGGCCCCCGCGATAACCCTCCACCGACCACCCACAACCAGCAGTGACCCACCCCCGACCCCCCCCCCCCCCCCCCCCCCCCCCCCCCCACGCACACCCCACCCCCACCCCACTCAACCCCACCCGCCC
>Ga0210394_10008643_pt1 | contig 10421 bp, 10 predicted proteins | sample IncBWC12MmetaG_FD_160121 | JGI IMG/M metagenome (GOLD analysis project Ga0210394, IMG submission 160121) | Forest soil microbial communities from Barre Woods Harvard Forest LTER site, Petersham, Massachusetts, United States - Inc-BW-C-12-M | ecosystem: Environmental > Terrestrial > Soil >...
CGTCTAACCTTGACCTAGAAACATTTTGTACCCCCGGAACGTATTCAGATCATGGTAATGCTGTCGCCTCGAGGGGCGAGTCCAAGGGTAAAGCAATGAAAACGTGGCAGAAGGTTGGGACGGGTGCGGGTGTCGTCCTGGTGCTCGGGGGTATCGCCTGGTTCAGCGCCTACCAGGTGAATAAGGGCGTGGTAACTGTTCAGACAGGGCACGTGTTGAAGACCGACCTCACCTCGCAGGTAACCGCTTCCGGGGAAATCCGGCCGAAAAATTATACGAACGTGCTGGGTGAGGGCATTGGGAAGATTACCGACATCGTGGTGAAAGAGGGCGACCACGTGAAAAAGGGCGACATTCTGCTGAGGCTCGAGAACATCCAGCCGGGCGCCGACGTTCAGGCGCAGCAGGCGGCGATTGACTCGACCGAAGCATCGGTGCGCGCCGCGGCTGCCAGCTATGATTCGGCAGTAGCCACTCTGGCACAACGCCAGGCGGACCTGGAAAAGGCGAAGTTCGACTGGGAGCGCGCGCAGCAGCTCTACAAAGAACAACTGATCGCCAAATCCGATTACGACGCGAGCAAAGCAGCTTACGACGCCGCTGCCGCAGGGCTGAACGCGGTGAAGGCGCAGGTGGAACAAAGCCGCGCGGGACGCGAGCAAACGCGCTTCAATCTGGATCAAGCCAGCGCGGTACTGAAGCACACCAAGGACGTCCTGCGCAAGACGACCTACGTGGCGCCGATCGACGGGATCGTGAGCTACATCGCCGTGCGCGTCGGCGAAAACGTGGTGCCCGGGATCCAGAACGCCGAAGGCAGTTTCCTGATGACCATCTCGGACATGAGCGTGGTTACCTCCGAGGTGAAAGTGGACGAAACCGATATCACGAATGTGCGCCAGGGGAATACCGCGGACGTTTCGATTGACGCAATTCCCGGGAAGATCTTCAAAGGGCATGTGACCCAGGTGGGCGAACTGGCGATTCTGCGCTCGTCGGGGCAAGCCGCTACCACGCAGGCAACCGCGAACACCCAGGAAGCGCGCGATTTTAAAGTGGTGGTGACCATTGATAATCCGCCAGCCGATCTACGTCCGGGACTTTCGGCCAGCGCGAAAATACAGACGGAACAGAAGAAGGGCATCCTGACGATTCCGATCCAGGCGCTGGCGGTGCGCACGCAGAAGGATTTGGAAGAAGCGCAGAAAGAGCGCGGCGGCAACGTGACCCTGGCGGCGTCGAAGCCTGCCGCAACCGGAGATGCGCAGCAGAAGCTGGATGTGCAGGGCGTTTTTGTGATCCGCGGCAAGAAAGCGGAGTTCGTGCCGGTGCAAACCGGGATCACCGGCGTCACCGACATCGAGATCACCAGCGGAGTGAAGGAAGGCGACGAAATCGTTATCGGCAATTACAAAGCGCTACGCACGCTGCGGCCTGGCGCCGCCGTTAAGGTAGATAACTCGACGCCCAAGCGTGAAGAGTCCGCGACATAGGTTAGCCGAACCCAGGAGCGCGTGCCCATGGCCGTCGAAGAAATCGCCCCGTCGCAAAGCTTCCGGCAGGACCTCGTAGATACGGGCATCGTTATTCAGACTGAGGAACTGTGGAAGACTTATGAGATGGGCGCCGAGCAACTGCACGCGCTGCGCGGTGTGACCATCGAGATTCACAAGGGCGAGTACGTGGCCATCATGGGCCCTTCCGGCTCGGGAAAATCCACGCTGATGAATTTGATCGGATGCCTCGATACTCCGACGAAAGGAAGCTACTGGCTGGCGGGCCGGCTGGTCAGCCAACTGGACGACGACGAGCTGGCGTACATTCGCAATAAGGAAATTGGCTTCGTATTTCAGACGTTCAATTTACTGCCCCGAGCGACGGCGCTGCACAATGTGGAATTGCCGATGATTTATAACGGCACCGCATCCGAAGAACGCCTGGAACGCGCGAAGAAAGCGCTGAAACAGGTGGACCTCGGCGAGCGCATGATGCACAAACCGAACGAGCTTTCCGGCGGGCAGCGCCAGCGCGTGGCGATTGCGCGGGCGCTGGTGAACAATCCCTCGATACTGCTGGCGGACGAGCCGACGGGAAATCTTGATTCGCAGACCGGCGAGGAAATCATGGCGCTGTTTGCGCGGCTGCACCAGCAGGGCAACACGATCATCCTGGTTACTCACGAATCCGACATCGCGGCGCACGCGCATCGCGTGATCCGGCTGCGCGACGGCAAAGTCGAGCGAGACGAACGAACCCGCTGAGCGGGTTCTGCAGCTTTGCGCCGCAGGAATAGCGCGGTGCTGGATTTTCCCCCCGCAGCAACTTTCCCCGACCCGGAACTCCCGAACCCCCGATGCGGAATTTGCCCGCGCGATCAGTCGTTCGCCGCTCGCGCGACGCACCCTTTGCAATGCTTGGTCCAGCTTGCATTTGGTGTGTGCAAAGTTCTCCTTGACACATAAGCGATCACTTATATAAAGTGACAGGCCATGACCCGCGCTGGCCGAGCTGGAATGCCCTTGGACGACATCGCACCGCAGCATGCGCGCCGCATTTTTTTCGCAGTTAGCGATCCGACGCGGCGTCGGATCCTCGATTTGCTGCTGGTTTCGGAATGCTCGGTGAGCGACCTGGTGCGGCCGTTCCGAATTTCGCAACCCGCCATTTCGCAGCACTTGCGGATTTTGCGCGAAGCGGGCCTGGTGCGCGTTCGCAGGCGGGGCCGCGAACGGCGATATCGCCTTCGCGGCGGGCAGCTGCGCGCGGTCTACGATTGGGTTGCGCATTACGAGCGTTTCTGGAATGCCAAGCTGCATGCGCTGGGTGCTTATCTGGATCGGAATGCGGCCGGGGAAACGGCATGAGCCGCGACCTGCACTTCGAGTTCGTCTACGCTCACGCGCCGTCCAGGGTGTGGTGTGCACTGACGAATTCCGCCGCGCTTGCCAGGTGGCTGATGCCCAACGATTTTCAGCCGGTGGTCGGCCACAAATTCCAATTTCGCACCAAGCCCAGGCCGGGCTTTGACGGAATCGTGAACTGCGAAGTGCTCGAGCTGGACCCGCCGCGCAAACTGGCTTACTCGTGGAAGGGCGGCGGGATGGAAACTGTGGTCACCTACACTCTGGAGGCGGTGCCGGAGGGAACGCGGCTTTATTTTGATCACACCGGCTTCCGGGGATTGCGGGGCGTGCTGGTGAGCAGGATGCTCGGGAGCGGATGGAAGTCCAAAATTCTCGCGAGAAATTTGCCGGCGGTCCTTGAGTTTGTAGACAACCAGGGATTTCATCCGCCTGCAGCAGGTGTGCTTCCGGGCTGTTACGATGGGTCTGCAAACGAGAGGAGCTGAAAATGATTACACACGTGGGAAATGTGAGCATTTATGTCCGCGACCAGCAGAAGGCGGTGGAATTTTACCGCGACAAACTGGGTTTTAAGGTCCTGCGCGATGAACCGATGGGGCCGAACGCGCGATGGATCGAGGTGGCGCCGGAAGGCGCGAAAACTCACCTGGTGCCATTCACGCCGCCGGGGCAGGAGAACCGCGTCGGAACATTTTCAGGGATTGTGTTTGGCTGCGGCGACATTGTCGAAACATGCAAGGAATTGTCCGAGCGCGGAGTGGAATTCAAACACATGGCAGAGAAGCAGCCGTGGGGCGGGATGATGGCGCAATTCTACGACGCGGACCACAATACGTTCGTGCTGGTCGGAAGTTAGAATCGAACGCGGCTGAGGCGAGACGTAAATGAGAAATCGAATGCGTTTGACATTGGGACTTTCGCTTGCGGGGTGCGTGGCAATTCTCGTGGGTACACGACTGCAAGCCTCGCGCACCGAATTGAGGAGCGCCAAATCCGAAGTAGTCGGGGTGACGGCGGGTTCCTCCCAGATAAGCGTTGAAGCGTTTCTCGCCAAGCGCGTGGGCAAATACGTTACTGTGACGAAGCTCTTTTTGTCTCCGAGCGAGCCACCATTTGTTGGTACGGCGAGGATTTCGTCAATTCTTGAAGGAAGGTTTTTACGCGAGGATACCTTTACCAAAGCTCATGGGAAACACTCCGAGGTGCATCTGTTTGGCTACGATCATCTAAGGAAGGAATCCCAAGCAGTTTGGATGGACTCAACATCGCTGCGAATGCAAATGATGACCGGAACCGGTTCGGATGACGGGAAAACAGTCACCTATTCAGGGTGGGTTGGCGTCGGAGATGCAGATGGCCAACTCTCGTTGAGAATAACGACCCGTCAGGTGGACGAGGACCATTTCACAGTCACCGCAACGGGTGTGGGTCGCGACGGGAACGAAGTTCCAATCGAGGAGACGACATACACGAGGAAGAAATAATCGCCGCTACAGCGGGTGCGTAATTAGTTGGAGAAGAAGCTTCGCGCGAGGAATAACACGTTCGCGGGGCGCTCGGCGAGGCGGCGCATGAACCAGGGGAACCAGAAGGTGCCGTAGGAGATCAGCACGGCGCAGCGATAGCCGGCTTGCACCAGACGCAACTGCTCGGCGCGTTGAATTCCATACAGCATTTGAAACTCGAGCAAATTCTTCGGCACGTGCTGATCCGCAGCCCAGGCGATGATTTTGGCGATCAACGCGCGATCATGGGTCGCGATGGCGACGCGCACGTGGGCGCGGCGCGCCTCGGGACTGAGCAAGCGCTGCGCGAGATGCAGATAATTTTCGTCCACATCTTTCTTTCTGGGAAAAGCAATCTCCGCAGGCTCGTTGTAGGCGCCCTTCACCAGGCGAATCGCGGCACCCTCCGGAATCAGCGTATCCAGATCTTTTTCCGTGCGGTAGAGATAAGCCTGCAGGCAGATGCCGACGTTCGAGTACGCCTTGCGCGCGCGGCGATAGAGCTCCAGGGATAGGTCCACGTACGGGCTTTGCTCCATGTCCATCCAGAGAATTTTTTCCGCGGGCGTATTTTGGATGAGTGTCGCGAGATTCTCGTAGCAGAGGTTGGAATCGAGGTCGAGACCGAGCTGGCTGAGTTTTACGGTGATTTCCGCGGGAATGCCGGCGGCGCGGATGCGGTCGTTGAGCTCAAGGAAATGGCGCGTGACTGCCGTGGCTTCCTCGCGGTCGACAATATTTTCGCCCAGATGCGACAGCACGGACTGAATGCCGCTCGCGGCGAGAGTGCGCGCGGCGGTGATGGCGTCCTGAACCTCTTCGCCCGGCAGGAAACGAGTGGCGGCGCGGCGCATGAACCCGAAGCGCGGCGCGTGCTCGCGCATCCACTGATTCTGCGAGACCGCCAGAATGCCGCGGCGCATTAAATTCATGACTGCATCGTCTTGGACACTTTTTTTGACTCGTTTTTCGGGCCGATCAGCGGCTCGCCAGCGCCGTTGTGCCGATTATTGCTCAGTTGACGATCCTTGTGCAGCAGAGAGCGCTTTGACCAGGCGGTAGTAGAAATCCACGCCATCGTAAAGGAAGCTACGCGGACGCGTTCGTCGCGGCCGTGCGAACGATCGTCGTCCACATCCATAAATAATCCGGGAAGCCCGTAGGTGGGAAGTCCCGCCGCGCGAGAAATTGCGCCGTCGCTGGCGCCCGCGTCCATCACCGGAACGATGGGTACGCCGCGCCACATTGCGCTTGAGACTTTTTGCAGCGCGGCCAGCAAATCGGGGCGCAGCGGCGAAGGCGGGTTGGGAATGCCGCTGGACGCAAGGCCCGGTGCATGCGTCACTGTGATGCGTGAGTCGTCGAGAACTTTCACCAGCGTGGCTTGAATTTCATCGGGCGCGTGGCCGGGCAGAATGCGGCAATTCACGTTGGCGTGCGCCATTCCGGGCAAGGCGTTGTTGGCATGCCCGCCGTCCAGGCGCGTGGCGACGCAGGTAGTGCGTATTCGCGAGTTGTAATAAGGAACGGCGGAAAGCCGCGCGAGTGCGGCGGGGTTGGGTGGCGTTTCTAAAATGCCTTTCATGTCCGCGCCGGTCTGGCCGCCGACGATATCTGCTTCGCGCGTGAAATATTCACGCGTGACCTCGTTGAGTTCGAATGGAAATTGATATTTTTCCAGGCGCGTAAGGCCCTCGGCGAGCTGATAGATCGCATTTTCGGAAGTGGGCAGCGAACTGTGTCCGCCGGGATTAGTGACTTTCAGATCAAAATCCTGATAGAGCTTTTCGCTGGCTTGAATTCCGACCAGTAAGTGCTTTCCGTTGTCGAGCTCGAAGTCTCCGGCATCGGGATTGATCACGTATTCGGCTTCAATCAAATCGCGATGATTTTTGAGGAGCCAGGCGACGCCGTTGAACGCGCCGCCCTCTTCATCGGCGGTGAGCGCGAGGATCAGGTCGCGATCGGGCTGGTAGTGTTCCTGCTTCAGTCGAATGAAGGTGGTGACGAGGAAGGTGTCGCCGTCCTTGATGTCCCCGGTGCCGCGGCCGTAAAAATATCCGTCCTTCTCGATGAACTGGAACGGATCGATCGACCAGTCCGCGCGGCGAGCTTCGACCACGTCGAGATGGCAGATGAAAAGCAGCGGTTTCCTGGCGCCCGTGCCGTGAATGCGCGCGACCATGTTGCCTTTGCGGTCGTTCGGTCCGAGCACTTGGACGTCGCTTGCGGGAAAGCCGGCATCGAGCAGGCGCTTGGCCATGGCGTCGGCGGCAACTGTGGTGCTGCCAACAGAATCGGTGGTGTTGATTTCAACCAGTTGCTGGAAGATGTCGCGAGAAAGCTGCTTGTTGCTGTCGCTCACTTGAGCGCGTAACGCACCGGCACAAAAAAGGCCCGCGATCGCCGCGAGCGCACACCAGGTCCGAGATTTCAATTTGTTCTCTCCCAGGAAAGGAACAAGCGAGCCTAGCAGACGCGGGTCCCAGCGTCAAAACGGTGGCGGGGAGAAGGGCGTGTCTTGCGGGGATTCCAGAACGGAGATGGCGAAGCGGTAGACCTCGAGCTTGGTGACGTCGCTGACCGGGCTGCCGTCGAAAATCTGGCTAAAGGCAGCGTGAATGATATGCGCCTTGTCTTCCGGCAGCAATCCGAGAAACTCACCGAAGCGATTTTTTGCTTTGGAATATTCGGCGGATTCTTCGGCACTCAACGGACGGTTTCCGGATATTCTTTGCTCGTATCTCTGGTAGAACTCATAGCGAAACTGTTTCCCGTAAAGCGCGGCGTAGGCCGCTTCCTGCGTTCCGGGCTGGTTATTCGACGTGGCGAGCGCCTTCGTGGTGAAATCATCCAGCGCCTTTTGAAAATCGCGGAAGTTTCCGAGCGAGCCCATTTGCGGCCCCCTCCCGCTCTTGCCCAGCGACGCAGCCAACTGATTGGTGCGCGCGTCATAGCATTTTCCGTAGGCAGTGATAGCGCGGACGGCCACGGATGCAGCCCCATCGGTTGCTTTGCCCGCGCTTTCACGGAAGTGCGCGACCCACGCCGTGGAGGTCATTTGCAGAATTTGCGCGCAGCTAAGCCCGAGCCGATCAGGGTCGGCCGCTTTCGTTTGCGCGGGCCTGGCTTGCGGGAAGCCCGCGGGCGCCAGAATCAGGGCAATCCATAACGCGGAAAGTAACTTCATTACCGGGGCTCCTCCCACCGCTCTATTGCGAACTTGCATAGCGCACATCGTAGAGGTCCAGCTCCTGCTCGAGGCGGCGCAACACTGTGTCATTGATCTTATTGTGATTGCGCATATTCAGCAGGGCCGCGCGCTGTAGAGCGCGGATGTTCTTGGAGAGCTCGCGATAACGAACATAATCTTCAGGGGTGTAGCCGGTCTCGATGGCGCGGTCACCGGGCAGCAAGTTCAGGTGATGTTTTTGGATGCGAATCAGGTCCTGGTAAACAGGCGCAAATCCAGTATTGTCCAGTTCACGCGCTTGTTCCAGATAGGCGAGCGCCGCCTCGATCATCGCGTAACGCGCTCGCTCCTCTTCCGGATTTTTCACGACTGCGCCAGCCAGTCCCAAGCGGCGGATGAAGTATGGCAGCGAGAGGCCTTGAAACACGAGCGTCACGAAAATCACGCAGAAGGTGAGGAAAATGATCAGATTGCGCTGCGGAAATGGAGAGCCGTCCGCGAGAGATTTGGGGAGGGAGATCGCGGCGGCCAGTGCCACCACCCCGCGCATGCCCGTCCAGCCCACGATAAAAATTAATCCCCCGCTAGGCAGTGTCGTGGCCTCCTGGTGCTGCACGTGGCGCCGCAGCCAGTTGGCAGCCCATGCGCCGGGATACATCCAGACCAGCCGCAGAACGATCACCACCGCGCTGACCAGCAGGCCGATGAGTACCAATCGGAATAGGCTGTGATTGCGAATCTCGCCGAGGATGTAGGGAAGTTGCAATCCGATCAGAATAAAAACGATGCCATTGAGCACGAAGCTGAGAGTCTCCCAAACGGCCGCGCCTTGCAGCCGCGCGCGCGTGGAAAAATACAGCGAGCTCTCACGGCCCAGATACATTCCGCACACGACGGTGGCCAGCACGCCCGAGGAGTGCACGCTTTCCGCCGCGAGATAGGCGAAGTAGGGCGTGATGATGCTGAGGGTGATTTCTACGGGCGCATCGGTAATTTGTTTGATGAGCCAGGCGACCAACTTGGCGATCGCCAGGCCGATCACGATGCTGCTGGCGATCAGGTAGAACAAAAGCGTCATGCGCTCTTGCAACGGCGGCGTGCGTCCGGTGACGACCATCGCCACGGTGAGCTGCAGGGCGAGCAGGCCGCTCGCGTCGTTCACCAGGCTCTCGCCTTCGATCACGTCTGTAACTTTTTGCGGCAATCCAAGCCGGCGGGTGATGGACGTCGCGGCAATAGCGTCCGTGGTGCAGACCACTGCGCCGAGAACCAGGCCGAGGCGCCAGGTGAAGTCCGGCAGAATCCAGTGGGAGGCGAACGCCACGCCATACACGGTGAACGATACCAGGCCGAGCGCGAGCAGCGAGATGCTGAAAATGTTGTAACGAAAGTCGCGCCAGGAAGTCTGGAATGAGGCGGAAAAGAGCAGTGGCGGCAGGAAGAGCAGAAAAACCACTTCGGGGTTCAGTTCGATGCGCGGCATGCGCGGAATCAGGCTCAGGAACAGGCCCGCGATTACCAGCACGATGGGGTAAGGCGTCTTGAAGCGCTTGGCGAGCGTCGCGAGCACGGCGACGCACAGCAACAGCAACAGGAAAATCGGTTCGGAGTGTTGAATGTTCTGGCCGTACATAATTTTTATAAAGGAATACGATAGCGCAGTTGCGGCGGGGCGGCACGCACTTCCGGCTCGCTGCCTGTGTGATTCACGGGACTATTTGCGGCGAGCGGCAGCAGGCTTGCGCTTCTGTTTTGGTTGACGCAGGAGCGCGCGCTCGCGCAGGTGGTCAAGGAACCGTTCCGTGACATGCGCGCGGGCTTGCGGAGATTTGGCGCGCAGATAATAAAGTAGAAGCTGGCGGCGGTGGCCGGGCGGCAGTCGGGCGAATTCCTGGCGAGCTTTAGGATGTTGTTTCAGTGCTGAGGTGAGTTCGGCGGGTACGGGAATATCGCGCGGTGCTGTATCAAGCTGGAGCGCAACGCCGATGACGTTGCCGACATCCGCGCCACCCGCTTTGCGCAGCGCGCTATTGATTTGCAGACGGTAACGACCGGCGCCTGCAGGAACCAGAGTGGTGCGGGCGGCGCAGTGATTTACTGTGGCGACGACAGGAATGTGCTGGGGCTGCTTGCGTTTCTTAGGCGACGCTGCGGTCTTGTTGCATGGGAGTTGCTTGATTAGGGCATCGGCAACGTCCACCGGCACATCCACGTGCCGCATCATCCAGATTTTGTAAATCGTCGCGAGAAATTTCCTTGGTGGAGAAGCCATCGCGTAGAGAATCCCAACTTTCGTCGAGCGCACTCTGCGAATGTCATTATGCGCCGCGAGATCAAAAAATCAACGATTGGCCTTGTGACACTGCTGTGCGCATTCGCGCTGGTGGCAGCGGCTGCGGGAAAGAACGTCGTGCTCTTATCGCCGAATCGCGCGCCTGGTTCGGAAGGCAAGACCGCGCCGGAAAAGGTTCATCTGACGCCCGACGGCGAGCACGTTATTTCTAGGGTGCACCCGCCTTCGATCACGAGGTTGATCTCGAGGGCCGTTGCTGATTCGCTCGAGTTGTTTTGCTTGTGATGTTCGGCAGAACCGGAGGACTCCTTCCTCAAATTCACCTCACCCCGGGGTCGTGGCAATGCGTCGAATGCGCGAAGCTGCGCGCGCGCAAGAGTCTATAACAACGGGAGAATGTGGTGAAAGCGAGGTGCCGCTTGCAAACGATCAGAAACAGCCTCAGGGGTCACTTCAAAACCGGCCATACAGGGTCACTTCAAAAGCGGCCAACGGAAGGTTCCCGGAACTTGGATGTTGTACTCTGCCGTCCGCTTTTCGGGCAAGTCTAATCTCTGAAATTTCGA
>Ga0210394_10008644_pt1 | contig 10419 bp, 7 predicted proteins | sample IncBWC12MmetaG_FD_160121 | JGI IMG/M metagenome (GOLD analysis project Ga0210394, IMG submission 160121) | Forest soil microbial communities from Barre Woods Harvard Forest LTER site, Petersham, Massachusetts, United States - Inc-BW-C-12-M | ecosystem: Environmental > Terrestrial > Soil >...
CGGGCGGGCGACGGCAGGTTTGACGTGGGCCAGCAACAATATGTGTCACCTGCTCTGGAAGGCATCCGATGAGCGCTTGTCGCCGGATCGGGTATATATCGCGCCGCACGCGCCCTCGTTGGTGTTGGCCGACATCCAGAACGAAGACCACATGCGCCGGCTCGGCGCGGAATTTCGCGACATCTGGAACAACACACGCGCGTCCGTCGATCTGGCCCGAGGCATGTTCGAGGGCTTTCCGGCCTTCGACCAATCTCTGCGGCCCGCACCGACGGTGGATGCCGGCGGAGCGAGAGTCATCAGCGAAATGCCGCCTTTGCGCTCGCCCGACGACCGCTTCACCGCGATCACGCGCCTGCGGATGGTCATGGAGGATCCGGCGCAACTGCTCGCCAACTCCGTGGCCTCGTACATCATCGATCAATTATGCGAATGCGGCAATCGACCGGAGAAGGTGTTCATACCCGGCTTTACCAATGTCGATTATCCGCCGCGTACGGCGGTCTGAGCGCGCAGAAAGTCGACGATGATGTCCATGGTTTGCCGGGCTGACCAGGGCAGCCCGGACTCGGTATCTCCCAGAAACGACAGATCTCCGTGACCCGCTCCATCGAGCACATAGCGCACGCTATGGCCGCCGACCGCGGTCAACGCATTGTGCAAGATGAGCGTTTGACTCGGTGAGATCAATCGATCGCGGCTGCCGTGAAAAATCAGGAACGGCGGGTGGGTGGGTTTCACGTACGTGAGAGGATTCGCCGCTGTCGTCGCGAGCTGCGTGTCCAACAGACGCGTTTCGGGAACGGTGGCAATGTATTGTGCGATCGGGTTGCCGGGCGCATTGTTGGCGTCTTTCGCTTTCTGATCGAAATCGGACGCCAGTTTCGAGAGATCCGATGCGCCGAATTTGTCCACCACCGCCTGTACGTCGCTGCTTTGCTCCAAATCATTGCCCACGTCAAATGACTTGATCCCGTTGGTGACGCCGACCATGGCAGCGAGATACCCTCCGGCGGACTCGCCCCACACCGCCACTCGAGCGGGGTCGATTCCGTATTTGACCGCGTTGGCACGCAGATATCGGACCGCGGACTTCACATCTGCAATGCCGTCGCGATAGTTCGCTCCATCCCGAACCGTGCGATATTCGATGCTCGCAACCACAAAACCTGCCTCGGCAACGTAGGTGCGGAGGTTCAGGGCCGCCTCCTTCGGTGCCTGAATGAACCCGCCGCCGGTCACGTAGATGACCACGGGCCGCTGCTTCGACGCTTCGGGCATTTGTATATCCATCGACAAATCCAGCGACTTGCCGCTTGTCAGCGCGCGCCGCGCGAAGACGACGTCGCTCAACGCGCGAAGCTTCGTCCTGCCGCAGGTAATCTGATCCTTGGGATCGGGCCGGATGATGATGCTGGTGCTCGTGTCGCTTGCGGCGATGGTCGATGCCATCGTCGGCTTTGGCAGGAGCCCAATCCAAAAAAGAATCGGCATCAAGCCGTGCATGGGCTTTATATACGGACACTCCGTAGCAGGGCCCGGCGCGGCCACCTGTGCCAATCCCGCGGCGGGCGGGATCGTTGCAGTCGCCACCCAAAGGGCCAGCCAGGTTGCCTGAATCACCGGTCTTACCAATTACGACTCTCTGTTGGCTGCGTGAAGCCGCCTCCATTAGACTATCGTCATTGTGACGATTCGTCAATATGAGACTACGCTGGAAAATGCGCCGGTACTGCGCCGTCGGCCCCGTGTCGCCGGATGGCGGCCGGCGACACGTCTATCGAGGTTTCACGCTTGCAAAATTATTGATCACCGCTTCACGCAACGGGATCTCCGGCAGCGCGATCCGCGGCAGGTGCGAAATCCTGCGCGCCTCGCTTTCGTCGACTCCGAACGCGCGGAGCAACAACAGGCCTGCGGCGTCGATCTCCTTCGAGTCGACGCCGCCCTCCATGGCGCGTCTGATCATGACGGCGCCGAGACCGTAGCCTAAATCGAGCGCGACTCCGGCGGAAGGCACATTGATGAGCTTGAGCTTCATGCATTGGCGTATCCCGCGTTCGGCATTCTGCCGCATGTTGCTGTTGAGAGGTCCAAGCAATGGCGTGACTCGAATGAGGATTTCGCTGCAGGATCGGTCCGAGGCGGCGCGCAAAATGAAATATCTCAAGTTGCACCACATGCGCTCGACCAGGTTTCCCATCGCATCGAAGCGTGCAGTCTGCTCGACATTGATTTGCCGGCTGATCTCGGCAGCCAGTTCCTTCAGCATGTGCTCGTACGTCAGGAAATAGTTGTAAAAAGATCCGCGCGCGAGCCCCGCCGACGCGCGAACATCCTCAACGGTCAAGCGATCGACGCCCTGTTGATCGAGGAGCGCAAAGGCGGTCGACAGGATCCGCGCACGGGTCCGCGCACGGCGCAGCTGACCCGTGCGGGTGCGAAAATTCACAGCAGCCGGTTTTTCCATTGATACCCGCCAAAAAATGAGCCGCGCACTTTGGACTTAGCCAGATACTTTAGATCGTGGCCCAGAGTCAATATCTTTTTGTCATTCTGAGATACTGTCATCTTGACATACATCACGGTTTGGAGATACTGACTTCGAGCGAGCCTCGAGAGCCGCGCCACGAATCGCCTTGGGAGCAAGATATGAAAGCCGCCATGTTTGGACTTCTGTGCGCACTCGGTGCATCCGCCGAAACGCTGGCCCAAACGATTCCCCCGGCGAGGGTCGACAACACGGCGCAAACGGACTTCCTGACCGAGATCGTCATCACGGCCCAACGGCGGGTCGAAAAGCTGGATCAAGTTCCGATCGCGGCGTCGGTGATCGCGGGCCCGGAACTCGCCACGCGCGGCGTCTCGAGCCTCGACGACCTTGGCAGCGTCGCTCCCGCGTTGAACATCCAGAATCAAGAGGCTTTGTCGTACGTCAACATCCGTGGCGTAGGCCTGCAGTCGATCAACCCCACGACTTCGTCGGGCGTTGCCAATTATTCGGATGGCTTCTTCATTCCCCACGAAACGGCCATCAGCGACGCGTACTACGACATCGGCCAGATTGAAGTGTTGCGCGGCCCACAGGGAACGCTCGTCGGCCAGAATTCCACCGGCGGCGCGATTTTCGTCAACTCCGTGCGGCCTACCTTCGAGCGCGTGACGGGCTTCATCCAGCAGACCTTCGGCGACTATGGATATAGCCAAACACAGGCCGCCGCGAATCTGCCCGTGTCCGATCACTTCGCCATTCGCATTGCCGAGAACATCTACCGCAAGGACAGCTTCTACACGGATCTCAATGTCGGCAATGACCCTCTCACTGCCAACATACAGCCCGGCAATGTTGCGTCGCAAAGCGGTCGTCTGGCACTGAGATGGCAGCCGACCGCTGACTTTGACATGTATATCAAGTACGAAACGACCACCCGGAACGGCGACGGTTTTGCCGCCAAGGACTACAGCGAGCTCAGTGGGGCAAGTAACGCGGTCGACCCCAGGCTCTCGAATCCCTTCGTAGTCAGCTACGACGTGCCGAGCTACGACCGCTACCGTCTTTGGCGTGCGACAGACGAAATCAATTGGAGTATTTCCGCGGATCTCACGCTGCGCTCGCTGACGGGTTATCAATTTACCGAGAGCAGAAACCAGTGGGACAATGATTTCAGCTACCTGCCCATTTCAGTTGCAACTCAACAAGTGCGGGAGACGACCTTCGAGCAGGAATTCAACCTGCTCTCGAGCTATGCTGGCCCGCTGAACTGGATTGTCGGAGCGTTCTATCTTCGGGACGCCACTCCGACTTACCTCAACCTGACCGTCCCGCCCACCATCCAAATCAACACCGGGCCCTACGAACGCTCGTATGCCGTATTCGGTCAGGCCACCTATAAATTCACCGATCAATGGCAGCTGCTCGTCGGCGGCCGGGAAAATCACGACGAGAAGACTTCAACCGGCACGCAACAGTTGGTGGGATTTCCCTTCCCTCCCGTTTCGCTCGCCGCCAACATCAAGACCACGGATCCCACGGGAAAGGTGTCACTCAGTTATCTGCCGGATCCCAACTCGATCGCCTACGTCTCCGCGTCTCGAGGCTTCAAGCCGGGCGGCGCGAATCCCAGCAACAGCAGCAATTTCATATTTCAACCGGAAAAGATCAATGCTTACGAGGGCGGCTACAAGGCGAGTTTCCTCGGGCGGCAACTCAGAATATCCGGCGCCGGATTCTATTATGATTATCAAGACATGCAATTGAACGTGTTCGACCCGGTATCGCAGCAGGCGATAGTCAATGTTCCCAAGGCGCGCATCTACGGCGCGGAATTGCAGGTGGATGCCCAACTCGGGCAATTGACGGTCAACAGCGGTTTTTCGTACACCGAATCACAGATCAACAAGCAGCTCTCATTGATCGATGCTCGCGATCCCCTCGCCGGTCCCCAGGACGTAACGGGAAGATCGCTGGCTTACGCACCCAAATGGACGGCGACTGTTGGCCCGAGCTACACGGTTCCGGTCAGCTATGGAAAATTTACGGTCACCGTGCAGTATTCCTACACGAGTCGCGCATACGCCACGCTGTTCGAGGTCGTGCCCATCGACGTCCTGGCGAGCCACTCGCTGTTCAATGTCAATGCCGCACTCGCGTTAAATAATGGAATCCGGCTGGAGGCCTACGGCACCAATCTCGGCAATGCGTTGTATGCCGCAGGCAACCTCGGCAGCGCCGCCGCAATTTGGGGGCCGCCTCGCCAATATGGGGTGCGGCTAGGCTATAGTTTTTAGACTCCTGGCATCAAAAGATCTTGCCCGGATTGAGAATACCGTTGGGATCGATCGCGAGCTTGATCGCGCGCATGAGCGACACCTCCGCGGGGCTGCGCGTCAGGTGGAGGAATGGCTTTTTGAGCGTGCCGATACCGTGCTCTGCGGAGATTGAGCCACGCCGCTGCGCGACCCGCGCGTAGACCCGCTCCTCGATCTCGAGCGCGGGCAAGGGCCGCCCACCGAAGCTGACCGATAAGTGCAGATTGCCGTCGGCGACGTGTCCAAAGTAGAGGGAGGTCAAATCGCGCCAAGACCTCAACTCCTCTTCGATCTCCCCCACTAGACCACCAATCTCGCCGGTGGGCACACTGACGTCAAAACTCAACTGCGGCCAATGCCCGGCCTTCTGCCATTCTCCGGAGGAGTCGCGCACGGCCCAAAGCTCGCTTGCCTGGCGCTCGGCCTGGGCAATGACGGCATCACCCACCGTACCGGCAGCCAATGCCTCGCCAATCACCGTCTCGAAATGAACCGGGTCCCGCTCCCCGTCCGAGCCCATCGTCTCGATCAGCACATAGAGACCGGAACCGCATTCGAGCGGCGGATTGCGGCCGACGCCCTGCGTAGCGAGACGATAAAAGGCAGGCCACATGACCTCAAAGGCGGTGAGTTGGGACCCAAAACCGGACCGTGACCGCTGCAGCAAATCCAGGACGGCGGTGTAATCGTCTACGGCGCAAAGACCCACGCAAACGCTGCGGGGCTTCGGAAACAGCCGCAGCACCGCTGCGGTAATGATCCCGAGTGTCCCTTCGGCGCCGATGAACAGCTGCTTGACGTCGTAGCCGGAGTTGTTCTTGATTATCTTACGCAATGCATCGATGACCGTGCCATCCGCCAGCACGGCCTCGATTCCCAAGACCAAGTCGCGCGCCATGCCGAAGCGAAGTACGCGATTGCCCCCGGCATTGGTCGACAGATTGCCGCCGATCTGGCATGACCCGCGGCCGCCAAGGTCCAACGGAAAGAAAAGGCCGGCGGCATCCGCAGCCCGCTGCACCGCTTCCATCGTGACGCCGGCTTCCACCGTTATGGTGCCGGCGGCGATGTCGATGTCTTTGATTGCTCGCATGCGCTCGAGCGACAACACGATGCACGGTCCAATCGGGACGGCCCCACCCGAGAGCCCGGTCATTCCGCCTTGCGGCTGGACTGCAATGCGGTGCTCATTGCAGTAGCGAAGGATCCGCACCACCTGTTCGGTATTGCGCGGATAAGTCAGTGCCAGAACGCCGGGATCCGCCGTCGTTTGTACGCCATAGTCGCTCAGATGCCGCTGCAAATTTTCGGAACTTGGGCGCGCGACGACGCTCTCGCCGACGAGTGTCGCCAATTCCAGGACGATGCGGTCGGTCATCACGTGTCAGACCCGTCTATGCCGGCACTTCGCCGGCCACTGTGGTGCGGTACATTTCCCGGCGATATCCCTGATAATCATTGTAGGCTTGATGCACGCAAAGCCGGTTGTCCCACATGGCCACGACATGGGGCTCCCAGCGTAATCGGCAAGTGAAGGCCGGTTGCGTGATGTGATCGGTCAGAAAACGCATCAGGGGAGCTGATTCTTCCGGCAGCATCCCGTCAAGGCTGATCGCATACGAGGGGTCGATATACAAAGCCTTCTCGCCCGTGACCGGATGCGTGCGTACGAGCGGATGGACGCTGCCGCGGATTTTGCGCTGCAGGTCGTCCGAAAGGCGCGGCGAGTCGCGGGTCGCCGCGAGGCGGCCGATGGGACTGTCGCGAGTTTCGACTGCCTCCTGCGCCGCCTTGAGTACGTCGCGAATGGAGAAATGAACTCTGAGCCCGTCAATCAACCGCCGATATGTGTCGCTCAGCATGGCATAGGCAAGGGCGGAGTTGGCCCACATCGTGTCTCCACCGAACGGGGGAATCTCAACCGAATACAGGATGGTCATCGCGGGCGGCTGCGGAAGAAATGGCGAGTCGGTGTGCCAGCCCTCGCCGAAAACCATCTTGGACATGTCGTCCGCTTCCTTGATCAACGGCTGCACATTTCTGTTTTCCGCAATACCCTGCGTGTACGCGTCCTCGGCAAATTTGCCGAAACGCACGCTGAATGCATGGTGATCGGCGTGCGACAGAGTCTGATTGCGAAAATAGATCATTTTGTGCCGGAACAGCGCGTGTCGGATCTCCTCGAACTGCGCATCAGTCAATTGAGGGATGTCGACACCGATGATCTCGGCGCCCATCGCCGCCGCCAGAGGCCGCGCTTCGATGTGGCGATATGCCGCCGCGTGATTGTCGAATTTTCCGGTCGGATTGAGTCGCATGGCTCAATCTTGCTCCTTGGCCTGGGCATAGTGCAAAGGGCCGGCATCCGGCGCAACTGATCCCGCATAGGCACGTGATACTGCGCGGAGCGGCGGGTGCCTTCGTAACACCCTGTGCTAGGATCAATGATCCTGTTTGCAGTGCCGATCGCTACTCGCCGGCAAGGGGCTCCAATGAACGTGCAGGCACCCGACACCGAAAGACAGATCTGGATTTACACCCAGATGCTGCGCATCCGCGAGTTCGAAGAACGCGTCAAGCGTACCTTCACGGAGCATCCCGGTGTGATCCGCGGCCATACGCACCTCGCCGATGGCGCGGAGGCTTCGATCGTCGGCTCGTTGTGCCATTTCCGGAAAGGCGATGCGGCGCTTGCCACCTACCGATGTCACGGATATCCATTGGTGTTAGGCAGCGATCCCAAAGCCGTGATGGCCGAGATCTACGGTCGCGCCGACGGCTTGTGCAAGGGCCTCGGTGGATCGATGCATCTCACCGACGTCAAACGGGGATTCCTCGGCACCTCGGGCATCGTCGGCGCAGGCATTCCGCATGCCGCAGGCGCTGCCTGGGCCGCGCAAATCCGCAAGAAATCCGAAATTGCGTTCTGCTTCTTTGGCGATGGCGCGTCAAAACAGGGTGCGTTCCATGAGACGCTGAATATTGCTTCGCTGTGGAAGCTGCCGGTGATCTTCGTGATGGAGAACAACGGCTACAACGTGGTGACGACTTCCGAGCAGGAGGACGCGAACGCCGCGAACGGCGAGCCGCTCGCCGTCAAGGCGAAGGCCTACTCGATGCCGGGCGTCACGGTCGATGGAACCGATCCATTGGCGGTCTACGCCACCGTCGGCGCGGCCGTCGAACGCGCTCGAGCGGGGTTGGGCCCGACACTGGTCGAATCCAAGATCTACCGTCTGTCAGCTCACGGCAACATCATCGCCCCGCCCGGCGTGCCGCTCCACTATCCAGAGCACGAGGCGATCACCGTGTTCGGCAAGCGCGAAGAGTATGAGGCGGCGTTGCGCGGCGATCCCGTGCCGCGCTTTCGCGCCACGCTCGTCAAGGGCAACCTACTCAGCGTCGCCGAGGCTGACAAGCTCGTCGCTCAGGCCGCGGCGGAAATGGAGGCCGCAGTCAGCTTCGCGATCAAGAGCCCGTTCCCCAAGCTCGAGTCCGCACTCGACAACGTCTACGCCTGAGCCGGAGCGACACCCATGGCACAGCTTCCCTTTATCGCCGCCATCGACGCCGGCATTCACCAGGAAATGCGGCGCGACCCGAGCGTCCTCTACTTTGGCCAGAACTTGGCGACCACCGAAAACCACGAGTTCGTCGCCGCCTATGGGCACGACCGCGTGCGGGTCACGCCGATTTCCGAAACCGCGGAGATCGGCATAGCGATCGGCGCGGCAATGGCGGGCCTGCGTCCCGTGGTGGAACTCTACATGGCGGAATTCATGTTGGTTGCGATGGACCAAGTCGTCAATGAAGCGCCGCGGTTCCGCTACATGTCGGGTGGTCAGGTCAAAGTGCCGCTGGTGCTCAAGGCGGGCTTCGGTTTCGCCTGCGGTTGGGCCGGTCAGCACACCGGGTCGCTGACCGCATTGTTCATGGGAGTTCCGGGCCTCAAGGTCGTCGTACCTTCGACTGCGGCCGACGCCAAGGGACTGATGGCGACGGCCATCCGCGATGACAATCCCGTGGTTTTTCTGCACCACTACTTGCTCACGCTCGAGTTGGGCGACGTGCCGGACGGCGAGCACCTGGTAGCGTTCGGCAAAGCCGAGATCCGCCGCCCGGGCAGCGATGTGACGATCGTCGCAACCGGCTGGATGGTGTCGCGCGCGCTCGCCGCGGCCAGGAAGCTGGCCGAAGAGGGGATTCAGGCGGAAGTGATCGACCCGCGTACGGTGGCCCCGCTTGATTTGGATACCATTCTCAAATCAGTCTCCAAGACCGGGCGCCTCGTGCTCGTCGATCAGGCGCCGCGCCACGCGACCGTGACGGGCATCATCGCGGGCGAGGTTGCCGAACATGGATTCTCATCGCTCAAGGCGCCGATCGTGCAGGTGACCGCGCGCGACGCGACGGTGCCCTACAGCGAGCCGCTCGAGGCTTACGTGATTCCCGACGAGGACAGGATCGTCGCCGCCGCCCGCAAAGTGCTGCAAGCTCGTCGTTGACGCGCCGCTGCATCGTCGCTGCAGCACGGGCTCGCTAGTGTAATCGCCAGTCGCGACCTTCGAGTATCGCGACCACGCGCGCAAGGAACTGCGAAGCCAGGCGCCCATCGGCGACCCGATGATCCACCGTCAGTGTGAGATCCGACACCGGGCGTACCACAATGGCCCCCTCTCTCGCCACGACACAATCGCGTTGGCGGCCGACGGCGAGAATCGCCGATTGCGGTGGATTGATGATCGCCGTGAAGCGGTCCGGCCCTTCGGCGCCGAGGTTTGAGATACTGATTGTGGCGCCTTCGGCCTCCTCGCTTCTCAGCCGGCCCTTGACGCTACGCTCGACGCGATCTTCACGGCGCCGCGCAATCTCGGCGAGCCCGAGGCTCTCGACATCATGAATGACAGGAACCAGCAAGCCATCATCGACCGCCACCACCAGGCCAATGTGGACACCGTTCGCCGGTACGATGCGCGCATTGGATGAGTCAGGGTCGCCCAGGAACGTGGCGTTCAGGCCGGGAAACTCGAGGAGCGCTCGGGCGACGGCTTGCAGCAGGAAGTCGTTCAGGGAAAGTTTGGCCGCAGGAGCCGTCAGCCGCGCAGACAGGTCATGGCGCCCGGCCTGCAAGGCAGTCCACTCGACCGAACGCGTGACCGTGAACTGTGGAATCGTCGCGACGCTCAAGGTCATGGCACGCGCCAACGCGCGGCGCATCCGGGAAAGCAACTGTACGGCCGGCGGGGCATTGCCCGAATCGGCAAATCCCGGCCCGCCGACGGCCATTTGCACATCCTTGAGCTGAACGCGTCCGCCGGGACCGGTGCCCGCGATTGCGCCCATATTGAGGCCGTGTTCAGCGGCGAGTTTGCGGGCGACCGGCGTACTCACAATTCGCCCGGTGCCGGGCGTCGCAACCGCCGCGTCGATCCAGGCGACTTGATCGCCCACCGTCGCCTCCTGATCCACTTGCACCAGAATCTGCGTCAACCGGCCGCTTGCAACCGCTTCGATTTCAAGCACGGATTTTTCGGTTTCGACCTCGAGCAGAGCCTCGCCCACATTCACGGTGTCGCCCTCGCTCTTGAGCCACCGAACGACTTTGACGGC
>Ga0210394_10008647_pt1 | contig 10419 bp, 11 predicted proteins | sample IncBWC12MmetaG_FD_160121 | JGI IMG/M metagenome (GOLD analysis project Ga0210394, IMG submission 160121) | Forest soil microbial communities from Barre Woods Harvard Forest LTER site, Petersham, Massachusetts, United States - Inc-BW-C-12-M | ecosystem: Environmental > Terrestrial > Soil >...
GCGGTACGTGACCAGCCGGGAGAGTCCCTTATCGGTGCCTTCTTCCGGCGCGCTGCGACCCGCGCCGCCGAAACTAAGAATGTTGCACGCGCCGCGAAGGTGCTCGAGCAGTTCGGCTTGTATGAGCTGCGGAACGAGCGCGCGAGCGACATAAGTGGCGGGCAGAAGCGGTTGCTGGAGCTTGCGAGAGCAGCGATGGCTGCACCGAAGGTGTTGTTGCTCGACGAACCGATGGCGGGCATTAATCCAGTGCTGATAACGCGCATCTGCATGCACCTCAAGCAGATGCAGGAAGAAGGAGTAACTCTCCTTCTCATTGAGCACAATCTCAGCGTTGTGGAGGAGATCTGCGAATCGGTCACCGTGATGGTAGAGGGCCGCGTTCTGACGACAGGATCGATGGCGGAGTTGCGACGACACCCTGACGTCATCGACGCCTACCTCGGGCGCGAAGTTAGTGGTCTGGCTGCGAGCTGACCATGAAGTCCCGCAGGGCATCGGCCGTGCCCCGATGTAAGGTGACCAAGGGCACGACCACAGCGATGCAAGCCGGCGGCTTTGTGTGCCGGACGTCGGGACCACTTTTGAGGAGGCTGCAGGTGATGACGCGTCCACTGATGCAAGCTGACCATGTCGCTTGCCCGAGTCTCTGCCCAGGGTTCTTACACCGGTTTGTGGCGCAGTCTCATTCGCAGTGGGAGGTTGACAGCATTGTGCCGACGGAAGTGTGGCGAGAGGCAGGACGCCATGGCCTCCTGTTCCAATGGATACCTAGCAGCATCGAGCTGTATGAACGCAGATAGCCAGGATCGCGCGGGCGATCCGGGAGACGTCGCGGCCAGCGACGAGCTTGGCGTCGACGCTAGTCAGATCCTGGACCTTCATCGACGAATGCTGCGCATTCGTCGCTTCGAGGAGCGAGTCGCCGATCTCTACAGGGATGGGGAAATCCCCGGCTTTGTGCACCTCTCGATAGGTCAAGAAGCCAGCGCCGTCGGGGCATGCTGGTGGCTCGACGACGGGGACGTCATTACGTCCACACACCGCGGACACGGTCACTGTTTGGCTAAGGGTTTGCGCCCGCCGGAGATGTTCGCCGAGTTGTTCGGGCGAGAGTCGGGAGTCTGCCGCGGGCGCGGCGGATCAATGCACATCGCCGACCCGATGCGCGGGATATTCGGAGCGAATGGGATCGTTGCTGCTGGTCTCCCTATCGCGGTCGGTGCAGCCTTCGCCGCGAAGGCGAGAGGACGCGGTGTTGTGGTCGCGTTCTTCGGGGATGGAGCGTCAGCTCAGGGCGCGTTTCACGAGTCGTTGAATTTGGCATCACTGTGGAAGCTGCCGATTGCCTTTTTCTGCGAGAACAATCATTACGCTGAATTTTCACCTGACCGAATGCAACAGGCTGCACCATTGGCACAACGTGCTCAGGGGTATGGGATTCCGTATGTCGAAGTCCATGGGAACGACGTCGCTGCGGTTGTGAGAGGCATGTCATCGGTTATCGCCCAGTTGCGCGAGGGGGCCGGGCCGTGCTTAGTCGAAGCAGATACCTATCGCTGGCGGGGCCACTATGAAGGGGATCCCGAACGGTACCGGGACGCAGCCGAGGTGGCGGAATGGAAGGCTAGGGATCCATTGAGTCTCAGCCGACGTCAGTTTCTATCGCTGGGCGGAACGGAAAGCGCGTTGGCGGGAGTTGAATCGGAGTGCACTGAGGAGATTGAAGGCGCAGTAGATGAGGCACGGCAAGGGCCACATACCGATCCAGATGATCTCCTCGACTTTGTGACTGCTCCGAGGCAGGAAATGGCTGAGCCACCCGATCCCGATCCAAGCGGCGAAGCCTATAGGGTTATGGATGCGATTCGCTCGGCGCTCGCGGTAGAGCTGGAGGCCGACCCGGCCGTGTTCTTAGCAGGGGTAGACGTCGGAGCCGGCGGGAATATCTTCGGGCTAACGCGCGGACTGTTTGAGAAATGGCCAGATCGCGTTCGGGATACCCCGATATCAGAGTCGGCCATTGTCGGTCTCGCCATTGGCTCAGCAATGGCGGGCATGCGACCGGTCGTTGAGATCATGTATATGGACTTCATCGGCGTTTGTTTTGACCAGCTCCTAAACCAAGCCGCAAAGCTGCGGTTCATGACCGGCGGACATGCTCAGCTAGCACTTACCATTAGAACTCAGTTTGGCGCCGGGCGTTCCTCGGGAAGCCAGCACTCGCAAAGCCTTGAAGCTCTGCTCGCTCACATACCTGGACTCACAGTGGTTATGCCGTCCACGCCTGCGGACACCTACGGGTTGCTGAGGGCAGCAATACGTGACCCGAACCCAGTGGTGTTCGTCGAGCACCGTCTTCTCTACAGCCTAAAGGGTCCGCGACCGGCGCGAGATCACATAATCCCCATCGGCAAAGCAGCCATTCGTCGGCGTGGGAGCGACATCACGGTGGTATCCATGTCTCGAATGGTTCATGTTGCTTTAGCCGCGGCTGAGCGGGCCGCAACAGAAGGAATCGACTGTGAGGTCGTCGACCTGCGCACCGTTGTGCCGCTTGATCGTGCGACCATCCTCGCTTCACTCGCGAAGACGGGGCGTATCCTATGTGTCCAAGAGGCCGTCACCGACTTCGGCATCGGCGCAGAACTCGCTGCCATGGCGGCCAACGAGGGATTCTGGTCTCTCGACGCTCCGGTCGTGCGCATTGGGGCAAAGGCCACGCCAGCCCCCTATTCCCCTGAGCTCGAGAGGCGATGGTTGCCGTCAGAGGACGACGTCCTCACGGAAATGCGCAAGCTCGCCGCATTCTGAGCGAGCAGACCCTCGATGGGGCTGCGACGGCGATGAATGAATCCGAGCGGGCAGCTGTCACCTCTTCAAGGACGCGAGACGCTTCGCAGATCCTCGACCGAGATCATGTATTCGATGTTGAAACTAGAACGACGGCCTGAAGCGACGTCATCGCATCGAGGCGCAGCGTCCTAAGCGGCCGGGAAGGCTGTGCAAGCGCTCGGCACGATCATCCGGACCGAGCATCCCACGATCCGGAGTGGGTTCACTCATCGTTGACCAAGTGTTCCACACGTGATACAACCTCGTTCGACCCCATTTCGTCGATTATCCTCGTCGTCGGCATCAAGGCAAACCACGTTCGGTTCGGGCACTTGGAGACCGCGTCTCAACCGCCGTTGCGACCTACCGCTTACCCCAACGCAGACCCAGCGCGGTGTAGGTGAGCAGGAATAGTGCGCAGTTCTGAGCACGAATAGTGCACAGGTCCTCGGGGGTGGATCGGACGTTGGTTGTGATCGGAAAAAGAGGAAGTCCCTCCGGGCAAGCTGGACGGTGTTCAAAGCCACCAGCACCAAGAGGCACCGCCGTGGAGTCTGAGGAACTCTGGATGGACCTGCATGTCCTACACCAGCGCGGATGGAGCGTCAGCGCGCTCGCCCGCCACTTCAAGCTGAATCGGCGCACGATGCTGCGGGAGCTCGACGCCGAGCGCCCGCCCAGGTATCCGCAGCGCGCCCCGCTGCACCCGTTCACCGAGGCGCAGCTGGCCCACATCGAACGCCGGCTGCTGGTCTGTCCGATGATCCGCGCCACCGACCTCCACCTCGAGCTGCGTACCGAGTACGGGTACGCGGGCAGCTATTCGACCTTTCTGCGTCAGATGCCGCCGCTGCGCCCGGTGACGCCGCGTGAGCCCGAGGCGCGCTTCGAGACCTTGCCCGGGGTCGAGACCCAGGCGGACTGGAAGCACATCGGGAGCTGGCCACTCGGCGAGGAGCTCGTCGAGCTGCACGCCATGGTGGCGATCCTCGCGCACATCCGCATGCCCGCGATCCGGATCGCTGCGAGCTGCACTCGGGAGGTGAGCTTCGAGCGTCTGGTGCGTTGTCTCGACGATCTCGGCGCGGTCACCCGGGAGCTGCTCACCGACCGCGATACCGTCTTCTGCAGCCACGCCGCTGAGGGCCCGCTGTTCGTGCCCGAGTGGGTCGACCTCTGCGAGGTGCTGGGCACGGTCCCTCGCGCCTGCTGGCCGTACCGGGCCAAAACCAAAGGCAAGGTGGAACGCGAAAACCGTGAGGTGGAGCAGAGCTTCCGCTGCTGGCTCACCGGCCAGGTGCTGCCGCCCCGACCGACGATCACCGACTACGACGCCTTTCGCCCTGCGATGGATCCAGGAGCGCATCCTGCGTCGCCACCGCACCATCCAGCGGATCATCGGCGAGGCGTGGGCCGAGGAACGCCGTTTGCTCACAGCGGTGCCACGCCATCTGCTCGAACGCTTTGCCGGCAACGACGGTGCCCGGGCGGCACGGCACGTCGTCGATGCCGCGCAACGCCAGCTCGGTGAGCAGGTCGAGGTGCGTCCGATCAGTGCCTACGAGGTGGCCTTGTGAGCCCGGCAAGCGCGCGCACCAGCAGCTCGGATCCCAGCGCGTACCAGCGCCTGCGCGACCATCTCGCATACCTCGAGATGAGCGCCGCCGCGAAGCATCTTGCCGACGAGCTCGACCGCGGCACCCGCGAGCAGGCGTCCGCCACGCAGGTGTTGGAACGCCTCATGGCCATCGAAGCGGATGCAACCCGGGCGCGCCGACTGCGCGGACGACTGCGCTTTGCCCGCTACCCGATTCACAAGACGCTCGCCGAGTTCGACCTCGACTTCCAGCCGTCGCTCGATCGCAAGGTGCTGGCCGAACTCTCCACGCTGCGCTTCGTCGAACCGCGCCGCAACGTGATCCTGCTCGGGCACCGGGCGTCGGCGTGTGCGAGCCGCGCGGCTGCGCCGTTTGACAGCGAGAGGTCCTGAGCGCGACGCGCGTTGCAGTGGGTGGGGCGTCATCCTACGGGTAGTCGATGCCATGCCGTAGCACGGTCGCGCCGTCGGTGAGGAGATGGTTCATCGTCACAGTAAGGTCGTCGTAAATCGGGTCGATGCGCTTGCCGCGCACATGCAGATCGTGGTTATAGCCCAGAATAGCCGCGTACTTCAGGCACGCCGCCGCGACAAACCACGCCATCTCATCTTTTGGCAAGCCATACATGCTGGCCAGATCGGATAGTGAGACCGCGACGTCCCCAGTCGGGTTCGGGTCGGGATGATATCGCCGGCGGAGAGACGCGACAGCAAGGCATCCCAAGTCAGCACGCGGATCACCTAGAGCCGCTATCTCCCAGTCGAGTACGGCTACCAGCATATCGTCTCGGAAAAGCATGTTTCCATAGTGGAAGTCGCCATGCACCAACGCAGGCGATACTGGGTCGGGGACTGAAGCGACCAGGGCAGTGTAGAGAAGGAGCGCGGGCCTTCGAAGTGACTCGGTGCATCGGGGGAGCAAAGCCGTCCATCGCCGTAGATCGTGCTCCACTGTAAAGGATCCCTCATCGATCAAGCTAGTCCTCTCAATGGCAACACTCCGCAGTTGGTGGAGAGCGCCAACTGCGAGTTCAGCTATGAATCGGTCCGATCGGGCGGCGGCGGCCTTCCTCCAGTCGGTTCCGTGGACTAGTTCGAGGACCGCTATGGCGCGCCCGTTCAGTAGACCCGTGCTGTCAGCGGCGAGAACGTGCGGCACCGGAAAGCGCAAGGCAGCAAGGGCCGCCATTATCCGTCCTTGCCGACCGACATCCGCGGGACCCGCGATTCGCGATCCGGTTGGTGAGATCCGGACGACGTACTTTCCATGAAAGCGTTCGCTATCGAGATCTATTAGGAAGGTCAGACCGGAGTGACCGTCGCCGAATGGTTCCATCGTGCCGATTCGCACACGCGGGTCTGACCAGAGCTTGGATAGCGTCGCCGCAAGCGCGCGTGGCAACGAATCGTCACCGATGGCGCTCATGGTCGGCTCCGGTCCGTTCAGATAATGTGCCCGACTCAAACGTCCGCTCGCCGACGTGACGGACGCAGCCCCAGATGACGTCGAGGATCACCCGGATCGACGCCCGTCTCATCAATCAGCGACCGAAGTACCCGAGCGGAGAGGTCGGCGGGATGAACCTCGCAGAGGCTGCCATTGCGCTTACCGACTGGGGTTGGGTGGCGGCTACGATGACTGCGTCCCGCATAGATTGGTCTCCTTGCTTGGATGGAGCGTTTCATGCCACTCCCCTGATGGGCGCCCTTTAGTTCAACGCCGGGTTAGTAGATGGTGTAGCCTCCGTCGACGACTAGGTTCGCCGGTGTGGTAGGGCAGTGTGGGATCGGCGAGGAACGCGGCAACTGCGCCTATATCGTTCGGGGTTCCCCATCGCTTTACGGGAGTGCGGCGCCGGGTGGCTTTCGCGCACGGCGGCATAGTCCGTTGGAGCCGTGCGCCCGCACGGACCGCGCCGCGCGCCAAGCCAAGCCCGATTCCGCCGTTTCCGCCGGTGATGAGGACGACTCGGCCACTCAAATCATAAGGGTGATGCGGCGCTTCGCTATTCCGAGCCGGCATCGGTATCGCACTCGGCTTCCATTCGGTTGCTCGTTCTGCCTGCCTAGACACGTTCTGCCTGCCTAGGCACGTTCGAAGCCGAGTAAGGTAATGCCACGAACGTTGTAGATGGTCGCGCACACACGTTGGCCCGCTTCAAGTGGGCCATTCTCAATCCGGCCAAAGACGCGCGCGCCCTCATCGAGGTCGACTGTCACAATGGTATATGGGGTATCGCCGACGAATGCGGGATCCAACGCTTTATGCACCACGATCCACGAATACACCACGCCAAACCCACACACTGCCGCCGGGCGGACGTCCGGGCTCCCACACGTCGAGCACCCAGGCGCTGGCGGAAAGAAGTAGTGTCCATGAGGAGCGCACCGGCATACTTCGAATCGTCCAGAGGAAAGAGCCTCCCACCACCAGGCACTATCCCGGTCAGTCTCCGGCCGGACGCGCCCCTTCTGCTGTGGAGGGCTCACCGATCGCCCTTCCGTAGAATCAGTGCTGACCCGTCGACGAGAACACCCGAGGTCACAGCGCAGGTCTCCGCGTCCGCCACCTGCACGGCGCCAGCGCGACCCTGAATCTGGAGCGCCGCCTCAGCTACGGTATTCATGCCATGCACGTATCCCTCATTGAGCAGTCCCCCGTGAGTGTTGACAGGAAGGGATCCGCCGGCCGACGTGTGCCCATCTCGGATGAAAGCACCTGCCTCGCCCCTCCCAACAAACCCGAGACCTTCGAGACCATATAGCACGGCCGGGCTGAAACAGTCGTAGATCTCGGCGATATCGATGTCGGCCGGCCTAAGGCCGCAAGATGCCCAAAGCCGGGGTGCAAGGCGGAACTGGCAGTTGCGCGTGAAGTCGCGCCAAGAATGGAAATCGGCTATGTCGAGACCCGAGCCAGATCCTGTCACCCAAGCTGCGCCTTCAATGACGGCGATAGGAGCGCCCTGCGCCGACGCGCGATCCGTCGACGTCACGAGTACTGCGACCGCGCCGTCAACCTCGACCGTGCAGTCCACGGTGCGGAAAGGCTCGACGACGTATTCGCGCACAAAATACTCCTCCGAGGTAATGCGGTTGCGTCGCACCGCTCGCTCGTTGCGCGCCGCGTACTCCCGCTGGCTTATCACAACGGCAGCCAAGTCGTTCTCGGTGGCTCCAGTCTCGATCATGAAACGTCGAGCCCACATCGCGATGTAGTAAGGATACGCGGTGAAGCCAATCGGGTATCGATATTGACTTGTCGGCGACTCGAAACGGGTCGAGCCAACCTTCGTACCCGTGCGCCCAGTGAGCGCGCGAAACACCAGTACGTTGTGGGCGAGTCCGGCTGCGATTGCCATCGCAGCGCTCATGACGGCGAAGCAAGGTTGGGAGCCACCGTTGTTGAGGTCGAGCGTGTACGTTAGATCACCCAGCCCGAGCCCTGTGCCGACCGCCTGTGACGTGACCGAGTCACCGAACAACCCGAAACTAGCGACCCCGTCCACCTCTTCTGCTGCCAAGCCGCAGTCGGCGAGTGCCGCTCGGCAAGCTTCAAGGGCTAAGCCGAGCACCGAGGACTTCCCATGCCGCCGCATGTTGGTGTAACCGACCCCGGTGATCCCCGTCGCGCCGAGGAATGAGGGTCGCTCACGCTTAGGGGAAGGACTAGAGGTTGCCACCAGCGAGCCCATAGTCACCCACCGATTGAAGAAGGGTAAACAAGATTCGCGTTGGTGGGATCGTAACTCGTCATTTTGCAGCGTCGAACCTGAGTTGAAAGGCGCGCGTACCGATGACGGGTGTTCGGAATGCGGTGAGGCTCACAGATCGCAGATTCGAGAACGTCCAGTGCGCGTAAATGTCTGACCACAGCCGCGGCGAACGCCCTAAACTCCAGGGAGCTTTGAAGGATCATCTCGAGAAACGATTAGGACGCGAGGCGGCAATGGCTATGCAAAGGACCGAGGTGACAAGTCAACTCGGCCTTGATAGTGCTGTTGCACGCCGCCGACGAAGTCGGCGTTCTCGGCCGCGAATAAATCCGCATAGTGGAGTACTCGTCCCTCGAGGCTCTGATTGTGGTAGGGGCTCTGGTTGGTATGCAGCGCAGTCGCACTAACCACCAAGTCCGAAAAGCCCAGATCATGAAGCAGCAACGCACCTAGCACGCCATGTGGAAGGGTGCCTGCGAGCTCGGACAGTGCGGGCTTCTCATCGCGCCAGCAGTAGATCATCGCTTTATCAACGTCGTGAAGAAGACACATGCAGAGAAGTGCTTCCTCATCCAGTTGGTATCCCCACTCAGACGTAAGCGCGGAGCCGAACGTCAGACCGAAACGAGCCGTCTCGTTGACATGGTCGAGCAATTGATACTGTGGAATCTTTGTGTGGAACAGGAACTTCTCTAGAGCCGCGTTTGGTCCGGACAGCCATGACGTTACCCAAGCCGTAACTACTAAAGCTCGCGTCGGCTCGCTGAGTTTGTCCAGGCCCCATAGCCGGGTAGCAAGTGCATCACGTTGCTCGGTGTTCCCCTCTTGAATCGTATAGAGTCGCGTATCTCCGGTGCTGCCAGTCAACGGCTGTCCTCCTGTCGCAATAAATCGGATCGAGGTGCAGTACTCAATGGAATCACCGCTCCTGGGTTAGGTGGTGAGCCATTCAGGTTGCGAATCATGTACGTTTCAGCACTAGATCGGTGGATGTCTGCCGTTCGAATCAAGCGATGGTAATCCGAAGATTTAATGGCGTCGATCATTTGTTCATGTTCTGCGAAGATCGTCGCTTTCGATTGATCAACGAAGTCAGACATGAGCAGCGTCCGATACGAGTCAGAGAGATTCCACAATCGGTTGATCTCCGCGTTAACGTAGTCGAGGCCGCTTTCCCTGAAGATACGAAAGTGAAATATCCGGTTGAGACTGAGGAAGTCGAATTGCTGACCTGATGGCAGCGCATTGATCTCGTGATTTAGGGTTTTGAGCTCTCTAATGGTGGATGCCGGGGGTTTGGGTAGGTGGCGGAGCGCTTCTGTCTCGAGGGCTCGCCTCATGATGTAGATTTGGCGCAAGCGATCGACTGAAAGTTCAGGGACAAAGTAGCCCCGGTTGGGTGAGTATTCGACGAGGCCCTCAGCATGAATTGCTTTAAGGGCTTCGCGGACAGGACTCTTGCTCATCCCCAAGAGACGCCCGAGTTCTTCCTGCCGAATCTGGTGGCCGGGCCAGATCTGCCTTCTCAGAATGAGATCCCGGATTCCATCGAGGGCTCGTTCGGTGAGCGGCGACGCTGGCCGTTCGCTTGTGTCGGCAGTGTCCAACGTAGCTGTCACGCCGCGCAGCCTGGAGTCAAGTAGGACGGGGTACAAGTGAGCAAAGGCGAGGCTGGGTTGCATCTGCGAAAACTCGAGCCGCTGCAGTTGGTAACCGGATGGATCGCGGTCTCGCCGACGCCGACAGCTATGTGCCTGATCACGGAGCATCGCCCTACCATGCTGCGGGAGAGGTGCCGGCACATGGTGTCACAGCGTAGTCCAGCGGGGGCGGAAGGGCGCCTGGTTCGAGAACTGAGGGTTCGCCGCGGCACGTGGACACCTTTGAAGCGGTTCTTCGCCGCAGGCTCTTGACATCCGCGCGTTGGATAGTTACTGTATGCCACTTCGGATACCATTTGCTATGAGATATGGCCTACTGTACCGGACCCACTTCCCGCGTGTCAAGGTGCGGGCGAACTTGAATCGCGACTGGCTGCAAGTCGAGTTTCGCCGCTCCTCGAGCGAGCCAACGGAATTCGAGCGAGCGTGAGTAACTTCCTTCAGGCGATCGTCGCCATATTGCAGGCCGGGATAATCGACGGCGCGGTTATCGGACTGGCGGCCGCTGGATTCTCCCTTCAGTTTGGCGTGACCAACTACGTCAACTTTGCTTACGGCGAGTTCGTGACGATCGGCGCCTTCGCAGCCTTCATCCTGGACGTTTCGTTTG
>Ga0210394_10008648_pt1 | contig 10418 bp, 13 predicted proteins | sample IncBWC12MmetaG_FD_160121 | JGI IMG/M metagenome (GOLD analysis project Ga0210394, IMG submission 160121) | Forest soil microbial communities from Barre Woods Harvard Forest LTER site, Petersham, Massachusetts, United States - Inc-BW-C-12-M | ecosystem: Environmental > Terrestrial > Soil >...
TTGCCGGTGAATAGTTCGCGCCGCCCGCCGTGACCGCCGCGCCGACGACGACACCGCCATTCGCCACGGCCGCGCCTGTGACGCCGCTCGATTCATTTTGGATGTAGTACAGTTCTTGGTTCGTAATGACGCCGACCGGATTATAGTTGCCGGCGTTCGCCACCGCGTTCGGGGGCGTCAAATAGGTAACGCGCACACATTGAAAATCCAGCGCGACGACGGTGCGCGCCTGATTGATCGCGTTTATCAGTTCCGCTTGCGAGAAATCAGCGTTGCTCTGATCGTGCAATAGGAATTGCAACTGCGTGATGTAATCCGACAGTTGCATTCATCGCGCCCGCTCACGCCGTCTTTTGCTTCGTCTCGCCGGGCTTGGTTTTCGGCGGCACTGGGGGATCAGCGGGAATCGGCTTGCCCGGATCGATGCCGTCTTCGACAGGCACGAGCTTGTAGGCGATCTGCTTGATGTCGAGCATGTCGAAATATGCTTGCGCCTTGTTCTTGCCGGTCGCTTCGTCAACTTTGACGAAATCCGGCGTGTTCCAGCCTTGCCGCTTCGCCATGTGGCGCATCATCGCGGCCGGGTCGGGATCGTAACCGAAGAAATGCGCCGCCACTTCGACCGGGAAATTCTCCGACTTGCCGGGCGCGACCGTGAACGGCACGCCATCGTACCGATCGGTGAAGGCGAACGGCAGATTGTTGGTCAGGCGGACGTATTCGACCCGCGTGTTTATCAGATCCTCGGTGTCCATGGTTCAATCTCGCGGTAGGAGGGCACGCGACGGCGGCAATTCCGTGGTGAGCGGCATCGGCTGCGGCGCTGTATTGGGCAACGCCAAGCCGTCGTTGTTGATTTGCTCCAAGAGCGCCCGCGCGCCGATCAGCATCATCGCCGATACGGCACGCTCCATCATCGGCCGCTTCTCGTCGGTGACGTTCTGCTGCAACTGCTTGGTCAGCCCGCCATCGACGTGTTGAAATTTTTCCGGCGCTTGCTCCGTCATTGGCGCGCTATTTTTCGCTTTTGGGAGCGTTGTCGTTGGCTGGCGGCGGCGGCGCAGGCGGCGGGGCCGCGCTCGGCACCGCGCCGAGCGCCTGTGGCTGCGAGCCGGCAAGGACGGCTTCATGCTCAACGTCGGCAAAGGTCACTGGACGCAGTTTGCCGTCAAAGAGCTGATAGAGTTTGGCTTCGGTGGCAACGTACACGCTGCCATTCTTCAACTCGGTCATCGCGACAATCTTTGCCGGCGCGGCCGTCACGTCAATTTTGCTATCCGCCATTGCGGTTCTCCTGATTACTGCACGCTGCCGATCAGAATGCACACGTCATTTGCCGGCGTGGTGTTGCCCACGGTCACGGTAGCAGTCGCCGCGCCGACGCCAGAAACGGTCAGTGCCGGCGACCCGGTGTAGCCGGTGCCGGGGAAGATCAGTTTCACGTCCGTCAGGGTTCCGGAACCCGTCAGCGCGACCGACGTAAGCTGCGCGCCGGTAGGCGACGTGTTCTGGTTTCCCGGCACGGCATTGCCCGGATAGACCAGGCCGGGCGGCGGGATCGCGCCAGCAGCAACCCCGACCTCGGGACCGCCCTGGTACTGATTCGGCTGCGGGATGATCCAGAAATTCGGCGACGCCGCATACCCGGCGCCCACATTCACCATGGTCACCGCGCCGATGCCGCCCGTGGTGAGCGTGCAAATGGCGGTTGCTTGCGTACCGCCGGGCGGCGGCGGGTCGATGACGATCAGCGGCGGGACCAGGAAACCGGAGCCCGCCTGCGTAATCGTCGGGGCGGCGACCGAGCCGCCGACAATCGGCACGACAGTCGCGGCGATGACCGCGCCCGAACCTGCCGCAACGGCAATCGAGGCTCCGGTGGCGACCGTGCCGATACCATTGGTGCCACCCGAGCCGGCGCCGGTCACCGCGGTCGCGGATACCGCGCCGCTGAGATTGTGGAAGCGGAAGTTGTAGCCATCCACACTTATGAAGCCGCCTTGCGAGGTGCCAAACAGCGTCCGCCAGCCTTGCGCTTGCGGGTCGAAGAATTCGAGCACCGACAGAGTGCCGTTCGAAAAGATATACGTACCGGGCGGCGGATAGAAAAACCCGCCGGTGCCGAGTTCGATCTTGGTGCCGCCTGCCTGTACCTGAGGAAGCGGAAGGGGAAATGCGCCGCCAATGCGAGACATGATCGGTCCTCAGATGTTCAGGAACGCGAGCCCGTCGAACTTGCCGTGCGCTTTGCACTTCACATCGACAAGCTCGGACAGCGTCAGGATGGCACCGACATAGCCGAGCTGATTGTTCGGCAGCGTCGATTCAAAGCCGGTGAAAGAGAACGCCGCTCGTTCGTGCAGATAGAGCGACAGGTAGTTTGTGTTGACCAGATACAGCACACCCTCCGGGCAATACGGATCGGCGTAGAACGGCACGCCTGCAACGTCGAGCGCGCGGAACAGCGATTCGATTTTCTTGTCGGCGCCGAAGCCGCCGGCGGGCGTGATGTTGTAGCGCTCTTGCGACGTGAAATCCTGCGCCAGCAATGTCCAGGTGCCGAAACCCATGATGCCGATCGACGGCATTTCGCCGGTGGTCTTTGACACCTGCGAAATGTATTGCAGCATCAGATTGCGCGTCGGCGTGACGTTGCCGTTGCCGTGAACGTAGGTCGATTTCCAGAAAAGATTATTGGCGCGGATGATGCCGCCATACGCTGCCGAGAACGTGCCGTCATCGATCGCGGCTGTCAGGTCGATTATCTGTTGGACGTTGGCGACGTTGTTGTAGAGCGAATTCGACAGCGTATCGATGGTGACATTGGTGGAGTCGTTCATGCGCGCTTCGATCAGCGGCACGACGGAATAATCCAACTGCACCAAACCTTCGAAGCCGAGGAACGGGATCGTTGAAATGAACGCCTTCAAATTGAATTCGGCGTTCTGAATTCCGGGCTGCACACCGGGCTGCGCGAACGAGCCCGAGTAATCGACCCATTGGCCGGTCACCATCGGGTTGCCCTGCAACGGCGCGGTGATCGGCGACAAGCCGCCGGTGGCGACCTGTGCAGAGGATAGCAACGCCGCGATGAGCGGGGCCGATTTCCAGATTTGTACGTAAAATCGGGGCATGAAGCCCCGGCGCACGGCAGCGCCTAGTTCGTTGGCAATTGCTCCCGCGGGGGGGATGATGCCTTGGCCTAGTACCGGCACATAAGCCTCCTAAAAATTGCGCTCACGCGCGGCGCTTCTGGCGAAACTCTTTGATAACCTGGAACGCGGTGGAGCGCGCGGCGCCGTCCGGGTCTTTGTTGAACTTCTCGAATTCGGGAATTTCCCAGCGGTCGCCGTGCATGTTCGGCACCTCATCATCACTGGGAGGCGTGAGCGACGGAGTTTCGTTGGCGTAGAGCACGGCACCGTGCGCGTAATTGGTGATGCCGTTGTCCTCCATGAATTTCTCGATCTTCTTGACCGTGTCCTCGTCGTACTTCGGGCCGCTGCCGTCCGTACCGCCGGTGAGAAGATTTTGCCGCTGGCGATTCATGTTTGCCATCACGGCGTCCTGTTGCGCTTTCAGTTCCTTGGCCGCCTGCTTTTCCTCGAATGCGGCGAACTTGTCTTCCATGTCCACATCGGAGAAAGCGCGAGCGTGCGCCGAATCTGGCTTCGCGGCTCGCACCAACTTGCCGAATTCCTTGCGCGTCTTGGGATCGTGGCCCAGCTCGTAAGCGAGCTGGCCGAGATCGGCGGCGACTGTGGGATCGAGCGGCATTTAAATGGGCTTCCCTTTTTGGGAACTCGGCCCGCCCTTTTCCAACGACGGCCCTCCAATCTTGTTGCGCTGGCCGGTCGGATCGGTCCACTTGCTCGCCGACGTGAAGCCGCCCAGCGAAGTATAGAGCGGTGGGTTGCGCGCGATACCGTCTTCCATGGTGCGCGTCGAAAGATTTCCGACCTTCACTTTCGGGCGAAGATAATCGGTCATGCGGCCTCCTCGCCGCCCATGGGCGGCATTGGCATATCGCCGGGTGGTTTGTCTGTTGGCATCAAGCCGGGTGGCGGTGCCGCACTGAGCGGCCCCTTTCGCGCGTTCTGCGCCAAAGTGGCAAGGCCCGCCGGCACCATGTTGGTGCCTTCCGCCTTGCCGAAGATTGGATTGAGCGCCGACACGGCGCGGATCAGAGCTTGTTGTTCTTTGCTCCCGGCTTCGAATGCCATGGAAGCATGAAGCAAACCGGGCAACAGCGCCTTGACGGTTTGCACCGCGGCGGCCTTGTTGCCGGCGCCGCCACCTGGCGAAAGCATCGGCGAGCCGCCCGGTCCACCGGGGCCGCCCACCGGAGATTTTGGCAACATGGGCGGCGCGCCGGGCGCAGCACCGCCACCGGGCGGCGGCGGCATGACGGGCGAATCAGGTTGCTGGCCAAGGGGCATGGGGCGAGAGTCGTATTCCTAAGAGTCCATTCCCGTCAATAGTCAAGCAAAAAGCCCGCCGGGTGGGGCGGGCTTTTCAGAACTCGTGTGACGGCGATAACGGCCGATTTACTTCCGGCGACCGCGCCTCCGTCCGCGTTTGTGCTTGCGCTTCATAGGCTCCCTCCTTTCGGGTTGGGCGGGCGGTTTTAATCGCCCATGATTAAGCCGATCCTCCTGTCCCGCGCGCTCCGGGCGAGCAGAGCGCGCGGGTTACGCAGGAGGGTTGTTAGCACCGGGAGCTGAAATCGATGCTCACTTGAAAAGTATTTCCCTATAGGCACGATTTGTCAAATCGATTGCGCGGCGCCGTTGCCGCTCTTGCCCTTGTGCGGCTTCTGACCGGGCGGCGGCAATCCCATTTTCTCTCGCAACGCCGCAGCTTGCGCGGCTTTTTTCTTATTCGCTCGCAGGGCATGAATTAAATTATTTCGGCCCGGCGGCGACAACATCCGCAGCAAACCCTCTTGATCGATGGCCTGCGCTTTGAACAGCGCCGTTGCCATCTCTTTCGAATCGTCGGCGAACAGCGGTGAGTGTGAGTGGCCGAAAATGCGGAGCGAATATTCACCGACCAGGTTGTGATAATAAAACGGATCGCCCGGCTTGCCGTCGTCTTTCGGGTCCGGGTGGATCGGGTCGGAATTGTTGCGCATGTTCAAGCGCAATATCAGGTCGCCCATGCGAACAAGCGGCGCCTCCAATCGGGTTGCGGCTTTTTTGATTCTGCCGGCGCCGGTCGATTGCAGCGCTTTGGCGTGGCCGCGCGAGCGCACGCCGGCTTCGCCCTTGCCTTGGATGGTTTCCGTCAGTCCCGACGCTTCCACCATCAACGCGCCGATTTGCTGAAACTCCGCAAAAATATCGTCGGGCATTTGCGGGTACAGTTCTTTGATCGCGGCTTGCGGCAGTTGATCGATGACCCACGCATCGGAGCCGCCCATGGCGTCCATTTTATCGTCGGTCAATCCCATAAAGCCCGAACCGACGCGCGACGGGTGCGCCTGACGATCTAAAATGTCGTCTATTTGTTCAAGCCGCTTGTTCGACCATTCTTGCAGAGGAATGAGCGACTCTATGTGCGCCTTGCCCCAGAAAAACTTGTTCATCTGATACGGTCGGACTTGAACGTAGGGATGATCCTTGGGCAAAAACGGATTGCATTTGGTGTCGTAGAATTGTTCCTGTTGTTTTTCGATGTCCTTTGGAACGAGCCCCTTGCTTTCTTTCAGCGCGTCAATCGTCTTTTTGCTGTCGGCGATAAAGAGGCCGGGCTCGACGGCAAAAAAGACCCGGTAATCTTCGCACTCGTCGTCCCACACTGTGAGTTCATGAAACTCAACTAGCGGGCGATCAACTTCGGCTTTGTAGGTCGGGCGCGCAACGTAAGCCGGGTTGGCCGATCCGGTGACATTGCCCGCAAGATTTTCGCCAGAGGTCGAAGAAATTATCAGGCGGGTAACCAAATCAGGAAACGGCGACTCGAACGGCGTATTGACCACGGCGAGCTTGTCGATCTTGTCGCCCATTCCGGCGCGAATCAAACGCTGGCAGGCGTTGTCGTAATCGATGTGATAGGAGTGGACGAACGCTTGCTGATCTTCGAGATTTTCTTTTTCTTCGGCGAACACGCCGAACTCTCCCGGCTCGATCAGCTCGCACGTTTCTTCCTCGCGCAAGTCAGACCAGCCAACCTTGCCAATCATCGAATCAAATACGAGCGACCAGATCAACAAGTCGGCGAAGTTGTCAAACAAGCCGGCATCGCGAAAATCGTTGTTAAAGGCATCTTGCGCCGCCATGAATTGCTTGACCTGTACGTCGTCGGCGTTGGCTGGCGCGGAGAGCTCGAACTCGGCGCGGTCGGGCGAATAAAGAAACGACGCCACCAAGTCCATATGAGACTCAAGACGGTTGTATTTGATCTCTTCATCGCTCCCCGTGCCGTAAAGAAAAAACTGCCGGCGGCGGTCGTACATTTCCTTGCGGGATTTGCGCGACGCGGTGCAGGTATTCAACACCCATTTAAGGTAGTCGTCCCGTAGCTTCGGATTGTCAGGAATAATCATCAGCAAATATCCGCATGGCCCCGCAGCACCAACCATGCGCAATGAACTCGCCACTTCAAATCGGACAACCACTCGCAGAGACTTTTCTTCGGAAGCGGTTGATCTGGCTCATCGCTGTACAAAGAAGTTCGCAGGTTTTTTTCCACTTCGGCGCTTGTCTGCTGCATCCGAAGATGGAGCATGTCGCTCATGAGTTTCCCCTTATCGAAGAATTGAAAATCTGGCGGCCATCGCTCTGGCATGTAGCCGCGCTCGAATGGGACTGTTCTGCTCATTTGCCACTGTGCCGCGCTTCAATGACGGTATTGCTCTGCGGTCGCGGATAATTTTTCGACGCGGGCAAGACAGTGCCCGGCGCTGTTTTCACTTTGTAATCGATTTTATTGCTGGCCGGCATACACGTGGCGTGAATCTGACCGTCACTGCCGAGCGCGTAGGGCTGCGGGGAGACGAAGCCGCCGAATGACATTGCGCTGTTGCCGGCCGGCGCCGTCGTTGCCGGTAGCGGCGGCTTGGCGCGCCCGCCTTTCTGGCCGTGCCGCGTCGAAGTCAAGTCCGTCAATCCGAACGTATCGGCTAGCGACCGTATATCGGCATCGGCTCCTGGCGCGGTGCTCATGACATGCCCGCCGCCCGGCACCCATGACACCTTGACGTTTTTGCAGCCGGGACAGCTCGGATAATCGTCCCACGAATCGAACACTTTGCCGCAACGGCGGGTGTTGTGGCATTGCCAAGTGCGGAGGATTCCCATGGCGCGCAACATAGAAGCGTGGCGGCCGTCAGTCAACGAAGTCTCTAGACGGGGCGGCGGCGGATTGGCAGTCGCGTCCGGACTCGAACCGGAATTTTCAGATTCAAAGTCTGATGTCTTTGCCATTGGACGACGCAACTCCAGCTCAGCTTGGGCGTCAAGAAATGCCTGACCTATTTCCACAAAATTTCCGCTGTAATCAACCCATTCTTCGCTAGGACGAAAAATGGACGCGTCCGCTGGTATGCCCGATGACGGCAGTGGCGCGACGCGCGGCCTAACCACTGCACCACTGAGCAAACGTAAAAATTGTCTGCGGCTATTCATGCCGGAACCTTAATGTTTTGTTTTTTTAGAAAATTTACGATCAGTCTATCGAGCGGCCCCGGCCCGCCGACTTCATCAATCTCTCCCGCCCGCTTCATTGTCAGGTTCATAGCTTTAAGTTTCGGCTGGCACCAACTCGACCACGCTTGATAAGCGAGTGCTGCACCGATAACGCGATCATCTTTGGCGCGGCCTTCGCCGCCGATATGCCCTTCATCATTGACGATGCGCCGCATTTCTTCGAGCAACGGTATCGAGCGCGGCACCACGCGGCCCAACTCTACGCCGTTCTTAAAAGAATTCATCATGCGCTGTTTTAGTTCTTCCGATGACCGCCACTGATAAACCAAGCTGGCGCCGAGCGTGTCGATACGCCGGTACATATAATGTTTCATGTTGCCGAGAATATTTCGGATGGCCGGTTTTGGGTCCTCTTCCGTTGGCCTGATTTCGGCAGCGAGCTTCCGCACTTTCTCCAATTCATCAAACACCGATTGACCGGGGCCGGTGATTTCCAAGATCGGCATCAACCAACATTGTCCGTAGTAGCCGGCCAGATGCGCCAGCACCCATGCTGCCTGATAAGTTGACGGTTCGGGCGAACAGAATTCCGCGACTTGCACCATGCAATCGGCGTAGCAGCGCCACACCGACATCACCGTGCGGTCGGCTTCATCGGATGATCCGTAGGCCGGATCGCAGCCCATGACGTAGTAGCCGAATTTCGACGCTTCCTCCCACACCCGCAACGGCGACCGCGTGTCGGTTGTTTGCTGTAGCGCGGTTTCCTCGAAGCGAAAGCCGAGCTTATATCTGTAAACCTTGAACGGGTGTTTTTTTGCTTCGCGCGTGCATGTCGTCAACGCCTCGGCAGTGAAGAATTGCGAACCTGTCGCCTGAAAAGCGTCCTCTTCGGTCCATGGGTATTCTTGCAGCATGATTGTGAGGTCGCCTCGTTTTTCGCTTTCCAGATGCCAGCGATACCAGGCGACTTGTTGGATCGAAACTTCAAAGGCGTAAGCCTCACGCACTTCGCGGATACACTTTCGCTCGAATGGCGTCAGTTTTGTTTTGATGCCATCGGGCATGTACTTCGGAAAGAACGGATGATCGAGCGGCAACTGATTACGCTCATCACGCCACCATCCGACGAAAATACAGCGTTTAGTCGGGTCCTTTTTTGATTCCTCCCAAAAATCCCAGAACCAATTAAAGCCGTTGCCTGTTGTTTCGTAGATTTGCAGTCGATGCGGATAGATGCTTGAAACCTGCGAACGAAATTCGTCGAGATCGTCGCCGGTGCCGTAGAATGCCACTTCGCTCGCATGAACAAAGTTAGCTGCCCCGGATCGCCCCAAACCGCCAGCGCGTCCCTTTTCAGTTGTGCCAGCGATCAAATATCGATATTCGGAGTCGTTTTTTAGAATGAGCATGTTTTTGTTGTGATGCGAAAACTTGACAAGATACCCCTTCGGGGTTTTGAAGAAAAACACATCGATCATCGTGCGGAAGTTGTCTCGCGCTTTTTCTTCATGCACCATGATTACGCCGAGCAAGCCGCCATGCTCGAATGCCCAAAACAGATCGATCAACAACAAGAGTGTGGAAATTCCCCCCTGCCGCCCTTTGAGAAATATAAATACCGTAATGCCCTCGTCTAGCCCGGCGCAGATCGCATCTAAAACGTAGACTTGCGTGCCGAGCATCTTGAACGGCGTCAGGCCGTAGTCTTTGGACCGCACCTTGATTTTGGAAGCCCACTGCAAAAAACGTTTGCGCGGGAACGGCGCCACTTTCTCAAATTTCAGAACGAACCTATCCGGTTCCTCGGTAATCACCGGCTTTGCTGAGAGAGGTACGAATGCGTCAGGCATTACGGGCGCCCCTGCCGCGCACGCACTTCCTCTGTCGGCGCCATACGCGCAATTTCATCAATGCGTAGCGGGCGGCGGTAGTGAACGGCGGACGCCATCATTCCAAGTTCTACCGACATTTCCTCAACCACCCATTCCTCGTCCGTCCCGACGCCTCGCATGATTTTGTCGCGAAGCGCCTCGGCCTTCCGCCACTTTGTCGGGCTCCAACGGAGCACCGGCACCGGCCGTCCGCGCTCATCATGGCAGCAAAGCGAAAGCTGCCAGAGAGGTCGACCGCCAGCGTAGCGGCTTCATTCCATTCCGATGTTGCAGGTAAGCCCGGCGCTGATTTCGCGTTCGGGATACCAGAAGAATTTCGCGGTGATCTGATGCTCCGGGTCGAATACCGGGGCGGCGAGAGCAACAGCAACCTGCGGCGTCATGGCGTTCTCCGTGTTGAGCAGATCGTAAGCCAAAGTCTCAAAAAGTTTCAACCCCAAACCCTTTTTTTATTTTTGGGGGGATACGTAAGGTGCGCACCTTTTCGGGAGTGACGAACCCCAACGGGTGTTGTGCGTGCCCGCGCGCCGCGGCTGGAACCGCCTGGGCGGAGCCGGGTGAGACTCCTTGAGACTCGGAGCTGAGACTGAATGAGACTCATGGGTGGTCATGGGATTGGAGTCTCAGAATGGTGTCAAGCGGTGTCGCGCGTAATGGTCTCAGGCTTTGGCGGCCAGTTGCTGGCGTCCTTAGCCCGCTGCTTGGCGGCGTCCACCATGTCCGCGTACTTGTCGCGGTAGCGGTCATTGGCAGCGTCGGCCGGGGCCTCGTAGGCCTCGTCCCAATCGGCGCTGGGGTGGCGTTCGAGATATTCCTCGACCAGCTCCATGTGCGCTTCAATCCAATGAGCCTTGCTCATCCTTGGGGGGAGGGG
>Ga0210394_10008649_pt1 | contig 10418 bp, 7 predicted proteins | sample IncBWC12MmetaG_FD_160121 | JGI IMG/M metagenome (GOLD analysis project Ga0210394, IMG submission 160121) | Forest soil microbial communities from Barre Woods Harvard Forest LTER site, Petersham, Massachusetts, United States - Inc-BW-C-12-M | ecosystem: Environmental > Terrestrial > Soil >...
CGTTGCGCATCGAAACTCTCGACGTGCCTTCTCAGGACATCATCACGCGCGATAACGTTTCCGTTAAAGTAAACGCGGTTTGCTACTTCCGCGTGGTGGACGCAAACTTGGCCCTTTCCCAGGTGCAGAACTATCTCTATGCCACTTCGCAGAAGGCGCAAACCACTTTGCGCAGCATCGTCGGCCAGTTTGAACTCGACGAAATCCTCGCCGAACGCGAAAAGGTTAACACCAAACTGCAACTGATTCTTGACCAGGACACCGAGCCTTGGGGTATTAAGGTAACCAAGGTGGAAGTGAAGCAGGTCGATATTCCGGAACAGATGCAGCGGGCCATTGCGCGCCAGGCGGAAGCCGAGCGCGAGCGGCGCGCCAAGATCATTCACGCCGCAGGCGAATACGAAGCTTCCACCAAGCTCGCCGAAGCTGCCGGTGTGCTGGAAACGCAGCCGGCCGCGATCCAGCTCCGTTACCTTCAGACGCTCACCGAAATTGGCGCGGAGAAGAACACCACCATCGTTTTTCCGCTACCTATTGACATCATCAACGCCTGGGTGCAGAAGACACTGGAGCCGAAGCGCTGATGAAATCAGGCAATCGACGCAACAAGGATTGGGTACTCGGAGGACGCCAGCTTGTCGGCGTTTTTATCCTACTCGTCGTGCTGTTCGGTATGGTTTTCACCCTCGGTTACTTGTTGGGACGCAACCAATACGACGCGCTCCGCGCTGCAGCGAGCATCCTTCCCGGCAGGCCGGACAGTGTTATCGAAAAGCCTGTCAAACCGGTCAAGCCTGTCAAGCCCGTCAAGCCCGTGCGCGGTCCGGCTGGTGCGGATGACACTGAAAAGCCCGCGGCGCAGCCATCGGATTGGGATTTTTATCACTCCGCGGAGCCGGCGAAGTCGGCCGTCCCTTTGGCAGAGCCGAAATCCTTAGTTCCCAGCGGCACCGACGTTCCTGGGGCAGGGAGGTCAGCTCCCCGCATTGACTCCGCTCGATCCAACATAAAATCCGTAAGTCCGCCGATCATCCCGCATGGCGCCACGGTCTTGCAGGTAGCGGCGATGGCGCGCCAGTCCGATGCAGTGTCGTTGGCCCAGGCATTACAGCAGAAGAGATTCCCCGCCTTTGTGCTGCCGCCTGGCGCTGACCGTTATTATCGGGTGCAAGTGGGGCCGTACACTGAACCTCAATCCGCCGATCTCGCCCGCCAAAAGCTTGAAAGTCAAGGTTTCAAGGCCATCACCCGGCGTTGACGTGCGCCGCTCTGCGGGGATAGCGGAGCCGATCCAACGCAGCCACCAGGGACAAGAACACGCATCAACCCCGGTGCTCTCGCGCCGATGGCGCATATTGCTCTCGTTCGCCTCTGGAGTCCTGCTGGCGCTCGCTTTTCCGAATTTTAATCTGCCGTTGTTGGCCTGGGTCGCTGTTGCCGTTCTGATTTTTGCTTCCCTCGAGGGTGGCTTGGGCGAAGCGGCGCTGCGCGGCCTCCTTTTTGGCGTCGCGTTTTATCTTTTCTCTGCTCCGTGGATCTACACGGTCATGCACCAATACGGGCCGCTGCCTCCCTGGGAAGCCGCGGGAGTAATGGCCTTGATGATCCTGGCGGCATCGCCTTACTTCGTTGCGTTCACGCTGCTTGTGACCTGGATTGCGCGGCACGATAAGAAGCTGGCCATACTTGCGTCGCCTTTCCTTTGGGTCGCGCTCGAGCTCGCTCGCGCTCGCATGCCCGACATTGGATTTCCCTGGAACCTCCTCGGCTATGCCGCCTCAGGCAATCTTGCCTTCCTGCAGTTGACTTCGGTGACGGGAATCTACGGCTTATCGTTTGTCGTCGCGGCTTATAACGCCGTTGTGGTCTGGCTGATCGGCCGTTTGATGGGCTGGCTGCCCCGGCCGCGAGGGCAAGTGAAATCGTATTTGCCTGGTGCAGCGTTGGCGGGCTTTACTGCGCTGCTTATCGTTGTCGTGCTGATTGGCCCACGGTTCATCCCCAAGACGCAGGCTTCGCAAGTCGCCCATCTCGTGCAAACCAATCTGCCTCAATCGATGGAGTATCCGGCCAATTGGGACGCCCTTCACGCCGGTGACATGTCCGAGCTCGACCGCATCACCATTGCAGCGGGCCAGAAAGATCACGGCCTGATCGTTTGGCCGGAGGTTCCCGCGCCGTTTTCGCTGTCCCAGGGGGATTTCGCGCGTCGCGCGCAGGAAATTGCGCGCAATTCGCAGAGCGACTTCCTGCTCGGCGTCGTCGGTTTGGTACCCGGCGCCGGTGGCAGGCTCGCTGCCTACAACAGCGCAGCCTTGCTCGATCCACAGGGCCGCGAGCAATTTCAGTATGATAAAATTCATCTGGTTCCCTTCAGCGAATACGTACCCTGGCGCGATTTTTTCTGGTTCGCCAAAAACCTCACAGGGTTGGCCGGTGATTTTCGGAGCGGCACTCGCTATGCGGTGGGAAATTTACCCGGCGGCCGGTTTAGCGTTTTCATCTGTTACGAGGCGGTTTTCCCGAATGAAATTCGCCGGTTTGTTGTGGATGGCGCGAACCTCCTGATCAATATCTCGAATGACGGTTGGTTCGGGCGCTCCTCCGCGCCCGCGCAGCACCTCCAGATGGCTCGCGTACGCGCTGTAGAACATCGGCGCTGGCTCCTGCGCGATACAAATAACGGTTACACGGTTTCAGTGGATCCTTACGGGCGAATCATCGCGAGCCTGCCCGTGGATGTCCGGGGAGAGCTCGACGCTCCCTACGCGTTTCGCAGCGATACTACTTTTTACACGCGCTGGGGCGATTGGCTTCCGGAGATTTGCAGCGTAGTGAGTCTGGCGTTGCTGATTATGGCGTTGCGTCGCCGCACGCAAGCCGGGATACAATAGACAAAGGACAAATTATGGTCATCGAAGATCTCGAACATCGTTTTCAGGAACTCAGCGAACGCATCGCACTCGTGCGGAGCTATCTTTGACGTTCCCCGCCACCGCAGCCTCCTAACCGAACTCGAAAAACGCAGCTCCCAGCCTGACTTCTGGCAGGATCAGGAAAAAGCGCAGCAGGTCCTGCAGGAGCGCAAAAGCGCCGAAGGCCGCGTAAGCGCCGACGAGAAGCTCTCGCGCATATCGAGCGACATCGAAACTTATTTGCATATGGCACACGAAGAGGGCGACGTCGCGCAGCGCGAATCCGTTCTCAAAGATATCGATCGGGAGCTCGACGCCGCCGATCAATACGTCGCACAACTTGAGACCGAGACCCTGCTCGCTGGTGAAAGCGATCACCTGAACGCCATTCTCACCATAAAGTCCGGCGCGGGCGGCACGGAATCGCAGGATTGGACCGAGATGCTTTTGCGCATGTACCTGCGCTGGTGTGAGCGCAAAGGTTTTCACGCTTCCGTGATCGATTCGCAGCCGGGCGAAGGCGCCGGGCTCAAGTCCGTGACCGTGCGGGTCGAGGGCGAAAATGCATACGGCTTGCTCTCAACGGAAACCGGCGTGCACCGGCTCATCCGCATTTCACCATTTGACCAGGCGGCCCGCCGTCACACGTCTTTCGCGTCTGTCTTTGTAATCCCCGAAATCGACGACCGCATCGAAATCGATATCCGCCCGGAGGACCTCAGAATTGACACCTTCCGCGCCGGCGGCCACGGAGGACAGAACGTCAACAAAGTCGAGACTGCTGTACGTTTTACACACTTGCCATCCGGTATCGTGGTGCAATGTCAGGCGGAGCGCAGCCAGCATAAGAACCGCGAGCTTGCCATGAAGCTCCTCCGCTCGCGGCTGTATGAAGCGGAGATCGAGAAGCGGCAACAGGCCACTCGGAAGCTCGACGAATCCAAGTTGGAAATCAGCTTCGGCAGCCAGATTCGGACCTACACCTTGCAGCCTTACCGGCTGGTGAAGGACCATCGCACGAAGTTCGAAATGGGGGATGTCGATCGCGTCCTCGATGGCGATCTCGATCCCTTCATCCGCACCTTTCTCCTCGCCCGCGCGGGTCGAGTGGTCGCCGTCAAGGCCGGTGCCCCGAATGGGGATGAGGACGACCGGGAATAGGGGCTTCCCGCCGCTGCTAACGCGACCGCTGCAGCCGAGGTAGCTTTGTCGTCCCGCGTTGACTGTCTCAAGCCCCCTGTGTTAGCGTCGCATTTGCACGATTTTCGTCCTCGCTCATCTAAGTTTTGTCAGGCACTTAGTTCCTGAAGGAGTAATGGCTTGAGCCACAAGAAGCGGAGTTTTCTGTTCACTTCAGAGTCCGTGACCGAAGGTCACCCCGATAAGATCGCCGACCAGATTTCAGACGCCGTCCTGGATGCAGTTCTTTCCCAGGACGCCATGGGCCGAGTCGCCTGCGAAACGCTGGTGACCACAGGTTTGGCCATGGTCGCGGGGGAAATCACCACGTCCGCGGTGCTCGATTACAGCGAGATTGTCCGCCAGGTGATTCGCGACGTTGGCTACACGCGCGCGAAGTATGGGTTCGATGCGGACACCTGCGCGGTCATCTCATCGGTGAAACGCCAGTCTCCCGATATCGCCATGGGCGTTGACACTGGCGGAGCCGGCGACCAGGGCTTGATGTTCGGTTATGCCTGCGATGAAACTGACGAATTGATGCCGTTGCCCATTGTGCTCGCGCATAAGCTGGTGCGGCGCTTGGCCGATGTTCGCAAGGCCGGACATCTCCCATTTCTGCGCCCGGACGGCAAATCGCAGGTTACGGTCGAGTATGTCAACGGCCAGCCGGCTCGTGTTGATTGCGTGGTGATCTCCACCCAGCACAGCGACTCCGTCTCCAATCGCGAGATCCACGATGGCATCCTGAAAGAAGTCATTCAGCACGTCGTACCTCCGGCGTTGCTCGATTCGCGCACCAAGTTCCACATCAATCCCACCGGCCGCTTCGTCGTTGGCGGGCCCATGGGTGATGCCGGACTCACCGGCAGAAAAATCATCGTGGATACTTACGGCGGCTACAGCCGTCATGGCGGCGGCGCGCTTTCAGGCAAGGATCCGACCAAAGTGGACCGCTCTGCCTGCTACATGGCACGGTATGTGGCCAAGAATCTCGTAGCGGCTGGGTTGGCTCACCGGGCCGAGGTTCAGCTTGCCTATGCCATCGGTGTAGCCGAGCCGGTGTCGGTGATGGTCGATACTTTCGAAACGGGCACGATCCCAGACGAGCAGATGACTGACTTGGTTCGCTCTGTCTTTTCGCTTACGCCTCGGGGCATCATCGAGAGCCTGGACTTGCGACGTCCAATCTATCGTCCAACCGCTGCTTACGGGCATTTTGGCCGCAGCGAACCAACGTTTACCTGGGAGCGTTCGGATAAAGCCGAAGCGCTTCGTAAAGCAGCTACAGGCCGCAACGCTGAAGTCGGCGCACACCGCTGACGATCCGACAAGGATCGTCATCCCGAGCGACGAACCGGAGCGAGGGATCTCTCCGGTCGTTTACAACAGTTTGACACTCACTTTTGGGGGGAAACGTGGCAACCATGCATTCGCTCACCGGCGATGTCAAAGATCTGGCCTTGGCCGAGAGCGGGAAGCGCAAGATCGAATGGGCCAATCAGCAGATGCCCGTTCTGCAGTTGATTCGCAAGCGATTCATTAAGGAGCAGCCGCTCAAGGGGCTGCGGCTTTCGGCCTGCTTGCACGTCACCAGTGAGACCGCCAATCTCGCCATTACGCTTCGCGATGGCGGCGCCGAAGTCGCGCTCTGCGCTTCGAATCCTCTTTCCACTCAGGATGAGGTAGCGGCTTGCCTTGTGAAGGACTACAGCATCCCCACATTTGCCATCAAGGGTGAGGACAACGCTACCTACTACTCCCATCTTGGCGCCACACTGGAGCATAAGCCGCAAATTACCATGGACGATGGCGCCGACCTCGTTACCATGCTGATCACCAAGCGCCTTGATCTGGTGCCCAACGTCATTGGCGGCACCGAAGAGACCACCACGGGCGTCATTCGCTTGCGCGCCATGGCCAAGGATGGCACGCTCAAATATCCCGTCATCGCCGTGAACGACGCTCTCACCAAGCACCTTTTCGATAACCGCTATGGTACCGGCCAATCGACCATCGATGGAATCCTGCGTGCCACTAATCTGCTCATCGCCGGTTTGAAATTTGTAGTCGCAGGTTATGGCTGGTGCGGCCGCGGGATCGCTATGCGTGCAAAGGGCCTCGGCGCGGACGTGATTGTTACGGAAATCAATCCCGTACGCGCTCTCGAAGCCGTCATGGATGGATTCCGCGTGATGCCCATGCCGGACGCGGCCAAAATCGGCGACATCTTCGTCACCGTCACCGGGAATAAATCCGTTGTCGCCGCGGAGCATTTCGAGAAAATGAAAGACGGCGCCGTGCTTTGCAATTCCGGCCACTTCAACGTGGAGATTGATATCCCCGCGCTGGAGCGGCTCGCCACGACGAAGAAAATAGCGCGGCCATTCGTCGACGAATATGCCATGAAAGATGGCCGTCGGATCTATTTGCTCGGCGAAGGCCGCCTCATCAATCTCACCTCCGCCGAAGGCCACCCCGCCGGAGTGATGGATATGAGCTTCGCCAATCAAGCGCTTTCCGCCGAATATCTGGTCAAGCACGGCTCTGAACTGAAGCGGCAGGTCTATCCCGTGCCTGACCCAATCGATCGCCAGATTGCCAAGCTCAAGCTCGAATCCATGGGAATCCACGTCGATAAGCTCTCTCCGGAGCAGGAGCACTATTTGGCTTCCTGGTCCGAGGGCACCACCTAAGACGGCGCCTGTGCCGCGCTCTGCAAATTCAAAAAAGGTCGTTCCTCCTGAAATTGTCTCCGCCGTCGTCGGAGATATGCAGACGTGGACCGCGCTTGCCCTCGACACCGCAAAAACTCGCGGCGCGTCCTTTGCCGACGCGCGTGTTGTGGACACGCGGCTGCGCGACCTCAGCACCAAAAATGGTGAGGTTGGCACGTTGGCTGAAAGCGAGTCGCTGGGACTTGGTATACGCGCGCTAGCCAACGGCTGCTGGGGTTTCGCTTCGACCGATGTGCTCACCCGCGAAGGCGTTCAGGCTTGCGCCGCTCAGGCAGTAGCAATCGCGCACGCCTCGGCGATGGCTAAGCGCGCCGATGCCGAGATGGTCCCGGAAAAAGCCTACGTGGACACTTGGCAGAATCCCTACGTCAAGGATCCGTTCAAAATTCCGCTCGAGCGCCAATTGGATTTACTTTTCGCCGCCGATTACGCCATGCGCCGCGTGAAGGGCCTCACGCTCGCGGAAACGTCCATGCAGTTCCGCCGCCAGGAACAGTGGTACGCCTCCACTCTCGGCTCCCGGATTCATCAGCTCAAAATGCAATCTGGCGCTGGCATTGTCGCCACCAGTTTCGTGAACGACGAAATTCAGAAGCGCTCGTACCCGAATAGCTTCGGCGGCCAGCATCAGCTTGCCGGCTACGAACTCGTCGAGGCGCTCGATTTGCCCGGCAACGCGCAACGTGTAGCCGAAGAAGCTCTCGCCCTGCATAAGGCTGCGCAATGCCCGCAAGGCGAGCGCACCATCATTCTCGAAAGCTCGCAGCTTGGCCTGCAGATCCATGAATCCATCGGCCATCCCATCGAGCTCGACCGCGTCCTCGGCATGGAAGCAAACTTTGCCGGCATGAGTTTTCTTACGCTCGAGAAATTAAACAAGCTGCGCTACGCGTCGGAAATCGTGAACGTAGTCGCCGATGCGCGCTTGGAGCACGGCCCGGGTCTGGGCACCTTCGGCTATGATGACGAAGGCGTTCCCGGCAAGCGCACCGACATCATCAAGAGTGGTCTTTTCACCGGCTACCTTTCGAATCGCGAGACGGCAGGAACTATCGGCTTGAAAGAATCCGGCGGCACGATGCGCGCCGAAAATTGGAATCGCCTGCCGATCATTCGCATGACCAATATCAGCCTGCTGCCCGGCACCTGGCGTTACGAAGACCTGCTCGCCGATACCGACGACGCCATCCTTATGGAAACCAATCGCTCCTGGTCCATCGACGACCGGCGCTACCATTTCCAGTTCTCCACGGAGATCGGCTGGGAGATCAAGCACGGCAAAAAAACGCGCATGCTCAAAAATCCCAGCTACAGTGGCATCACCACGGAATTCTGGAATAGCTGCGACGCCATCTGCTCGCGCGATTATTGGACCTTGTGGGGCACTCCCAACTGCGGCAAGGGCCAGCCGCAGCAGACCATGGGCACAGGCCACGGCGCCTCCCCTGCGCGTTTCCGCAAGATTCGCGTCGGCATGGCTTTCGCCAAATGATTGTCTTTACATGTGTAGCTCGGGTCGCACCACTGGTGCCCAGCGCGCAAGCGCGCTTAAAGTAAAAACAGGCGGGAGACCTGAGGGTCTGCGATGATTTGTGGGTCGCGGCTCTAACCGCGACATTAGCGTATTACGTAGGGGCCTGCTTTAGCCGCTGAACCGTGAATACACGAACGAAAAAAGTCCCTGCCTCGCACCCGTCGCGACAACGCGCCTCCGGCCCCGCCGTCGCGGAAGCTCATCTTCCCTCAGAGGCGGAGTTGCATCACCTTGCCGAGCGCGTTCTCCGGCTTTCCGATGCCGACGAGACCGAAGTGCACATCGATTTCGTTGCCGACGCGCTCACGCGCTTCGCGAACAACACCATTCACCAGAATGTCGCCGAGCAGACTCTGAGCGTTTCCGTCCGCACCGTCTTCGACGGCCGCACGGCCCGCGCAAGTACAAACAAAACCGACGATGAATCGCTGCGCCGGGCGGTGGCTGCCTCAGCCACACTGGCGCGCAGCCAGCCGAAAAATCCCGATCTGCTGCCGATGCCTGGGACCCAAACTTACCCGAAGGTGAATCGCTATTTCCCTGAGACTGCGGGCGCTACTCCGAAAGACCGCGCCGCCGCAGTTGCCCGCGTTACCGAACTTGCCGACCAAAATAAGCAGACCGCTGCCGGCATTTTTTCCACCGGCGCGGCGGTCATGGCAATAGCCAATTCCAAAGGGCTTTTCGCCAGCTATCGCCAGAGCCGCGCGGAATTCTCCATCACGATCATGGAGCAGGATTCCTCCGGCTGGGCCAAGGCCAGCGCGCCGGATCGCGGGCAGATCGACACCGACCAGCTCGCCCAGCGCGCCAGTGAAAAGGCTGCCGCTTCTCGCCACCCCAAAGAAGTCGAGCCCGGCCGATGGACCGTAATTCTCGAACCTGCCGCCGTCCTCGATCTCGTGGGTTTTCTCTTCTACGATTTCGCCGGAACCGCCGTGCTTGATCAGCGTTCCTGCTTCACCAATCGCATCGGCAAACAGGTGATGGGCGAAAATGTCTCCATCCACGACGACGTCACGCACAAGCTGCAGTCCGGTCCGCCGTTCGATGGCGAAGGGATGCCCCGGCAGACAGTTTTGCTCGTTGAGCGCGGTGTGCCGCGCCATCTCGTCTATGCGCGCTCCACCGCCAAAAAAATGAAAATCAGGCCCACCGGCCACGGCCTGCCGCTGCCGAATCAGGATGGCGAAGCGCCGTTCAATCTCGTCTTCGGCGGTGGCAATACTTCCTTGGAGACAATGGTCGCTACGACCGATCGCGGAATCCTGTTGACCCGCCTTTGGTACATTCGCGAAGTCGATCCCTACGAAAAAATTCTCACGGGCATGACTCGCGACGGCACCTTCCTCGTCGAGAACGGGAAAATCTCGAGCGGCATCCGTAACTTCCGCTTCAATCAGAATATTTTGGAAATGCTCTCGAATGTGGGGCAGATGAGCCCCGCGGTGCGCGCGGCTGGGGAAGAGTCCTTCGACATGGTCGTTCCCGCCATGAAGGTCCGCGACTTCCACTTCACCGAAGTCACCAAATTCTAATTTCGGTCCAGCGCTGCCAACAGATCGTCATTCCGAGGCCGCAGTCGGGCGCGCCTTTTGCGCGCGAGTGCGTCTTCGGCGGGCGAGGAATCCCTCTGCTCTAAGGGGAATTTGACCAAGGGGTTGAGCGCAGTTGACTGTTACTCTTCCGGTTCCATTGCATCTGAAACCTATGCTAAAAGGGAAACGCTAACGGGAGGGGAGCGAGATGGCTGAATCGCAGCAAGCAGTACACGAGCACAAGAAAATCTCCGCCGAGTGCCTGGACCAATTATTCCTTAAGGCGCGCACCCATTGGGTCTGGCGCCCCGAACCCGTGCCCCTCGAGCTGCTGAAAGAACTCTACAACGTGGCCCGTTTCGGGCCCACTAGCGCGAATTCCTCGCCTGCGCGGTTCGTTTTTCTCATCACGCCCCAAGCCAAGGAGCGGCTCCGTCCGGCGCTTTCTCCCACCAACGTAGAGAAAACGATGACCGCGCCGGTCACTGTAATTGTCGCTTGGGATACGGAGTTC
>Ga0210394_10008651_pt1 | contig 10417 bp, 11 predicted proteins | sample IncBWC12MmetaG_FD_160121 | JGI IMG/M metagenome (GOLD analysis project Ga0210394, IMG submission 160121) | Forest soil microbial communities from Barre Woods Harvard Forest LTER site, Petersham, Massachusetts, United States - Inc-BW-C-12-M | ecosystem: Environmental > Terrestrial > Soil >...
GGATTGCAGCCGTTTATGTGCGGTGAGTGATTCCGCAGATTCTGCATTGACCCGTTCGATGCGCTCGAGTCTGAAGCATGTCGTGACACAGGGCCGACATCGTGTCCGACGGTGGACATCACTTCCGTCAGCGCAGTTAAAGTAACAATCCCGCAAGTTCTTATTCCATGTATTTACTGATCTTCGGTGTGCCTGCATTCAATCGTACTTTGGCAAGCGCTTTGCATGTGCTAGGCGCGAACGCCTAACGGCGTATAAATCGCTCGCAACCAGCAAAGGAGAAACATCATGAAGAAGCCACTTACGAATCTGATGAGTTTGTTGTTCGTAGTTCTACCTATTCTCTCCTCTTTAGCTTACGCAGCTGATCAGGAAAAAGACGAAGATCGCTTAAAGAACAGCGGCACCGTGTTGAAGGAGATTCTCAATGTTCCCGACGACATTCCCCAGGACTTGCTCGACAAGGCCGATTGTGTTGTTGTCTTTCCGTCCGTATTGAAAGCTGCATTCATTGTTGGCGGCAGCTACGGGCGGGGCGCGATGTCCTGCCGCAGAGGCGAAGATTTCACGGGATCATGGGGAGCGCCCACCATGATGGCTCTTGAGGGCGGCAGCTTTGGCTTCCAATTAGGTGGCGAGGCCACAGACTTCGTGCTGCTGGTAATGAATGAGAGGGGCGCCAGTGGAATTCTTGCCAGTAAAGTGAAGCTCGGAGCCGATGCGTCGGTTGCCGCGGGTCCGGTTGGCCGCACGGCCTCGGCAGAAACAGATGCCACCCTGCGTGCGGACATCTTGAGCTATTCGCGCGCCCGGGGCGCGTTCGCGGGTATCGCACTCGAGGGATCAACCGTTCGTCCGGATAACGGCGCCAATAAACAGATTTACGAACAGAAACTTTCCGCAAGGGAGATAGTGCTGTCTGGGCATGTGGCCATCCCGTCAGCGGCTCAGAGCATGGTTTCGACACTGGATTCTAAAACTCCACGGCATAAGTCCTGACCCGGGGAAAGCAGGTTACTGTTCTAGGTCTCAGCACTCCTTTACAGTTTGCCTTGAGACAAACTGTAAAGGAGGTTATGGAACGCAACACACGTTGGCAGGGTCATGGGCCTGTCTACATCGAGTCTGATGCAGACCGCGACAGCGAGTTCGGCACTGTAGTTCCTGGCGTGATCGCCGGAGAGTGTTGGTGAGCGGCTCGGGAAATCCCCAGCTTCTGCATCTTATGAATGAGTGTAGTGCGCTTCAAACCGAGTTTCGCAGCTGCTCCTTTCGGGCCGCCGATTATCCAACCCACCGATTCAAGCGTGCGCAGAATCAGAACGCGCTCGGAGTCCTTTAGGGTAGTTGCCGCAGGAGACGCGGTGATACCCAAAGGCCCTACTGCCGGCAACGGATTGGGAAGCACGCCATCATCGGAGAGGATCACGGCACGTTCGATCAGGTTCTGCAGTTCGCGGATGTTGCCTGGCCACTGGTATGACGTGAGCGCAGACATCGTCGTCGGAGGAATGTGCTCGATCTGGCGACTCATCCGGCGGCCAAAGATCTCGACAAAGTGCGCCACTAGCGCCGGAATGTCTTCCCGGCGTTCGCGCAACGGCGGCAACAGGACCGGAAATACGTTCAGACGGTAATAGAGATCGCTGCGAAACTCACCTCGGTTCGCCATCTCCTCAAGATTACGATTGGTGGCAGCCACCAGCCGAACGTTTACCTGATGAGTCCGAGTGCTGCCCAAGCGCTCGAACTCCTGTTCCTGCAGAACGCGCAGCAATTTCGGCTGCAACGATGGCGGAATATCTCCTACTTCATCCAGGAAAAGCGTGCCTTTGTCGGCTAGTTCGAAACGGCCGATCTTTTGTGCGATGGCTCCAGTGAATGCACCTTTCTCGTGGCCAAAGAGTTCACTTTCGAGCAGATCGAGCGGGATCGCAGCGCAATTCAGTCGCACGAAGGGACGCCCGCACCGCGCGCTGAGGTTATGTATCGCGTGCGCGATCAACTCCTTGCCAGTGCCGGTTTCTCCCTGAACAAGAACGGTGGAATCCGTCGGCGCAACCCGTTCGACTTGTTCGAGCACCGATTCCAGAGCAGGACTATTGCCTATGACCTGTTCGAATCTGCGCTCATAAGATGCTTGCTCACTACTTCCGAATTTTTGCAAAGCTCCCACAACGAACCTCCTGGCGCGAATGCGCTCTTTAACAGGCTCAATTCGCCAGAGCTGCTCGAACACTCTCGAGTAAGACTTCATCGTCAAATGGTTTGGCCAGGAACTCCACCGCACCTGCTCTTAGCGCCTGCATACGCATTTTTGTGTCGCCATGTGCCGTGATGAAGATGGTCGGAATTCTGCAGTGTTCAGCGTTCAGCTTGGCCTGCAGTTCCAGACCGGACATTCCAGGCATGCGAATGTCCGCGATTAGACATGCAATCTGCTGGTGCTGGCCGGACCTCAGGAATTCTTCCGCTGAAGCAAACGCTTGCGACGGCAATCCGACGGATTTCAGCATTCCCTGCAACGCACTGCGCATTAACTCATCGTCATCGACTATCGCGACCATTTTTCCCTTCCTCTGAATAGCCATAGCCACAAAGTATCGTTCCGCCGCCGCCGCCGCAATCATGCTTTGGGAGTTGGCAATCATACTTTGGTATGAGGCCTGTAACCGCGGCCAGCGTTGTGAGTTTTATTCGTGAGTCTCGACTTTGGTGGGAAGGCTAAGGTGAAAGCTTGCACCGCGCGAGGAGTTATCGGCAGCCCACAGGCGGCCGCCATGCGATTCCACAATAGATCGGCTGATGCGAAGTCCCATGCCGGTTCCTTGAGGCTTGGTGGTAAAGAAAGCGTTGAAGATTTGGTCCGCCTGCTGCAGCGGCAGTCCTACGCCGGTATCGCTGATCGAAACCAACAGTTGGCCGTCTTCGGTTGCCTGCGAGCGAACCATTAGCTCGCGCGGCCCATCTGCATCTTTCATCGCTTCAATGCCGTTCATCATGAGGTTCATCAGTACCTGTTGTAGTTGTACGCGGTCTCCCTTGACCTCAGGAAGTTCCGCAGTGAGCTCCGCCCAAACCGATATGGAGTACCGCGCAGCTTCACCGCTCATGAGGGCCACCATCTCTCGAATGATCTCGTGCATATCGACCGACTCCCATTGCGGGCTAACCTTTTTAAAAAGCAGGCGAGTGCGGCTGACGATCTCCGCCGCACGGGTCGCATCTTTCACCACTCTCGATGCGGCCTCGCGAGCCTCGTCCAGATCGGGTTGATCGCGATTGAGCCAGCGCAAGCAGGTGTTGGCGTCGGTAACGGCAGCGGCAATCGGTTGATTGACTTCGTGTGCGAGAGAGGCGGTCAGCTCTCCCATCGTTGTGATGCGGCTGATGCGCGCAAGATCGGCCTGCGCCTGACGCAGAGCTTCTTCGGCCTGCCTGCGCTCTGTAATGTCGGTGGAGCTGCCGACGAATTGCGCCAGATTTCCAGACGCGTCCAAGACGGGATGGCCGACACTGTGGAGATGTCGTACGGTGCCGCTGGGAAGAATAATTCGGTATTCAAGCTCGTACTCCGACTTTTCACTGATTGCTCGATCGATTTTTTGCTGACGCCGGGCTCGATCATCCGGGTGAATCCGCTCCAGGCGTTGGTCCCAAGCCGACATGCCGTCTTTCTGATCGAAGCCATATATGCGATACCATTCTTCCGATAGGTGCAAGGCCCGTCGTGGAGCTACCTCCCAGACCCAACTACCTGTGTGGGTGAGCCGCTGAGCTTCAGCCAGGTAGGCTTCGCTCCGGCGCAGCGCCTCCTCGGCCCGCTTGCGCTCGGTGACGTCTGTGGTAGTGCCAACGAATTGCACCAGGAGCGAGGAAGCGTCAAAAACAGGATGGCCGACAGTGTACAGGTCTTTTACGGTGCCGTCTGGAAGAAGAATGCAGAATTCAATTTCGTACTCCGATTTTTCCCGTATTGCGCGATCGATGGTTTCTTTCCAGCGAGCTCGATCATCTGGATGGACGCGCTGAAGCCGTTTATCAAAAGTCGGCATGCCATCTTTCGGATCAAAACCATATATGCGATACCACTCCTCTGACAGGTGCAATGCTTCTTTTCCATCGACCCGCCACACCCAACTACCTGTATGCGCAAGCTTCTGTGCCTCCGCTAAGTAGGCCTCGCTCTGCCGCAGCTTTTCTTCAGCACGCTTGCGCTGGGCAATCTCAAGGCTCAGTTCCTGATTGGCCTGAGTCAGATCCGCTGTCCGCTCCGCGACGCTGACTTCAAGCTCGCTTCGCGACCGGTTTATGGCCATCATTAGAAACGCAAAAATCAGAAATACGAGATCATAAATAGCGCGAGACGCGGCGTGGGTTTCTGACCAATGGCTGTACCGGATGATGGAAGCGAGCAGCGCTGCCACGATGCCGGGCATATTGCCGCCGTACCAAAACGTAATCGCAATTGCGGAGAGTGCAAACGCGGCAAACGGCTGAGGCAGATGAAAATATAAAAAAAGCCGCGCCAGGCCCATAGCTGCTGCGATCGACGCGAAGGCCAATCCATAGCGCAGAGCAGCAGCGGCGGCAGGCCGTGCAAACCATCTACCTGTACCCGTAACAGTCATCGTCGAGAGTCTGGTTACGTTAATGGATAAAGCCTTGCCCGCGAAGGATGCACCCTTCAATGTAAAGAATCGTTACGGCGCGCTAACCTACTTCTTGCCGGCAGGAATCTCCAGCTTTCCTGCCATTCTTACCAATTCCGCGAGGGAATCAGCCTGCATCTTGTGCATTACGTGCCCGCGATGGATCTTCACCGTGACTTCACTGGTGCCGAGTTCATACGCGATTTGTTTATTCAGCATGCCCGAAACCACCAGTCCCATGACTTCGCGTTCGCGGGCGGTCAGCGACTCGTAGCGTTTTCGCAACTCGCGCAGCTCACTCTGTTGTTGGCGTGATGCCCGGTCACGGTCCAAAGCCTGATAGATCGCATCCAGCAGGTCCTGGTCACGAAAGGGCTTCGTGAGGAATTCCACGGCACCGGATTTCATGGCCTTGACCGTCATCGGAATGTCGCCATGACCGGTTATGAAGATGATCGGAATCCGGATGCCTCCATCAGCCAATTCGCGCTGGAAGTCCAGACCGCTCACGCCAGGAAGTCTCACGTCCAGGACAAGGCAACTCGGCTCATCCGGGCGCTTGCTGCGCAAGAACTCTTGTGGTGTTGCGAAAGTCTCGGAACGCAAGCCAACTGACTTCAACATGCCTTGGATCGCGGCACGTACCAAGTCATCGTCATCGACGACGAACACCGTGGTGGCGGTTGTGGGCGTCATTCATGCGCCTCTGCGGCTGCGAGTAATCCGAAAAGATTTTACGCTCATCAAGGGACTGGAAGATGGTGATTTCGGCGAAAAGGAGATTTGGCTTGTATAGTGCCAGCCATCTGAACCCTCCCGATTAAACGTCTGCGCTAATCACTCAGGGGGTCGGCGATTAGGCGACAGACTCCGCAGTCAGCAAGTGCTGTAACCCGGAGGCCAGATCATCTTTCTTCACGCACGTACCTGTCTGTGAGGGCGAACTGTCAATTTGCTCACCGCACAGCAGCGTTACCGGAACCTTCGGGCGAGTTTGGCGAAGGCTCTGCACCAAATCAAAGTCGGCCTGTTCGCTCGCGCCCTTATCAACCAGAACAGCGGCGGCCGAATGCATCACGTACAACAAGGCGACCCCTTCAGTTGGGCTGTCTGTGCTCACAACCTCGTAGCCTTTTTCTTTCAGTCCAGCTAATACCGAATCGCTTCTGCTCGCACCATCAGAGATGTAAAGAATTATGTTGTCTTCGCTCATTTTCGGCTCCTCTATCGACAATCGTGATCCACGGCCGGTCTCAGCTTGTGATCAAAAATGGCCTCCCGCGCGGACCCGGCTGCTTCAATCCCGGGCCCTAACGCGAATGCCAGTTTTACGTTCAATTGCCAGTTCCGGTAGTTTCGGAGCGGGACATAGCTGCTTGCTTTACCACGATGGTTTCAAGTTTGTCTTGTGCTACTTGCTTCTCAGTCTGCTTGGAATACACGAATTCGTTTCCGATTTCGCTGCCTGGATAGAACCACTTCAAAAGGACAGGCGGTGCTGTTGCTTCTGACTCTGCGAGCGTCAGCTCGACGTCATTGGCTGGCTCCTGAAGGTCGGCGGAGCTGGTCAGAAAAGTTCCGTACAGAACTCTTCGGTCTGAACTGAATATCTGAACGACATGGGTGTCAGTACCATGATCGCCCAACTCAAACAAATAAGTTCCCGTAGGTAATACCTGCCCCGGAATTTGGACTGGTTGAGTGAAAGTGATTACCGTGGCATGGTCAAACTCGTCGGCGTGAGCTGCGAGCTCGACGATTAGGGTAAACGCGATGATTAAACCTATGACGATGTAAACTTTGTTGATTTTCACTTGTTTTTCTCCTTTAAAACAGTATTGGTATTTCAAGTCGCGTAAAAAAAGGAACTTCACAACTGCTTTTCCTTTGTTCCCGCTGTGCGTGGCGGCTTTTGCCTCGCCGGGAGTGAATGCTTAGGGAGCGAGACTAAGTCCGCCACGCATCAGCGTTGCGCTTGCACTTTTACTAAGGCACGGCACATACCAAACCAGGCCAAAGAAAGATTTGCCAATCGACCGGGCAAATAGATCCCATTTACTCAAGAGCATAGGCCCTGGAAATTTATCCGTATGCTGCCTAGATCAAAACGCGGCCGCACCTTGTGGCCGTCCGAATACTGACGCGCTATCAACCTGCCGACACTCTAGACCTTTCGATTTTTCTTTAGCTGAGCACAAACGCTTGCAAATCCGTATGCGAGCGGCAAATTGGAGTTTGGAGATGTGCATGCATTCAGTCGCAATGACGTAGCCGCCGAATGCGGACGGCGTGGAGTGAGTGACCGCGTTTCCCCCAGGCTCCACAGTCGGTATGGCGAATGGCGCTCCGTCAAGAATATTAGAAGTGAGCTGGAAAGGAAGGAATCGAAATGGCAAATCATGAAAGCAAGAAATGCGCGCACATACCGTGCATGTGCGAGGTATCGGATGGAGAAGAATACTGCGGAGATGCCTGTCGTGACGCGGGCAGCGAAGACGTGGAAATTGCATGTCAATGCAGCCACCCGGCATGCCCGCTCGCATTTCGGCAGTTCGCGGCTCGTAGCCGCGCCGAACTGGATTGCTGAGAACGGTCGTTTGTTCACGGATGCGACTGGTCAAAGGAGAATCGATTATGAAATTTATAAAACAGGGTTTGTCGCTTTTTCTCTCATATTGCCTTGTATTAGGCACTGCACCGGCAGGGTTCGCCGAGCAGGCGAATCAATCCGCCGCACAACCAGCGGTTCAACCCGCGATCCAGACGCCGGAACAGCTGCAGCAACTGGTAGCACCGATCGCATTGTATCCAGACGCCTTGGTAGCACAGATTCTTGCGGCCGCCACGTATCCCGACCAGGTTGTAGAAGCTGACCGCTGGCTGCAGCAAAACCCCAATCTCAAGGGCGAACAACTCGGTAAAGAAGTCGATAAACAGCCTTGGGATCCCAGTGTGAAGGCCCTCACTGAATTTCCTTCGGTGCTTGCCAACATGGACAAGAATCTTTCCTGGACGTCTTCCCTCGGCGATGCCTACGTCAATCAACAACAGGCCGTGATGGATGCGGTTCAGGTAATGCGCGATCGTGCGGAGAAAGCCGGAAACCTGAAGACGACGTCGCAGGAAAAGGTGAGCAATAAAGGGAAGACCATCGTTATCGAACCGGCTGACCCTCAGGTTGTTTATGTTCCAGAATACGACCCGTGGCTGGTGTATGGACCGCCCATCGGCATCTGGCCGGGTTGGTATTCGTATCCCGGACTTTATCTTGGGGTTCCCGGAATCGAGTTTGGCTTTGGCTTCGGAATTGGCTTCTTTGACGGGTTTGGTTGGGGCTGGGGACACTGGGGATACGATTGGCATCACCACGACATTCGTTTCGATCACCACAGCTATGTATCCCACAGCAGAGTTTTCGCCAATCGCAACAACATCAATCGCGGCGGCGGATCTCATGGAGCCAACGGATTTCATGGCAGCGCAGCGAGAGGATTCTCATCACATGCCCAGGCCGGAACTCATTCGGGAGCGTTCAGCGGATTCAATCATGGAGGAGTCACAAGAGGATTCTCTGCTCGCGGGCAGTCAAGCTTTGGTGGAGGCTTCCACGGTGGCGGTGGCGGTTTCCACGGCGGTGGAGGCGGGCGAAGGTAATTTCGGCTCAACTAAGACAAACGAGACTGATGATACGGAGAAAGAACATGCGCACAAACAATATGACGCTTGAAACAACTGAAACATTCATCGTGAGACTTGCCTGTAGGTTCGCGTCCACGGCTCTCCTTCTGCTGTTCATGGTGGTTGTCGTGGGTTTTGCCACGTCGAGTTTCGCTCAGGAATCACAATCAAGAACGTTCTCCTCTGCGGCTGAAGCTAGCGATGCTCTTTTTCAGGCTGCGGAAAAGCAAGACGAACCGACTTTGGAATCTATCCTCGGGGCAGGGAAAGAAGTCACTTCCTCGAGCGAGGACGAGGAAGACAAACTCGAACGCGAGCAGTTCACCCAAAAGTACCAGGAGATGCATCGTCTAGTCGCAGAACCCGACGGAAGCACAGTTCTTTATATCGGTGCGGAAAACTGGCCTTTCCCCATCCCCCTGATCTCGAAGAACGGTGAATGGTATTTCGATTCCGATCAGGGCAAGCAGGAGATCCTGTACCGCCGAATCGGAGAAAATGAGAGCACCGCAATTGCAGTGTGTGAGGAATTCGCAATGGCGAAGACCGCGCGTGCTGAAAAGGCTGCTAGCCATGACCCCATTACCCAATTTGCCGAAAGCCTGTCCTCTGGCAGCACGGCGAATTCCGACAACAAAGAGTCCACTCCTTTCCACGGATATTACTTTCGAATTGTGGCGAACAACTCGGCATCGCAAGAGAGCGGCCGCAGCAAAAGGCACAGAGGATTGATTTTGGTAGCGTATCCCGCAGAGTACCAGGCATCAGGGGTCAAGACCTTTGTAGTCACCTGGCGTGGGACCGTCTTCGAAAAGGACCTCGGGCCCGACACAACGACGGTCGCACCTCAAATAAAGGCCCGCACCGATTCGAGCTGGCGACCGGCGGCATCAAGCTAACTGCGAGCGCGACGCTATCAGGCTGGTGGACTCAAGCTTTGTCTCCCCTGCAGCGTCGAGACGAAGAGAAGACAATCATGATGATGACAAAGCTATCGTTCTTTCTCAGTATGATGCTCCTGTCGGCTCTCGGCTGCGCCCAGACTCTTTCGTTGCCGGAGCGTCCGCAGGTGCAAGCGAAAAATCATGTTGAATCACTTACGCTCCACGCGCTGAATGATGGCGAAGATCGTGTTCAAATAATCTCTTGAGCTGACAAAAATGATTCGCGAAAGAAACGTAACCATGTTGTGAGTCTTTGCATCAATCAGGTGCATGGCAATTCGCCGGAAGCAAGGCTCGCCATCGCAGTCCCGCCACCGCAGAATGTTCCACACCACTGCGAGGGCGCCTTGCTTCCAGCGTTAGTAGTAGCCAAAGCGAGAATTCGTGTTTTCCTAGCTGTCACTCGCTCAGAAATTCGATGTGCCTGGTTAACCCCGAAATCTGTCGAAATACGGACATCCTGTCAGCCGTGTGACGCCTCCCTGAACTTCAGAGAGCGATCTCCAGCCACGTAGCTTCGTATGCTGCGGAAAATACGCAAGAAAGTCGATTGGAACGCGACGTGCCTCTTTGCCTTGCAGGAGGAAATAACGTGCAAGAGGCGCAAACATACTTAGGAAGCGAACCGCGATTCACCCCCTGCAATGTCCATAACGTAAAAGAGGAAATGAACGAGACTCTGTCGCGCTACCGAGCGGCGTTCTTCAGGCGCGCTTATCTCGTACTGGAAAATGCAGCTGATGCGGAGGATGCGGTTCAAGACGCACTCCTGTCTGCCTACAAGCACATTGACCAGTTCAGAGGTGAGGCGCAGCTGTCCACCTGGTTAACCGCAATTGTCTCCAATTCTGCGCGCATGCAGTTGCGCAGGCGGCCACGTCACATTCACGTGTCACTAGACGAGCCCGTCGGCGAGGAGCAGGAACACTCGGCGGCAGAACAATTGGCGGACGGCCGGCAGAATCCTGAGGACGAGTGCCGAAGCACTGAGCTTCATGCGCGACTGAAAAATCTTTTGACTGAACTCCCGCCTTCGTTGCGCAGGGTATTCCAGTTGCGCGATCTGGATGGTCTGACTACGCGCGAAGCAGCCAACCTTCTCGGCGTGGCCGATGGAACCGTGAAAGGCCAGTTAGCAAAGGC
>Ga0210394_10008653_pt1 | contig 10414 bp, 6 predicted proteins | sample IncBWC12MmetaG_FD_160121 | JGI IMG/M metagenome (GOLD analysis project Ga0210394, IMG submission 160121) | Forest soil microbial communities from Barre Woods Harvard Forest LTER site, Petersham, Massachusetts, United States - Inc-BW-C-12-M | ecosystem: Environmental > Terrestrial > Soil >...
CGAGCCTGGTCTCAGCGGTTCCATAGACTAGTACGCAGGGGAGCCCCTAAAACTTACAAGAAATTCACAAATAGCAATATTGCAGAGCGGGGCTATCTCGTCTCTGCTCAGCACTCTACCAGAAATGCCGAGCTGGGCCACAGTTCATAGCAATATGGGGAGAGATGCTCTCGAAAACCGCCTCTGCCTCTGGCTTTCCTCCAGCGGGGAAGTCGCTCCATGCGTTTTTTTCGTCTAACGCATTTGGGCATGCATGGCGAACTTGACGAGCCCGAGCGCCGAGCCTCGCCGGCAGACTCTCCGATTTAGCAAAGTCAATGTATTCAATCTTTTGCCCCGTCAAATCGAAAACTTGGAATTGACAGGCTCCGCCAAAATGGTGCTAGTAGGAGAACAGAATCGGGGGAGTGGTCGACCAAACATTGCCGAGGAACATTCGATTTTCAAGGAGGGGTGTATTTATGCAATGGCAAGATCGAAGGGGATACAGAGGAATTAGGAATGCAATGTTACGGGCAGGGGTTAGTGCGATCATGATCGCGCTCTTCGTCTGCGCGGGTCACGCGCAGACATTCCGCGGCGCCATTAGCGGCACGGTTACGGATCCATCTGGCGCCGTGATCCCGAACGCTCAAGTCAAAGCAACGGAAACGGCAACTGGGCTCGAGCACAACACGGTAACCACAAGCGACGGCGAATTCTCCTTCCAGGACATTCCTCTGGGCTCCTATAAGGTGACGGTCACAGCACCGGGTTTTCCGGCTTATGCAGTGGAAAAAGTCGAGGTGGCGGCCGGCTCTATATTTTCGCTGCCGATCAAGCTTTCGATGCAACAGCAGTCCACCACAGTGGAAGTCTCCGCCGCCGCGCTGAGCCTGGACACAACGAGCGCGACACAGAGCACGACGATCTCGACCCAGCTGGTGCAGGATCTGCCGCTGAACGGCCGAGACTTCACGCAAATGATCGCCCTCGCGCCGGGCTATTCCGGCTATTCCGTGGGTGGATATGGTTCGCTCAATGGAACGCGCCCAAATCAGATGAACTGGCAGATTGATGGCGTCGACAACAACGATTTCTGGCATAACATTCCGGCGGTCAACCAGGGCGGTGTTTCGGGAATTGCTGGCGTAGTGATGCCGATTGATGCGGTCGATGAATTCTCGGCGCAGACGCAATCCGGCGCCGAAGCGGGGCGCAACGCGGGCGGAACGGTAAACCTGGTCCTCAAGGCCGGCGGCAACCAGATTCATGGTTCCGCCTATTACTATTGGCGGAATGAAATCTTTTCCGACCCATCGCCGTTTTACTGCTCGGGTTTGAATCCGGCTTGCCCGAGTACGAATCCGTCCAAGGCGCCGGAACTACGCAACGAAAACTACGGGGGCACAGTGGGCGGCCCCATCATCAAGAATAGATTCTTCTACTTCGTGGGTTTCGAGAAGCAACAGTACATCATCGGGCTTTCCGGCGTGGCCACGGAGCCGTCACAAGCGTTTGTGAACAATGCACTGGCTATTCTAACTGCACACGGTGTTGCGCCGAGCACGATTTCGGAAAACATGCTCGGAGCACTGTGCGCAGCGTGCCCCAACCCGGGCACGGTGCCGGGGCTTTGGCCAACTTCCGGGCCGTCCTCGATTCTGGACTTGCCGGCAACGACGAGCAATTTTTTCAGTTCCTCGCCGTCCACAGGCTACAGTTACAATGGGGTGCTCAACCTCGATTATAACTTCACCGAAAAGCACCGTCTGTCAGCACGCATGTTTAATGGCCAGGGCAGCCAAACCGCACCGTTGGGAACTAGCACGGCACTCGCAGTCGCAAGCTCAAATCTCCCCTACTATTTCGAAAAAGCACCGATCCACGTACAAAACTACTCACTGGTGCTCAACTCCATCTTCACGCCGACTTTAACCAATCAGATCCTCTTCGGCGTCAACTACTTCAATCAGACGTTCCGAGACGCGAACGCGAGTTTTGACACCAAGGCTATGGGCCTGTTTCAAAGCCCGGACGCGCTCATCAATGGGAAGCCCATTTTCGGAGCGCCAAATATCGCCATCATTCCGCAGTCCGGTGGGGGGTTTGAGCAGGTTGGCATCACGCCTCCGGAAGGCCGCAATGACATCACGGGCATGCTGGAAGATATCGCCTCCTACAGCCGGGGGAAGCACCAAATCCGGTTCGGCGGCGAAATGCGCCAAGGACATGTCAATGAGTTTTACTACCGGCACTCGCTCGGCCAGTTCACTTTCGACGGAACTCAAGGACCCTGGGCAGGGTCCTGCGGCCCGGCGGCTACAGCAGCACCGGTTTGCTTGGACACCTTAGCTCTGGCGGACTTCCTTGCCGGCGATGTGTCCAGTTCCAGCGTGGCTGTGGGCGACGCCGAGAGGACAGTTACGGTCAACGGCCTGAGCTTTTTCGGCGCAGACCAATGGCAGGTTACGCGGAAATTGAACATCAATTTCGGGTTGCGTTGGGAGTATTTCGGGCCGCTGCACAACGACAGTCAAGACCTGGCCGTCTTTGTTCCCGGCAAAGGAATCCTCGTTCAGGGCAATGGGATCAGTGGCATATTTCCGCCGGATAAGAATAACTTTGCCCCGCGCATCGGGTTTGCCTATCAGCCGACGTCAAAGAACGACCTTGTGGTGCGCGGAGGCTTCGGAGTTTTCTACGATCAGATCAACATGAACCCGTTCCTGGATTATCGTCCGCCAAACAATGCGGCCGATGGTTTGCAGGACAACCCGGCGGGTCCCAAGCCGGTCTCACTTTACAGCGTCAATACGCTCGGCCAGACATCCTATACATGGCAGCCCAACACTTATATCTTCAACGGGGTGAGCACCTGTCCGGGCGGCGTGGTTGGACCCACTGATCCAGGCTGCTCGCAGGGACCGTTTGGAGTCTATTCTGTCGGCCAAAATTTCCGAGCACCTTACATCTTTAATTACAACTTGCAGGTCGAGAAGAGCTTAGGGAGTGCAGCGGTCTTTCAGATCGGCTATGTCGGCATGGAATCCCACAAGCTCTCGGTCATGCAAAATATTAACCAAGTTCCGCTCACGGGCGGCCCGAGGCCCTTCGCGACGCAGTATCCCGCGTTCGGCGATATCAACCAGCTCAACAGTGTTGGCGATTCCAACTACAACTCCCTGCAAACTACTTTTAGACTTAGATCGTGGCACGGACTGACTTCGCAGGTCTCCTACACCTGGGGACATGAACTGGATACGGTGAGCGAGTACCGGGGCGTCATTCCTCTGGATAGCACAAACCTGAAAGCGGAATACGGAAACGGCGACTACGACACGCGAAACAGCTTCACGGCTAGTTTCATATACGACGTGCCGAAAGCGCCGTGGGCTCACGGCTGGACAGAGCAAGTGTTCAACGGCTGGCAGTTGAGCAGTCTGTGGGTTCTCCACGGAGGCCAACCGTTCAATATTACTGGGAACACCAACCGCCCCGGCCTCTGGGTTTTTGGCAATCCTTTCGCGGGCGTGAACCACACGTTCTCGGCAGCAAACGGTGGGGAGCAATGGGTCAATCCGGGAGTCTTTTGCAATCCCCTTGCCTCTCCTCCAGACCCGAGGTGCGACACGCTGTCACCGATGGGCAATCTTTCGCGCAACAAGTGGTATGGGCCGAACTTCAAGGACTTTGACTTTTCCATCTTCAAAAACTTCTCCATCACGGAACGGGTTAGGCTCCAGCTTCGCGGAGAGATCTATAACATTGGTAACCGGATCAATCTGGCTTCCGGTGCTGGGTCTGTCAGTGGAAGCACCGGTTTCGTAACCGATACCATTGGCGACTTCAACGGCGCGCCGGGTCTTGGACCGGGCGAACCTCGCAACGCACAGCTTGTGGCGAAGATCATTTTCTAGCCACTGCGAAAACAATTAACCGAGGCGCCCCGGCCATATCTGCCGGGGCGCTTCTTTTTTGGCCAAGGTCGCTGTGACCGCGGAGCTCGTTCGGAAAGATTGGTGACGCTCTGTCGGGCGTCAGAATGAGCGAAATGAGCTGGGATGCGGTAGAGTGGAAGGTCGCAGCGCTGTTGCGGTTCTCGACTGTCCGCCCGCCGCTTTAACAACATGACGCAAATACTTCCATCGTTGGTGATTCTGGGACGGCCCAATGTGGGCAAATCCACGCTTTTTAACAGGCTGACGGGCACGCGGCGGTCGATCGTGACGAACGAGCCGGGGATTACGCGCGACCGGATTTATGGGAAGGCGGAGTGGCGCGGGAAGGCGCTGGAGATTGTCGATACGGGCGGGATTGTGCCGGACGACAAAGCGTTGATCCCGACGGAGATTTTGCGGCAGGCGCATGTGGCGATCAAGAAGGCGGCGCTCCTCGTCCTGGTGGTGGATAGCCAGGCGGGCGTTACGCCGTTAGATCAGGAGCTGGCGCGGCTTTTGCGCACCACTGGCAAGCCCTTTGTGGTGGCCGTTAACAAGGTGGATGCGGTTTCGCAGGAAGTGAACGCGGCAGTCTTTCATTCTTTGGGTGTGCCTGTGTTTCCGATTGCGGCGGAACATGGGACGGGCGTGGACGATCTTTTGGACGCGGCGCTGGCCGAGGTGGATGCCGTTGAGTCCGAAGAGGAAGTGGCGAAGGAGGACGCCGTCGAGGTGGCGATCATTGGGCGGCCGAATGTGGGCAAATCAACGCTTTTGAACCGGATGGCGGGGGAGGACCGCTCGATCGTTTCGCCGATTCCGGGGACGACCATGGACAACGTCGATACGGAAGTGGTGCACGAGGGGCATACGTACCGTTTTGTGGACACCGCTGGTATCCGGCGCAAAGCCAAGACGACTTTAGTGGCGGAAAAACTGAGTGTGGTGATGGCGCGGCGGGGGTTGGAACGATGTGATGTTGCGCTGCTGGTGGTGGACGGCGAGCAGGGAGTAACGCAGGGCGATGCGCAGATTGCCAGCTATGCGGAAGAGTCGGGGCGATCGGTCATTATTGTGATTAATAAATGGGATTTAGCTGTGGTGGCGGCGCGGAATGCGGCGTCGCGCGACGCAGACAGCGCGAAGGGAAAATCCCGGCGGCCTGCCGGGGAACGGTACCGGTCTGAAGATTTCAATCCGGAGAGGCTGGCGTTCGATTACGAGAAGATGATTCGTGGGAAGTTGAAATTTTTGAGTTATGCGCCGATTGTTTTTCTTTCCGCTAAGACTGGGGAACGGGCGGGTAAACTCTTTCCGTTGATCGATCAGGTGGCGGCTGCACGGAAGCGGCATATTCCTACGCCGGAGTTAAATCGGTGGTTGAAGGAAGACGTGGATTTACAGCGCGGGACTACGCCTAAGGCGCGGCCTGTGCGGATCTATTACATCACACAGGCGAAGACGGCGCCGCCGACGTTTTTGCTTTTCAGCAATCAGAAAGAGCCGATGCATTTTAGTTATGAGCGGTTTTTGGAGAATCAGTTGCGTTCCAAATATGAATTTCTTGGTGCGCCTGTGCGGTTTGTGCAGAGATTGCGGAAACGTGAGCCGCGGCCGCGGAAGAATAAAGAGAAAGACGAAGATTGAATCGAGCACGCTCGCGTTGAGAAGCAACCCAAGACGGGCACGGCGTGCCGTGCCCCTACAGGAAAGTGTTGGAAACTGCTAGGATAGCGGCGTCCCCTGCCGATAGGAAATCGATATGCCGAGTACTGCTACCGCCGCGCAGCCTACTATTGAAAAGGATTTTTATCGGATCGGCGAGGTTAGCCGGCTGACGGCGCTGAAGCCGTTTGTTTTGCGGTATTGGGAGACGGAGTTTCCCATGCTCGAGCCGGTAAAGAGTTCGAGCGGACACCGACTTTATCGGCAGGAAGATGTGGAGATGGTGCTGCGGATTAAGCGGCTGCTCTACGACGAAGGATTCACGATCGCTGGCGCGCGGCGGCATTTGCGCGAGCAGAATGGTGACGGCGAGAGCTCGGGCCCGGCTGGCGCTGGCGCCGGTTCGACCGGCGTGGCGGCTGAGGGAACGGCGCAGCTTCTGAGCCGCAAGATGCTGTTAGACCTGCGAGACACTTTGCGCGCTTTCTTGACGCTTCTCGAACGCAAGTGATAGCCTGATAAAGCAGTAAAGCCCACTTCGCATTGCTTTCGGTCGGGACGTAGCGAAGCCTGGTATCGCGCACCCTTGGGGTGGGTGAGGTCGCTGGTTCAAATCCAGTCGTCCCGACCATTTTCCCACTGAGACCCCCATCGCAGTCATTGCGCTCAGAACTCACAGGATCCTTTGGCTATCGCGAAGCAATTTATCCATAAATACTCCTCCGCGATGAAACCTCTCATCGGACGAGAACTCACACGGAAAGATGGAATCAGTGTTGCCCAGCTTAAGAAATGCGAAACGCGGCTGAAGTTGAAATTGCCCGCGGCCGTGCGCGACTACTACCGAATTGCGGGCAAGCTCTCCATCAACACGGAGCATAACGTTCTGTACGCACCGCTACAACTGAGAATCGAGAGCGGCAAACTGGTATTTATGGAGGAAAACCAGCGGGTTGTGTTTTGCGGACTGGATTTGAAGGAATTGAAAAGGTCGGATCCACGGGTATTTCAGGCGAATAACGAAGCGCCTTTGAGATGGGTCCCAGCGAGGAAGACCTTCTCGGGATTCCTCATCGGAATGTGGCGCTGGTTGCAAGGTATGGATACCTAGGGATCGTCAACAGAAGAAGGAGGAGATCGAGTCAGATCGAGTTGGGCCATGGCACATATTCTATTGACAAACGACGATGGGATTCACGCGGAGGGGTTGCGCGTGCTTGCGGCGGCGTTTGCAGGATTTGCGGACGTGAGCATTGTGGCGCCCAGCAGCGAGCAGAGCGGGAAAGCGCAGTCGCTGACTTTGCGGCAGCCGATAGTTTGCCATCCGGCGGGGGAGCGCGAGTGGGCGGTGGATGGCACGCCGGCGGACTGCGTGATTGTGGCTTTGCACAAACTTTTGACGGAGAAAGTGGATTTGGTGATTTCGGGGATCAATCACGGGGCGAATTTGGGGGAGAACGCGTATTACTCGGGGACCGTCGGGGCGGCGCGGGAGGCGGCATTGCATCACATGCCGGCGGTGGCGATGTCGTTGTGCTCGAAGGGTGAGAAGGTGAGTTTTGAATCGGCGGCGCGGGTGGCGCGGGCGGCGGCGGAACTAATTTTGAAAGAGGGACTGCCGGATCAAGTGCTTCTCAACGTAAATGTGCCGGAGCCGTGGAAGGGTGGCGTGAAGTTTACGCGGCAGTCGAAAAAGATTACGCGGAATCAGTTGACGGAGGGGAAAGACCCGCGAGGGCGGATTTATTTTTGGTTGTACGAGCAGAAGATTGACCGGGATGTGGAGCCGGATACGGATTATGCGGCGATTTTTGAGGGGGCGGTGTCGGTGACGCCTTTGCATTTGGATCCGACGGATACGAAGTCGTTGAAGCAGTTGGCGCATTGGGGAGGTAAGTTAGCGGGAGCATTTCGAAGAGAGCTGTAGAGGGGATGTCCGTGTTTTTGTCTATAAACCGAGAATTTTCTCGACGTGGCTGCGAATTTCATTAGTGGCGTGTTTCCTCCAATTTCCAACATGCCATTCGAAGTATTCGCGAAATGTAGGCCACATGAGGTTGGAAAGCTGCCCACTGATTTGGTTCCAATGCCGAAGCCTGAATTCTCTAGCTTGTTCGCTATATGTGCCCATTTCCAAGCAGTCACAGTCGCCGTCATGTCCCGTGATTGATGAGCACCAGGTCCTTTGGCAAGGGTGGTAGGAGCTTACCGTCATTGCCAAAGTCACCTTCGGCTCGAAACGCCTTGTTCAGTTCCAAAATGTGAAGGTAAGAATCGTAGTCCGCTCCGATGCTGGCGAACCATGTTCCGTAGCTCGGGCAGTCCTCTGCAAAACGGACTAAGCTGCCGGGTAAGGAAATATTGAGAGCTCGATTGATCCTCTCGATGCTTTCCGCAGTCGGCGGAGTGGCCACGTAGGCCTTCGCGTATGGCTCATTGATCACGGCAAACACCGCAACAAGTTGTTCCCACGTCATTCTTTTCGCTCCAGCTCGAAAGCAAGTGACGCGTTCCGACTACTTTGTCTGTGTCGCCGGGGCTACTAGTGGGACGTTGTTTTTGCGCATGGACTCGTTGAGCGCAGGCAAATCTTTCGCGAGGACTTCGTTCCATTTTGTTAACTGGACTTCCAGGCGTTGGTCGAGGTCGGCGAAGACGGCGGCTTCGGCGGCGGTCGGGGCAGTGTCGGCGCTGTCGATTAGGCTTTGCAGATGGGCTAGCTTGCTGTTGAGCATCGTCGGGTAGTTGGCTTGGTCTTCACTGGATTTGGAATTTACCTGCACTAATTCTTCTTCAATGGCGCTGATTTTTTTGCGGACGTCGGTGGATGCGGCGACTAGGGACTTGGCATCTTCACCGCTGGCGATGCGCTTTTCCAGCGCTTGCAGTTGTGCGCGCAAATCACGAATGGCGATTACCGTTTTGTTCATTTGATCTTGGCGCTCGCTCATTTTGAGCATCAGGCCGAATTGTTTGCGTAGATCGTCCGGGCTGGTTTGGACGCGGGGATCCATTTTTACTTCGAATGGCGCGGTTTGGGTTTTTCCAGCGACGGTTAGGCGCGCTTGATACTTGCCGGCGAGAGCGAGAGCGCCGGCCGGTTCGCCAGCGTCATAAATCAGCGCGGGAACTTTTGCTGGCGGCTCGTAGCGCAGGTCCCAAACGAAAAGATTCATTCCAGCCTTGGCCGGAATGTGCTCGACGGGGAGATCGCGCTCGCCTTCGTCGGGGCCGGTGTCCGTTTTCTTTTCTTCGCTGGTGAAGCTGCGGATGACTTTGCCGTCGGCGTCGAGGAGTTCGAGTTTCGCGGGATCCTTGGGCGCATCTTTCAGGTAGTAATACAAGATTGCGCCGGACGGGGGATTTTCGCCGATGGGATAGCGGCGCGGATTGAAGTGGCCTTCGCGCGTGCGGAAGGCAGTATCCGGAGTGAAGAGATGCGCGTCTTCGGCGGCGATGGAGGCGCTGGCCTGGCGAAGAGGGCCGAGGCCGTCGAGGACCCAGAACGAACGGCCGTGGGTCGCGACGGTGAGTGCGTCATCGTGAATGACCATGTCGTGGATCGGCGTGACGGGGAGATTTAGCTGGAGAGGCTGCCAGTTTGCGCCGTCATTGAAGGAAACATAGATGCCGGTTTCGGTGCCGGCGTAGAGAAGGCCTTTGCGCTTGGGATCTTCGCGAACGGCGTGGACGTAAATATTGTCCGGCAGGCCATTGATGATTTTTGTCCACGTCTTGCCGAAGTCGCTGGTTTTGAAAATGTAGGGCTTGAAATTGTCCAGCTTGTGGGCGTCGACGGCGATGTAGGCGGTGGCGGTGTCGAAGGGCGACGGTTCGATGAGGCTGATCATCGCCCATTCGGGGACATCTTTTGGCGTGACTTTGTCCCAGCTCTTGCCGCCATCGTGCGTCACGTGTACGAGGCCATCATCGGTGCCGGCCCAGAGTACGCCTTCCTGCTTGGGAGATTCCGCTAGGCTGAAAATCACGTCGTAATATTCGACGGTGTACTGATCTTTTGTGAGCGGGCCGCCGGAATCCTGCTGCTTGGATTTGTCGTTGCGCGTGAGGTCGGGACTGATGGTGGCCCAGGTGCGGCCGGAATCGGTGGAGCGAAAGACGTATTGCGCGGTGTGATAGATGACGTCGGGATTGTGCGTGGAAATCACGATGGGCATGGTCCAGGTGTAGCGATATTTTTGCAAGGCGGCGGCGTGACCGTTGGGATCCTCGGGCCATTCCTCGATGCTTTGCGCTTGATTGATGCGGCGGTCGAAGCGCGTGAGGATGGGGCCTTCGTCGTCGGCGTAGACAATGTTCGAATCGCGCGGGTCCGGCACGATGTAGCCGCTTTCGCCGCCGCCCACGGCGTCCCAATCGCCCTGGATGATCGCTCCGTGGTCGCTACGGGTGCGGATGCCAATGGAAGAGTTGTCTTGCTGCGAGCCGTAGACACGGTATTGAAAATCGTTGTCGGCAGCAACGTGGTAGAACTGCGCGGTGGGCTGGTTGTCTTGCGTGGACCAGTTTTTGCCGCCGTCAACGCTGATCGTGGCGCCGCCGTCGTTGCCGTTGATCATACGATTTGTGTTGTTGGGATCGATCCACAGGGCATGATGATCGCCGTGTGGGGCGGCAAGGCGTGCGAAGGTTTTGCCGCCGTCGCTCGAAGCGTAGAGACCGGTGTTGGCGATGTAGACGCCGTTGACATTTTTGGGATCGGCCCAGACGTGCGTAAAATACCAGGCGCGTTGGGTGAAGCGGTGATCGTCGGTGACGAGCGACCAGTTCACGCCGCCATCGTCGCTGCGATAGAGGCCGCCTTTTTT
>Ga0210394_10008654_pt1 | contig 10412 bp, 8 predicted proteins | sample IncBWC12MmetaG_FD_160121 | JGI IMG/M metagenome (GOLD analysis project Ga0210394, IMG submission 160121) | Forest soil microbial communities from Barre Woods Harvard Forest LTER site, Petersham, Massachusetts, United States - Inc-BW-C-12-M | ecosystem: Environmental > Terrestrial > Soil >...
GCCTCCAACTTTCAGCACTCACATCTTTGGGCCGTCAACGGCGGCAACCCATTCGAGGTTAGGCATTCGGGCGTTCCAGTTCTCCCGATCTGGGATCTGGCACTGTCACCGGATGGGGCTTCAGTAGTCACGCAGTTGCCGGTTCCCGATGTCCCATCCTCGTGGGAAGTGCTGTACCCGCCCGCGCTCAAATCCGCTGCTTTCCGGATTCACGGCGGGCATCAGGATTTGCGCCAGGGATGGGGAATTGTAAACCACTATGTTGCTATTGAACTTGCGACGGGCGCCGTGCGGAGCTTGACCGAGGCGCCCGTCGGCGGTGCGTCCGGTTGGTTTTCATATGGAAGCCCGAGCTGGTCTAGCGACGGTAGCTCAATCGTATTACCTGACACCTTCCTCAAATCAAAGGACAATGCGCCGTCCCGGCCGTGCGTCGCGGTTGTGAATATACATTCTCACAGTAGCTCCTGTGTTGAGGAATTAAAAGCCCATACGGAGACAGATGTCGAGGAAGGTTTCCATGTCATCTGGAGCGTGCGCTTCGGGCGTGAGAAGCAGCGAATTCTCGTCAGTTTTAACAGTCATGAAGACTTTTGGGTAAAGGGAACCACTGAGTATCAGCAATCCGTCGACGGGGCATGGCAAATTGTCAGGCAGTTCAGAGGAACTCCGGAAACTGACCATGATGGTTTAGAGGTGAACGTGAAGCAGAGCCTGAACGAACCTCCGAGACTTGTTGCCAGCGACGGCGAAAGAACCCGCATAGTTTGGGACCCAAATCCGCAGCTTAATCAGTTCGAACTCGGCGACGCAATCGTTCAAACGTGGAAAGACAACGAAGGCCGGACTTGGAAAGGCGGACTCTATAAACCAAGCAAATATAGCGCGGCGAAGCGCTATCCTTTGGTGATACAAACACACGGATTCTCTGAATCACAATTTAGTCCCGATGGTGCATATCCCACCGCGTTTGCGGCTCGAGCGCTCGCTGCAGTGGGATTCATGGTCTTACAGGCTGAACGGGAGGTTGGTTGGAGTTGTCCCTTCAGTCTTCCTGATGAGTACCCTTGCTACGTGAGCGGTTACAAAGGAGCTATCAAACAATTGGTTTCCGATGGGTTAGTAGATCCTGACAACGTGGGCATTATCGGATTTAGCCGATCGTGTGGGAGCGTCATGGAGATGCTAGCGGATGATTCTTTTCATTTCAAAGCAGCCTCAGTTACCGACGGCATCATGCATACTTATTCTCAATATATCGTAAGTGTTGACTATGCGAACGACTCGGTCGCCAACGATGCCAATTCGTCCATTGGCGCCCCGCCTTTCGGTGAAGGCTTGCCGTTGTGGTTGAAACGGTCTTTAAGCTTCAGGATCGACCATGTCAATACGCCTCTGTTGGTGGTTGCCGAGGGACCCGTGAGTATATTTTTGATGTGGGAGCCTTATGCGGCCTTGCGTTATCTGCACAAACCGGTCGATCTGACAATGTTGAACACGTATGAGCACGTCCTCACAAATCCAGCTGTACGCATGGCGTCGCAGGGAGGGTCGGTGGACTGGTTCCGGTTCTGGCTGCAGGATTACGAGGATCCCGATCCGGCAAAGCAGGAACAATATAAGCGGTGGAGAGACTTGCGGAAAATGCAGGAAGAGAATAGCGCGAAAGCGAAAGCTGCGGCGCTGAATTGAAGGGTCAACTGGTTCTCTAGGCTCTCCCGCTCACCAACTGCAGACAAGCTTTGTCTCTTTCTTTCGTCATAAATGGAATTAACTTGTACTCAGTAGCCCCGGTGGTGTTAGCTGACCAAGATGGCGCCCACAAGCGTGACAAAAAAAACGCAGCGAAGGGTTAACCGGCGCACAGACTCCGCACAACATGCGGACAATAGACCTGTTATTATCCGCACCCGGCTTAAGCCTATTTGTTGCAATGAGAGATTTGTTTCACGGGGCGCGCGTGGGGCGCGTACGATTTCGCGGAGCAGCACTTGACAAACGTATCGTGCTGTCATAATTTTGGTCCCGGTATGAAGCTGCGGGCACAGCATCATCATAACCACCATCATCACGTGGAACCGTGCCCGCGGTCGTGTAGCTAGCTACTAGAATATAGCTGGACTCATCGGCCCGCTGGCGCGGAATGCGCTAGCGGGCTTTTTGTTTTTCTGGAGGCGAAATGGAGCTGGATTTCGAAAAGGAAAACGGACTGATACCTGCAATCGTCCAGGAGGCTTCGACCCATGAAGTGCTCATGCTGGGCTTTATGAACCCAGAGGCGCTCGCGCTCACGACCGAGACGGGCCTGGTCACCTTTTATAGCCGCTCGCGCAGAAAGCTGTGGACGAAAGGTGAGACGAGCGGCCAAAGACTTCTGTTGCGCGAACTGCTGGTCGATTGTGATCAGGATGCGCTCCTGATTCGCGTGCAACTGGCGGGTGCTGCGGTCTGTCACGAGGGCTACCGCAGTTGCTTTTTCCGGCGGCTCGAACCGAATGGAGAAAGCTCGATTGTTGCCGAGAGAGTCCTTGGCCCTAAGGAAATTAATGAGGAGGAAGCGAAGCGATGACCCGGCTCAAGCTCGGAATTCCAAAAGGAAGTTTGCAGGATTCCACGGTCGATCTCTTCGTGCGTGCCGGTTGGCGCATCGCTGTAGGTTCCCGCAGTTATTTCCCGTCGATTGACGACCCCGAGGTCGAATGCATGCTGGTGCGGGCTCAGGAAATGGCACGGTACGTGGAGAGCGGCGCACTCGATGCCGGCATTACGGGCAAAGACTGGATTCTCGAATCGAATGGGGATGTGGAAGAAGTCGCCGAGCTTGTTTATTCCAAAACCAGTCTCGGCCGCGTGCGCTGGGTTCTAGCTGTAGCCGAGGACTCGGGAGTAGAAAAAGTCAGCGACCTTGAGGGGAAAGTGATTGCGACCGAAGCGGTCAGGTTGACCCAGCGATACCTTGATCGGCATGGCGTACGCGCACGCGTCGAGTTTTCATGGGGCGCGACCGAAGTCAAAGTCCCGCAACTCGCCGATGCCATTGTGGAGGTGACCGAGACAGGCGCGTCCCTGCGCGCGAACCACCTTCGCGTGGTCGACACGCTCTTGGAATCCGCCCCCTGGCTGATCGCGAACCGCAGCTCCTGGCAGGACCTCTCGAAGCGAGAAAAAATAGAGAACATGGCGCTCCTGCTCGAAGGCGCGATCCGGGCTTCCAGCCGCGTCGGCTTGATGCTCAACGTCCGCCGCGGCGATCTCCCCGGAGTTCTCGGGGCGCTGCCTGCTCTACGCAACCCCACCGTGTCACAGTTAAGCGACCCGGAATGGGTGGCCATTAACACCATTGTGGAAGAAAAAACCGTGCGGCAACTGATGCCGAAGTTGAAATCGGCTAAGGCCGAAGGAATTGTTGAGTATCCGCTCAACAAGATTGTGTTTTGATGCTCATTCTCAAGCTTACGGCTGTAGTCGCGGAAAAACTTCTAGCGTCGCGCCGCGGCCGGGACCGGACTTGTGAGCGCGTAGCTCTCCGCATTGTGCGCGACGTGCGGCGCCGGGGCGATGCGGCATTGTTTTCCTGGGCGAGACGGCTCGACGGGTTCGCCGCCAGTCGCAATCGCCTTTGGGTCTCACGTGAAGAATTGAGAGCGGCGCGGCGCCGCGTTTCGCGCGAGTTCCTCAGCGCCGTGGACCATGCAAGCCGCAATATCCGTGCGGTTGCACGCCGCCAGAGACCGCTAGAGTGGAACTTGAAAGTAGAGCCCGGCGTCTCGATCGGCCAACGCGTCCGTCCGATTGGAATCGTGGGGTGCTACGTCCCGGGTGGCCGCTTCTCCCTAGTGTCAACTCTGCTTATGACTGTGATTCCCGCGCAAGAAGCCGGAGTCGAGAGAATCATCGTGGCGAGTCCGCGCCCTAGCGACGAACTTCTTGCTGCCGCCGATTTTCTGGGGATTCGCTATCTCATCCCTGCGGGCGGTGCCCAGGCCATCGCCGCTCTTGCTTATGGAACGCGTTTGATCCCTCGCGTCGATAAAATCTTTGGCCCGGGAAATGGTTTTGTCACCGCCGCGAAGCGTTTCGTTAGCCACGACTGCGCAATCGACCTCGTGGCCGGGCCGACCGAGGCGGTGGTTTTTGCAGGTTGCGGGAACGGGCGTTTTATCGCAGCGGATTTGGTGGCCCAAGGCGAACACGATCCCGATGCCATTGGATTGTTCGTGACCACGTCTGCCGGCTTGGGCCGCCGCGTAGCCGACGAGATCGAGCAACAGCTTGCAAAACTTCCCCGGTCGAATCCGGCGCACCGGTCGCTTGGGAGGAAAGGAGCAGTCTTGATTGCGCGCAATTTTGCAGAAGCCGCGAGTTTCATCAATCGATTTGCTCCGGAACATTTGAGCCTTCCAAGGGAAGGGAATGGCTTGCTTGAGCACTTCGATTCCGCGGGAAGTATTTTCCTCGGGGACTGGAGCGCTCAGTCAATGGGAGACTACGCAAGCGGAACGAACCACGTCTTGCCCACCGGCGCCGTGGCGCGCGCGCGCGGAGGCCTCTCGACCGCGGACTTCGTTAAATGTATCGGCGTCCAAGAAATTTCACGTAGGGGCCTCAAGGGATTGGCATCCACTGTGAAGGAATTTGCGAGAGCGGAAGGTCTTGAGGCGCACGGCAGAGCGGTTGAGGTTCGCGAATGAGCGAGGCGATCCCAGGGCGCGCAGCGATTGCCCGCATGCGGCCGTATCATCCACCACTAGAAGGCCGAACCGGCAAGTTGCGACTCGACTTCAACGAAAGCACGCTCGGCTGTCCGCTGCCTGTGCGTATAGCGCTGCGAAGACTCAGCGCAGAAGCGGTTTCGATGTATCCAGAGCAGGAGACCATCCGGCACGAAATGGCCGCTCACTTCCACGTTCGGCCGGAGCAGCTACTGCTCACGAATGGAACGGACGAAGCGTTGCATCTGGTCGTGGATACGTTCGTGGAAAGTCGCGCGACTGTGTTACTCGTCGAGCCGACTTTTGCGATGTACCGATTCTATTCCGAACGGGCAGGCGCGAGAATCAAGTCGCTTCGCTATGGCGCGAGCTTGGAATTTCCGATGGCGGAAGTCCTCGCGGGACTTCGTTTGGAACCGCGGGCCACCTTCATTGCCAATCCGAACAACCCGACGGGGAGCTTGCTTGGGATGAAGGATTTGCGGCGAGTCATTGAGGCTGCCAGGCGGACACTCGTGGTTGTGGATGAGGCGTATTTCGAATACTCAGCAGTGACCGTTCTTCCCTGGATCAGGCGGTACAAGAACTTGGTGGTGACGCGCACATTTTCAAAGGCGGCTGGCTTGGCTGGCCTGCGCTTGGGTTGCATCTTTGCCCATCGCGAGATTGCCGCCTGTTTGCGAAAGGCGCAGTCTCCCTACCCCGTGAATGCTGCGGCCCTGGCTGCAGCTCACGGCGTGATTGGGCACCCTGCTTACCTGGAGAGGTCGCTGCGCGAGTTCCGCCGCAGCCGGCCGGAGCTAGAGCGCGGCCTGCGGCGGCTAGCGGTGCGCTTTTTTGCCAGTGCAGCGAACTTCATTCTGGTGGATCTGGGCCATCGGGCGAAGGAAGTCGTGGCCTCTCTCGCGCGCAAAGGGATATTGGTCCGGGACCGGTCAAACGATTTCGAGGGCCGGGGTTATGTGCGCATCTCCGTGGGAACGCTGCGGGAGACGCGCCGGCTGTTGCGCGAATTGAAAAAGATTCTATGAGAAAAGTCAGCTTGCGCAGAACGACCAAGGAGACCGACATTCGCTTGTGGCTGAACCTAGACGGCAGCGGTAAGGCGTCGATCGACACGGGAATACGTTTCTTCGACCACATGCTCGACCAAGTCGCGCGCCACGGAGCCCTAGATCTCCATCTCATCGCTTCGGGCGACCTCGATGTGGACCAGCACCACACGGTTGAAGACGTCGGCATCGTCCTAGGGGAGGCGGTGAAAAAGGCGTTGGGATCCAAGCATGGAATCCTTCGGGCAGGCTACTTTCTGATGCCCATGGATGAATCGCTCGCAGCCGCTGCCATTGATTTCTCGGGCCGTGCGCACTTTGTCTGCAAGTGGCGTCCGCTAGCGCGGCGAGTGGGCGATTTCCAGACAGAATTACTCGAGGATTTCTTCGAGGCATTCGCACAATCGGCTGCTGCGAACGTTCATTTGCGATTCGTTTACGGCCGGTCCTCGCACCACCAGGTGGAAGTCATGTTCAAAGCCTTCGCGCGGGCGCTGCGGTTTGCGGTCACCCGCGACCGCCGGCTTCGCCGGGTTCTTCCGAGCACCAAGGGGCTGCTGTGAAGATTTCGATCATTGACTACGGCGCGGGAAATCTGCCTTCGGTCGAACGCGCCTTCTGGCGTCTGGGGGTGGAGACAGAACGCTCAACTTGTCCTGAGCAGATCGATGCGGCCGAAGGACTGGTGCTTCCAGGCGTCGGTCACTTCTCGGCGCTGGTTCGTGGGCTCGAGAAAAACAATCTTGCTTCGTCATTGCGTGCTGCGATCCATCGGGGCCTACCCTTCCTGGGCATCTGTCTTGGGCTGCAGGCAATGTTGACCTCGAGCGAGGAAGCTCCCAAAGAGAGAGGTCTGGATTTCATTCCTGGGAAAGTACGCGCCTTGCCGGGAGACGTCAAATCGCCACATCTCGGCTGGAACCAGTTGAAGCGAATTCGTCCCAGTTTTCTTCTTCGGCAGGTTCCGGAAGACGCACATTTCTATTTCGCCCACTCCTATGCCGTTCGAGCCATGGAAGCGCACCCCGTCGCAATCTGCGATTATGGTTTTCCCTTCGGCGCAGTCATCGAGCGGGGAAATCTGATGGCCGTCCAGTTCCATCCTGAAAAATCGGGCGAAGCAGGTGCGCAGGTTCTTCGCAACTTCCTCGAGTGCGCCCGATGACGCTCGCCCGGCGCATTATTCCCTGTATGGACGTGGATGCCGGCCGAGTCATGAAAGGAATCGAATTCGAAGGCTTGCGCGATATGGGAGACCCGGAGCAATTGGCCGCTCGTTACAACCGTGAAGGAGCCGACGAGTTAGTGATGCTCGACATAACAGCCTCCCGCGACGGGCGCCCTACATTTCTCGACACGGTCCGCCGCGTGGCGGAACAGTTGAATATCCCGTACACGGTGGGTGGCGGGATTCGCAGTCTCGAAGATGGCCACGCCGTGCTGCGCGCCGGTGCGGACAAGGTGACCGTCAACACAGCCGCGGTCGAGCGGCCAGAGCTCGTATCAGAACTTGCGCAGGAATTCGGGTCACAGGCGGTTGTGCTTTCAATGGATGTGAAAGAAATAAATTCCCATTGGGAAGTTTTCGTTCGTGGTGGCCGCGAAGCCACTGGGTTAGGCGCCGTGGCCTGGGCGCAAGAGGGAGTTGCGCGTGGTGCGGGCGAGATCCTTCTGACCTCGATTGACCGCGACGGCACTTTGAAAGGATTTGACTGTAGCCTGACTTCGGCAATCTCGGCCGCTGTGCTGGTGCCCGTGATCGCCTCGGGCGGGGCAAGAACATTTGAGGATTTCCTTCGAGTGTTCAGGGAAGGTCAGGCGGACGCGGCCCTCGCCGCTTCCATTTTTCACAGTGAAACACACCCTATTCCGGCCCTGAAAAGGTTTTTGGCAGAACGAGGCGTCCCCATGCGCTTGAGCCAATGATCATCCCTTGTATCGACTTGCAAGGCGGCAGAGCAGTGCAGTTGGTCCGCGGCCGCAGGCTGGCGCTTGCTGTGGATGACATCTTAGGCTTGCTCGAGCGATTCCGGGATTATCCCATTTTGCATGTGATTGACCTCGACGCCACACTTCGCAGCGGAACAAACGCGCGATGGACGAAGCTTCTGTGCCGTCGAGCGAAGGCGAAGGTACGCGTCGGGGGCGGCATCCGCACCGTAGCTCGCGCGGAAAGGATCTTGTCGTGGGGCGCGGAGAAAATCATCGTGGGGAGCGCCGCCTTCCGTGAGGGTAAGATCTCGCATGATTTCCTTAGCACATTAGCCGCCCGGGTAGGCCGGAGGCATGTGATTCTCGCGCTCGACGCGGAGGCAGGACAAATCGTGGTGCGGGGCTGGCGCGAACGTTTGGCTTTGCGTCCAGAGGATGTGATTCCCGGTCTCGAACCTTACTGCTCGGAGTTCCTTTCGACGTATGTCGATCGAGAGGGAAGCATGAAAGGAACGAGCCTCGCGTGGTTCCGGAAGCTGCGGCGTGTGACGTCGCTGCCGATCACTGCGGCCGGAGGAATCCGCAGCCGAGCAGAGGTTCGAGGACTCGAAGAACTCGGCATGCATGCTGCCGTGGGTATGGCGCTCTACAGGGGAAGACTTCGTTAAGAAGCGCAGGCAGTTATGCGAACAAGAGCAATGATGGTACATAATTGGGAGACCACAAACCCGGTTGAGAATGGCCGCCCATCTGTCGGCTATAAAGCTCGAGCCACTGGCCTTCTTAGTGATTCGTCGAACTGCCTACGCTTTTCTCCTGCAGCTTGCGGAGTTCGCGCCAGCGAGCGTACTGCTCGGCCTTGGCGGGGTCAGGATCTTCTTCGCCCTTCAGCCAGAAGCGAAACCAATCCACGTTTCCTTGTTGTGAAGCGATTCTTTCAAGAGGCGTTTGAAGAATGTGCTGGCCGTCGGGAATGTAAATTAAGTCGACTGCCTTCTGTTGCATCCACAAGGAGGCATATATCTCCCACTCACCTAGAACTCCTGCCGGCGTAAGTGCTTCGATACGAAGAGGCGTTTGTGCTTTATCGAGCTGGAAACCCGGCGCATCGTTGACCCAATTTATTAACCCTTCCCCAAACGGTCTTGCTTGGTAGATGTCACTGCTCTCGTGGGTCGCTAATCCAACTCCGAAAAGCAGCTCCTGCATATAGCTTTCGTCCACGCCGTCAGCGATCGTCGCCGCCGCAAACAGCCGTGGGTTGGTAATCAATGCCGTTTCCACATGGTAGCAACTGCGGCTGAAACCAATGATCCCCACTTTGTCGGGGTCGATCAAGCCCGCATATGCCAGTTGTTCAATCGCTGACTTGAACCCGCGAACCTGAAGAGCTGCCTCCTCCGCAAGACTCCTGTAGCTGTAATTTTTCCGAACTTGAAGCACAACCATGCCTGCTGCAGCCAACGGCCTGGCGGCAAACGCCGTAGTATACTGTCCGTCTGTCATAAATTCTTGTTCTATGAACCCGTGGGTTTGGAGAACTAGCGGATACCGCTTGCCAGCGATATAATCTGGAGGTTTTACAAGCCCCGCTGTCCACCGCTGTCCAGTGCTGTCCACCCACTGAAATACGGAAACTTCACCAAGAGCAAATGTAGCTAGATGGGGATTCGGATCCCATAACTTCTCACTGCGTCCAGACCGCCGGTCGAGTGCCCATATTGCAGGGGGGGTATTGAGGTCTTGCCGAATTTCAACGGACAACCCGTGGCCCCCGGTTACTGCGCGAGCCGGTTTGCTGGGACCGGCAATCTCGGGCTCATCTTCATGTTCATGTGCGGCGTTCGAAGGTTCCCACCTTTCATTGTTCCATCGGAATCGCTGGCGTGTTGTTCTGTTCTGAGAATCTGCAAAGTCGAGAACAACATCTCGGTCAGAATTCCCAAAGGAAGCGCTGATGAGAAGTAAGTCACGGGCGGGGTACGTCGAAAATACGACGCAACCACTAGTGTTAGACATGAGATCAACAATGGCAACTACGCACGGACGGAGTCGTTTGGAGCGTTCGTCGGTACCCGTGTCGTCTAAGGGCAAGAAGGTGTTGGATAATAGAACCTTCGTTCCGCTGTGGGACCACGCCGCGCTGTTCACATCTGAATAGCCCAAAGTCCAGGCATTCGGCGCGTGCACCAGGGGCAATCTACGCCGATTCTCCAAATTGATCAGTTCGTATTGTGCAGGCCTGAGAGGATTAGTCCGGGCAGTCGTGTCTGGCGAGTCTGGATCAATTTTCCGATGGGGGAACGCAGGTTCATATGAGCGCCATTGATCAGGTACTCGCTCGACCGGTGATAACACAACGATCCGTTCTCCGTCGGGCGAAAGGGAAAGCACGTTATCAGATCTGTTTACCAAGCATGCCGGTTTGTTATGGTTCGCACTTGTCACGCGTTCGTTATTGTTGTCACGACTGACATACAGGTGGTTGCATCGAAGGCTGTTAGCGGCCATTGGATCGACAAACAAAAAAGATGAAAGGGGTAGACCCGTGACATCTAGAGCGCTTGTATTGATGTGACTTCCAAAACTCACTGTCTCTTTGGACGATGTCGCGGTATAGGCGATCGTATTTGCGGCAACGGAATAGTTGTTTACGTCGAAACCTGCGGCTGTGAGAGTGCGCAGAGCACCGGAGACCACATCCGCCTCATGGAGG
>Ga0210394_10008656_pt1 | contig 10410 bp, 14 predicted proteins | sample IncBWC12MmetaG_FD_160121 | JGI IMG/M metagenome (GOLD analysis project Ga0210394, IMG submission 160121) | Forest soil microbial communities from Barre Woods Harvard Forest LTER site, Petersham, Massachusetts, United States - Inc-BW-C-12-M | ecosystem: Environmental > Terrestrial > Soil >...
GCAGAGCGTAGTTACGATCGTAAGACCATCCCAGGCCGTCGCGGAACGACCCACGGTTATCGCGCCATTCGGCAGTGGCGGCGTTGTTCATCTTATCGGACCACGCCCGGCCTTCAGCCAGGCAGTCGACAAACAGTCCGGTAAAAGGCTTGAGCGCCGGTTCGATTGCGACGGAAATCTCGACATATTTTTTCTCGATGGAGATTTGCGGCGCGGCTGCGACGGCTTTTGCCGCGAAGGCTTGCGACGCAAAGCATTGCCACGCAATAACGGATGCTGCCAACGCGAAAACGGCACCGCTTTTTCTCGCGATTGAATCGATCATTCCGCGTCCCTGAATATTTTCGCCTGGGCCTGAATAAGTCGCGACCGACGCGAATTGCGTTCACGGCAAAATTGCGAAAGCTCGCGCCGGAAAGCCGAGGCCGTTTTTCACTTTCGGCCATGTCACCACGATGAGCGCTCCGGTCGGCGGCACCTGATCGAGATTGGCCATGACCTCGATCTGATAATGGCCGTGCTGCAGGATCCAGGTCTCGGAATCCATCTTGTCGGTCGTGTCGGTGTCCATCGATTCGTGCCCGGTGGCCGTCACGCCGCGTTTTTCGTAAAGATATTTGATCGTATCGAACGACCAGGCGGGAAACGGCTGGCGCTTGAAACGTTCGGGATTGGTGTCCCAGTCCTTGTACATGTCGGTGCGCAGCGCGGCGAAGGCGCCGTTCGGCACGCGGCCATGCCGGCGCTCCCAGGCTTTTAGATCGGCGATCGAAAATGCGTGGTTCGGATCCTTGGCGAGGTAGGGCGTATCGTCGAGCACCACCAGCTGCAAAATCATCTCTTTGAGCGGAATCTGATCCATGGTGATGCCGGTTTGCGCAAAATGCGCCGGCGGATCGACATGCGTGCCGTATTGCCCGACCATCTGGTAATAGGTGGCGCGGAACTCGTCCTTAGGGATCGTATAAGGCTCGCCGGTCTTGGGATCGCCGGCGGGTGAGAATTTCGCTTGGCCGAAGCCGGCCCACACCGGCGTGTCGGGGCCGAACGAGTGGGTGAGATCGACGAATTTCTTGGCGGCGATGATACGATAGGCGCGCTCGAGATCCGATTCGGCCTGCGCCGGCGCGGCCGTGGTCACGAATACGCACAGCACTCCGATCAAGAGATAGGCTGCATAAAAATGGATGGGGCGGGTCATCGTCTCCTCCGGCAGGGAGCGTCAGTCCGGCGGCAGCGGGATGAATTCGCTCGTGTCGCCGGGCACGAGTGCGAAGCGGCCGGCTTTCCAATCGGCCTTGGCTGCTTCGATGCGGTCCTTGCGCGAGGAGACGAAATTCCACCAGATGTGGCGCGGCCCATCCATGGCGGCGCCGCCGACCACGACGATGTGCGCGTCACTCGCCGCCGTCACCTCGATGCGGTCACCGGGTTTGAGCACCAGGAGCCGTTCCGGGCCGTGACGGTCGCCGGCAATCTCGATCTCGCCGGCGATGACATAAACGGCGCGCTCCTCATGATCGGCGGCGAGCGGCAGGATCGTGCCGGCTTTGAGATGAGCGTCGGCGAACATGGTGTCGCAGCTTGTCGCGACGGGCGAGCGCAGCCCGTGCATCGTTCCGGCGACGATGCGCAGCACGAGGCCGTCCTCGCGCAGTTCGGGAATGTCGGCTGCCGCGGTATGGGCGAAACTAGGCGTGGTCTTCGTCCTTCACCGACAGCGCGACCCATAATTGCAGGCCGTGCAGCGGCTCGCCGCCGTCGCGATGGTCGGGCGCGGTGCGCTCGGAATGCACGATGCCGCGTCCGGCCGTCATCCAGTTGACCGCGCCCGGCCTGATCGGCAGCGCGGTGCCCAGGCTGTCGCGATGGACGATTTCGCCGTCGAACAGATAGGTGACGGTGGCGAGCCCAATATGCGGGTGCGGCCTCACGTCGACGCCATCACCCGCCTTGAACACCGCCGGGCCGAAGTGGTCGAAGAAGATAAAGGGTCCGACCATGCGCGAGCGCGCCGACGGCAGCGCGCGATGGACTTGAAAGCCGCCAAGATCGACCGAGCGCGGCACGATCAGTTGCTCAACGGCATCGCTTGCGCGCGCATCGCCGGGGGCGGGATCTTTGCCGGGGAAAAAGCTCATGGGTGTATCAGACAACGGAAAACGGACGACAGCCGACGCATAAGGTTCCGTCTGGTGTCTAAATCTGAAATCTGCCTTCCGTCATCTGTCCTCTGTCCTCAGATTGCTTGGAACGGCTGCGCCTTCACCGACTCGACCAGGCCGTAAAACACCTCGTTGACCTTGGGCCAGCTCGGCAGCTTTTTCACGTTGTTGAGCCAGCGCTCGACATTGGGATAGGCCGAGAAGTCGCAGCGGATGACCTCGCCAAGCGTCACCAAGGCGGCGCCGAAATAGTCGGCAATCGTGATCTGGTTGCCGCACAGATATGGCTTGTTCGGCCCGATCCAATAGTCGTTGAGGATTTGCAGCCAGCGCTTGGCGTTCTGCTGGCCGAATTCGATGGTGGCCGCCTGCGCCTCGTCGCTACGCCGCTTGAGATGCGGGAAGAGCTGCGGATAGCACAGATTGTAGGCCCATTCGCGATAGAAATTGGTGTTGAGCCAGTCCATCACCTCATTGACCTTGGCGCGCTGTTTTAGATCTTTCGGGTAAGCGGGGGAGCCGATTTTGTCGGCGAGATATTTGAGGATCGCAGAGCTCTCGGTCAAACGCAAATCGCCATCTTCGATCATCGGCACAAGGCTGTTCGGATTCAATTCCGAGTAAGGCGGTTTATATTGCTCGCCCGTGAACAGGTCGACCGTGACTTCCTCGACCGGAATCTTATTCTCGGCGATGAACAGCCGCACCGGCCGGCTCGTCATCGACACCGGATGCATGTAAAGCTTCATGGCAATATCCTCCCCGCTCATGCGTCATTATCGGCCTAGCTTACGAACCGGCCGCGGCTTGCGCCATTCACGATTGTCTGAGCGCGCGTATTTTAGCACAAGGACTGTGGAATTGGGCAGTCTTGTGGGCAGTCTAGCGCCGCGGCTTTTCAGCCCGCGCTACCAAATCGGCGATGAAACGCGGTTGCGCGAAGGCGGCGACGTGGACCTCGGGCGTCCAGTACATCGTCTTGAAGCTGCCGGCCTTGCGGTAACGCTGGGCGATCGTCTTCACCGCATGCTGCCGCAATTGCTTGTCGTCGGTGGCAAATCCCAAGGCCATATGGCCGCCGACATAGACCGGGATTGCCGCGACATAGCAGGTGGCGTCCGCGAACAAGCGCATGAACTTCGACATGGTCGAGGTCAGCTCGTTCTTCTGGAAGAACGGTACGCCGTTCTGCGTCACCAGCACGCCGTCCTTGTTCAAACAGCGCTTACAGCCTGAATAGAACTTCTCGCCGAACAGGATTTTTCCAGGTCCCAGCGGATCGGTGGAATCGACGATGATGATGTCGAAGCGGCGGCCGGTCTTGGCGACATATTTCGCGCCGTCGTCGATCACGGATTCGAAGCGCTTGTCGGCGAAGACCGGCCCGGTGAATTCGGGGAAATGCTCCTTGGCGAATTCGACCACTTTGGCGTCGATCTCGACCTGAGTGAGGCGCTTGACCGTCTTGTGCTTGAGCACTTCCTCGGCGATGCCGCAATCGCCGCCGCCAACGATAAGGACGTCGCGCGCATGGCCGTGGGCGAACAGCGGCACGTGCGACATCATCTCCTGGTAGATGAATTCGTCCTTCTTGGAAATTTGGGTGGCGCCGTCGAGCATCAGCATTTTGCCGAAGAACGGCTGCTCGAACAGCACCAGGTGCTGGTGCTCGGTCTGCAGCTCGTAGAGCACCTTGTCGACCTGGTAGCTCATGCGGAAACCGAGGTCGTCGAACAGGGTCTCGGCAATCCAGCGCTTCTCTACCATCAAGACCTCCCATATGAAAACGGCCGGGACTTGGGCCCGGCCGCTCAATATTCGTCGCCAAGCCGCCGGTTCAGGCGTTTTGACCCCGCAGCAGCTCGTTGACGCCGACGCGCTTGGCGGAAAAGGCCTCGCGCAGCACCGGGATGCACTTGTCGGGATCGGCCAAGCCGCACATGAACACGTCGAGTGCGGCATAACCGATCTCCGGCCAGGTGTGGATGGAGATGTGGCTCTCCGCCAACACCGCCACGCCGGAAACCCCGCTCGGCTGGAAGTGATGCAGGTGAATGTGCAGGAGCGTCGCGCTGGCGGCTTCGACGCAGCGTCGCAACGTCGCCTCGATGTGATCGATATCGTTGAGACGCTTGGCGCCGTGCAGATCGACGATCAAATGCACGCCGGCGCAGTGAACGCCGTTGCGAATGGCGAAATGACCTTTGCAGTCGAACCGCTGGCGGTCTTCCTCCGGCGCCGGAGTCGCCACTTTCAGTTTGGTCTTGCTGTCTTCCTTTCGGGCGGTACCTGGGATCCCCAAGCCCTTCACCGATCGCAAGAGGGCGTGTTGGCTCATGCCGTCCTCCCCAACCTAGATCAGAACCCGAGATGCCGGCAAGCCGGCGCCACGGAAAGCGAAAGCCGCTCGATCAGTCCACTCGAACCGACCAACAGCGGCTAATTCCCCACATAAATGCAATCAGCAGGGAGTCAAGAAGATTCTGCAAGAAAACCTTTAACGCTTCGTCACGATAGTCGCTTGGCGACGCGCCAAAGCGACGCGCGTGACGCGGTTCGCACCGATCGCAGTCGCTCGCGGTGCGGCGCGCTTTGCGCGCTCGCCGCCGAGCTCGCATCGAAACAGCCGCCGCGACTATACGCCAATCGACGCGCATGACCCACGCGCGCGGGTGTGGGCTGTGGCGGAAACCGGCATGGGATAGCGCTTTTTCGCCGATGCGCCGTCGCGAGGCGCATGCGCCGACGCTCGTCGACAGCTTGCCCGCTCGAACTTTCGGCCGCGATGCTATATCATGTAGGCAGAGTCATGTTGCCGCCGACGAAGCTCATTTGCGATCAAAGCCGGGCGGCGAACCAGAAGGGAGAACAAACATGCGGTGCATGATTGGGGCTGGATTATTTTTGATGCTCGCGGCAACCCTGCCGGCGCAGCAGGCGGCGGCACAGGATCCGGTCGCCGGCGCGATGGTCGGCGGTGCGCTCGGCGGCATCATCGGTGGCGCGGTCGGCCATGGCACGGGCGGCGTGGTGGCCGGCGCGGTGATCGGCGCCACGACCGGCGCGGTGATCGCGTCGGAGGCCCAGCGCCGGAACAGCGGCTATTATTGGTGGCGAGGCGGCTGCTATTACCGCTATCCGAACGACTCGTGGCTGCAGGTGCAGCCGGGCTATTGCTAACGATTTAATCGCGCCATCGTCGGGGCGGGTTTCAAACGCGCTCCGAGGACAAGGTGCGTAGGTCAGCCGTTGACGGCGACCGCCGGCGGGACCGTCGGTTCCATCGGCTTTTTGGCGCGGGTGCGAAAGAAACTGAGTACGCGCCGGGCGGTATCCGGCTGCAACCGGTTGAAACTCAACAACGCCTGTTCGAGGTCCTTCGCCGACATGCCGCGGTCGGCCGCGCGCAACAGCAGGATCGCTTTGGTCGTCGTCGAGGACAGGCCGGCCACCTTGGCGAGAATGAGTATGATCTCGGCGCCGGGATCGAGCAACGCGCGCTCGACGACGTCGATCGGGGTGTCGCACATGATCGACAGCGCGATCGCCGTCTCTTCGAACTTGCGGTCGCGCGCGTATTGGTAGATTTCGGATTCGCCGATCCGGCGGACGCGGTTCTGCCGCTCGACGGCCTCCTGCGCGGCGGCGAAGTCCGGCGAGGCATTGCGCGCCTCGGCGCGGATGCCGCCGACCACCTCCGCCACGACCCCCTCGATGACGGTTCCGGCTTGGGGGTTTTCGGCGACCAGCCGCTCGCGCACCGCGCTCGAAGCCTTGTCCAACAGCACGAGAAAATGCTGCCTTGGGATGTCCGACCGCAGCCCCACTTCGGTCGCCAGCGCGTCGTCGCCGGTCGATCGCTTGACCAGTATACGGAAGCCGGCGTCGGAAAACCGCGCGCCGACGTTTCTCACCACCGAATGGACGACGTCGCGGTCGCCGCGTTCGACCAGAACGTCGGTCACCGTTTCGCTCAGCGACTGACGTCGCGAGATGGCGAAAAGATGCTGCTGGCTCTTAGCGGCGGCACTGACCAAGTCACGGTCGTCAAGCCGTGGGGAATATGCGAGCACCGGGCTTGCGACCTCGATGTCGTCATCGAAGGCGAGCATGTGGATCACGTTCGAGGGCGCGTTGGCGATCGACGCCAGCCGTTGCGCCAACTTGGCGCGCACCTTAGCCTCGATGGCATTGACGAGGCGGGCCATGACGTCGTCGAAAACCCCGACCTGATCGTCTGAATAGCGGTCGGCGCCGTTGACGAAGAGGTCGGTTATGCGGGTGAGAATGTCGATCCGGCGGTTGATATTGCCGGAGGCAAGCGCGCCCTCGAGCTCGTCAAGGAGGGAAAGGGTACGCATCACAACTCCGGGCGCCGCCACGCCGTTGAATCGTCGATAACAATGCATTGAGAACGGTGAATAAAGCCTTTCACGCGATGTCCGCCGGCGGCCGGACCCGGTTAAGAGAGTGCTAACGGCAGGGGCTACGCCGTTATTCGCGCAAGCCCGCAACGGGTTGACGTCGAAAGCTCAAGGTGACGATGCGCGGCGCCGACCGGCGAAGACCCCCATGCGGTTCTGCACTTCGGCGGGGACGCGGTATTCGCGGAACACCGGCCGCGGGTCGCGCAGTCCGCACGCCTCGCGCTGGACGATGAAGCACCACAGCGCATCGCTGGCGTCCTGCACCAGCCACGCGCGCTTCGCGGTGGGCTCAGGATGGACGCGGTCGTATTCCAGGAGCGCGGCGAGCGCCGCTTCGAGCGCACGGCCGAGCCGTCCGAGCGCGGATGCCTGCTCCTGCGCGATCTCGTAGTCGAGCGCGACGACGTGCTTAGACGTCTGCGGCGGAGATCGTAAGCTCATGGTGTAATAATATCAGACGGTCCGGCGCCGTCATCGCTGCCGCTCCCACGTCACCACCGAGACGCCGGCGGCAGCGTCGAGATCGCGCCGCGCGCCCGGCTTGAAGCCGCGCCGCGTGAGCACATCTTCGGGCGACGCATTCGGTCCGACTTCGGTGAAGACCGCAAGGCCGCCGGGGATTTTTGCGTTGGCGGCACGGGACAGATGAAAAGCATCGTAGAGCGGCAGAAACAGGCTGAACACTGCGGGGCCGCCGATGACGGCGATGGTGCCCTCGGTCACGCCGAGGCGTTCGAGCGCCTGTTCCAGGCTCGCGCCGAGCGGATTCCAGAGGAGCGCATTGGCGTGCGTCGGATCGGGCGCGATGGCGGCGATCTGGCGCGTCAGGATAAGCCGCTTTCGCCGTGCGGCGCGCGGTCCGCCTTCGTCGGAATGCCGTCCGTGCACGACGCCGGCGACACGGTCGAGCGCTTCCTGGAAGAAACGCTGATCGGCGTCGTTGCGGATCGAAGCCGGCATCTCGCCTTTTGCGTCGGCGAGCATGCCGTCGGCGGAGACGATGACATAGCCTTCTATGCGGCGCACAGCCCGATCTTAGAAGACCGCCAGGTATCGCGGCAACGAGATTATGCCGATAATAATCACGACGACGTGGATGATCTGTTTGGCGCGGCCGTCGATCGGCAGCATTTTGACGAGATAAAGAAGGAGAATGACGACGACAAACGTGATCAGATGCTGAAGAGGATGGACATGAATTTCCTCGCGGCAAACTATCCCGGCCCGGACTATGCGGCGGACAACGCGCATTTGCGCTTATGTTCCGGATCGGCAGGGCTGCACCCGCGATTGTTTCAGCTTATAATGCCGGCCAGGAGCCCACGATGTCCGATTCCCCAAGCCTGATCATGATCCAATTCCTCACCTGGGTGGCGGACCGGACGCGCACACGTGATCAGGCGATCGAGGCTTGGCACAGTTGCCCGCACATTTCGGCTTGGGAGGATGCGATCGTTGATGGCTTCGTCCGCATCGAGAACGACGGCGGTCGCACAGTCGCTCTAACGGCGAGAGGGCGTGCCGTATTGGAAAAAACGAAAGCCCAAGCGGTCTGAGCTAAGCCAGCACGTCGCCGCCCGGCTGCGGCGGCACTTCGAAGGCGTTGAGCACAAATCCGACCATGCCATAGAAGCCGGCGCAGCTCACCGCCTCGATGACGCCTTCGCGGCCGAGGGCGGCCTGCGCGCGCTCGAAGGTGGCGTCGCTCAGCGACTTGGTCGTGAGCATTTCGGTGACCAGCTCGTAGATCAGCCGTTCGTCGTCGTGTGAAAAATCCGGTCGCTTGCGCGCGCGTATGGCGTCGACGATTTGCGGCGTCAATCCCGCTTGGCGCGCCAGCGGTTCGTGCACCGACCACGCATATTTCACCGTGGCGCTGCGGCACATCAACAATGTGATCAATTCAATGAGCCGCTTGTCGAGCCTGGGATTGACGCGAAAGCAATTGGCCAGCCCGTTGGCGGGCTCGGCGATGTCGGGGGTATGCATCCACACCGAAAACGGGCCGCTCAGCTTGCCGCGCGGCCGTGTGCGCATGATGTCGTCATAGAGCTGCTGCTGGCGCGCGTTGAGATTTTCTCGTTTGACTTCGTCGATGCGAGCCATCGCGGCCCTCCCTTTGCTACTGTAATTCCGCGCTGCCGCCGCCGCGGACCGCCGCGATATAACGCGCGACCGACCGCCTGACGACGTCCTTACCGCCGCGCGGGATGGTGCGGTCGAACCAGGCGCCGTGGATGACGTCGAACGCGTAGGGTTCGAGCCGAGCACCGATGTGCTCGACGGCCGGCGCCGACAGCGGAATGAGGTTTGGATAGCTCCGCATGAAGCTGACGAACTTGCGATCGGGGATCACCTGCACGATGTCGCCGGAAAGGAGTGCGCCCCGGCCGTCGCCGCCTTGCGCCCAATGCAGCACCGTGCCGCCGGCGAAATGGCCGCCGCAGCGGATCAATGTCACGCCGCGCGCGAGTGGGAACGTATCGCCGTCCCAGAATTTTATCGCCGGATCGGGACGCATGACCCATTGGCGATCGCCGACATGCAGATGGATCGGCGCAGCGAAGGCATGGGCCCATTCCACCATGGACGCGTAATAGTGCGGATGGGAGATGGCGATGCCGGTGAGGCCGCCGAGGCCTCTGACGAGCGCCACCGTGGCGTCGTCGACGAGCGAGATACAATCCCACAGCACGTTGCCCTCGTCGGTCCGCAACAGCAGCGCCCGCTGTCCGATGGCGAATGCCGGCTCCGTGCCGATGCCAATCAATCCCGCCTCGTGCTGCCGGAAACAATTGCGATGCCGCCGTGCCAGCGCCTCGTGCGTGGTCCAGCTTTGGCCTGACGGTGGCACGAATTGGCGTTCGTCATCGCAGATCGGGCAGCACTCGGGCGCCTTTTCCGAGGGTGCGAACTGGGTGCCGCAGGTGATGCAGATGAAGGCCGGCATCGACTTAATACACATGAAATGCGCGACGCGGCAAAGCGCTCGCGTCATTGGGACCAAAGCCGCTCAGCTCAATATTTTGTACTTCTTGAACCACTCGATCATCCGCGCCCAAGCATCCTCGGTCGCCTCTTTGCGAAAGCTCGCGCGGTAATCGGCGGCGAAGCCGTGCGGCGCGCCGGGATAGACAAAAAACTCCGCGGTCTTGCCGGCAGCCTGCAAAGCGGCCGCCATCTCCTGCACCTGCTCGACCTTGATGCCGGCATCTTGCGCGCCGTAGAGGCCGAGCACCGGCTCCTTGACCTCGGGCGCAAGCTCGATCGAGCTTTTCGGCGCGGCTTCGCTCCTGTCGGCGAGCGGGCCGTAAAACGCGACACCGGCCTTCAGCTCGGGATTGTGCGACGAGTAATGCCAGACGTTACGGCCGCCGCGGCACATGCCCAAGATGCCGATCCGGTTGGGGTCGCCGCCTTGCGACTTCGCCCAGGCGACGGTGGCGTCGAGGTCGGCGAAAAGCTCGGTGTCCGTCTTGCTGTTGACCTTCGGATACAACTCCTTGGGGTCGGTGACTTTGGTGAGATCGCCCATACGGAAGTAATAGTCGGGCGCGACCGCAAAGGCGCCGAGGTGACCCAAGCGCCGCGTTACGTCCTTGAAGAATTCGTGCAGACCGAAAATCTCCATGCAGACGAGAATGATCGCCGGCTTCGCCACGCCGGCCGGACGCGCGTAATAGGCCGGCATCTGGCCGTCCGACACGTTGATCTTGGTGTCGCCGGCATCGAGCCCGTTGGCGGCGGTATGGATGGCGTCGGCGCGCACCGGACCGGCGGCGAGCGTATAACCCGCGGCTGCCGCAGCCGAACTCGAC
>Ga0210394_10008657_pt1 | contig 10407 bp, 11 predicted proteins | sample IncBWC12MmetaG_FD_160121 | JGI IMG/M metagenome (GOLD analysis project Ga0210394, IMG submission 160121) | Forest soil microbial communities from Barre Woods Harvard Forest LTER site, Petersham, Massachusetts, United States - Inc-BW-C-12-M | ecosystem: Environmental > Terrestrial > Soil >...
CGCCGCAGACCGCTGGGCATAAGAGGAACTTACACCGGATCGATATGGCCGTAAAGTGGCCCAGGTTAGCGCCCCAAAACCAGGGATCGTGAAAAGATAATTGAGAATGCGGGGCGCAAACCTGGGGCACCAATTGGGAAATCAGCTACCTGGGCCACCTGCCAAGCCGTGGGTGCAAATGTTAATTTATAGAGCCCCGAAAGGGGCGGAAGAGTGGTTTGCGAACTGGTCGCAGTTGCCTGGCCAGCCTAAGGCGTGACTTCAAACACCGTTCCGCAGCCCCCGTTACACGCTTGCCCGGTTCCGCCGTACAGCGTGCTGCCGTACATATTGTTGCGACCTTTCACGAGACGCAGATCCATCGGATCGTAGCCGTTCGGGGGACCGCCGAAGTTATACTCAGTGACGAAATTCCACACTCCCCCCTTTTCGACCGGCGGCTGCATCTGGAAGATGAGGCCTCCGCGAGACAGACTTCCGCCGTCAGCACTACCATAGAATATGCCGTCTGGGCCAAGGATCAGCGATGTGGGACCACCTCCATCGCTCCCTCCAGTGAATACATGAATCAGACCTTCGACCCACGAGCCATTACCGCCAGCGGGCGGCTGCAGCTCGAAGACAACACCGTCCTCGTGATTACCGCCGCCTGCGGTTGTTCCATAAAGGGTTCCATTGACAAGAACCAGGCCGGCATTGGGTCCGGCCCCGTCGCTCGGTCGGTTCTGGAAACGATGAAGCACCTTTTCTGTCCAAGTGCCTCCCTCGTGCTTCGGTGGCAGAAGCTCGAAGGCCGTTCCACAACCCTGGGGCCGGCAAATCGCAGTACCACCACCACCATAGTAAGTCGTCCCGTAAACAGTTCCTGTTTCGTCGAGCACCAGGCCACCGTTGGGATTGCCTCCGTCTCCAATTGTGCCTCCGGGCCCTATGCCCTCAAAACTGTACAACACTTTTTCCGTCCATCTGCCGCTCACGCTTGCCTTCGGCGGACTCAACTCGAAGATCGTCCCGCAGTAACCATAAAGATTGTTGCAGTTCGTGCCTTTGCCTCCGCCGAACAATGTTGCCCCATACAAGTTGCCAGCCTTATCAAACACGAGATCGCCGACGGGAACGTTGCCATCGTTGCCCCCTTGGAAGCTGTAAAGCACCTTTTCCGTCCATGCCCCGCCTGGTTGCGCGGGAGGCGACAATTCGTACACCGTGCCGCACCCCACTACGCTTCCCAACAGTCTGCAGAGTCCAGTGCCGTCGTAACTGGTCGTACCATACAGGTTGCCGGACGCATCCATGACCAAGCCGCCTCCGGGCGTGGCGCCATCGTTCTGGGCGCGGCCTCTAAAAACGTAAAGCACCGTCTCAGTCCACGGATCGCCCTGCTTGGCCGGTGGGGCAAGCTGAAACACCGTGCCGCATTCGGCAACGCCCGCGCAAGCGGATGATCCTCCATCGGTTGTCGCCCCATACAGACTACCGATCTCGCCAAATACTATCCCGCCTACCGGCACGGCCCCATCTGGCAAGCCTTGAAAGCTATACAACACTTGCTCGTTCCACTGGGCTGAAGCTGTCGAGGTGAACGCAAGAATCACAGCAACACAAAACAGCAGGAAGCACGAGCGAAGGGTTTTGAATCTTCGGGTCATCGCGGAAAACGACCTCCTACGGCACTGTCCCTGGGGGGACAGGAACCACGCAGGTTTCCGCGATGATACTGCTGATTTCGGGCCGTGTCCATATCTTCGCGGACCGCCCATTCCGCACAATCTATTCCGGGTCTTCCAGCTCCAGCCTCGCCATTTCGGCTTCGCTTGGCACAACACCCCGGCTCTCACTCAAATATTCCCTCAAACACCGCACACAAGGCGCGTAACCTTGCCGCAGAGCCTCACCGGCGGTCATCGTCTGTAGCTTGGCTTTATCGTGGATGAACTTGCACCCCGGCACATGAAATATCTTGCCATCGCTGACCGCGACCACCACTAGGTCTGCGGGAATGTGAATGCGAGATCGAGCCTGCTCCGAGCGAAACTCCAGCGTGTTGCTTTGCGAAACATTTCCCACCTCGAAACTCAGCAGCATCAAAGCCGCAAATCCCAGCGCCATCATCCATCCGAACGCATTGCCCCGCCGCCCAGGCATGCCTTCTTCCAATCTGCGATGCAACCGCTGGCTGTATCCCAGCGGCACTTCCATCATCCGCTCATCGCCATAAAGCTGGATCACATTCCTCGCCCCATCCAACACCGCCGTACAGTGCTTGCATCCCCGGAAATGCTCTTCCATGGCTGCGCGCAATCCCGGATCGACCTCGCCATCCAGATAATTCGACACCTCGCGCCACACTTCTTCACACTGCACTACCATGGCTTGCTCCCCTTCGCAAAAGACAGCGTCTTGCTCCAACTCCCACCCAATCCCGGCGCCAGCAAATCCCGCAGCATCAACCGCGCCCGCAGCAACCGCGTCTTCACTGATGGCACCGAAATCCCCAGCGCCTTCGCGGTGTCTTCAATGCTCAGTTGCTCCATATCACGCAAGATGAAAACCTCGCGATACTTCTGCCCCAGCGAACTCAACGCCTCCGCCAGTTTTTGCCGGACCTCAGCCCGCTCCAGCGTCTCCGAAGGAATCTCTCTCCAGTCGGCAAAATCCCGTGGCGTGTACTGACCTTCCTCGTCCCGCTGATCCACCATCGGCTCCATCACCACCGCCTGCTGTTTCCGCCTTCGCATTCGCGCTTCGTTCACCGCGATCTGAATCAGCCAGGTACTAAATCGCGCCTCCGCCCGAAATTGCCGGATGTGCTTGAACGCCTTAAGCACCGCCTCCTGCGCCGCATCCTCCGCGTCGGCCTCATTCCGCAAAATGGCCAGGGTCGCCGCATACACCCGCCGCTCATACGGCCGGATGAGCTCATAGAAAAGCTCCGCCTCGCCCTCCCGGATTCGCCGGATCAGCGCCTCTTCACCCCTTGGTTCGCCAGCGTTCCCCAGCGAAGCTGTCGTCTCCGGCATTTCCCCTCACCGCAAATGAACTGCCCCGCAATCACTACTCCACCGGGTATTCCGGATCTTTCTTCCATCCCGTCAACATCGACACGAAATTATTCCAGCCATGCAGCACCACCATCACCAGATGCCCAAACACAAACGCCAAAATCGCCCACATGATCGCGAAGTGCCACACTCGCGCCCAGTGAAATCCCCCCATCATCCAAGCCAGCCACGAAAACTGCACCGGCTTCCACACCGCCAAACCCGTCACCACCGACAGCACTCCCAGCCCGATCACCGTCGTGTAAGCGTGTTTCTGCAGCGGGTTATAAGCTTCTTTCACCGCCGGCTTCGGCCCAAAGAAGAAATAATGCCGCACCATCGGCCACACTCCCGGCAGATCACGCCGCACAAACAAAACCTGTTTGTAGTTCCCGCTGAACACCTGATATCCCAGATACACCAACCCAGTACCCATATAGATCCACATAAACGTCAGGTGCCATTGCAGCGCGCCTCCCAACCACCCGCCCAGCGCAAACGCTTTCGGCCAGTTCAACAAATCCTTCTGCGGAATCTTCGCCCCAAAGCTCGGAAACGCCCGAAAGATCTGCAAACCGCTGCCCACCATCACAAACAATGCCACCGCATTCAGCCAGTGACAAAACCGCACGATGAACGGATGCTCATACACCGCCTCCGTGACTTCGCCCGTCTTCACATCTTCAACCGCAATCGCCCGTGCCGCCATGTTTCCTCACAACCCGTAAAAACTCGAATATCCCTGATCTTCCCAATACCCCACTCGCTCCAACACATTCGTGACTTTCAAATCCGTCAAATATTTCGCCTGCTTGTACCCAATTTTCGTCGGCAGCGTCAGCCGCAGTGGCGCTCCATGCTCCCGTGTCAGAGGCTGCCCATACATTTCATAACAAAGCAGCGACTGCGGATGCAGCGCCGTAGCCATATCCACCGACTCATAATAATCATCGGCGCATTCCACGTAGACGAAGCGCGCAGTCGTATTCGCGCCAACCAGCTTTAAGAAGTCCGAAAGCCGCGCCCCACCAAAGCGTCCGATCACGTCCCACCCCTCGACGCAGATATGTTTCGTGTTCTGCGCGATCTTCGCCAGTTGGCCAATCTGCGCCAGCGTGTACTCCCCCGGCTTCTCGACCGCGCCGCTCACCGTCAGCGTCCAACGATCGAAATCCACCTGCGGATCATCCACGTCATAATCATTGATGGGAAATTTGCTAAACGGCGTGAGTTCCGAATTCGCAAACGTCGGCGCCAGATGCCCGCCGCGAAACAGCCTCGCCGACGCCCAATCGCTGAACCCAAGTCCGGCGTCGAGCAATCGCGTTTGCAACTTCGGAATCGCAAACGCACCCAGCGCCACCAGCGGTGTGAGCTTCAACAATTCGCGCCGGTTCATGGCCCGGAATTTGCGGCTATCAGTGAGTGAACTCATCCCGTAAACCCCTCTCCGACCCCAACACAAACATAGGATTCACCAATGGCCATCAGGTTACACCCATCCTGGCCCCGCCCCGGAAGCCCGGCCAACAGCTGTCAACTCCGATTCCCCCACTTTCGGGCCATAGACATAGCACCCCGGTTTCGAGACCATATTACCTGTAGTCGCTCGGCACGGTTACGTTGGTTGCTTGACGCAGCTTGGAATGCTTGTTCTCGCCCCTGTGCACGTCCTCCCCAGGGCGGCATTCTAGAGCCAGAGTTTGCGATCGGCAGTTAAATCAGGCAGTTAAATCATTGAAGAAATTGAGCATTTACGGGTTCAGTGGAAAACTCTTCCGCTCCGAACAGGGGCAGGGGCTGGCCGAATACGCCGCCTTACTCGGAGTCCTGCTCGGCCTCCTGGTCTTCGTCAGGGTCGTGGGAAACAACGCCAACCGCCTCTTCGGCTGGGTCGTAGACGCGTTCAAGTAAACCCCTACCGAACGTCGTCGGTTTTGATCAGCGAAAATCAGCGCAAGCTGCGGCGCGACTACTCCGGCAGAATCCGAAACCCACGTTTTCGCCCTGAGCGAAACACCGAAAAGTCCCGCCGGTCGAGCGTAAAGATCGTATCGATCCCATCCCGCCCCGCCAGATAAACCAGCGCCGCGTCGGCCAGCTGTGGCCGGATGTTCTCGTACTTCTTCATGATGTCGGCAATTCCCCTGGCCTCCAGGCTGCCGAGAGGAAGCAGTTCAAGAAATCCGCCGTGAATGCTTCTGAGAAGTTGTTGCACCGCGCGCGAGTGCTTGCGCAACAACCACGCGGCCTCGGTGATAACCGGCCAGCAGGAAAACAGAGGCCCCGGCAGACTCTGAAGCGCTTCCACGCAGCGCTCGTGATGCTCGTCAGCCTTCGAAAGAATGGCAACCAGCGGCCCGGTATCGACCAGCACCCGCTTCATCTTTTTCTTTCCGACGACGGTTCCCCGAATCCTTCAAAGTGCCGGCGATTGCTGCTGAGGTCCTTGGGCGCCCGCTTCACGCTGCCAATCAGCCCGGCTTCCCGGGCCAGCTCGTAGGCAGAGCGTTCCTTTGACGAATGCCCAAGATAGTTTTCCAGCGCTTCCCGAACCAGATCGGACTCAGTCTGTCCCTTGATCCGCGACCGGCTGCGCAGACGCTGCTCCAGAGTCTCAGGAATGCGGATGGTGATGCGATGCGACGCCATGTCAGACATCTTACAACATCTGTCAGACAGCTCCAAATCGCTTTCCCGTCGTCATTCCGAGCGCAGCGAGGAATCTGCTTTTTCTGTCCCACTTCCGAACTCTTGTCCTCAATTCCCGCTTCGGGAACGCCCTTTCCAAAATCTTGTCAATAGGCAAAAACTACCCAACTCCCCGCAAACGCATGCAGCCACGGCAAATATAAATTTCGTTTTCGTGTCTCACTTACCCATCAGAAATGCCATACTTAATCTATAGGCAGAGTTTTTCAGACGCAGCCCAAAGGGCTGCGTTTTTCATTTGGTCAGCATTTATGAGTCGCGGATCTCCTCTGTGACCCTCTGTGACCTCTGTGGTTAACGCTTTGACTCGCGAATAGCAAGGACTCAATGACAAATCAAGGGATCGACATTCCCCACGCCAAAATGCGTGGTGAGTGGGCAGAACTGTGTTTCATGGCTCGCGCCGCCGAGCACGGACTAACCATCACCAAGCCCTGGGGAGACTCCGCCCGCTACGACTTCGCCGTCGAGCACAGCGGACACTTCCTCCGCGTCCAGGTCAAGTGCACCCGCTGCCGGCGCTGGAATTCCTACGTCTGCAACGTCACCGCCAACGGCACGCCCTATTCCGTCGATCAATTAGACTTCATCGCCGCCTACGTAATCCCCGCCGACGTCTGGTACATAATCCCCACCGCCGCCACCCAACAACAACAAACCATCCTGCTAACCCCCAACCGCAAATACCACCGCCAGCACTGCAAATTCGACGCCTACAAAGAAGCCTGGCAGCTACTCCGCTCTGAATAGACTTTCAACGCCGCAAAAAAACCTGTCATCCCGAGCGAAGTGTGATCTTGCGCTCGCGCAAGATCACACGCAGTCGAGGGACCCCATGCCTGCGTCAACCGCCACCGGCTCAGCAAGGCCTTCTCTTGTCGAGCTCTTGGGTAGCACAGCCGCATGTCGGGCGCACACTCTCCCTTGTCATTCCGAGCCGTCCGCAGCCGCGCAGCGGCGAGGGCGTGGGAGGAATCTGCTTTTTCCCGCCAGCAGCGCCGAGCCCACGAACGATTCGTATCAGGGCACGAGTTCACTCGTGCCACAAAGCCACCAGAAGCCCAGGGCTTCAGCCCCTGAGGTAGAGCAGCCCGTGTGGGACGGACACTCTTTGTCCGTCGCCGTTGGTTTTGAATTGAGGATGATTCAGAACGTGTGGCGCGGGCGCCCTCGCCCGCGAAAAGCCCTTGGGAAGGGCACGAGTTCCACTCGTGCCGCAACGACACTCGAAACGATCGCGCTTCAGCGCCTGAGGCATTTACCTCCTATCCGCGCCTGCTGTCGAGACAATGAGCCGCCCGTCAGCGCAACCGTTCTCCGAAACGGAAGCGTGAAACTGTTGATCGCTGCCAAGGGTAAGCTACACGAGCGTGGTGAGGAGAGGACCTACCACAAAGGCAGAGTTTACGACCACGATTCCGTACAAATCCTAGGTGGGCCTGAAGGAAAACCAGCATGTGCGGCAGTCGTTTGCTGTGTGACATTAAGATGTGGGTCTATCCTATTTGGACCGGAGCCCCGCAGAAGGTATCCTCAGATGGATGGCGACAAATAGCGTTCGTTTGCGTTACCGCCCACTCCGGCTCGGATGGTGTGTGCGTGCCGGCAATTTGATGGACATCCAACGAGTTCTGCGGCTCACCCACACACTGTGGGGTGGTCGCTACAACCCGATAATTCCCGTAGGGGAGGACACGCCGGGATCGGAACTTGTTGATGCCTACCAAGTCGACGCGCTCTACCCTGCCGCGGCGGACGCAGGTCTCGACAAGTTCATCGAACAATTCCCACATCTGCGCTGGCCCGGATTCGGCAAGCCAGAACTATTTGTGCAAGGGATGGGCGGGAAGAAATCAGCGCTTTTCCTCGATATCTACCACCCGTCCGCAAGATTTTTGAACAATATGTGAAAGACAAGCCGGAGCCCGCGGTTAAAACCACACTCTTCGGATGGGGGCACGACAATCCCCTCGGTCTTATCTTCCTCGCCCTGTTCGGTGCATACCCCGCGAACGCCGAGATAGGCAAGGACTACGCCCAGCTGGTAAGCAAAAACCTGAAGGCCTCGCAAGCTGAGATCGCGACAGAAGGCGCAGTGCCAGCCGATGCTTATCACTTAGTAACCGCTTCGGAGATTTCGTCCTTTGAGCTTCAGCGAAATCGCACCCCTAGATGGAATCAAGCGGGATTTTATCTAGGCACCGCGAACGAATTCTCAGATATCGTCAACTTTTGGAATCTTCGCGCCGCGGACCTTGATGTCATCTTTTTTGATCCAGCCGCGCAGGCGAGACTGGGTGCGCTGAAGGATGCCTACCTTGCCGCACTTCGAGAAAACCGCAGAAGACTAGTTGTAGACCCGGGAGACTACATGGGCGTCTGGCACCGAGAAGGAACGCAAGTGGACCCGGCGCTATTCGGGGAAGACATAATGAGCCTTTCACTCGGCGAAGGAGTCTCCAGCGGCAGTGCACTGCGGCCACCGATAATGTACATCGATGAGCAGACCGTCTTGGGTTCCGTCGACGATTTCGACGGCACTCCTTCACTCTCGTGCGAGCTGAGATCCAAGCCGTATTATGATGAACCGCTGCTCCACGACCAATCGCTAATTATTGGTGTACGGCCTTACAGCTACTCACGGGGAGAAGAGTCAGTTTTCAAATATCCCCATATCCCGGAACTGAACGGCTACTACCGCGGGCGCTTCATTCTCGATGAAGCGCGGTCCGAGGAAGACGGACTCGGAGCAGTGGCTGAAGTGACAAAGAACAGCCTCACCCTTCGTGCCGTGCCGATCCGGGAACTTGTTTCCCAGATTTTTGGGAAGTTCGGCATGAAAGCCGAAACGAGCGAACCGGGACGTATCGCCTGGCGACTGATTCAGCAGATGGGGGGAGTGCAGGGTTGCAGGGTATTCAAGATCGCGGGTGTCCGCAAGCTGATTGAGAAGTACAAGCCCTTACACTCCTTCACCCGAAGTGATGCGATTCAGACCATCGGCCAGAACGACCCAGCCACAGGCAGGCCCCAGTTCGAACCCTACGACCAACTGTACATCGAACGTCGGAAAGGTGGGAAGCTGACACCTCAAAATGTTTTCGATTTTCTATTAAAAAAAGGCGTATTCCGGGTAGGCATCAACTTCCGCTGCCCGAATTGCGAACTGCCATTCTGGAAACCGCTCGATGACATAGCGACAGAAGTCACATGTGAATTGTGCGGACAACGGTTTAACGTCACCACCCAGCTCAAGGACAGGGATTGGGCGTACAGACGCTCTGGGCTTTTCGGGAGGGAAGACCACCAAGAAGGGGCCATTCCGGTCGCGCTAACTCTTCAGCAAATCGACACCGTGCTTCATTCCGGCGCCATCAGCATGACAGCCACGAAGGTCGAACCGGCGGGAGCCAGTATTGCCGCTTGCGAAACGGACTTCGTCGTCATCGGAGAGAAGGACTACCACGACGAGGTCGAGCTTGCGATCGGGGAAGCAAAGTCCAGCGGAGAAATTAGTGCAGAGGACGTCGAGCACCTAGCCCAAGTCGCGGAAGCGTTTCCGAAAAAACGGATCCGTCCTTTCATCATTTTCTCTAAAACCGGATTGTTCAGCCCAGAAGAGATCGCGCGTTGTCGCGCAGCGCAGCCGCGTGCCGGGCTCCGCGTGATCCTCCTCAGCTCCCGAGAGCTTGAACCGTATTTTGTCTATGAGCGCGCCGCGAAGGAATTCGAGATGAAACGCACCGCCATTTCGCTTGAGGATCTGGCTCGCGGTACTCACGACATATATTTTGATCCGAAACCAAAGAGAATGGGGGCTGTTAGGGTGGACCCAAATCAGTAAACTCCCTCTTGCAATCTCTCCACCCCTCGTGGTATAAGAAATGAACCGTCGAGAGTAGTGTGGCTAGCCGGGCGTTTTATCCGAGTCTTTCGACGCTCGTCCGGCATCTGATCTGTAACAGAGCAATTTCGCCCCGGCCACGGGGTCATATTCGGGGACAGAGTTCCTCGAAGGGTTTGCGCGTAGGTCGCAAGAACCTCATTTAGGATCTTTAATTTAACAAGCATCTTCCGTGTCGGCTCGTGCCGAAAATCAGGCATTTGGAGCGTCCGGAAGATGAGTTCTGTTGCGTGTCCGTTTTGCTGAAAGCTGACAGCCGATAGCTGAGAGCTTTTCTGTGCAAAACCTGTGAGTAGCCCAGGTTGACAAGGGCCAACAGAACCAGTAACTTGTACAAGTTTCGAGGACAGGCAGAGTCGCACTTGTGTGTCTCTGCTCTGAACTGAAAGCGCGCCGCTCAGGCGGAAGCGAATCGGTTCTTTGACAACTAGGTTGAACGTGCCAGTCGTGAGATGGAAGTCTCGGGTGAAAATCCGAGCGATCTCACAAGATAGATCCACCCTCGCTCTTCGAGGCGAGGGTGGGCGAGCCGGCTTGAGTTCTTCGCTCTTAGCCAAAAGCTAGAAGCCAGGAGCTAGAAGCTGGTTCAGTCTGCCAACTACCCGTCGGCAGACAACAGGTTCCAAACGAGAGTTTGATCCTGGCTCAGAATCAACGCTGGCGGCGTGCCTAACACATGCAAGTCGAACGAGAAAGTGGAGCAATCCATGAGTAAAGTGGCGACCGGGTGAGTAACACGTGACTAACCTA
>Ga0210394_10008659_pt1 | contig 10406 bp, 10 predicted proteins | sample IncBWC12MmetaG_FD_160121 | JGI IMG/M metagenome (GOLD analysis project Ga0210394, IMG submission 160121) | Forest soil microbial communities from Barre Woods Harvard Forest LTER site, Petersham, Massachusetts, United States - Inc-BW-C-12-M | ecosystem: Environmental > Terrestrial > Soil >...
ATCTCCTCGATCGCGTTGACCGCGGCATCGAGGCTCGTCCCGGCGACGACCGGGCCGTGATTGGCCAGGAGCACCGCATGGTGCTTTCCGGCAAAGCCGCGCACCGCCTCGGCGAGCGCCATGTCGCCCGGGCGGTAATAAGGCACCAGCGGCAGATGGCCGACCCGCATCACGTAATACGCGGTGATCGGCGGCAGGACATCGGCCGGATCAATTTCGGCGAGACACGACACCGCAACCGAATGGGTCGAATGGAGATGGACGACCGCGCCGGTGCCGGCGCGTTCCTCGTACATAACCCGGTGCAGGAAACTCTCCTTCGTCGGTGCAGCGCCAGAGACCAGCCGGAGGCTGTTGTCGAGCTTGGAGAGCTGCGCCGGGTCGAGCCGGCCGAGCGAGGCGTTGGTCGGCGTCATCAGCCAGCAATCGTCGAGCCGAACGCTGACGTTTCCCGATGAGCCCGCGGTCAGGCCGCGGTTGAAGATCGAGGCGCCGATCTCGCAGATCGCCTCGCGGGCTTTAGCTTCATTCATGCCGCAGCCCCCACGACCGAGATGACGGCACGGACGGCAGCCCCCACCCCTACCCTCCCCCGCAAGCGAGGGAGGGAGCGCGCCACCGCTTGAAATACCCTCCCCTGCTTGCGGAGGGTAGGGTGGGGGCTTTCTTGCGACGTGTTACGGATCATGACTCCTCTCCCTCCAGCACAGCGAAGGCGCGCAGGAAGAAATCGGGCGCGCCGAAATTGCCGGATTTGAGGGCGAGGGCGAGCGGCGGCTGCCCGAGGCTCCCCGGGAGACTGACGGTCCACGGCACGCCGGGATCGATCTGCCGGCCGATGCGCAGCCCGGTAATCCCAAGCGCCTGAACCACCGACCCCGCGGTCTCGCCGCCGGCGATGACGAGGCGGCGCACGCCGGCCGCGACGAGCCCCTGCGCGACGGTCGCGAAGATGCCTTCAACCAGCGCGCCGGCGCGCTCACGGCCAAGACGCTTCTGCACCGCCGCGACGCTTTCGGGCGATGCCGTCGCGGAGATCAGGACCGGCCGATGCCCAAGACGAAGAGACGCCCAGGCCAGCGCCTCCCCGGCGATGTCGCGGCCCTCAGCCGCCGCGATCGGATCGATCGCGAAGAGCTCCGCGCGCTCGCGCATGTACGCGACCTGCGCCTGCGTCGCCTCCGAGCAGGAGCCCGACAGCACCGCCGCCGCCCCGTCGATCGCCGGCAAGGCATCGGCGCCGCCGCCCTCGCCGAGGAGCCCTGGGCGCCGGAAATTCTCGGGCAGTCCGAGCGCGATCCCCGACCCGCCGGTGATCAAGGGAAACTCGGCGACGGCTTCGCCGATCGCCTCGAGATCGGCATCGGCGAGCGCATCGACGATCGCGTGGCGGACGCCATTCCGCCGCAACCCGGCGAACGCGGCGCGGATCGCCGCGGCGCCCTCAGCCACCGTGGCGTGCGGCACCAGCCCCACCCGGCCCTTCGTCTGGCGCTGCAGCACGCGGACCAGCGAGGGATCGCGCATCGGCGTCAGTGGATGGTCGCGCATTCCCGATTCCGACAGCAGCACGTCGTCGACGAAGAGATAGCCCTTGAAGATCGTCCGGCCGTTTTCGGGGAAGGCCGGGCAGAACAAGGTGAAATCGCTGTCCAAGGCGTCGAGCAGCGCCTCGGCGACCGGTCCGATATTGCCCGCATCGGTCGAATCGAAGGTCGAGCAGTATTTGAAGAGGATCTGGCGCGCCCCGGCGCGGCGCAGCCAGCGAAGTGCGGCAAGGCTCATCCTCACCGCGTCGGCGGCCGGGATCGTGCGGCTTTTGAGGGCGATGACGACCGCCTCGGCATCGGGGAGCGGCGTATCGGCTGGCGGCACGTCGATCAGCTGCACGGTGCGCATGCCGCGCCGCACCAGCGTATTCGAGAGATCGGTCGCGCCGGTGAAATCGTCGGCGATCGCACCTAATAGCACGCTCACGACGCCCTCCCCGCAATGACCCTCGGCGGCTCTCGGCAGCGCATCGGCTCTTGTGTTGACCCGTGGCCAGGACAACAGTAGCCGTCTGCTGCGCTGCCGGTAAACAGAGGAGCCTCCTCGTGCCGAAATTTGCCGCAAATCTGAGCATGATGTTCCAGGACATCGGCTTTCTCGACCGGTTCGACGCCGCCGCGCGCGCCGGGTTCAAGGGCGTCGAGTTCCTGTTCCCCTACGACCACCCGCCGGAGGCGATCGCCGAGCGGCTCGAGCGCAACCACCTCACGCTCGCGCTCTTCAACACCGTCCCCGGCGATTGGGAAGCGGGCGAGCGCGGCCTTGCCGCGCTCCCCGGGCGCGAGCAGGAATTCCGCGACGGGGTCGACCGGGCGATCCTCTACGCCAAGAGGACAAAGTGCCCGCTCGTGCACGCGATGGCCGGATTGTGGCCGGAGGGGCACGACCGGGAAGCCGGCGAACGCGTCTATATCGACAATCTGCGCTGGGCCGCCGACCGGGTCGCCGCCTCCGGCCTCACCACCGTCATCGAACCGATCAACACACGCGACATCCCGGGCTATTTTCTCAATTACACGGCGCAGGCCATGCGGGTCATCGAGCGCGTCGGCCGGGCCAATCTGAAGCTCCAGCTCGACCTCTATCACGTGCAGATCATGGAGGGCGATCTCGCCACGAGGATCCGCGCGTTTGGCCCCCACTATCCGCATGTCCAGATCGCCGGCAATCCCGGACGTCACGAGCCCGATGTCGGCGAGATCCACTACCCCTACCTCTTCGACCTCTTCGACGAGATTGGCTATGAGGGCTGGATCGGCTGCGAGTACCGGCCAAAGGGCGATACGGTAGCCGGGCTCGGCTGGGCCAAGAAATACGGGATCGGCTGAGACTGCAATCCGGCAGCCCCTCACCCTCCCTTGCCTACGGCGCGGGTCCCTCCCTCTCCCCGCAAAGCCCCCACCCTAACCCTCCCCCGCATGCGGGGGAGGGTTAGGGTGGGGGCGGGGCGAGGGTTTGGAGGCTCGGCGATCGAGGTTCCCTAATGACCCCCTCGCCCCGCTTGCGGCGCTTGCGGGGAGAGGGTTGGGGTGAGGGGCGATTGCGGCCGCAGGGCTGTTTGGGCGTTAGATGGTATGGAGATCGCACCATGCGCATCGTCATCACCGGCGGATGTGGCTTTCTCGGGCGACGGGTGGCGATCCGGCTCCTGGAGCAGGGAACGGGCCTCGGGTCGATCGACGAGCTGGTGCTGTTCGACAATGCGGCGCCCGCCCTGCCGTTGCCCGAAGACAAGCGCCTCAAGCTCATTACCGGCGACATCGCCGAGCGTGACACCGTCGCGCGGCTGATTGTGCCCGGCACGGACGCGGTGTTTCACCTCGCCGCGATCGTCAGCGGCGAAGCCGAGGCGAACCCCGATCTCGGCTATCGGGTCAATCTCGACGGCACCCGCGCCGTCCTCGACGCGTGCCGCGCGCTCGGCACCTCACCGAGGCTCGTCTTCGCCAGTTCGCTCGCGGTTTATGGCGGCGCCTTGCCGCCGGCGGTCGGCGACGACACCGCGCTCACCCCGCAGACCTCGTACGGCACCCAGAAGGCAATGGGCGAGCTCCTGGTCAACGACTACAGCCGCAAGGGCTTTATCGACGGCCGCGCGCTGCGCCTGCCGACCGTGGTGGTGCGGCCGGGGCGACCCAACCGCGCCGCCTCGACGTTTGCCTCGTCGATCATCCGCGAGCCTTTGGCCGGCGAGGATGCGGTGTGCCCGGTCGCGCCCGACACGATGATGGCATTAGCCTCGCCCCGCCGCATCGTCGAGGGGCTCGTCCATGCCCTCGACCTGCCGGGCGCAGCCTTCGGCGCGAGCCGGTCATTGCAGCTGCCGGGCTTCTCGGTCGCGGTCGGCGAGATGGCGGCGGCGTTGCGCCGCGCCGGGGGCGACAAGGCCTATGCCCGGATCCGCTGGCAGCCCGACCAAGAGATCCAACGCATCGTCTCGGGCTGGCCGCGGGGCTTGTCGACGCCCCGCGCGGAAGCCCTCGGCTTTGGCCGCGACCGTGACATCGACGCGGTCATTGCGGCCTTCATCGAGGACGATCTACCGGCGCAGAAACTGCTGGCGGTATGATGCGCATCCCGGACCCTCCGATCGATCCCGACCGCATCGCCGAGTTTACCCGCGACGGTTATTGGCTCGACACCACGAGCAACGATGCGCTGGAGGCCTGGGCCCACATGGCGCCGAACCGGCTGGCGATCGCCGATGGGCGGGTGCGGCTCGGCTTTGCCGAGTATTACCGGCGGGCTGAGAGGCTGGCGGCCTATCTGGTCGGGCTCGGCCTTGGCGCCGACGATGTCGTCGCGATCCAATTGCCGAACTGGAGCGAGTTCGCGGTCGCGCTCAATGCCGCGATGCTGGCAGGGATCCCGTTCTGCCAGTTCCACAGCGACTTCCGCGCCCGCGAGGTCGAGTTCATCCTGAGTTTCACCGAAGCCTCGGCGCTGATCCTGCCGCGCCAGTTTCGCCGCTTCGACTACCTTGAGATGCTGGCCGGGCTGCGCGCGAAATTGCCCTGCCTCAAACATGTGCTGGTGGTCGGCGATGAGGTGCCAGCGCCCTATTTCGACCTGCGCGGCTTTCTCGACGCCGAGAGTCTCGATGCCACCGCGGGCCCGGCCTTCGACCGCGACCTATTGCGCCGCCGCCGGCCGCACGCCAACGATCTGTGCCGCACCGCGTTCACCTCGGGCACCACCGGCGACCCCAAGGCGGTGCTGCATCTCCACAACACGACCAATTGCGCGGCGCGTTTCGTCAACGAAACCCATCGCATCGGACCGGACAGCGTGCTCCTGGCGTTTCTCCCGGTCGGGCTCAATTGGGGCCTCCTCAATGTGCTCCAGGGGATCTTCGCCGGCTGCCCGGTGATCTTGCAGGAGGTGTTCGAGGCCGGGGCGGCGCTCCGCTTGATCGAGCGCGAGCGGGTGACGCATTTCTGCTGTGCCCCGGCGCATCTCGTATCGCTACTCGCCGTTCAGGGTCTCGAAGGCTTCGATCTATCCTCGCTGCAAATGATCACGACCGGTGGCGCGTCCTGCCCGATCGAAATCATCCGGGCGGTGCGGACGCGCCTGCCCGGGCATCTCCTCGAGCTCTACGGCATGCTCGAATGCGGCTTCCAGTCGCACACCACGGTCGAGGACGACCCTGAAAGGGTGTGTGGGCTCGTTGGACGCCCGCTGCCGCAGATGGGGATCCGCATCGTCGACGATGACGGGCAGGATTGCGCCCGCGGCATGCCCGGAGAGATCCTCACCTCCGGGCCGTCGGTGACGATCGGCTACTACAACAACGCACAAGCGAACCGGACAAGCTTCAGCCCGGACGGCTGGTTCGCCACCGGCGACATCGGCGTTATCGACCAAAGCGGCTATCTGAAGATCGTCGACCGCAAGAAGGAGCTGATCATCCGCGGCGGCGCCAACATCTACCCGCGCGAGATCGAGGAGGTGCTCTATCAGCATCCCAAAATCCGCGAGGCCGCCGCAATCGGCATCCCGGATCCGCGGCTCGGTGAGCGCGTCTGCGCCGCGATCGTCCTGAAGCCCGGCGAGACGCTCTCCTTCGCCGAGCTGACCCGCTTTCTCACCGACAAGATCGCGACCTACAAGCTGCCGGAGTTCATGGAGGTATTGGACGCGCTGCCACGGACGCCGACCGGCAAGGCGCAGAAGGGCCCCCTGCGCGACATCGTGCTCGAACGCATGCGGGGGCGTCTGTGATGAACCGCTGCATGATGCGTCCTTCGAGACGGCGCTTCACGCCTCCTCAGGATGACCTTATGTTTATGATCGAATTAAGAAAAATCCTCATCCTGACGAACCCGCGCAGCGGGCGTCTCGAAGGACGCACGGCTGTGATCCGGCTGGCTCGCTGACATGCCGGTCATCGACATGCATTCGCATTGGGCGACGCGGCGCGGCTATCCGCTGCAGAGCGACGAAGAGCTGGCGCAACAGGAGCGCACCTGGCGCTCGCGCCCGGCCTACCGCACCGAAGATGAGATGGCCGAGGATTTCCGCCGCGCCGGGGTCCGCGTCATCCTCGATTTCGGCTATACGAAGTACCTCGCGCCGGAGATGGCGCGGTCGCTCCATGATTACGGGTTCGCGACAATTCGCGCGCATCGCGATGTCATCTTCGGCCAATGGGTGCATTTCCAGGCCGAGCTGGGCGCCTCCGCGCTCGCCGAGTTTCGCCGCGTTCTCGAACTCGGGGCGGCGGGCGGCATCTTTGTCGGGCTCGCCGTCTCCGGCTCGGGCGGATTGCCGGCCAGCGACCCGGCCTGGGACCCGTTCTACCGTCTCTCTATCGAGGCACGCGCGCCGGCCCTCATTTTCGTCGGCACCACCGGGCTCGGCGCGGGGCTCCCGGGCGGCATGGGGATCACCCTTGATTCCTGCCACCCGCGCCACCTCGATGCGGTCGCCGCGCGCTTCGCCGATCTGACGATCATCGCGGCGCGGCCGGCCTGGCCGTGGCAGAGCGAGATGATCGCGATCCTCCTCCATAAGCCCAACGTCTGGTGCGAGCTGCATGGCTGGTCGCCTCGCTACTTAACCGACGAACTGAAGCGCGAGATCCCGCGCCGTCTCGCCGAGCGGGTCATGTTCGCGGCCGATTATCCGCTGTTCTCCTATGAGCGCCTCTTCGCCGACTGGCGGGCGCTCGGCTACGACGAAAGGACCCTGGAGCGGATCTTCCACGCCAACGCCGCCGCGCTCCTCGCGCGAGTCGGGCTCGGGCCGGGCTAGTCACCCGTTGCGGCGAGCGCCTCGCTTGTGACCCCCTCCGGCGTCTCGCGCACCGCGACGGCGGCGATGACCGCGGCGAAAAGGCCGAAGAGGGCGAGCGCATAGAGCCCGCCGGTGAAATTCCCGGTCAGGTCGCGCAGATAGCCGACGATCGGCGGCGACACGCTGCCGCCCAGAATGCCGACCGAGTTGACCCAGGCGATGCCGCTGGCCAATGCCGGGCCCGATAGGAAAACCGCGGGCAGCGGGAAGAGATGCGCATTGGAGGCATAGAGCCCGACGGTGGCTAAGGAGAGGCCCATGATCGACCAATAGCTCGCGCCGCAATAGCCGGCGAGCACACAGCCCAGGCCCATCGTCAGACATGACGCAGTCAGGTTCCAGCGTCGCTCGTTGTGCTTGTCCGAGTAATGACCCCAAACCACCATGCCGATGGTTCCGGCGGCGTAGGGGATCGTCGTCATGAACCCGGTCTGCATGTTGCTGAGGCCGAGTTGCTTGATGATCTGGGCGACGAACACGGCGATCCCGACGCTCACTCCGGCCTGGCCGAAATGGATCGCTCCAAGCGCCAGCACGCGCCAGCTGAACAGCGTCTGGAGCACCGAAAACCGTCGGCCGGTCGCGACCGTCTGCTGCTCCTTTTCCATCTCGCCGAGGAGCCAGGCCTTGGATTGGGGGCTTAGCCATTTGGCGTGGGCCGGGCGATCGGTCAGGTAGAACCAGCAGATCACCCCAAAGATCAGGGCCGGCGCCGCCTCGCCGAGGAAGAGCCACTTCCACCCGGCCAGGCCGAGAACCCCGTCGAGTTCGAGGAAAGCCGTCGACACCGGCGCGCCGAGGCCGATCGACACCGGGATCGCCGCCATGAAGCCGGCGACGATGCGCGCGCGATGATGGGTCGGGAACCAATAGGTGAAATAGAGGATCATGCCCGGGAAGAAGCCCGCCTCGGCAAGCCCCAGCGCGAAACGCAGGATGAAGAAGCTGATCGGCCCCTGGGTGAAGGCGAAGCAGCCCGAAACGATGCCCCAGCCGATCATGATGCGGGCGATCCAGCGGCTCGCCCCGACCTTTTCGAGGATCAGGTTGCTCGGCACCTCGAGCAGGAAGTAGCCCCAGAAGAACGCTCCGGCGCCGAGCCCGAAGACGTAACTGCTGAGCCCGATATCCTTGTTCATCGTCAACGCCGCGAACCCGATGTTCACGCGGTCGAGATAGCAGATGAAATAGAGCGCGAAGCAGAACGGCAGCAGCCTCAGGTAGATTTGCCGCATGGTTTGCCGTTCGATGGCGGACTCCATCATTTCCTCCCAACTTTCACGCTCGGCTTCTTGCCGAGCTCGCCGGATGAAAGCCTGCCGCCGCCGCAGCGCCGGGTTGTCGCCCGACTTCTGGTGATTGGCGTCAGGCCGAGTGTAGCCCAGCCCCGTCGCCGACGCAGCCAGTTTTCGGGGACGCCGCTCGCGCAAGCGTGATCGGCGGCGTTGCTGCTTTTGGTCGGCAGGGTGCATAAATGGGGCCCTGCGCAATACGCGGAGAATACGGTGGCGAACTGTCGGAATATGCGTCTTGGCGCCGTGATCCTCGGGCTGGCTGTCGCGGCGACGCCGGCGATCGCCGATCCGCGGCCGGTCGTGGTCGAGCTCTTCACCTCGCAAGGCTGCTCGTCCTGCCCGCCGGCGGACGCCCTGCTTGGCGAACTGGCGCGGCGTGGCGACGTTGTCGCCCTCGGGTTTCACATCAGCTATTGGGATTCGCTCGGCTGGAAGGACCCGCTGTCCAGCCCAAGCTCGACCGCTCGCCAGAAAGCCTATGCCCGCCGGTTGACCGACGGTCAGGTGTATACCCCGCAAATGGTCGTCGAGGGGACCGATGAGATGGTCGGCTCCGACCGCGCGGCGGTGCTGGACGCCGTGCGCGAGGCGAAACCGGCGGCAACGGCGCCGGTGAGCTTCGCCGCCGACCGGCGCTCGGTCGCGATCGGTGCCGGCGCTGGCAAGGGCGACATCGTGCTGGTGCGTTTTGCGCAGCGCCGGACGATTCATGTCGGTGCCGGAGAGAACACCGGCCGGGTGGCCGACGATTTCAACGGGGTCCAGAGCCTGACGCCGCTCGGCGTCTGGGACGGGTCGTCGCAGAGCTTCCCGATCGAGCCTCCGGCCGCCGGGGAAGGCCTTGCCGTCCTCGTCCAGGCGCCCGACGGCCATATGCTCGGCGCCGCAATGGTGCTCGGTTCCGGCTGAGCCCTCTACCCCATCACGCCCCGCGCGAGGGGAAGGGTAGGCGCTTTAATTTAAGCGGATCGCGCTCCGACCCGCGTCCTTCACTGGTTGCAGCCCGAGACGCGCACCGCGCAGGTCCCGGTTTGAGTATGCGTCTGGCAGTGGGCGACCGCATCCTCTTTGGCCTTGTCCAGGGTCTCCCTGTCGGCCCCACCCCAAGCCTGGTCCTTGTCGCTCATCGCCAGCGCGCCGCATCCCTTCGGTTCGACCGGATGCACCCGGCATTCCGCGCTGCCGCATTCTTTCAGCGCCAATTCATTGGCTTCGGCGGGCGTCTTTTGGTTCCAGCTGGCACCCTCTTTGCCGCTGTTTTGATCGTAGGCGATGGCGCCGTACCCGGCATCGGCCGGCGCCGCCGTCGCCAGCGCCAGGATGATAACCGCCATTCCCGCGAAGATCCGCGCCGCCCGTCGCATCGTGCCTCCTTCTCGTTGAGTTTTCCTGCTGGGTCGGGCGTCCAACGCCCGCTTTGGCTATCGGTTGCAGTCACTGCCGCGCAGGACACACTTGCCCGAGGTGTGTTTCTGGCAGTCCTCGATCGCGCGCAGCTTGGCCCCGTCACGCGTCGCATCGACGCGGCCGCCCCACGCGTTCCCCTTCTCTCCGGTCGCGAGGGCGCCGCAGCGACGCGGCGGCACCGGAAACACAACCTTGCACCCTTCCGAATTGCACGCCTGTAAGGCCGCCTCGTCGGCGCGCTTCTGGGTGTCCTCGTTCCAGGCGAAGCCGTATTTTGCGGTCTTCTCGTCAAACGCGACCGCGCCGTACCCGGCGAAAGCCGGTGCGGCAGAGAGCGCCAGTACGAGGAGCGCCGAGAAACCCACCACGATCATCGTCGCGCGACGCATCGAAATCCCCTTCGCCATCATGCCGTCATCCCCGCCTTTTTGCGCCGGGATGACAAGTTCGCTAAGCCGCCGACGCCCGCATCCCCCATCCTCATCGCCGAGATGGGCACGGCGCACCTCCGCATCGGCGCGGATCGCGTCGGGCATGCCGGTCGCAATGACCCGGCGATATACATCACAGCGATCCGGTCGGCGAGAGCGAACACGGCATCCAAAGAGGGGCGCAGCTTAGGCGTCCTGCCAGACCGGCGGGCGCTTGGCGAGGAAGGCGTCGATGCCTTCCGCAGCGTCGCGGGCCAGCATGTTCCGGGTCATCACCTCGGCGGCGTAGCGATAGGCGTCAGCGAGGCCGAGCTCGGCCTGGGCGTAGAACGCCTCCTTGCCGATCGCCACGGTGAAGGCCGACTTTGCCGCGATCTGCCGGGCCAGATCCATCGTCGCCGCGCCAAGCCCGGCGTGCGGCACG
>Ga0210394_10008661_pt1 | contig 10405 bp, 6 predicted proteins | sample IncBWC12MmetaG_FD_160121 | JGI IMG/M metagenome (GOLD analysis project Ga0210394, IMG submission 160121) | Forest soil microbial communities from Barre Woods Harvard Forest LTER site, Petersham, Massachusetts, United States - Inc-BW-C-12-M | ecosystem: Environmental > Terrestrial > Soil >...
GTCGATCGGCGGCACCAGCCTATCGTCGCCGCTGTTTGCGGGAGTCCTGGCGCTGGTCAATCAGGCCCGTTTCGACGCTCACAAAGGCGCGGTGGGGCTCGTGAATCCGGCACTCTACGGTCTGGGCCACGGAGATGATTCAGAATCGGAAGGCGCGGCCATCATCGATGTGAGGAAACCATCCTCCCCCACGGCCGTGTTACGCGGCTATCTCGGCACCCCGGGTAAGCTACGCGTTGTGACGATGAATTCGACGCCCAATCCGAACTACGTGCCCGGTGAAGGCGACCAACCGGCCGTCATCGAAGGCGCCGACACGTCATATCGGACGACCCGCGGCTATGATGAGGTGACCGGCCTCGGGACGCCGAACGTGCCGGCGTTGATCGAGGCGTTCAAGCGCTACTAGGTCCCATGCTGCGAGCCTACCGGTCAGGACCGTTGAGGTCCTGACCGGGTTTCGCGACCTACCGTCGGCTTGAGTGATCCGGATGTGGACTTTCGCTCAAGCTCGCGAAGTCAGTTTAGCCAAGTCTTTACTAGCCAAGAAAATGTTCCTCTACTAACGAAGCGTCTTGGTAAAGAATGCTTTCCTAGAGGATCAAAGATGCGCACCACTGGGCGAACACGAAAAAGGACCATCGCCGGCGCCCGCTTCCGCCTCGTGACCCAGCACTGAATGTGGACGGAGCACTCGCCTTGCCACTGGGGCGCGCCGAACATGCGCCTGCGCGTCTGGAAGTTGGTGGGGAAATGGTGCCTTCGGCCGACTGGTTTATCTACGCTTTCGTGCGTAATGAGGCGGTCATCTCCTCTCAGATCGAAGGTATTCAAGCCACACTCATAGACCTTTTTGAGTACGAAGCCGAGCAAACCACCAGAGTGGCGGGCGATGACGTACGCGACGTCTGCAACTACCTCGATGCGATCAAATACGCGCGAGGGCAGATCAAAAGCGTTCGCGGGTTGCCCCTCTCCATACGTTTACTGAATGAGGCGCATCGCCGTTTGATGCGCGGAGTCCGTGGTGCCGACAAGCAGCCGGGCGAAAGTCGCCGCAGCCAGAATTGGATTGGCGGGACGCGCCCGGGCAAAGCTGGAATTTCGACCTCTCTGAATGACTACTGTAAAGTTATCTTCACGGTTATAGGCATCCGCTATCTCCATAACCGCCAATTATCATGCGCAAAGAGAGGCGTTACACTGCTTCCATAAAAGCCAGATCTTTGTCTTGGCGCATTGCCAAACTCGCTTGTGGCATTTGTAACTAATAGTCGAAGCGAATGTCCACCCCGATTGTTCTCGGTCGATTGAGCGCTATGCGCCGTTGCGTCGGCAGATCAAAACCATTGGAGAACGGCAACTCGGTCTCCGCGTGCCTATCCAGGGCGTTCGCGACGAACAAGCCTGCTGTCCATCCAAAACGCTTCATGCCCAAACGAAGGTTTAGCAGGCTATAGCCGGCGATGTTCCTGTAGATACTTTGGTAGCTGTAATTCGAATCCTCCCGTGTGGAGGAATTGAAGTCGCCTCTAAGAAACCCATAAGTGTCGGCATCGATGGCAAAGGTGTATTCCGCCGATGTCGCACCCATCCAGCGCGGCGTGTACTCGAGCATCTGGCCTGCCTGCCCCGCGGCTCCGGTGACGGTTGAAGTGAGCTTCGCCTCGTTATAGGAGAGACTGAGACTGAGCCTTAGCGCCCTGATGGGATCGAAGTTCATTTCGAATTCGGCGCCCTTGCTAGAAGCCTTTCCGAAATTGCCAACGAAGTTAAAGCCGCAGTCGCCGCCCAATACGATGGTCTGTTGAATATTGCTCCAGTCAATATAGTAGACGGCTCCATTCAACGTGAGCCGATGCTCGAGCCATTGGGTCTTAGCGCCCAATTCGTAGTTCCAAATCGAGTCGGGTTTGTACGCGGTGGGCGGGGTCGAATCACCGAGAGCATTCAAATAAGGCGTACAGCGATCGGGAAACGGAAACAGCGGACCGCCTTCGCGATACCCCTTCGCAACAGCGATATAAGTTAGAAAATCCGGTGTGACATGATACGAGAGGCCGTATTTCGGAGTGGTTCCTCTCGTGTCACTGGTATATGAGCTCGTCGGCGTCTCCCCACCATTGAAAACTCCGTTGATGTAGAGCGTGTAGCGTTGGCTCTGTTGGTAAAGCCGATCACCTAGGGTGGCCTGCAAGCCTGGCAACAGATCAACATTTATTTCTCCAAACACCGCCTTCTGAATATCCAGGAAGTCGTTCCAATTGTAGTAGGCTGGCTCCGAACCAAAGGTCGGTGCGTATTGCCGCGGTGTGGGCCAATTCAGCGTTCCGTACGCAACCGCGTGAGCATAGAACAAGCCCACGATTGCGTGAACGGGCCCCGCGCCGCCGGCGGCCCGTATCTCCTCTACAAAATTATGATTGCCCGCCTCGGCGTAGAGGGTAGACGGGTAGACAGCATCCAGGGGGACCAGGATATTAAGGTCCTTCGAGTCGTCCTCGGCGTTGAAGACATATCGGTCCATATAGGAGGTCGAAGAGGAGAAGGAGACCTGCGGAAGGTCCGCCTTCATGGTCAAGGTATAGAGTTGCACCTGATCGGTGGATGGTTCGCGGACTAGACGGCTCTGGATGGGATCGCTGAAGGAGCCCGGGGGCGAATCGAATGTGAACGGCGCTCCCAAATCCATATGCTGGTAGTACGCAGTGAGGGTCGCAAAGAATGCATCGATTGGCTTCGCCTCAATTGCGAGGCGTCCGCCGAATGTCTGCTCCGTATTGATGTCTTTATCGACGGGACCCGCAAGTACGGCAAGATAGTTGTTTGGATCGGTTGGATACCGATCGAGGTAGCCACTGTTGTTGCGATCAAACACCATGGCGCGAAGAGCCACGTAACCTGGAATGATTGGTTGGTTGATGAGCCCATCGACCTCCTCGTTGAAGCCTCCGTGTTCCGTACCGGACGTGGTGAGCTTTGCCGACGCATGCGTTTCCGTGAGATTGGGCTGATTCGTGATGTATCGTACGGTTCCGCCGAAGGAACCAGCGCCGTATAACGATCCCTGAGGTCCCCGCAGCACTTCTACTCGATCCAAGTCGAAAAGAGCGGGATCCATGTCATAGTTCGTGGGCTGGACGGCGTTGCCGATGCCGATCGAGAGTGGGGTGTCGTCGAGATAAAAGCCCGCTGTGTTGTTGCCGGAGAGGCCACGCAAAATGATCTGATTTTGGCCAGGCGCTGCAGAAACGATTGCCATCCCGGGAGTCGCCCTGCCCAGATCTTCCAACGTTGTCGCACCGGTCTTCTCGATTAGGTCCGCGGTGATGACGGCAACGCTCATGGGCGCATCTTGCAATCGTTCGGCGGTCTTCCGGGCCGTGACGATGATGTCGGGAATGTCCGATTCTTGCAACGTTTCTCCGCTAGCGACCTTCTGCGCGAAAGCCGTCGACGCCTGTAGCAGCAATAACGACATGGCGGCGATAGCCGCCGCTCGACATAGGACTGCTTTCAACGTGTTTGCCATGCTGAACTCAGCGGCCGATCGCATTAGGGGCTTGCCCAGCATATCGAGGAAAGCTCGATCATGAAATGCATTCGCAAATGGCTGCCTTTCGCCCCGACAGCGCCACCAGCAGCACGCTCGCAATCAGCGCGGAGGTCACCTCCCAGCCAACGGCGGATGCGCCGTAGGCGACAAAGAGCGGCAGCACGCTCAATGGGACCAGAACCGCAGCCAGCCGATTGCCGGCCCAAGCAAGCGTGGTGAGCGAGGCACGCCGTGCGACGGGAATGAGTTCTGCACCGTAGGTGGTCATGAGCGGCGTGTACACCGCCACGCCGGTCGTGAACATGAGTATCGCACTGGTCAAGAGCACCGGATTGTCTGTACAGAAGAAGGCACCTACCGACAACAGCATGACCGCACAAGCAAGCAGGAGCGAAACACGGCGCTTAAGACGGTCAATCAGAGGGCCCGCAATGAAGGTGCTCAGCGCAGGGCCAAAGGTTGCCAACGCAATGTACAGGAGAGTGTCGGTGAGTCGGTGTCCACGCTTCAACAGCATCGGTCCCGTCAGTAGTGGAAAGGCGGTCATGGACCAGGGCTGCAAGAAATATAGCACCATCACAAATGCCAACGTCCCTTTAAGCTTCGAGCCGTCGTCGGCCGCCGAATGTATGGGAACTGCTGGAGCATCGGTCTTTATCCCGCGAGGCTTTAAAAGCGAAGGCAATCTGAGAATCGCGGATCGCTCAATCGCGAGGCAGATTCGTTCCGCTTCCTGCCGGTGACCGCGCGTGAGCAGCCAACGCGGCGACTCGGGCAATCGAATGAATACGGCGCCCACGACAAGCGCTGCCGATCCGGCAACTGCGAAAGGCCATCGCCAACCCTCGATGTCGAAGGGGTGCAACGGCGTGAGCCAGCTAATCATGAAGATACCGAGGGGCGGAGCGAGATACGCCAACGAGCACACCCAAAAGATCATCAGCCCCCGGTAACCGGCGGGGGCGATCGCTGTCAAATACGCAATCATGAGCGGCGGATAGGCGCCCAAGGCGATTCCAGACAAGAAGCGAAACACGCCGAAGCGCGCAGGACTTGGCTGTGTGGCCGCGAGGAGGGACGTGACTCCAAGCCATAACAGAGTCCCGCATAGAGCCACCTTGAGTCCCTTGCGATCCGCGATCCACCCGACGAATGGCGCGCCGATTACCGCACCGATATAGACCGAGGCCAGCAGCCACGACAGAACCGGAGGGCTCAAAGAGTGCGGGGTCGTCGAGAACACCGCCGATAGGGCGTTGGTAACCGAGATTTCGAGGAGGTCGACCCCAAAGCCCACGGCGCAGAGCACAGCCGCGAACCCATGAGCGACTTTAAGGGATGAGGAGTCTAGGCGTTCGATAATTGAGCTCATATCCGGAACACCCAGGCCGACGCGACTCCGTATGAATTGCCGGAACGCATTCTAGACTGTGCATGCCGCATATCGGCTCGTTGCTACCGACTTCTTGACCGAGAGTCAGTGCGTATTAACACCGATATACAGCGATTAACACTGCGTACCGCTATGGTAGTCAGCAACGACTCTGCGGGCAGGACTTCAAGATGCGTGGCGAACGCTCGGCAAGAATCGCCGCGCTGGCACGGCTCCCAATGGCTGCCGCGCCTTTTGCTCTGTGGCCGCTCGGTGCCACCGCCGCGGGCGCGGAATCCACCGATGTCCCCGCCGTTGCCTTGCAAGAGATCGTCGTGAGCGCTACGAAGCGAGACACGCCAATTCTCGAGACACCGATCAGCATGACGGTGATCGGGGCAGACGTCCTCGATACCGCCAACATCGATGCTGCCGCCGATTTCGAACGCATGGTGCCAGGTCTGACCGCGATCGATTCAGGACCGGGACAGAAGCGCTACGCCTTGCGGGGTTTACAGTCCGCCGGCGGGTCGGAAGTCGCCTTGTACTATGACGACATTCCGATCAGTGGATTGCCTGGCAGTACGCTCGACACCGGAGCAGATCAGCCCGACCTGAAACTGTGGGATGTCGATCGCATTGAGATCCTTCGCGGCCCGCAGGGTACGCTATATGGCAACGGCTCGATGGGCGGTGCAATTCGAATCCTCTCCAAGCGCCCAGAGCTTAGCGAAGCCTCCGCCGCCGTGGAATCCTATGGAGCGGCGACCCAGGACGGAAATCCCTCTTGGGGGGTGAGCGGCATGCTCAACGTGCCCGTGATCGAGGATCGACTGGCTGTGCGCGCGACTTTCTACGATCGACGCAACGGAGGTTGGCTCGATCAAAGCTTTCGCAGCAGCATCGCCTTGCCGCAATACCCCGCCGACAACATCAACTGGGAACACACGTTCGGATCGCGCCTTTCAGCGACATTTAAGGCCACTGATCAGTGGACGATCACTGGCATCATCTACTACCAGAACCTTAAGACCGGAAACTCCTTCGAAACCTATCCGAGCTTCGCGCTTACCGATAATCGTTACACCAGCGAGTCATTCGTCCGTACGCCTTGGACCGATCAATCCGCGATGCTTGATCTCACCTCCACCTACGATTTGAATTGGGCAAGCCTGGTCGCGACCGGTTCGTACCAAGATCGCACGGTGGACCAGAGTTTGGATACCACCCGTTTCCTCTTAAGTCAGTTCGGATGCACGGAATTTACTTGGAATACCAGCTGCTCCGGGCCGCCGCTTGTTCCCGCGGTCTCCTTCGCCCATCAAGGCGTGATGGCATATTCCGGCGAGGTACGCCTCGTCTCGACGCGAGCGGGCCCGCTCGAGTGGGTGGTGGGCGCGTTCGTCCAGCGTGCCTCGACCTACCATCACATCCAAGTGGCGACCGCAGATGGCGCCGGCTACATCAACATAGACCCGAGTACGGGCATCGCGAACGACCGGCTGTTCGCGCGAACCAACTATGATCACTTCAATCAGGGAGCACTATACGGAGAGAGCATCTACAACGTGTATCCGGGAGTGAAGGCCACGGTCGGATTGCGTTGGTTTCGTTCTTACCAGTCAGACCAGCAAGACATTGACCAGCAGTTCTTTCCCGGTCAACCCACCGGCTCTGAGCCCTTCCAGCGATTCAGCCAAAGCAGACTCTACAAGAAGTATCAGCTCTCTTACGACCTCCCGCGCAACACGCTGATCTACGTCCAGGCGGCCCAAGGATTCAGGGCCGGCGGTCCCAACTACCCCGGGGGTTTTGTCGCGACGGCACCCCCCTATTCTTCCGACTCCGTTTGGGACACCGAGTTGGGTTGGAAAACGGCGTTCGCTGGGGATGGACTCTCATGGACCGGCGCGTTGTTCCATATCGACTGGAGCAATATGCAGCAGCTGGTGCCGACGCAACTGTTCAACTACATCATGAATGCCGGCTCCGCGTATTCCGATGGCTTCGAAACCGAGCTCGATTTCCATCCTTCTCAGAGACTCGGGTTGAGTCTCGGAGCCTCTTACGCCGATGCCCGTCTGGTAGGTCCTCAGCCGCAGTCCAGCAGCCCCTCGATGCAGCTTGAACCCGGCGACCCGCTCGGCGGAGTTCCGCATTGGACTGCGAATGCGAGCGCCAGCTATGGGGTACCGCTGCCGAAAGGACTTCGATTGACTGGTCGCCTGGACTATTCCTACCAATCAAGCCGTCCCACCGTGACGGCGACGGCGAGCCCCGCCTATTTTGTGGTCGCCGGCGGCAGTCTCACCGCGCTGCATCTGCATCTGGAGAACACAGAGACCTGGACGATCGGACTTCATGTCACGAACTTGTTTAACACTTTTGTGCCGCTCTCGGGAACAACACTTGACTCGAACCTCGTAAGGACAGTGACCGCCGCCCCCCCGCGGACCTTCCTGCTGAACCTGACGGCGCATTTCTAGCCATACACAGTTGTTACGCTCACAGGCATCCTCAATCCATGCGCACTCACCTTGATCGCGAAAGTTTCAGTGAATAGCTGCGGAGTACGCGCACGACTATGTTCAGGACAAAGATCACGCGCGCGGGCGCGCTCACACATCTGAGCCCGCGTGGAACTTCCCTATCCGTTGACCCGAATACGGACGTGCCGAATCAGTTGATGCGTCCCGCAGGCCCCTATGGACACACGGCGGCCGCGATCAAGTCTGCAAGCTTCGCATCGAGCGCCTCGGCCGCTGATTGTAACGGTGGATTGTCGTCGACAACGATCAGCGAGGAAGGCTGCACATATACGACATTGGTGCCCTGCCTATCATCGTGCTCGGTCACAAGGACCTCAACCGGGGCAAAGAGGCCGGCAATGAGGTCATGTCGGAGCATGGTGATCGCAATTAGCGGATTTCCCAAGATCAGCCGAAGCGTGCGGCGATTAATCCCAAACTTGGAGATCCAACCACCGTGGTTGATTTCGGCGAACAGCATGAAGCCGCTTGGTCCGACGTAGCGCTCATTGAGGCGCCGCGCGAACTCAGCCTCGCCGATGGGGTCGTGCGCCAAAGCCACGAGATCAGGAATCGTCGCACGACCCATGAGCACGCGGAGCCGGTCACACACGGTGGCGAACTCAATCGGCGTATCGAGTAGAACTCGCAACCCCGTGAATTCTTTGATCCGACGATCAATATGTACGTTCATTCGTCGATCCCCTAGCTCCGGGTCGTCGGACATGAGCGGGAGCACGAAGGACTGGCCGTCCAGTAACACATGCTCCACGCCTTGAGACTGGATATCTTGATGTGATGGTTTTACGGCGGCTAGTGCGTTTGTGGCGGAGACGTTTCGCTATGTCGCACGAACAGACAAGACGTGGATCGACATCGACGAAAAGCTAAGCCCGGGGAAATGTATGCGGCGCAATGTCCCGGTTTCTCGCCGGCAATATGCTTTGCGGTGGTATTCAGGCTTCGATCGGCGCAATGGCACTCGAAGCCGAAAACACCGTGTCCGGGTTATTGCGTTTGCGCCAGCGCGAAGGAGTCATTCTTTCGGTCCTGCTGAAAGCGCGGGTGAACGCCGCCTGGTCACAGAACCCGGTCAGTTCGGCGACTTCGGCGAGGGGAGTTCTAGACTCCGTCAGGAGTGACTTGGCGCGTTCAAGGCGAAGTCGGATTAGGTACTGACGAACCGATTGGCCAAAGGTGATACGGAAACGCCGGGCAAAATGGCTGGGGGACAGCGAGCACGCAGTCGCGATTTCCTTGATCGTAATGTTTCCGGTGAGTTGTGAGCGCAACATCTCCTCGGCGCGAAGCTTCTGCCAAGCCTGGAGGCCTGGCTGCGCGGAGTTTGGCATACTCGGCGGGCCGCAATAGCGCTGCAATATGTGCGCCCCGAGAAGCATCGCAATCTGATCGAGAGCGAGCCGATCCAATGGCTCGCCGCGTTTCACCGGAACCAATATGGATCGCGTCAGTTGTGCAACAACGAGGTCTTCGACGAAGAAGACTTCCGCAAGAGCGCCACGAGGAGCGATTCCGTGGTCAGCTGCCACTCTGTTGAGCAGCGAGCGCGAGAGATAGTAATGCAGGTAGTCGAACGGCCCGTGGACCCACATTTCCATAGGACAGTGGAGATCGAGAACGGTTGTGGCAAAGGGTATTCCTCGTGTCACTCCCACTTCCCGCCCATTGTATAGGGCACGCCATTGGCCAATCGTTGTCGGCTCCAGCGAGACGCAGACTAGAAACGCGTCATCCGCCGGGTAGGACGGCGCCTTCTCCACCGGTCGTGGACCTGACCGAAGGCGCGTAATCGCGAACTCAGGATTGTGATGAGGCCCTTCCAACCGACAATCATAGTCGGGCGCTCCAAAAATCTCCGCCAGTGACGAACCGAACATTCGCGGATTTGTATCCATTTCTTTATACCCCGAACTGACCATCGAAGTGACCTCCCATGTCTGGCAGCCCAATTTTACGGTATGGTAACGAGTGAAGGCTAGAAACCACAAAAGAGGCCACTTTGTTCAAGACGTTACCGCACTACACGCGGATCATCGCCAATAGATGACAAAAGCGGTCGATTCGCTCAACGTGCCATAACGCCTTGCGCTTTGACAGTCTCCGGCCTGGTCGATTGTGATTTAGGAACCGTGGCGCGGGCAAGGAGCCACGGCTGCAAACAGGTGAGATTGGCGATTCTTTCATGTGTCGAGGATTCACAGCGCTCTTTTTCGTCGAGCCTCGACGTGCCACTACACGCGAGCGCTCCACGCTGTCGCATGTGCCATCCGAGCGCAGGCGCGGTCTTTTGCCTTTCCAGCTCAGATTCCTGTGCCGATTGAATCGAGTACGCCTACGACTCGCTGCATTTATCGGTCTGATCTGCGTGGCAGCAATTCCTATGGCGCGCGCCGCCGATGCGACTGGGCACGATCCTGTGCCGGTTGTGCCAGTGGCATCAACCTCCGTCACTTTGCCCGTCACGGAGGTGACTGGATCGCGCTTCTCGCGTCTGTCAACGCTAGACGGTCTTTCGCAAACTCGCGTCGCGCAAATTGTCCAGGACGACCGGGGGTTCATGTGGTTCGGAACCCAGTATGGGCTCAATCGCTACGATGGCTACGAGTTCCGCCTTTATGTCCACGATCCGGAGAATCTGGATAGCCTATCGAGCGCGTACATATTTTCTCTCTTTAAAGATCGTTCGGGCAACCTGTGGATCGGTTGCAATCAGGTCTTAGATCGCTTCGACCCGCGGACAGAACACTTCACTCACTATCATATCGCCGGTGCGGCCGGGTCCGGGATGGGCGATACCGTCGTGCACATATCACAGGACCATGACGGCATGCTGTGGCTTGCAACCGGCAATGGATTGCACCGCCTCAATCCCGACAACGGCGAAATTGCCCACTTTCGGCACGATGCGGGTGACCCGCGAACTTTGAG
>Ga0210394_10008663_pt1 | contig 10402 bp, 9 predicted proteins | sample IncBWC12MmetaG_FD_160121 | JGI IMG/M metagenome (GOLD analysis project Ga0210394, IMG submission 160121) | Forest soil microbial communities from Barre Woods Harvard Forest LTER site, Petersham, Massachusetts, United States - Inc-BW-C-12-M | ecosystem: Environmental > Terrestrial > Soil >...
ATTGACAGATGCCCAGCGACTATGGAGACGTTCGACTAATGGAATTTGAGCCTTCGCACGTTCCGCCGTTGACGGGTATTCGTGTTCTCGACCTAACTACCTACACGCCGGGCCCATTCGGCACTCAGATCCTTGCCGACCTGGGCGCGACCGTGCTAAAAGTGGAGCGCCCGCCGCACGGCGACCCGGAGCGTTCGGCGATTGCTGAGTACTTCGCTGCTTATAATCGCGGCAAGCATTCTATTGCCGCTGATACGACGAACCCGGAAGATCGTCAACTCTTACTTGATCTTGCCGCTGACGCTCATGTGCTCTTCGAGGGGTTTCGCCCAGGGGCCACGGAGCGAATGGGCCTCGGCTTCGATGCGGTGGCAAGAGTTAATAGCAAAATTGTGTACGTCTCCCTGCCTGGGTTTCCCTCTTCCGGACCGTTTGCATTGGACCGGGCACACGATCGCGAGTTTCAGGCCCGGATGGGCGCACTGGACCTCTTCCCGAAAGACGCGGCGGGCGTGCCGATGTATGAATCGCCATATCACGTGGCAGACTACGCCGCCGGTATGTATGCAGTCATCGGCGCCCTCGCGGCATTGTTGGCCGATTCGCACGGTCCAGTCCATCTCGAAGCGCCGCTATTCGCAGCCGGTCTAGCCTGGGCGTTCCCGATGATGTCCAGGAGCGGCTTCGGTGCGCGCTCGGTATCGGCGGAGTCGGCAGCGTCGGGACTGTTCATGACGAAGGACGGCCGGATCCTTTCGCTCAGTGCGATCGAGGACAGCGGCTGGCTCAACCTGTGCCGCGTCATGGGCCTCGAGGATCTCGCCGCTCGGAAGGATCTTGCCAGTTTGCCTATGCGTCGGCCGCATGCGGTCGAGATCAACGAACGGCTCCGCGAGGTGTTTGCCACCCGACCGCTCAACGATTGGGAAGTCGTGTTGAGCGAGGCGAATATCAGCTTCGGCCCGGTACGCACCGTCGCGGAAGGTGTTGTCGATGAAGCGGTGGAGTCGTTGGACCTGCTTCACCTCGATCCGACGCCGCACATCGGTTGCCCCATCTTCGGGCTGCCGACCGTCGTCCATGTCGCTGCGCCGGAGCTGGATTCGTCGGGCGCAGCCGTGCGCGCCACCGGTTGGGCGGCACTGGGAGCGTCCGGGCATGAGTGATGCGTCGCCCGCAACGGTCGACTACACGCCCGCGACGCAGTCGCGTAAGGCGACGAAACTTACGCTGCCACTAGCTAGTGGCGCTCGCGCGCGTGGTGCCGCCGACCGGCGGCCGGGCATGGGCGTCTCGGACTGGTCTCACCAGCGCTAGAACGGCCAGACCGGCCAGAATTCCTGCGACGCCGGCGACCAGGAACGCAGCATCCAGACCGGCGGCGAACGCGTCGTGGACCGCGTCCACCAGCTTGCCGCGGGTCGCAACGGATGCAGTTCCGATCACGGTGTGGGCCTGCCCGCCGGCGAGCGCGGCCGAGACTCTCGAGGCCCGGGGGACTCCGGCGCCGGCCAGGCTGTGTGCCGCACGAGCGGCGAACACGCTACCCAGCACGGCGATACCGAACGCGTAGCCCAGTTGCCGGGCGGTGTTCACCGCACCGGCCGCCATGCCACCGCGTTCTGGGGTTACCGCGCTCATCGCGGTTGAGGCCATCGTCGGCGTCGCCAGGCCTACGCCCACGCCGACGACGCAGAAGCCGGCAATCAGCGCCGGCCAACTCGATCCGCTGTGGACCAGCAGCGCGGAGATCAGTGCACCTGCGCCGATCAGCAGCAGGCCCCCGCCGATGATCGGGCCCGGTGCCGTCCGGTGCAGGAAGCGCCCGATCACGGCCGAGACCAGGAATGCGAAGGCAGACAGTGGCAGCCCGGTCAGACCGGCCTGGATCGGGGACAGGCCGATGAACGACTGCAGCCAGACCGACGTGTAGGTGAAGTAGGCGAAGGCGGCGAAGTTCAGCAGCAGTGCGGCGATCATGATGCCGACGAATGAGCGGTTGTGGAACAGGGCGAGGTCGAGCAGGGCATTGCGACTGCGCTGCTGTATGGCGACGAATACCCCAAGCGCCAGCAGGCCCAGCACCAGTAGGCCCAGCACCGAACCGGACACCCAGCCGTCCGTGCTCGCGCGGATCATCGCGAAGGTGAGCGCGGCCGCGGCGACGGTGAAGGCGACCATGCCGGCAACGTCCACCCTCCGTCGCGTGGTCGGGCGTTCACCGGAGAGCACGATCAGTGCCAGGGCGATCGCAGCCACGCTGACCGGAAGGTTGACGAAGAAGATCCACCTCCAGGTCAGGCCCTGGGTCAGCAGCCCACCGATGATTGGCCCGACGGCGGCCGAGGCGCCGGTGACCGCACCCCAGATGCCGTAGGCCGTGCCCCGGTCACGTCCCTGGTACGAGCTGTTCAACAAGGCGAAGGTCGTCGCGAACATGGCCGCGCCGCCGACGCCCTGCACGGCGCGCGCGGCGATCAGCAGCCCGGCATCGGGGGCCAGGCCACACGCCAGCGAGGAGACCGCGAACACCGCCAGTCCGGTGACGTAGGCACGGCGATGGCCGACGATGTCCGCGATCGAGCCGATGCCCATCAGCAGTGCGGCCAGGGTAAGCGCGTAGGCGTCGACGACCCACTGCAGGGACGAGAACGACGTCCCCAGCTCCCGGGCCATGTCCGGCAGCGCGACGTTCACGATCGTGACGTCGACGAGCAGCATGAACGTGCCCAGACAGATCGCGACCAGCGGCCACCACTTGCGCATCGAATTTCTCCCAGAAGGCGTTTCTTGTCCCGCGCGGATCACACCAGCCTGACAGCCGTGCCAAACGACCTTGAGCCAGCCCCGCTCGGGATGCCCGGTGTGGGGCCGGTTCGGCCAATGCCGCGGCGGGCTCGCCTGAGCCCTGGGGCAGTATCCGTGCGGTGCCGTCGGCCCGAGCCCACCGCAGTTCGTCCCAGTCGTCGAGGTAGCGATCGACGAGCGCAAAGACGATCCGCACCGCTTAACCTAAAGGGCTCCGTCAGGAGCGCCGGGTCAGTGGTGGTGGCGGTGGCTGGCGACGCCGAGTTCACGCTTGCGGCCGAAGTAGGCGCAGGCACCGCCGAGAAGCAGCGCCAGGATGCCGACGAGCAGCAGCGGCTGGGTGTCTGTTCCCGTGTTGGCCAATGTGGTCGCGCCGTCGGCGGCTTCGCCGGCGGCGGCCTGACCCGCGATCGGGCTGGCAGTAACCGTCACGGTGACCGTCGGGGTGGGCGAGACGACGACGGGGGCCGCCACCGCGGTCAGGGTGGCCGCGGCTTCGTTCTCGCAGCCGGTTGCGGCGCCGGTGTCACAAGGGGGGTCCCCGGCGTCTGATCCGGCGCTGACGTCGAGTTCGTCGGTGCCGGCCGACACTGCCTGCACCACGACGCTGACCGATGCGCTGGTACCGGCAGTGATCGTGCCGACCGGCCATAAGCCGAAGGGCGAGCCGCTGGCAGCGCCCGGCGACGTCGTCTCGATCCGTATCGACATCGCCTTGGCGGCCTTGGCGGCCTTGGCGGACTCGATGGCTTGGCTACTTGTCAGGCTTGCCGGGCTGCTGGCGGTCGCGGAGCCCGGCGGACTGACGATGATCGGAAGTGAGGTCGAGGAGTTGGTGATCGTGAAGTGCGAGTTCCCGGCGTTGTCGGTCGGCGAGGAGAAACCGAACGCGACGGTGTCCGGGGCGGGATTCGGACCGACGTTGACTATGGTCGCCGTCAGCGTGGTGGATTTGCCGACGGTCACTGTCGCCGTAGGCGGGGTGAGCGACACCTGTAGGTGGGCGATGCCGGTGTAGTCGATCGTGGCCTGCACCTGCGTTGCGGGGAAGGTCGGTTGGCTGGGCGCTGCCTGCAGGGCAACGGTGAAGGTGCCGGACGTACCGACGACGGCGGTGGGCTGGGCGACCAGGTCGACCTCGACCAGGAGGTTGGCTCCCTGCGCCAGGGCGCCGGTGTCGCAGGTGAGGGCGCTGCCGTCGGGGGTGCTGGTGCAGGTCAGCGTGGTGTCTTGGTTATCGGAGTTCTGATCCCACCAGTCGTCGAACCTGGTGACGCCAGTAGTCGGGTCTACCCGCAGGCCCGCCGGCAGGGTGATGGCGACGCTGGCGTGGGCCACTGCCGGGCCGTTGTTGACCACCTGGCCGTCGAACGGAATGGTGTCGCCGGTACCGAGGGGGGCCGCCTGGTCCTCGCCGAACCCGTCGGGCAGGCAGATCACCGGAGTCAGCGCGGTGGCGTTGGTGGTGCACGGCGGAGCGGGATCAGGCGATGCGTTCGCGGTTGTCGCGGTGCCTACGCAGGCGAAGGCGAGCACGAGGCCGCTGGTCAGAAGGCCATAAATCCGCGCACGCCTCATGCTGCTCCTTGATCATTCTGCGGGGTCGCCGGAGCATAGCTGACTCTTATGATGGCTCTAATAATGGGGGGGCGTGTCAATTTGGAGCGCGATACAGCTCCGAGGACTTTGGCAACAACGCGAATCTCGCGGCGATACGGTGGTCGATCTCGACCTGCGGTGGGCTAGCGAATCTCTTCGATCCGGGCCGTCGCCGTGTCGAAGATGAACCCGCGAACGTCGTCACTGTGGGCGATCCAGCGACATTTTCGGACTGTGTCGATTGACGAGCGCATTGCGGCACGGAGATCGGCAAAGCCCGGTACGTCCCAGTTTGGTATCTGGCCGGTCTCGGCTGCGAGTTGGGCGCGGAAGGCTCCGTCGTCGAATCCCTCCATGCCGCACCCGGTGTGGTGGATCAGCACCACCTCGCGGGTGCCCATCGCGCGCTGGCTCAACGCGAGGGAGCGCAGTGCGTCATCGGTCGGGAGCCCACCCGCGTTCCGGATCACGTGCGCGTCGCCGATATCCAGCCCGAGCGCGCCGAAGAGATCGAGACGCGAATCCATGCATGCGATCACCGCTAGTCGCAGCTTCGGCCGCAGCGGGCGCGCGCCTGGGAAAGTCGCCGCGTAGGCCTCGTTGGCATGGAGGAGGTGATCGATTGCCGACATGCAAGGAGTGAATCAGAACCGGCCCGAGATCTGCTAGACAGGGTGCGGCAGACTCGCATCGTGGCAAAGAACGAAGTCGAGTCGGACGCGCTGGAGGCGGTCGACGAAGCGGCAGCGGCCGAGACGTCAGGGACGCCCGAGCTCCCCGGAATACCCGTCGGCTGGCTGGTGCTCGTGTACCGGGTGCCGTCCGAGCCGACCCGACTGCGGGCAACGGTGTGGCGCCGGCTCAAGGGCCTGGGCGCCATCTACCTGCAGAACTCGGTTGCCGCGCTGCCGGCGGGGCTGCAGGCCGAGCGGGCGATGCGGAAATTACGGCACGAGATCCTCAATATGTCCGGCACCGCGGTTCTGATGACCGCCTCCGTGCTGGTCGGCGAGGCCGACGTCAGGAGCGCCTTCCAGGCGGCTCGCGACGACGAGTACGAGGAGATCGTGGACCGTTGCCAGGACTTCCTGGCAGGCATCGAGAAGGAGTTCACCGCCTCGCATTTCAGCTTCGCTGAGCTCGAGGAGAACGAGGTTGATCAGATCAAGCTGGTCAATTGGCTGGCCAAGGTACGTGAGCGGGACGTCTTCGGCGCGCCGGGTGGGGCGGCGGCCGAGTCGGCACTCAAGCGTTGCGAGCAGGCGCTGGAGGAATATGCGGCCCGCGTCTACGCCGAGGAACCGGACGGCCACTGAACTTATTCATGCCGGGTGGCCCGCCAGAGGCTGAACGGCAGCAGCAGCGCCACCGCGACCGGCACGATCCACCATCCGGTGCTGGTAGACCTGCCCACCCCGTAGGTGATCGCCAGGGCGACGACGACCCCGGCGGCTACCCGCCAGTCGTCACCGACGACGAAGTCGTACCAGAACGCGCCGAAGGCGCGGATCCGGGCGATCATGCCGCGCTCACCGAGGTGACGCGAGCCGGGGAGGCAAGGTGCAGTGATCTCTGCCGGCGCAGCAGCCCGGCAATGCCCAGCGCGAAGACCGCGATTGCGGGAACCAGCACCAGCAACGCGGCGTCCGAGCCGGGCCAGCTGGCACCCGCGCCTTCGGTTCCCCAGAAGGTGCCGAAGCTGGTCAGCATCACGCCGACGACGAATTTCATCGTGTTCTCCGGCACCCGGGCCAGCGGCGCCCGCACCGCGACGCCGGCCAGGACCACCACCGCGACGGCCGCGAGTGCGGCGATGGCGGCCAGCGGGACGTCGTGCTGGTTGCTGCCGAAGGTCAGGGCGATGAAAGCGACCTCGAGTCCCTCGAGTACGACGCCCTTGAACGACAGGGTGAACGAGTACCAGTCGGCCACGCTGCCGCGCCCCACCCGAGGCGCGCTCTGGGCCTCGCGAACCTGTGTCTGGAAGATCAGAGTCTCGTCGTGCAGGGCCTTGTATCCGCTCGCGCGCAGGATCGCCTTGCGCAGCCACTGCAGGCCGAATACCAGCAGCAGCCCGCCGACGACCAGGCGCAGCCCGTGCAGCGGGATCGACGAGACCGCCGGGCCGAGCGCACCGATGATCACAGCGAGAGTGATCAGCCCGGCGCCGACGCCGTACAGCGCCGAACGCCAGTCGCGGGTCGTGCCGGCAGCAAGCACGATCGTGGTCGCCTCGACGGCCTCGACGGCGCAGGCGAGGAACACGGCGATGAACAGGGCGCCGGAGTTCATGGACGGCTCACTCTCACACTGGTGACGGGAAGGCTGGCGGCTCGGGAGCGGGGAGCGAGGGATCCCGCGGTGCCGGCGTTCGGCTGGCGTTCGCTAGTGATTCTAACAGCTGTTAAATCTTGCTGGTCGTTCGTGTCGTGGCCGAATGCGCTGCACCCATCGGGGTCGAGCCGCACGGCGCACCTGCCGCCCCGCGGCCAGGCGCGGTTGTCGAAGACCGAGGTCAGAGTGCCGTGACCACAATCGACCACGTGGTCATATCCCCGGCCCCGGTAGGCGATGTCGACGACGGTGCCAGGCAGCGTGCCGTCAAGGCCGTCGGCCAGGCTGGTCGCCGCCGGCCTGATCATGACCGACACCGTGTCGCCGTCGCGGATGTTGCCCACGCCGCGGCAGGCGATCTGGGCCGAGCCCGTCCGGACCAGCAGGTACCGCCCGCGCCGCCCGCTGGCCCGCCCCACGAGCTGGCCGGACGTGCCGGTGAAACGGGCCACGAAGATCGAGGACGGCTGATGGTAGATCTCCTCCGGGGCGCCCAACTGCACGATCCGGCCGTCGTGCAGGATGCCGATCTCGTCCGCGAGCGCGAACGCTTCGGCCTGGTCGTGCGTGATGTACACGGCGGTACTGCCGGTGTCGCGCGTGATCGTGGCAATCTCGACGCGCAGTCGCTCGCGCAGGTCGGCGTCGAGGTTGGACAGCGGCTCGTCGAAGAGCAGCAGTGCGGGGCGGGCGACGATCGCCCGGGCCAGCCCGACCCGCTGCTGCTCGCCCCCGGACAGCTCGTGCGGGTAGCGCGTGGCGAGGTGGGCCAACCCGACCCGGGCCAGTGCCTCGTGCGCCCGACGGGTGGCCTCGGTGCCGCTGAGCCGGCGGCGGCGCAGTGCGTAGCTCACATTGCCGAGGGCGTCCAGGTGCGGCCAGAGCGCGTAATCCTGGAAGACCATGGCCAGGTTTCGCCGATCCGGCGCGACGTGCTGGCGGCCCTCGCTCATTGCCGTCCGGTCGAAATGGATCGACCCTCCGTCGAGGCGCTCGATCCCGGCCAGGCTGCGGATCAGCGTCGACTTGCCGGAGCCGGACGGGCCGAGCAGCACCATGAACCGTCCGGGCTCGATGTCCAGATCGACGCCGGCCAGCGCCGTCTGCGTTCCGTAGCGCTTGACCGCCTGCCGGATTCGGACGTGGTGCCCGAGCGGCCCGGCCGCGGCTGGACGCGCGCTCATGACGTGCTTCCGATCCGGCGCCAGCCGGCCGGGGCCAGGAGCCGGAAGACGCCAAAAGCCGCGGCGACGACGACAAGCGCAACCAGCACTGCGACCACCTCCATTGCGGTGCCTCCTCCGAAGTCGTACGTCGACAGTTCCTTGGTGATGCCCACTGACACCGGAGGATGGTCCGGTGGGTAGAGCAGTTCCGAGACCGGCAGTTCGAGCAGCGTCGCGGCGAAGGTGAGCGTCCAGGCCGCAATCAGCGGTCGCATCAGCACCGGCAGTACCGCCCTCGCCCACGAGCCGATCGCGCCGATGCCGTGTACCCGGGCCGCCTCGCGCAACGAGTGCTGGATCTGGCCGACGCTGCCGGTGAGTACCCGGGCGGTGGACGGCAGTGCGGTAGCCAGATAACCCAGCACCAGCAGCGTCGTCGTCTCGTACAGGTGCACGCCGACGCTGTTCACCAGGGGCAGGTTGTAGGTGAAGATGTAGCCGGCGGCGAAGACGATGCCCGGCAGGGCCACCGCCGCGAGTAGCAGCATGTCCAGCAACCTGGCGCTGAACTTGCCGCCGCGTTCGGTCAGCAGCCGTGCCGATACGACGCCCAGCAGCACCGTGATGGTGGCGGTGATCGTGGCCAGGCTGGCCGAATAGAGCAGCGGCCCGCGCAGGTCGGGGCTCGACAGCGCGCGCTGGTAGTTCGTCAGGGTCACCGAATGGCTCTCCGCGAACGAGCCGAGTCCACTGAGCAGGGATGCCGATACCGCTCCGAATACTGGAACGCCCAGCGCGAGCACCACCAGCGCCGTCATCACGGCGATGCTGGCGAGCCGGGGCATCAGGCGCAGGCGATGCCGTCGCGCCGGTCGGCTCCGTCCGCCCAGCACCCGGTAGCTGCGACCACGCAGTGCCCGCGACTGGGCGAGGAGGGCCAGGCCAGCCATGGCCATCAGTGCCCAGCCGACGGCGGCGGCGACCGGGAAATTCACCGGGAAGTTGTCCACCGCGTCGTAGAGGACGAACGTCGCGACCGGGAAGTGTGAATCATTGGCCAGCGTCGACGCGACGCCGAAGTCGCTCACCGACTCGGCGAACACGATCGCCAGCGCCGACCACATCGCCGGCGCGAGCAGGCTGACCACTACTCGGGTCGCGGCCAGCGTGCCGCTGCCGTGCACCCTGGCCGCGGCCTCGAATTCCGAGCCCAACCCGCGCAGCGCCGACGAGATTGCCAGGTAGGCGAACGGCAGACCCTTGACCGTCAGCACCGCGATGATGCCGACCGGCCCGTAGAAGATGTCGCGCGGCACGCCGGAGTGGAAGCCGAAGACATCGAGCACGCCGGACGGTTCGAGCAGCCGCTCCCAGCCGAGCGCGATCAGATAGGACGGGGCGAGCAGCAGCGCGAACATCGAGCCGCTCCACAGCCGGCGGCCGGGCAGGTCGGTGCGCAGCACCACCCAGGCGACGCCGAAGCCCAGTGCCGCCGCGAGCACCGCGGAGCAGCTCCCGACGATCAACGAGTTGCGCAGTCCGACGAGCAGCGGACCCTGCAGAGCCTGGCTGAACGAGGTGAGGGTGAACCACTGTGGTCCCTGATCCAGTAGCCGCGGCGAGAATGCGACGAGCAGGAACAGCAGGATCGGCAGTACCAGGATGGCGACGATCAGCAACCAGAAGGCGGTGATCGGCGCCGGCCGCGCCCGCCTGGCCGTTCGAGCTGCCCTGCGCATCCGGGCCGCCGCCCCGGTCGGCCTGGGGTGGCCTACCGGAGCGGGAGCGTCGGAGAGCAGCGTCATTACTTGATGTTGTCGTCGAACCAAGTGTTGACCTGATTCTCCAGCGGGCCCCAGAAGTAGGGGTCGATGTGCTGGTAGGCGGTCGGGAAGGACGGAAGCGCGCTGAGGGCATCGACGCCGTTGACGATCGGCCAGAACAGCGAGTCGCCGCTCTGGTCGCCGGTCTGCATGATGGCCTGGCCGGCGGGGGAGACGGCGAAATCGACGAACTTCTCGGCCTCGGCCTGGATCGTGGGCGAGGCGCCCTTGTCGATGCCGATCGCGCTGGGCAGCAGGGTCGACTTCGGCAGGTAGACGACCTTCGGTGCGTAGTCGGCGGTCGCCTTGACTTTGATCGTCTCACCGGTCGCCGCGGAACTCTGGATCATGCCGTAGTCGATCTGCCCGGTCTCCAGCGCGTGCAGGGTGTCGCCGTTGGTCGGGTAGATGTGCAGCCCGTTGGACTTGAGCTTGCCGAAGTACGCCTTGCCGGCCGCGACGCCGCCGGTCTGTCCGCCGAACTGGTTCATCAGGCCGGCGATGAACGGGTACGTCGGGCCCGACTGGGACGGGTCGTTCATGCCGACCTTGCCCTTGTACGCGGCGCCGAGCAGGTCGACGTAGCTGGCCGGGACGCTGCTGACCTTGGCCGAGTTGTAGATCACCGCAGCCATCAGGGTGGTGCCGGTCGGGACGTAGGAGTGATCGGCC
>Ga0210394_10008665_pt1 | contig 10399 bp, 17 predicted proteins | sample IncBWC12MmetaG_FD_160121 | JGI IMG/M metagenome (GOLD analysis project Ga0210394, IMG submission 160121) | Forest soil microbial communities from Barre Woods Harvard Forest LTER site, Petersham, Massachusetts, United States - Inc-BW-C-12-M | ecosystem: Environmental > Terrestrial > Soil >...
GTTTTAAGTTAATGCGGAAAAGTTTAAGTTAACCGGAGAGGTACCGAAGTGGTCACAACGGCGCCGACTCGAAATCGGATGGTCGGGTAATTCCGGCACGTGGGTTCGAATCCCACCCTCTCCGCCACTTCTTTTCCAAGTCATTTCCGGTACTTAACCTAGTACCGGACTTTCCTATTGCCAAACTACTGCCAAATTCTGGGGACTTTGGGGGACGAATCACGATCTGCGTCACGTGATTTCTTGCTGCATTTATTGAAGAAACTGCTGTATGAGAATCCAGAAATGCAGTGCGCGCTGAGGGTCTTTTTTCCATTGCTTGTTTGATCGCGCGAATGTCGGATTCCGTTGCTCCGTCGAGCCACGCGGCGTACATACGCAGCATCACCTCGACGCTATGCCCGTGCTGCTTCGCGACCCAGAGCAGATTCTTTCCCAGCATGAGCTGCCAGGTCACCGAGGAATGCCGCGCATGGTAGGGCCCACGCCGGCGGATACTGAGCGCCTTGATGCTCTCGCTCCAGCGCCAGCGCGTGATCTCCGGGTCGCTGATCGGCCTGCCGTCTTCGAGGAAGAAAAGATGCTCATGGCGGATTTTGCCGGCCGCGACGTATTCGTCCCGGAGTGCCAAGTGCCGACTTAGAACTTCGAGAGCGCGAGGGCAAAGCTCGACGTCGCGGTCTTCTAACGTCTTGGTGCGGTCTTTATCCCGCCGCAGGACACGTGCCTTGGTGACCGACAGCACGGCTCTACGGGCGTCGTAATCCGTCACGAGTAAAGCGATTTGCTCGGAGGGCCGTAAGCCGGTGAAGAAGCGGAATTCGTCGTAGTTGCCGATGGCCTGACCCCAGTCGGCATGCAGCCTCGAAATCAGCAGCTCGGCCTCTTGAATGGTGAAGGGGGCTACAGGGGGGCGGTCTTTCTTGGTCATTCGCAGACAATTGAGACCGGAGGCCGGGTTGTGTTTTTCCGGGTGATCCCTGTAGCCATAATCGAAGGCGCAGCGAACCACGCTGATCGCATTGTTGTAGGTTTTCTTCGACCACTGATAGGCGTTCGCGATCTTGGCGAGCTCGGAATATCGGATCTCATCGAATATCCTCGGACCGATCTCGGGTCGCCAGATTTGCGCGAGCAACTTGGTGTACCCCCGGGCCGTCACGAAGGCCAAATCCTTTTTTGCGACCCGAGAATCGCAGGCCAAAAGGAACTCATCGAAGACCTGATCGCAGGTTCGCCGCTTCTGCGGCCCCGCCACTGACTTGATGTGCCGGTAGTTGGGAAATTCCTCCGCAAAGACAAAGCTGCCGGCGTCGATGCGCTGCTTGATCTCCTGGACCTGCTTGCGCGCGCGTTTAAGGTTTGCTTCGGTGGGGCTGCGCTTCAGCGTTGGACGGTAGCGAACGCCGTCGAACTCAAAATCAAATTGGATGCGGTCGCTCCCGAGAGCAATCACGCCACCATGTATGGATTTGCGGCCCACGGCTCGTTCCTTAAACTCGCGGCGTCATGTCAGTCGGGTGAGGTGTCTGTCGCATGCAAGACGCTTATGCCTTCGCATTTCCATCCCCTTGGGTCCCCTTCTCGCGTCTGAGCGTCAGGTCCATTTGCACAGGGAGCTGCGGCTTCTCGATCTCGATCTTCTCCCTATGGACTGCCGCTCTTGGGCCTTCGATCCATCGCTGATAGCCCACAACGTCGATCACGATACGACCATCAGGCGCGCGCTTCCAGACTTTCCCTTCCTGCCAATCACCGCGCTCGATCTTACGCTCCATGGCCTTGACGGAGTATCCGGTGAGCAAATTCGCGAGGGGCAAGAGCACATATCGCGCCGTTGCGACCACGATAGGGGCCTCAGGGGAGCGCTGTCGAGCAATTTCCAATCTCATAAACGACCTTGTGTGGTTCCGGTCGTCTAGGGCCAAAGTCATCACGCGAAACAAATTATCGCAGAGAAAAGCAAGAGAGTTGGTGTGAGTTTCGCGGAAAATTCAGCGTAACTCGCGCAAGGCAATAGTCGGATGCCTCACAGCCTTGAATGGTTGCGCGAAGAGGACACTCGTTGGATAACTCTTCCAAGAGCATTGGCGCCAGACTCCAAGGAAAGGCGGCGTCGTTAGAGTTACGCTTAAAAAACCGCGGAATGCAGGATAGGCAACCGGTTGCTCTTGTTGAACAATGGGGCCACATGAACGCAGATCAATTCATTGTGGCTCGAGTCTCGTCGGAAACGAAGGCACGACTTCGTGAGCTCGCTCGTCAGCAGCAGCTCAGCGAGTCGGCCTTTCTCAGGCGTCTCGTTGAATTGGTGCTGCTGAAGGCTGGCTTGTCTCCAATAATCACGCAGACACCAATCGGTGCAGGGCGGAAGACCGCTCGATTGATGATCCGACTGCGCCCCGATGATCAGATTCTTTTGCGGGACCGCGCGGCGGCCCGAGGCATGCCGCCGGCCACTTACGTATCGGTGTTTACGCGAGCTCACTTGCGGTCGCTTGCACCGCTGCCGACGGAGGAGCTATTGGCCCTCAAGCGCACCCTCGGTGAGCTTGGGAGCATCGGCCGCAACTTGAACCAAATCGCCCATGCGGCCAACCTAGGCCAGGTTGTCACCAGTCCCGGGCGCAACGACCTTGAGGCAATGCTTCGCGTCTGTAAAACGCTTCGCGATAGCCTGAAGGGGGTGCTTCTGGCGAACCTCAAGTCCTGGGAGCAGGGCGCTCCCTAGCCGTCCCCTGAGGGGCTCAAATCGGCCCAAAACCGCGCACTGGAGCTCACGGAATCATCGCCTTGGAGCAGCAATTCGCCACGTGCGGTAAGCTTAGGCCGATGCTGATGGAGCCCAGACAGATTGCAAGGAGCGCACAAATTCTAATGGATAAATCTGTTACGCATATCCGACGTTTTCGCCGCCTAGTTAATAGTTAGACGTAATATGAAACGTCAACGCTCCGTTTTTAAGACCGTCGTTGCTCCGACCGTGGTGGTGGTGGCTTTTATTCCGACATTCGCGATCTCGGCATGGATGGTTCTTCATGGCCGGGGTGCGGAGTCTTATTCGAATGTCTATGGGTTGGCGATCCACTACACGTCGGTCCTTATTCTGGCGGCTGTGGTCATTTTGATCCTGGGCGTCGCCTATCTCGCGCGGGTGGTCCACCTTCGGCGCTACGGTGAGGCGACTAAGATTCGCAATCAGACGCCATATACTGATCCGGGAGATAGTAAATAAAGTGGCTCCGCGCACGCCTCGAGGCGTCTAACTGTAGGTTCGAGCGATCGCGGGAGTAGCATCTCCGGTGACCAAGGAGGGAGTCGATGATTGGGATAAATCAGCTTCGTTGGTCGGCAACGCGATCCCGTGTCGCTCAACCTCATCGTTAGACGAAACCATGTCATCCACTTCGAATTTGGAATGGCAGGTCGTGGCAACCTTCTCTGACGTCGCTTCGGGGCATGTGATCGTCACGCTTTTTAATCGCGAGGGTCTGCCTGCCAAGCTTATTTTGGGGAATCCTCTATTGGGCGATGCGAACGGTTGTGAGATTCGGGTTCCTGGTGAGGTGGTACACCGGGCGCGATGGATTTTGTCGCAGGCTGAGTTTACCGATGCCGAATTGACGTATCTTGCAACCGGAGAACTTGGTAGCACCGAAGGGGCCGAGAAATGATTTTGAGCCAGGCGCGTCGTCCAACAATCGGTTCAAGCGATCGCGGGGCGCGGCTTCGTTGAGCCAAGGAGGGGGTCGATGACTGGGATTAAGTGCCGTCGTTTGTCGTCAGCAAAGTCCCGCGTCGCTCAACCTCATCGTTAGGTCCCGCATGTTAGGTAGCCGCAACTTCAGTACTGTTTGGAACAACACCCCCATCCTAGTTACGTCCCGGTTCATCAGTCGTTACGCTTGGACCAGCGCTTCCATAGATGTTTCTGTCGACGGTGCGGTTATTTTGCGGACCGGCGGTGTTTTTAGGGTCACAGGGACGGTAGTTCAGACCTTTACTTCACGCGGGGCAAACCACGAAGCAAAGCTAACCTGGGGTAGGGGCTCACTGCGTTGGTTTCCTTTTAGGCTTGAAATTGATGGAGCTCTTGTTGCCGAGGCCAAGGTCCCGACAAGTAATTGGTGGTGTGCTTATTGGCCGTTCACGGCAACAATCGCCCTAATTTTTTTGTGGCAGCTGCTCACCTGAGTGATCAGGGACCTAACAATCGACTTGAGCGATCGCGGGGCCCAGCTTCGGTGAGCCCAGGAGAGGGTCGATGATCTGGATAAACCGGTCTCTTTTGACTCCAGTGGACCGGCGGCGTCTAGTGCGTCGTCGCGTGCCCACTCAACTCCGACGACAGACGAACCGAGCTAAGTATTTGGATCACCCGCTCCCAGCAAGTTTCTGCCGAGAACGGTAACGCAACCGTCATTTCATGGAGGAAAAATGGATACCGATGTCCCTTATCTTATGTCTGTCACGAACCTTCATAAAATCCTGGATCAGATGCAAAAAGCAGGCGTTCCAGAGAACTTCAATCGCGATTTCTTGAAGGATCTGGGATTCGGCGCATCGGGCGATCGACCGATGGTGAAGTTACTTAAATACTTGGGATTTCTCGATAGCGCGGGACGCCCCACTTCGACATATCGGGACTTCATGGACCACACGAAGGCGAAGAAAATTCTCGGCGTGCGCATCCCTGTGGCTTTCGATGATCTATATCTCAGCGATCGCCAAGCGCAAAGCAAGCCAGTCGAGGCCCTGAAGGGTTGGTTCAAGTCAAAAACCGGCTCGGGTGATGCGGTGGCTCAGAAAATGGCCAGTACGTTCAAGTCACTCTCGTCTTACGCCGATTTCACTGGCATTCAGACTATCGCACCCGAAGAAGTCAAACCTCCCCCGGCCGCCGCCAAAGAAATTGATAAGCCGCCCCCGCCTACCAAACGCAACATCGCGACAGGGGAGACTAGCATAGGTTTCGTCTACCGAATCGAGATTCATCTTCCTGACACGCAAAATATTGAAACATTTCGCGCGATTTTTAAGGCTCTTCGAGAGGAGCTGCTGTGACGCTGGCTAATATGAACAATTTTGTTTTTCGGGGACTTCTTAGTACAGGAGCTGTGAGAGATCTCCAAAACAGAGGTCTATTGCGCCCGAAAGTCGCGACGTCAGATGAGCACAAAGAACACGATCTGTTTGCGCCAGTTCCAGAAGTCATAAGAAACTCATCCTCCCAGATGCAAAAGTACTATCGTTTGCTTTTTGTGTTTGAGAACCTCATTCGAGACTTCGTTGGTGCCCGCTTTTCCGAGACTGACGGCGAAAACTGGTTTGATGTACGAGCGAATGCCGATATGAAGCGCAAAGTCGAATCGAGGAGGACCTCTGAGGAGAGAAATCAATGGCACATTGGGCGTAACGAGCACCAAATCAACTATATCGATTTCGGCGATTTGGGCTTGCTTATTATCAATCATTGGGATCTGTTTAAAGATTTCTTTCCGAATCAGGCATGGGTCACGAGCCGTGTGCAAGAAGGAGAGAGGACTAGAAATGTAATTGCCCATACGAACGTCCTCGCGGCCGAAGAAGGCGCGAGGCTCGAGATGTATTTGCGAGATTGGCTGGCGCAGATTGGCTAGCGTTAACCCCGCGTGAGCAGTGACGTCTATTTCGAGAAACCGCGATTCAGCAATAGCCGGCCAGGCGCAGTTATTGGAGGACCCGAAATTAAAGCTCCAAAGCAGCCATTCATGGCCTGCGGTAGGCTATGGGGTACGGTGATCAACGTACGCGCACTAATTACCTTTTTGCCCTCGTGCGAAGGGGGCCGTACCAGCGATGTTCGCGCAACATATCGGCCGCTCCACAATTTCGGCGCTCCAGATAATCGGGAGATGTGGTTCGGCCAGATGCTACTGGGTACAGACGATAAGATCAGCCCGGGGGAGTCTCGCGAAGTCTTGGTTCAATTCAACTCAGAACCGGCTTTGCTGGCCGAATTGAAACCGGGGCGAGTGTGGCGGATTCAAGAAGGGCCGCAGCTCGTTGCAACGGCAGAGGTAATCGAGATCGTGGGCGAAACCTAAAGAAGGGTGCCCTGTGAGAGATTCTTTCATCCTCGGGCTCCCAGCCTGGATCATTCAAGACGGAAACTATGGAGACTTTAAGCGAAACGATCAGGCCTCGTTTGCTCTCGAATTTCACGCGCCAACGGAATTGGAGGCGGTCGAGCTCGACAGTCCATCAATCGCTTTAGAGCACCTGCACGGCAGTACCTACCGGATGGTCGCCCAAGTCTTTCATGTTCGAGAGGTTGAATGGTGGGCAATTGATGCGGGCATTCGCATGTATCGCGAAGGTAGGCCGCCTCCGGGGATTGACGAAGGGTCATGGGTGACTGGGGAGGCCTATATCGGAGTTGATCCATTTCCGTATCTTGAGAGGCATTCGCGCCATCATACGGCGCCGGGTCTGATCTACGATTGGAAGATAGACATGATCGAGCTAAACATCGCGCCGTGGGTTGATATCCCTGGAGGTGGTCGGATGCGCGATTCGTCGAGGCCGGGCTGGCGTGAAATTGAGCAGACGGAAGCGTGGAAAGACGGAGCGGTCGCAGATTATCTGCTCCACTGTAAGTTGTTGAATAATCCACCGCGTCGGTAATCGGGAAAAATTGCTTTTTTCGTCACTCGACGGCGGCCGGTCGTGACCGGCGCCTTCGGGTCTCGGAAGTAACTCACGACCGGTCCGTTGGCGGGTCGGCGTCCTGCTCGTTTCCTGACGTTCCAGGCGATGCGGTAGTCTGGCCACAATTGGACTCGGAGCTGCCATACGGGCGCCACTTTTGTTTGCGATATTGTGGTCGACCGATTCCTGTTCCCGCGTTGGCTGCAAAGGCGCGAGTACACCGACCACCAGGGATGCTCTTGATGGGGCGAATATCAAAATCGATATTGACGTCCGACGCCGGGTCCGGACGTCCACAGTTGGGGCGCGATTTCTTGGTTTGGCCAATTCTTTTGGCGACCGGACTGTTTCTTCTTTTCGTCGCGTTGTTCGCCATACCTCGCTCTCGGGTGTTGTTGTTGTTCTTCGGCGTGCCGGTCATCGCCATTGTCACCCTCATTCCGGTCGCTCTGTCGTGTTTCGTCGCCGTCGCTTCCTTGAAGGGACGACGATATCTGAGAGCGCTTTCCGCTTTGGTGTTACCGATCGTATGCGCGATTGCCGCAGTAAACTATGGCGGCACGCTTAGGACCTGCGCTGCGGCAGCTGATTACGTACAATTTTACGTCGGCTACCCGTTCTTCGCGCACGCCGTATCACAGCTGCCGCGGAATGAAGGCCCGCGATTGGCCGTTTTCACGATGGATGGATTCATATCAATGAGTAGCGGAGTCGCGTTTGATGAAAGCGACGAGATTGGACTTGCCGCTGGCCAGCAAACGGATGCCTGGAAAGTTAGAGCTGCTCACACTGAGTTGAGTGCGGGTGATTTTGTTGCAAAGAGACTGCTAGGGCATTACTACCGCTGGTGGTCGGACTAGCCCTCAAGTCAGGTGGATTGCGGACCGGCGTCGAGCTAAATTGAGTTCCACTAAGCGCCCGGTCGCGAAAGACCGAGCGGGTCGAGTGAGCGTTGGGTGGTTTGGCGTCCGATTCACGTTGACCGTGCTGCCACGCTCTGAAACGATAGTCGATTGGTGCGAAATGAAGTTCAAGGCGTTCATTTAGGGCAATACATCGATGGCAAAGGTAGCAAAGCGCTTATTCATTTGTCTCGACAATGTGCGCTATGAGGTTTCCCTGGAGCGTCTGAAAATTTACATCGCATTGACAGACGTGAAAGCAGAGCGCACTGGCTACCTGAGGATCGTCGATGAATCCGGGGAGGACTACCTGTACCCCAGCGAACGCTTCGTCGCGGCTGAACTCCCGGTCTCGACCCGGCGCGCTGTGCTACATGCCGCTTAACCGACGGTTCCAGCGGGAGCGTCAGCTGGTGGCTATTGCTAAGTCGCTCGAAATTGTTGACGAAACCTTTAGAAAACCAGTTCGCGGAGCGATGGAAGTAGGCAGCTTCGGCAATGAAGGTAGCTGACATATTGCGCATGCTGGGTGAGGACGGGTGGTATCTGGCGTCCACGAAGGGTAGCCACCGCCAGTTCAAGCACCCCAGTAAGCCCGGTCGGGTCACGGTCGCCGGTAAGCCAAGCGACGATTTGGCACCAGGCACATTGAACAGTATCCTCAAGCAGTCAGGTTTGAAGAAATAGGCACCTCTTATGCGCTACGCGATAGTGATCGAGAATGCAGGCGACAATTTTTCCGCGTATGTGCCGGACCTTCCGGGGTGCATTGCCACGGGCGAGACACTGGCAGCGACGGAGCAGGCAATTCGCGAGGCTATTGAGTTCCATTTGGAGGGGTTGCGCGAGGACGGTACTCCTATTCCCACGCCGTCGAGCCATGTCGATTACGTTGAGATCGCCGCGGCCTAACGGTTGGGTGGGCTGAGGAACAGACCTACTGCCAAATCTACTGCCAAAAGCGGGGAGGCGAGGGGATTTAAGGGGACGGCGAGGCGCGAGTTTTCAGTATGCCCGTGCTGCTTCGCGACCCAGAGCAGATTCTTTCCCAGCATGAGCTGCCAGGTCACCGAGGAATGCCTGGCGTGGTAGGGTCCGCGCCTTCGAAAGTGGGCGTTCTGCACCTCTTGATGGCGAGAGGTGTCGAAATGGACGTGTCTCCCCCGACATAGTCTAGTCAGAGCACGGGTGCTCTAGGAAAACGACAGGAGACACAATGAACTATATGATGCTTATCCATCACGATGATGCTGCTCTTGCGGGAGCAAATCAGAAGGAGCTCTGGGCCGATTATGCGGCCTTCAATGCAGCGCTCGCGAAGGCCGGAGGCCGTTCCGGCGTGCGCCTTCAGCCTGCTTCATCGGCAATCAGCGTTCGCGTACGCGACGGCAAGACTGACGTCATTGACGGACCATATGCCGACACCAAAGAAAAGCTCGCTGGCTACTTTATGATTGACGTTGCCGGCGCCGAAGAGGCCGTGGCCTGGGCTCAACGTTGTCCGAGCGCCCGCTACGGCACAATCGAAGTGCGTCCGATCATGGACGTGAAGCAATAGCGACGCCATGAACAGCGACAAGGCGCGCCGGACTGTAGAGCGCATAGCACGCGAAAGTTATGGACGCCTTGTTGCACTCCTCGTCGCGAGGACGCGCGACGTTGCCTCCGCGGAAGACATACTGGCAGAAGCATTCGCTGCCGCGCTCGAGCAATGGCCGACCGAAGGCGTACCCACCAATCCCGACGGCTGGCTCGTAACCGTTGCCAAGCGGCGTCATGCGGACCTTTTGCGTAGAGGGCAAGTCCAAGTGAATGGCGAGCCTCATCTGCAGATGCTCGCTTCTGAATTCGAGGAAGCCTCGCGCGTATCAGAGGAGCTACCCGATCGGCGTCTTGCGCTTATGTTTGCGTGTGCACATCCATTGATCGAGCGGGGGGCAAGGGCACCCCTCATCCTGCAAACCGTTCTTGGCATATCCGCAAAGGCTATCGCCTCAGTCTTCTTCGTTTCGCCTGCCAGCATGAGCCAACGTCTGGTAAGGGCCAAAGCGCACATCAAGGAGAGCGGCATTCCCTTCAGCCTGCCGGATCAAAGCGAAATGCCGGAGCGATTGAACGCGGTGCTCGAAGCGCTGTACGCCGCATATTCTACCGGATGGGATGAAGCCTACGAAGGCGCATCGGAACTCGCACCCGAGGCAATCTGGCTTGGTGGCCTGTTATCGAAGATGCTGCCCGAAGAGCCGGAAGCCAAGGCTCTACTGGCAATGATGCTGTATGCCGAAGCTCGGCGGAACGCTCGCCGCGATCGCGAAGGAAGTTATGTCCCGATTGACCTTCAGGATGTTGCATTGTGGGACAGAATTCAGATCTCCAGCGCCGAGAAACTTCTGCACGACTGCAATCGATCCGGACCGACCGGACGCTACCAGTTGGAAGCAGCTATCCAGTCGGCTCATATCGCGCAAAGGCTTACCGGCGCAAATTGCTGGCCGGCTATTGTGTCGCTCTACGATCATCTGGTATCCATGACGAACTCTCCAGTGGCGGTGCTTAATCGGGCGGCCGCATTGGCTGAGGTTGCGGGGCCGGATGCGGCTTTGGCAGAACTGTCCGGAATTTCCTCGGATAAGCGCATGCTTGGCTATCAGCCCTACTGGGCGACTCTTGGCCTTTTGAACCTTCGTGCAGGCAACACTAACGCTGGTTGCGAGGCGCTGAGAGTCGCCATTGGATTGTCGACCGACAATGCCGTACGGCAACACTTGCGGCTACGCCTGCAGTCATCCGATCGAGCTGCCCGATAG
>Ga0210394_10008666_pt1 | contig 10398 bp, 6 predicted proteins | sample IncBWC12MmetaG_FD_160121 | JGI IMG/M metagenome (GOLD analysis project Ga0210394, IMG submission 160121) | Forest soil microbial communities from Barre Woods Harvard Forest LTER site, Petersham, Massachusetts, United States - Inc-BW-C-12-M | ecosystem: Environmental > Terrestrial > Soil >...
CAGATGATCGTGTGTGAATTGACGCTACGCGCAGGCAAAGTCATGTGGGACTTAAACGGCCGCGCGAGCCAGGACTGGAAAACATTTCCTTATCAGAAAGAAACATGGAAACGCTAAAACGGCTTTGTTTGCTATTCAGCGCGGGCTGCCTGTTCGCGCAGACACAACAATATGACGTGCTGCTGCAAGGCGGCCACGTGATCGATGCGAAGAACAACGTTGACGCCGTCCGGGACGTTGCCATTCGCGACGGAAAGATCGCGGCGGTGGCGCAGCGCATCGATCCGGCGCAGGCTTTTAAGGTGGTCAACGTCAACGGGCTTTATGTGACGCCCGGGCTGATCGACATTCACGTGCATGTGTACGCGGGCACGGGAGAGCCGCGCTCCTATGCAGGCGACAACAGTTTGTATCCGGACGGGTACACGTTCCGCGTGGGCGTGACCACCGTGGCGGACGCGGGCTGCGCGGGCTGGCGGAATTTCGAGGATTTCAAACAGCGCATCATCGACCGGTCGAAGACCAGGATTCTGGCGTTTATCAACATCGTCGGTAATGGAATGCGCGGCGGGAAATTCGAGAACGACCAGACCGACATGCAGGCCAAGCCGACCGCTGAAATGGCGATGAAGTACAAAGGCCTGATTATCGGCGTGAAGACGGCGCACTACGCGGGTCCGGAATGGACGCCGGTGGAACAGGCGGTGGAAGCGGGGACCATCGCCAACATCCCGGTGATGGTGGATTTCGGATCCAATCGGAAAGAGAGGCCGATGAGCGAACTGGTGACGAAGAAGCTGCGTCCCGGCGACATTTATACGCACTGCTATTCGGGACTGAGAGACGAGCTGGTGGACGGGAAAATGAATCCGGCGATGTTCGAGGCCCGCAAACGGGGCGTGATTTTCGACGTCGGGCATGGCGGAGGAAGCTTCGCGTGGCGGATCGCGGTTCCGGCCCTGAAGCAGGGTTTTCCGCCCGATTCCATTTCCACTGACATCCACACCGGCAGCATGAACGCCGGGATGAAAGACATGTTGAACGTAATGAGCAAGTTTCTGGCGATGGGCCTGCCGCTGAAGGATGTCATTGCGGATTCGACCTCGCATCCGGCGCGTGAGATTCAACGCGAGGATCTGGGAAATCTTTCGGTCGGCTCGGTTGCTGATGTTACGGTGCTGCGAGTGGAGCGCGGCGATTTCGGCTACACCGACATGTATGGAGCTCGGCTGAAGGGCAACCAGAAGCTGGTGGCCGAGTTGACGGTAAAGGACGGAAAAGTGGTCTACGATCTGAACGGCATCACGCGGCCGGATTGGACGACGCTACCTCCTGGCTACCTCCAGACTGGCGACGCGAAATGGGACGCGATCAATCCCGTGCCGGTGAGGAGACCGGCCGCGAAGCAATAGTTTTTCAGGCGGTCACGTGACGGGTCGCGCGCCAGCGGCCGCGTCCGTACTCGCCGCATTGCACGTCGCCGGTCATATTGGAACCGGAGACGGTGCCAGAGAACGAGTAGCTCAGCGTGTTGCCGTCGGAGGGAAGGGTGCTACGGAGCTTTACGTTTTCGCCGTCGATCTGACCTTTCAAATCGCCCTGATAGGCCCAGCCCTGATGCGTGCCGGCGATCTGGTTTCCGGTGACGGCGAGAAACAACTTGTGACGCGCCGCGCCGACTTCGTATTCGATCTGGACATCCCATGCGCCAGCAATGTTGGTCGCCGGCGGGGCTGGCGATTTTGCGGGCTTCGCGGCGGGAGCCGATGAGAAGACCTGAAAGAGACGGTCGGCGACGATTTTGTATTCGCCAGGCTTCATGGCCACGGGGCGAATCAGGAACGAGGTTCCTTCGCCCGAAGCATGCGTCATGATTCGCGGTTCCCCGTCCAGCATCTGGCGTCCGACTTCTGCCGCGGTGAGGCCGATTTTCTGTTTGTCCCACGAGACGTTCAGCGTCGGGAAAGGGCCTCCACGCACCGGTGGAACCACGGATGCGCTGACGCCGGGAACTTTTGTGATGCGGTCCGTGATGTGCGCGTACCATCGCGCCCACTCCTCGAAGTCCGCATCGAGGTTGCGCCCGCTGCCCCAGACCTCGACGGCGGCCAGCATCCCGACAATTTCTTCCTTGGTGACCTTCAATGCACGCCCGAATGCGTGATGAGGAGCGCTGTTGGCCCACGCGGCGCGCACCAGGTCCTTCCGGCCGACGAGAAGGCCGCCACCTTGCGGACCGCGAATGATTTTTCCGCCGCTATAGGCGACCAGATCGGCGCCCATCGCGAGATAAGGATTCGGCACGATGAGATAGTCCGCGGCGGCGTCGATCAGGATGGGGATGCCGCGCTCTTTCGCGATAGGTGCGACGTCTTTCAGATCGAAGGCCGCTTTTCCGAAATGGTTACCTAGAATTTCGATCATGGCCGTGTGCGGCCCAATGGCTCGCCGCAGCTCTTCGGCGTTGCTGACCTCGACGATTTTTACCCCGAGCGTGCGGACGGCGTGATCGTAGGCATTGCGCGATTCGCGGGGAATGATCACCTCGTCCTTTAAACCTGCGAGATTAGGGAGGCGCTGGATTTTTTCAGGGTCCGTGCCGACAAGGCAGGCTGCGGTGGCATGCGTCAGCGCGGCGGCGGTGCCCGCGGTCACGATCGCCCAGGCGACATGCAGCAACTCGGCGAGGCGGGCGCTGACGCGCTCCATCAATTCATCGAGGTCGACATGGAAGTGCGCGGCCTGCTCCATCGCGGCGATCACTTCGGGGAAGGTCAGCGAGCCTCCGTTGATGGTCAAGGTCGCGGTGCAATTGATGAAAGGCTTCACGCCGATCCGCGTGTAGACGTCGGCGCTTGGGGCGGCACCGCGTACAGGCGAACCGGCGGCCAGGCCCGCCGCAACGGCTCCGGTGGTCTGAAAAAGCTTACGGCGGCTGACGCCAGATTTCGATTCGTGAGCCATTTGGTTTATTATGCATCTCATGCGAGCATGCGTGGGATGGATCGCCGTTATTTGCTTCCCGGCCTTGGCACAGGAGTACGACATCGTGCTGCGCGGGGGCCGCGTGATCGATCCGGCGAACAACGTCGACCGCGTGATGGACGTCGGCGTGACGGGCAACCGCATCACCGCGGTGGCCGCCTACATTGCGGATGCGCAGGCGCGCAAGCTGGTCAATGTGTCGGGCATGATCGTCGTGCCGGGACTGGTCGATCTGCACATGCATGTTTTCGGCTATGAAGGTTCCCTTTCGCCGGACGACACGGCGCTGCCCGCGGGGACGACAACGATTGTCGATGCGGGCGGCAGCGGATGGCGGACGTTCGAGGAGTTCCGGCGCACCGTGATCGCGCATTCGGCCACGCGAGTTCTCGCTTTGCTGAACATCGTCGGTGCGGGGATGGTCGGCGAGCCCTACGAGAGCAATGTCGACGATATGGATCCCGCGGCGACCTCCGCGGCGATCCTTAAGAACCGGGATGTGATTGTGGGTATCAAGACGGCGCACTTCGCGAAGCCGGGATGGGCGGCCATCGATCGCGCCGTTGAAGCGGGGCGGCGGGCGAGCGTTCCGGTGATGGTGGACGACAAAATCTTCACCAACTCTCAGCGCACCACCGAGGAAGAACTACTGAAGCATTTGCGTCCGGGCGACATTCATACGCACATGTATAACGACCGGCAGATGGAACTGATCGACCGTTTCACAGGCAAGGTCCAGCCGTGGATGATCGAAGCGCGCAAGCGCGGCGTGCTGTTCGATGTCGGGCACGGCGGAGGGAGTTTTCTTTGGCCCGTCGCGACGAAGGCCATCTCGCAGGGATTTTTGCCCGATACGATCAGCACGGATCTGCATTCGTCCAGCATTCTGATGCAACAGTCGGATATGCCTAATGTGATGTCGAAAATGATGCTGCTGGGCATGAGCCTGGAAGACGTGATTCTGCGGTCCACCGTGAATCCGGCCAAGGAAATCGGACGCTATCCGGAAATTGGGACCTTAGGCGCGGGGAAAATTGCCGACATCGCGGTGCTGGAGAATCAGAATGGCGTGTTCGCGTTCAAGGATGCATGGCCGGCGAAGAAACTCGGAGCGCATCGATTGGATTGCGTGTTGACGATTCGAGATGGCAAAGTTGTGTACGATCGCGATGGGCGGACATTTCCGGTCTGGGGAGCGACAAAGTGAAACGTGTGCTTGCGGTTCTCCTGCTGGTCTGCTCCGCGCTCTCCGCGCAGCAGATCTACGATCTTCTGATCAAGAACGGACGAGTGATCGATCCGGCGAACCATCGCGACGGGCAGATAGATGTCGCGGTAATCGGCGGCCGGATCGTGCGGATCGCGCCTCATCTGCCGGTCGCCCATGCGCGCGTGGTGGTGGACGTCAGCGGCTACATGGTGACGCCGGGGCTGATCGACATCAACGTGCGTTTTGGCTCTGAGTTGAAGCCCGATTACAACACTTTGCCTTATGGAGTCACGACGGCGGTAGATGGGGGAACGGCGACGTGCGCTACATTTTCGAATTTCAAGAAAGAGGTGATCGACCACGCGAAAGTCCGGGTGCTGGCTATTCTCTCCGGCGCTGAATGCAACCAGAATGCAGAGGTCGTCTCCGGCCCGGTGGCGGATGCGGGGGGGTTATTTTTCCGAAACGCGAAAAACAGCGTCCCGGATACAATATCGAGCGGTATGAACTCGAAGAACGTGCTTCTGCCGCGAGCGAACATGAACACGGCCATGTCTATTTTTCTGAACCTGGGTATGACGGCGGAACAGGTCATCGAGCGCGTCAGCGCTAATGCGGCTCGGGCCATCCAGCGTCCGCAGCTCGGGACTCTGAATGAAGGCGGGATCGCTGATATCGCGGTGCTGGAAATTCAGCAGGGGAAATTTGGGTTTCTCGATTCGGCGCGGACTAGGCTCGATGCCGATCGGCGGTTCCGATGCGTGTTGACCGTGCGCAATGGCGCGATTGTGTGGGATAGCGAAGGGTTGAGTATTGTAGACACGATTCGTGCGGGGCCGTATACGAATTTTAAATAATCACGGGAAGCCGCCTGAAAGGCGGCAGCAGGCTGAATAGCCCGCCCTACAAGACATTGATTTACGCCAGGTGGACGATGCCTTGTTGGATTGCGTAGATCGCGGCCTGGGTTCGGTCGCGGGCATTTAGTTTATCGAGCACGCTGCTGACGTGAATGCGCACCGTTTTTTCGGCGATGTTCAGCTCCGTGGCGATGTCCCGGTTGCTTTTTCCTCTGGTGATCAGCGTCAGCACCTGGTGTTCGCGCGGGGTCAGGTCGGCGGCGGGAATTCTTTCGGCCAGACGGTCGCGCACGGTGCGTGGAAGATAGCGGACGCCTCCGTGGACGGTCAGAATGGCGTCCAGCACCTGGTCGCCGCTGGCGTCCTTGGTCAGATAGGCCATCGCGCCCATGCGCAGTGCGCGGAAGACATCTTCGCTGCCTTCATAGTTGGTGAGCACGACGACCCTCGCATCTCGATAACGCTTACGAATGGCCGCGATGGTGTCGAACCCGTTCATGCCGGGCAGGCGCAAGTCCATCAGCGTCACATCGGGCAGGACCTGATCGTAGATCTCGAGCGCCTGCTCGCCGCTCTCGGCCTCGGCGGCGATGCAGACGTCGAACCTGCCGTTCAGCACGGAGCGAAGCGCGACGCGGGCCAGGAAGTGATCCTCGACGAGAAGCACTTTTACCGGATGCGGTGTCACGCGGGCACGTCCACCCAGATCTCGGTTCCCGCGCCGGGCGCCGAATAAATCCGCAGATCGCCTCCGAGCTTTTTCGCGCGTTCATGCATCACGGCGAGTCCGAAATGGCCTGGAGTGGCCTGCGGCGATTCCGGTGGACGGAAGCCGCTTCCGTTATCGCGCACCGTCATCGAAATCCGATCGGCGCTGTAAACCACCTGGATCTTCACCGTTTGCGGTGAGGCGTGGCGCAGGGCATTGGTCACTGCTTCCTGGCCGATGCATACCAGATGATGCACGCAGACCGGCGGCAAACGGCGCTCTTCGCCCTCGATCAGAAGCCTGGTTTCCAGCTCGGCGCGAGGACCCATCAACGAAAGCGTTTTGTTCAGCTCCTCGCTCAACAATCCGACTGGTTCTTCCCCGCCGCGCAGATCCCAAATAATGCGACGCGCTTCGGTCTGGCAATGCTTGACCATGGTGCGCGTCAGTTCCAGCGACGAAACGGCCTCCCTGGGCGCGCTCTCCAGGCGATTTTTCGTGGCTTCCAGTTGCCAGGAAATGGCCGCGAAATCCGCCATCAACGTATCGTGCCATTCGCGCGCGATTCGGTTTCGCTCCTCCAGAATCCACGCCACGCGAGCCTTCGCCCGCCCCAGCCGCTGGTGAAAAACCATCGCGATCAATCCGGCCGCAAGGCCCGCCAGTAGCGCATAGAACCACCAGCGCTGGTAATAGTGCGGCTCCTGCTCGACATCAATCGAAGCAAGCCGCTCGCTCCACGGGCCCTGGTGATCGCGCACGCTCACCGCGAAACGGTACTTGCCGGGAGGAAGTCTGCGGTACAGCATGTGGCGCGAGCGCGTCACGATCCAGTCGGCATCGTAGCTTTCCAGTTTGCAGCGGAACTGAAGTTGCGCCGGGTCGGACAGGCGAACCGCGTCAAACTGAAAATCGACGTCGCTCTTGCCCGGAGGGATTACGATGCGGTCCAGTGCGGCGACCGGATTGTGATCGATGGTCAACCCTGCGATGCGAGGCGATGCGGGCGGCGGCGTTTCCATGACCTGCAAGGGGTTGGCATGGGCGAAGCCCTTGGCAGTGGCGAACCACAGGCTGCCGTCCTGAATGCGCGCGGCGGGCGGCTGGGAAAGCCCTCCGCATTCGCTGCTGCGCATTCCGTCGCTCTTGCCCAGCACCGCGACGTCCAGCGTTTTCCTTCGTCCTTCGCTCCACTCATGCAACTGCACGCGCGAAACTTTCAGCACTCCGCGCGTCGAACCCATCCAGAGCATCCCGTTCCGATCGTCGAGCACCGAATAGATCTGGAACGCCGGCAGACCCGAATTTGAGGGAGTACGAATCACTCTATGATTGACGATCCGGTCCAGGCCGCCCGCTTTGGTACCGATCCAGATACCGTCCCCGCTGTCGATGGAAATGGAAATTACCGCATCGTTCGGTAGCCCATCCTTCATTGTCAACGCAGTGACGAAGGCTCCTTGAATGATGTAGAGGCCTTGCTGCGTGCCTACCAGAATTTCGCCCGACGGCGCCTCCTTGACGCAGGTGATCATTTTCCCGGGAAGAAGCAGTTGCCCCTGTTTGGGGTGTGGAAACCCGCCCTCGTATTTCAGCAGGCCGCTGTAAGTGCCCACCCACAGGCTTCCATTTCGATCGACAACCAGCGCGCTGATGGCGTTGGAGAAGGATTCGCTTCCCGTGAGATATCTTTCAATCCCCAAACCATCAAAGTGATACAGTCCGTCGTACCAGGTGCCGATCCATACGCCTCCGCGGCGGTCCTCGGCAAGGGCGCGGATGGGAGACTGGCGCAGCGTTCCAGGCAGAGCCACGCGGCTGAGCTGACCCTGATGCAGCCGGAACAGGCCCTGCCCCCACGTGCCCAGCCACAGATCGCCCCGCGCATCGCCCAGCACAGTGGATGCAAAGCCCTGCGGCAGGCCTTCCGGTTGTCCGTAAGGAATCAGCGTCGCGCGGCGCCAACGGCTCAACCCTCCGCCCAGCATGCCGATCCACAGATTGCCTTCGTTATCCTCAAACAGGCGGCGAATAAAATCGTCGGCCAAGCCGTCCGCGGTGGTCCAGTGCGTCAGCATGCCGGCGCGCGAAAGGCGGCAGATGCCGTGACCCCTGGTGCCAAGCCACAGGTTGTTTTCGCGGTCCATCAGAATCGCCGCAACAGGTCCGTGCGATGAGGGCACCAGCACGTCGTTCCATCCCGCCGCGCCGTTGACCAATTCGAGCGCGCCCCGCTGCATGCCGATCCAGACGCGGCCGCGCGCATCGGCATAAGCGGCGGTTACCGACCCCAACTCCGTGTGACGCAATAGAACCGGTGGCGCTGCGTCGTGCGCCCAATGGAACAGGCCCTTCACCGTAACGATGAACATGCCTCCCGCGCCATCCGCCGCGAAGGGCGAGGTGACATCGCCGGGAACGAGGCCGAGCGCGCTGAGGCATTCGACGCGATCCCCGACGATCCTCTCGACGCCGTTCTGCGTCCCCACCCAGATGACGCCGTCACTATCCTCCAGCATCGACCGTACGCGCTCCTGCGTGAGCCCGGCACCCTCGCTGACACTGATCGACTGCCCGCCTTTCCTATGGATCACGCCGCGGCCGTCGGTGCCGATCCAGAGGTCGCCTGTGCGGGAATAGAGCACTGCGTTCACCGGTTCGTTGGCGACCACGTCGCGCTCGTCCACTTTTACAGGCGTGAAGCGCAGACCGTCGAACGTCGCCATGCCTCCGCCGGTGCCGATCAGCAGGACGCCGCTGGGGTCCTGCACGATGGCCCGAACATTGCCCTGCGGCAGACCATCCTCCACGCTCCAATCTTGTTTCTGATATTCAGACAGAGCGCGGGTGTCGGTGCCCGCGTTCAGAGCCGCGGCCAGGCACCATAAAATCGGACTCCATGCCCACGCAACACGCATGATTTACACTCTTCGGGCAGTCCACTTCGCGACGCCGGTACCCGCCAACCATTCGCGTCGGTTCCATTTCATCATGTGCGACTCCTCCAGACCTATTCTCATCTTAAAAAACAAAAAGGAGAGATCCCGAAGGACCTCTCCCGTTTCTGTTGTGACTTGGTTTAGAAATAGAACTTCAGAACCATCTGGATGTTGCGTTCACCTTGCGAGCCGCGGATCTGTCCAAACAGCGCCGATGTAATGGTCTGCGACGCCGGGCTGTTGAAGATCGGCGTGTTGGTCAGGCCATAAGCCTCCGCGCGCAGTTCGAAGTATTTGTGCTCGGTCACGTTGAAACGCTTGCCGAGAGTCAGGTCGAGCCGGGCTTCGCCTGGCCCGCGAACAACGCCGGGGCCCGAATTTCCGAACGTGAACGGCGCCGGAACGGCGTAAGCGCTCAAATCCAGATAAGAGACACCCGGACCAATCAAGTGCTGGTTGTTTGGCGTCCCGACGACATTGGCGCGGAAGCTGCGAGCGCCGGTTCCCGAAGGATCGCCGCTCACTTTGATGGTCAGCGGGAATCCGGTGTGCGTGGTCAACACGCCACTCAGCTTCCAGCCGCCGATAATTCCTTCGGAGACCTTGTTCATGTTCGACGCGTACTTGCGGCCCTTGCCGAAGGGCAGTTCGTAAACCGCCGACGGAACGAAGTTGAACTTGTTGTCGAAGTAGGTTGGGCTCCACTCGGCGACGCGGTTGTACAGATTCTGCATGTACGCAGACTGGCTTCCCGCCTGGCCGCCCTGGCCGTAATAACCGATCGAATCCGACATGCCCTTCGAGTACGTGAAGGCCACCTGGTATTCCAGGCCCGCGCTGAAGCGCTTGCGCAGGGTCGTCTGCAGCCCATTGTATTCCTGGTTGGCGCAGGAGCAGGTGCCGGAGATCTGCGAAATCTCGTTGCGGAGCGTCGGATTGCCGCCCAAATACGGCCCCGGCACGACTGCATTGTTCACGATGAGATTCTGCAGATACGGCATCGCCACCATCAGGTGCGTGCTGTGCTGGCCCACATAGCCGACCGTCAGAACGTTGTTGCCCCCCAGTGCATACTCGGTCGACAGGTTCCACTGGTACGATTCCGCAGGGCGGACGCCCGGATCCCACAAGCGGATCGTCGCGCCTACGTATGGATTCTTGGGGTTCAAGCCGGATAAGCCTTGATCGAGGGTAGTGCCCGGCAGCGTGTATGCCGGCGTGTTGTAGTAGGTCTGGAATTCCGACTCAAACGGCGGATTCAAAGGCAGTCGTAAGTTGGTGCCGGTCCCTTCCAGGTAGGAAGAAATGGCGTAGCCGCCGCGCACCACGAACGTCTTGCCAAACAACTGAGGCGTATAGGCGAATCCGACGCGGGGCTGGAAATCCTTCTTGTACGAATTGTAGAGGGCGCGGCAGTCCGAGTAGGCGCAGCCCGATTGGCCAGCCAGGTAGAGCGTCCCGGTGAACAGACCGAAGTTCGACTGCCGATTCTCGACCTCCACCCAGGGCGTGTTGTATTGATATCGCAATCCAAGATTCAACGTCAGGTTCTTGGCGATGCGATAGTCGTCCTGGAAGAAGATCCCGGTCACCCAGGAACGTTGGCCCCAGGTGCCGCTCGAAAGGCCTTTGCCCAACTGGTCGGGCAAGCCCAGCAGGAGGTCCGCTTCGCCGAGGCTACCCGAGGTGCTCGAG
>Ga0210394_10008667_pt1 | contig 10398 bp, 6 predicted proteins | sample IncBWC12MmetaG_FD_160121 | JGI IMG/M metagenome (GOLD analysis project Ga0210394, IMG submission 160121) | Forest soil microbial communities from Barre Woods Harvard Forest LTER site, Petersham, Massachusetts, United States - Inc-BW-C-12-M | ecosystem: Environmental > Terrestrial > Soil >...
AAGACTCGGGTGGCGTATGTATCGGCCGATTTTGGCGATCACCCGGTGTCGCATTTGCTGGTGGGCGTGCTCGAGCGGCACGACCGGGCGCGCTTCGAGGTGATCGGCGTGTCGCTGGCGCCCGCCAAAATGGAGCCACTCGGGCAGCGAGTGCGCGCTGCCTTTGATCGATTCATCGTGGTGACAGACCGCACCGATCGGGAGGTCGCGATGCTGCTGCGGGAGTTGCAGGTGGATATTGCCGTGGACCTGATGGGATTCACCGAGCGTCAGCGGCTCGGCATCTTCGCACACCGCGGGGCGCCGGTTCAGGCGGAATTTTTGGGTTACGCCGGCACGGTGGGCGCGGCGTACATGGACTACTTGCTGGCCGACGCTGTAGTCATACCGGAGGGTCAAGAGCAGCATTTCATCGAGCACGTGGTGCGGCTGCCGCACTGTTATCTACCCAACGACGACCGACGGGAAATTGCGGCGGCGCCCAGCAGAACGGAAGCGGGACTGCCGGAGGAGGGGTTCGTGTTCTGCGCGTTCACGAACGCCTGCAAGATCAACCCGCCGGTGTTCGCTACCTGGATGCGGCTGCTGCGCGAACTGCCCGGGAGCATCCTCTGGTTGCGTGACATGGGTCCGGAGGCGAGGGAGAACTTGCAGCGAGAGGCCGAGCGGCACGCCGTCGATCGCCATCGGCTGGTATTTGCCCCGTGGGCCGCGGGGATGGCCGAACATCTCGCGCGCCTGTCGTGCGCAGATCTTTACTTGGATACGATGCCTTACAATGCACACTCGACCGCCTGCGACATGCTGTGGTCGGGTGTGCCGGTGATCACGTGTGCGGGTCAATGCTTTGCCAGCCGCGTGGCCTCCAGCGTGCTGACCGCGGCCGGATTGCCGGAGCTGATCACTCGAACCCTGGAGGAGTACGAGTGCAAGGCAGCTGAACTCGCCCGGCACCCCGCGAAGCTGCAGGCAATCCGAGCGCGGCTCGCCGCTCACGGGATGCGTGTACCGCTGTTTGATACGGGTCGATTCACGCGGTACTTGGAAACGGCTTATGAGACCATGCAAGAGCGTGCGGTCCGCGGTGAGGCGCCCACGGGGTTCACGGTGAGTCCTTCGCCGCTATGACCCCCGCGCCTGGTCGAATCGTACATGGACATGGTCGGTTGGCGCATTGGCCAGGTATCGCCGGTAGATCGTTGTGTAAGCCGCTTCCAGATGCTTCACGAATAGCCGCGCATCGAACAAGGCCGTCGTCCGCCGATTTTCCGTGAGCTTTCGCTTGATGTTATCGAGGAGCCCCGGATGGGTGGCGAGCTCAACGGCCAAGTCCTCGTACTCCTGCTGCGTACCCGTAATGAGCTCGGGCAACTCGAGGGCCGTGAGCAGACTGGCGGCCACGCGACCGGCAAATGACGCGCCAACCCGGGTCAATACCGGCAAGCCGGCCCACAATGCGTCGCTGGCGGTAGCACCGGCGTTATAAGGCAGCGTATCCAAAAATAGATCCGCCGCGCGATACCGCGCCAAATTCTCCGCAGGCGGCAGCCGCCGACCGAACACGAGCCGGCCGGCGTCGACTCCGCGACGACCAGCCTCTTTCCGGAGGTTTTTTTCGACCGCCTCACCCTCGGAGTACAAATACAGAACACTCCCGGCCACTCTCGCGAGAATTCGCATCCAGGCATCGAAAGTCTCCGGCGCAATCTTGTAGCTCTGGTTGAAGCAGCAGAACACGAACCCCGCCGGCAATCCGAGTGCTTCGCGGGTGAACACCTCCTCGGCGATGCAGCGTTTCGAGTCGTTCGCTTGATAGCTCGGCAGGTAGATGATCTTCTCCGAGTAGTGCTGTTGCTCCTGGCGGGGAACGATTGTCGCATCGGCGATCAAATAGTCCATGAAATCTGCTCCCATCGTCCCCAAATAGCCGATATAGCTGACCTGCAGCGGCGCCGCACGCAACGCGAATACAGCGGGCCTCGCACCGTGAGTGAAGCCACCCAGATCAACGGCGATGTCTATTTCCATCTGCCTGGCGAGCATTGCAATGTCCGCATCCGACTTCTCGCGCACATCGATAAAACGGTCGAATGCTCCCTGCATCCGCTTTCTCATCTCGTCTTGCGTGTCAGGTCCGAATGAAAAGCCGGTGACCTCCAATCTCGATCGATCGTGAGTCTCGATCATCTCCGCCGTGAGGGTCGAGACGGGATGGTCGCGAAAGTCAGCCGAAAAATAGCCGACGCGAATCTTGCCGTGATCCGCGCGCCCGGGAATCGCCGCGGGTGCGTGACTCCGAGGAAACTCGCCGCGTACCCAGGCTTCCGTCGCCTGTCGCTGAAACGACGGCGAACCCGACAGTGCCATGACGGCAAAAGGATGGGCTACCGCCTCGCCGCACCGGATTTTTGCCTTGAGCCGATCGACGTTCTCCTCGAAGCCGCCCCAATCGCAAATCTGCATACCGGCAAAGAGCCGCGTACTGTACACACCTCTCAAATCGGGCTTGAGTGCAATCGCCACGTCGAAGCTCAAGATCGCGGCCGCGAATTCCTCCAGTTGCTGCAGTGCATAGCCGCGGTTGACGTAAGCCTCGGCATAGTCGGGTCTGATCGCGATGGCTCGATCGTAGTCGGCGATCGCCGCGGCAAATTGCCTGAGTTCATTGTATAAGACACCGCGGTTCGAGTAAGCCTCCGCGCAGTCCGGTTTGATCGCAATGGCGTGACCGTAGCTCGCGAGTGCCGCATCAAAGCGTCTGAGCTCCCTCAACGCGGTCCCACGGTTGCAGTGGGCCTGCGCATGGTCGAGTTTGAAGAGAATGGCTTTCTCGTAGCTTTCCAGCGCAGATTCAAACCGCTTGAGCTCTTGAAGCACGAGGCCGCGATCATTGTGAGCCTCTGTGTAGTCGGGCTTGATTGCAATGGCACGGTCGAAACTCGCCAGCGCGGCATCCAGTCGCGCAAGCTCTTTGAGCACATTGCCGCGACTGTAGTGCGCGACGGCGTAGTCGGCTTTGATCGCAATGGCGTGGTTGTAACTCGCCAATGCGGCATCCAGTCGGCGCAGTTCGTTGAGCGCGGCACCCCGATTGCAATGCGCGGCGGCGTTGTGTGGATTGACTTCGATGGCTCCGCCGATCAGATCCGCTGCCTTTTCGAAGTCCCCTCTTTGACCGGCCATTACCCCTAGCATATGTAATGCGTCGAAATGCCGGGGTTGTACTTTGAGTATGTCCTCGTAGAGGCTTTGCGCGCGTGCCAGATCCCCCTGCTGATGGTAGGCGAGCGCCTGTTGGATTTTACCGGATACGTGCGCCGACACGGCCATTGCGATTCAGTGGAGGTCGATGTTGTCGGCCGGCAAACCTGCCCGATGGCGCTCGTAGATCTTCGTGAACGCGGTTTCGATATTCCTTGTGTAACGCTCGACATCGAATAACGGTGTGGTCAGCCGGTTGTCGGCCAGCCGCTGTTTGATGAGCGTCAGCCGCTCCGGATGGGTCGCGAGATGCACCGCCAATTCCTCGTAGTGATCGGCCGACGCAGCGATCAGCTCGGGCAACTCGATGGCCGTGAGCACGCTGGCTGCCACTCGGGAAGCGAATCCCTCGCCCGTGCAAGTGAGGACCGGCAGGCCGGCCCAGAGCGCGTCGCTGGCCGTCGTATGGGCATTGTACGGCAAGCTATCGAGGAACAAATCCGCGGCGCGATGTCGCGCCAGGTGCAGGGGCAGATCCACGCGCCTGGCGAAGATGAGTCGATCCGGGCTCAGGTCTCGCAGAATCGCTTCGCGCCGCAAATTACCCGCTGCCGTCGGGTTGTCCTCCAGCAGCCATAACACACTACCCGGCACTTGCCTCAAGATCCGGATCCAGCGATCAAACGTACCCTGCGTTATCTTGTAGGTATTGTTGAAGCAGCAGAACACGAATCCCGCCGGCGGTAATCCAAGCTCGCCCCGGGTGAATTGCCTGTCCGCAATGGCGCGCTTGGCGTCATTCACCTGATAGCTATGAGGCAGGTAAATGATCTTTTCGGCAAAGTGACGCTGATTTGCCTCGGGTACCACGGTGCGGTCCGCGATCAGGTAATCCATGTAGTCGGCACCCATCGTGCCGGGGTAAGCCAGATAGTTGACCTGCAACGGCGCAGCGCGCAGAGCAAAGATCCCGCTGCGATTGTCCCGGGTAAAGCCGTTCACATTCACCGCGATGTCAATCTGCAGATCTCTGGCCAGAACAGCCACTTCTGAATCCGTGTGGTCGCGCACGTCGATAAATTCTTCGCAGGCTGCCTTCACGCGGTCTCTGATCGCGCTTGGCGCATCCGGCCCAAAGGAGAAGGCTGTTACCCGAAAGCGGGATTGCGCGTGCATCTCGAACAATCCCGCGATCAGGTGGGAAGTCGCATGATCATGATAGTCGGCCGAGAAATACCCGATTCGTATCCTGTCGTGCTCGGCATATTTCGGAATCGGCGGCAGCGATCCATTGGCGGCACACGTTTCGCGCACCCAAGTTTGGGCCGAGCGGTTTTGCAACGCCGCGGACTCCGAGAACGCCAGGACGATAAAGGGCTGGGTTGCCGCCTCACCACGTTCAATTTTCGCAGTCAACTGCGCAATGTCCGCATCGATGTCCGCCCAATCGCATATTCCCATCCGGGTGGACAAAAGCTCCCCTGGCAGAAACTCGAGGCTCGGCTCGAGTGCCATGGCCCGGCGGTAACTCGCCAACGCTGAATCCGCTTGTTTGAGATCCCGCTGCACGTTGCCGCGATTGTAGTAAGCCGACGCATAGTCCGGTCTACAGGCGATCGCGTGACCATAATCGGCGAGCGCCGCGTCCCATCGCTTGAGCTCGCGGTGCACGTTGCCGCGATTGAAAAATGCTTCAGCGTAGGTGCTTTTGATGGCAATGGCCTGATCGTAATCGGCCAGCGCCGCGTCCCATCGCTTGAGCTCGCGGTGCACGTTGCCCCTATTGTAAAACGCCTCGGCGAAGTCGTGTCGAATTGCAATGGCTCGACTACAACTGGCCAGCGCCGCTCCCCATTGCTTGAGCTCGGTCTCGGCGACGCCCCGATTGGAGTATGCCTCGGCAAAGTCCGGCTTGATCGCCACGGCCTGGTCGTAACTTGCCGTGGCGGCCTGCCACTGCTTGAGCGCTTGCAGGGCGGTTCCGCGATTGAAATAGGTCACCGCATTGCCCGCGTCGACCTTCAGCGCCTTGTCGAACAGCTCCAACGCCCGCTCCGGATGCCCGCTGTGCGCCGCGATCACACCCAACAAATGCAGCGCGTCGAAATGCCGCGGTTGCTCGCTTAGAATCTGTTCGTAGATTGATTGAGCCTGGGCCAACTGCCCGCGTTGATGGAGTCTCACGGCTTGTTGCAATTTGCTCTGCAGCGACATGTTTATCCCCAAGCCGGGGTAGCGGCATACGTTTTTTTAACCTAGCAAGGGCACACTACAGCGGTATGACAGGCATGAGCGAATCGGTCCGTGGGCCGCGCCTCAGGCGCCCCATTTGTCGAGATAGCGTCGATAGGCCGCCTGCCATGGTTCGGTGCCAAACGCGCCGCCGCTTTGATGAGTGAGGCAGATGGGCCAGGTCCCCAGTGTGAGGCCTCCCTGCCTTGCGGCCCGGCAAAAATCCATGTCATAGAAATGAAAATCGAACCGTTGGTCGAAGTTTATCTGCTTGTCCGTCAACACCGATTTCTTGGCCGCCATGAATACTCCGTCAAGCAGCTCGCAGGCGGCGGGAGCGTCGCCAAAGTGGGAGACAGGCCCGAACGGGTGTTGACCATGGGCCACGGCTCCACTCAAATTCTCGCGCTGGTCCCAGGTAAACTTGAGGTCGACGAACGGCCATGCCGGCTGTCCGGCAACTCGGCGGCGATTGCCGGCCACGCCGATCACGTCATAGGTGGAGAGCCCCGCGACGATGCGCTGGCTGAAAAAGTGATCATCGATCCAAACGTCGTCGTGCATGAACACCACGATGCTGTCGCTCTCGGCTGCGACGAGGCCGCGGTTGTAGACGTCGGGCAATCCATGGGTATTGGCGAAAGCGATTCGCGCAACGAGCCGGCCGTCAAAGGCAAGGCGCTGCAGGGAAATTCCGAGGGCCGATTGGGCGTGGAAGTCCGCCGCGGATCTGCGGGTCGCACTGATGATCTCGACTTTCATCCCCACTCCGATCGTTTACGCAAACATGACTCGCGGTTCGGTATGCTACGACATGATGCATGACAACGCTCCCGCGGCCGACGCTTTGATTGCAAAAGGACAATGGCTGCTGGGCCAGGGTCGCGCCCTGGACGCAATGGAATGCATACACCGCGCGCTCGTGCTCGTGCCGGCGCACGTACCGGCGCTGGTATGCCGGGGGCTCGCACTGAAGGATATGCGACGACTCGACGAGGCCCGCAGCGCTTTTGAAGCCGCGATCGCGATTCAACCCGATTGCGTATCCGCGCACGTCAATCGCGCCGGCATACTACGGCAACTCGGGCTGAGCCGCGATGCGCTTGAATCGAGCGATCGAGCAATCGAATTGCAGCCCGATTTCGCGCCCGCGCACTGCAATCGGGGCCTCGCCCTCGCCGATCTCGACCGACCTCTCGAAGCACTGGAGAGCTACGACCGCGCGCTCGCGATCGATCCCGAGTTTGCCGCGGCGTATGGCAATCGCGGGAAGGCGTTGGACGCCTTGAACCGTCCCCAAGAAGCACTGGCCGCCTATGAACGAGTGACTGAGCTGCAGCCCGATGCCGCCCAAGCTTATGTCAATGCCGGCCACACGCATTTGCTGTTGGGGCAGTTCGGGCGCGGATGGCCGCTCTACGAATGGCGCAAGAAGCTGCCCACTCCGCTCGGGAACCGCTCATTTGCAATACCGCTCTGGCTGGGCTCGCCCGATCTCGCCGGCAAAAAGCTGCTGTTGCATTGGGAACAGGGCCTCGGGGACACAATTCAATTTTGCCGATATGCAAGACTGGCGAAGGCGCGGGGAGCTCAGGTCGTGCTGGTGGTACAGAGCGGTCTATCTCCGCTGGTGCGGACCCTCGGTCCCGACGTCGAGGTGCGCACCGAGGAGGACATGCCGGCCGATTGCGACACCCATTGTCCGCTCCTGAGCGCGCCGCATGCGTTCGGCACGGACCTTCAGAGTATCCCGGCGGACGTGCCCTACCTGTTCGCCGACCCCGAGCGGGTATCGCGGTGGCGCGAGTGGATTGGCAGCGCCGGGTTCAAGATCGGCATCGCCTGGCAAGGGAACGCCCAATCCCCGGCCGACCGCGGCCGGTCTTTTCCCCTCCAGCTGTTTCATCGCATCGCAACGATTCCCGGAGTGCGTCTGATTGCGCTGCAGGTAGGGGCGGGAACGGAGCAGCTCGAGAACCTGCCTCGGGGAATGAGTGTGGAGAGTCTTGGGCGGGACTTTGACCGGGGTCCCGACGCGTTTTTGGATTCCGCGGCCGTCATGCAAAGCCTCGACCTTGTCATCACCTCCGATAGCGCTGTCGCGCATTTGGCCGGAGCGCTCGCTTGCCCTACCTGGGTGGCGCTCCAACAGGTGCCGGACTGGCGGTGGCTGAGAGAACGCGGGGACTGCCCATGGTACCCCGGTATGCGGCTCTTCCGCCAAAAGCTGAAGGGGCGCTGGGATGACGTATTCGAAACCATCCGCGGCGAGTTGTTCGCGAGACTGAACGGATCGTCGAATCAATGAACGAGGAATACCTTCGCTGGCTGAACGACAAGCTGCTGGCCGCCATGGTTCCAGCCGGACGGCACGTGCTGGGACTCGGCTGCGATGACGGGCGCTTGCGCGAAGCATTTAAGAGGCTCCATCCGGATACCGAGTGGACGAGCATTGACCGGACTGCGGCGATCCTTGGTGAGGGCTACGACACCGTCGTGATCGTCGATCTGCTCGAGAAGTCAGCCGATCCGGCGCGTCTCCTGCGCGAGGTGTTTGCCGCCACCGTACCCGGCTCGCGTCTTGTCTGTTCCGTGTCCAACGTGTCCCATGTTTCGGTGTTGGAACGCCTGCTCGCGGGCGACCTGAGCTACGACACCGAAGGCCCGCTCGATGCGACGCATGTCAGACTCCTCTCACCTGCCTCGACGATGAAGCTGTTGCTCGATTCGAGGTGGCTCCCGAACGTGCGGGACATTTGTAACATCGTCCATCCGCGCCCCGAGTTTGCCAACGCGCTGGTCGCTGCCGCCGCACAGATCGGCATACCGCCGAAAACCGCGGAACGAAATATTCTTTGTTACCACATGATCATCGACTGCATCAAGGCGCCACCCGTGCCCCTCGGGGCGCCGGCCCCGTTTTCGGTGATCGTTCCCGTTAACAATCCTGCCCAACTCGAGCTCAATGTGACCCGGTCGCCCGGCCTCCGTGAAGTCGATGCACCCGTGATTGAGGTCGAGGGCGCGACGAGCGCGGCAGACGCCTTTGCACAGGGGGCGCGGCGCGCCGCAACTCCTTGGGTCGTATTCGCCCACCAAGATGTGTACTTTCCCATGGGCGCCGGCCGCGCACTTGCAGCCGAGTTGGGCTCCGTTCCCGTGGCGCAAGCCAACGAGGAATTGATCGGGTTTGCGGGCGTGCGTTCCGGGCCCGCCGGCAACGCCGAGCAAGCGGGCCTTGTAATCGATCGGTTGACCCGTTTCGACTATCCTTCGGTCGGGAAGGCGCTATCGATCGATGAGTTCGCGGTGGCGATGACCCCCGGCACCGTTCATCGCATTGACTCGACGCTGGGCTGGCACCTGTGGGCCACGGACTTGTGTATCGCGGCCGCGCGGCGTCCCGAAGGTCGTGAAGCGCGTATCGTTCGCATTCCGCTATTCCACAACTCTTATTATGACGACATGTTGCCGCCCGCATTCCACCGATCAACGGAAATCCTGTTCGCAAAGTATTCACATTTGAAAGCGATACCAACACTATGCGGGGTGCTGAAGGCGCGGCCTCAGACGTGACGCACTCTTACCTGCCGCGGACTATCGAGGCGCGGCAAGCTGCCGTGGTCGCTCCGCGGTAAAAAGGCCGCTCGCTGAAATCTCTTCCCTGGCAAAATGGGGCGCCCGGAAATTCACGCTCGGAATCCGGAAAATGACCGAAGTGTAGTGCGAGAAGCCCGACCACCATGTCGCCCAGGTATTGACGTGGTAGTTGATCTTGGAATTTTTCAGCATGCACAGATCCATGGCGACCGGCAGCGCATTGCCGAGAGCGCCATGCTGTGAACGATGTGGCAACATCTTCAGTCCGTAACGCTGAACCAAGTCGCATTTCAGTTCATGCGAATCGCAGGTCACGACGACAGGTGACCGCGCCCCAGGCAGAATGCTCTCCTCGATGATCGAACATAGGGGCGGCATGATCTTGGGGACTTCGACTGCGGGATTGCTGCATAACCTGCGGTCATCGCTGTAATAGCGGTCACCGCAGCGCACGCTGAGCACTTCGTATTCGATGTTCTGCAGCGCTTGCGCGTTCCTGCGCTCGATCTCGGGGACGAAGCGGTAAAACTTCTTGATGAATTCACGAGTGTGGTCCGGCAGCGTCAAGCGGTTCCATCCTCCCAGGTTCGTGCAGACATAAAGCTCTGTTTCGTTGGACTGCAGAAAGGCTACCAGCCGGTCGCGCAGCGCCATGTGATCGACGAAGTATTCCTCCGCGTGGGCGATGCGGTCTTTTTCACCGACATGGAAGATCGATGCGTCCTGCTCGATATAGTCGGCAAAACCCGTCTGGCTGACGTCAATTCGCAGCCCAATGCCGCTGCCATGCAGCGCCTCGAAAAGGTGACACGCGCCCCTGACGAAATCTCCGAGTCCGGGGGGACTGTTGACCCACTGATCCGGCGCTTTGAAGGTTTGAATCACCAGCTTCATCTACAAAGTCTCGCTCAATGACCGCGCGCTCGAGTTCGGTCGGCTACGGAGTCGGCGGGGCAGATTTCTTCACCCGCAGCTGTTGCGCTCGTTCCCGATATTCGTCCACGAGATTCTCGATGCGCGTGCGCGTTATCTTGGTGAAAGGCTCGGCGGCGCTCAGCTTGGTGAACATTCCCATGTGCTCGTAACGATTCAATATCTCGCTGTTGACTTCGTATAACTGCAGGTTGTCTTCCGCACATCGATCGAAGGCGGCGTTTCGTTTCCCAAGGTCCTCGCGCAAGGTGGCCCGATCAGCTTCGGCGTCCTTCAGATTGCCGGCCAATTCGCGGAAGCGGCCGATCAGCTCAGTGAGGCGCTGCTTGAATTGCTCGAGAGCTCGCTCTGCCGCCTCCTTCGACGCCGTCAATTGCGCCACTTCCGCCGCCGGCACCCCGACATGGGCTTTCAACGCATCGCGTTGCTTCT
>Ga0210394_10008668_pt1 | contig 10397 bp, 5 predicted proteins | sample IncBWC12MmetaG_FD_160121 | JGI IMG/M metagenome (GOLD analysis project Ga0210394, IMG submission 160121) | Forest soil microbial communities from Barre Woods Harvard Forest LTER site, Petersham, Massachusetts, United States - Inc-BW-C-12-M | ecosystem: Environmental > Terrestrial > Soil >...
CCCGTCGGGCGAATACAACTTGTCGATGCAGAATTCGGTGCGGTGCGTGTTGCCTGTCAGGTCGACCAGCAGGTTGCGAAACAATCGATCGACCAGCCACGGAGCAGGCTCGACGCCCTGCGCGCGTTGGCGGCGCAGCTCCTCGAACGCGATCTCCAGTTCAAAGAGCTGATCGTGGCGTGCTTCGTCCACGCGCGGAGCCTGGCTGGTCGGGCCGATGAACAGCGTGGAAAACAGGTAGGACAGCGATGGGTGGTTGAGCCAGTATGCGACCAGGCTCGCCAGCAGGTCCGGCCGGCGCAGCAGCGGACTGTCGGCCGAGGTCGGGCCGCCCAGGACGAAGTGGTTGCCGCCCCCGGTGCCTGTGTGCCGTCCGTCCAGCATGAACTTCTCGGACGACAGCCGCGTCAGGCGGGCCGCCTCGTACAGGAATTCGGTCTGGTCGACGAGCTCGCGCCAGCTGGAAGCCGGGTGGATGTTCACCTCGATCACTCCAGGATCGGGGGTGACCGACAGTTGCTTCAGGCGCGCGTCGCGCGGCGGCGGGTAGCCCTCCAGCACGAGCCGCACGCCGAGCGTCTTCGCGGTCGCCTCCACGGCGGCCAGCAGCTCCAGGAAATCCTCCAGGTGCGCCAGCGGGGGCAGGAACACGTGCAAGTTGCCCCCGCGAGGTTCCACGCACAGCGCCGAACGGGTGATCCAGGAGGCCGATTCCAGGCGCTGCGGCGCGCGCTCCTGATCGGGTCCAGCGCCCGCCTCCGCGGCGGCGCCGGCGCGGCTACGCGGGGCATCTACGCCGGCCGCTACGGCGGGCAAGCCGGCGTACTGCGCGCGCAGTTCTGCCCAGCCGGGCAGAAGAGGGCGCGACGCGAACGGGTCGCGCTCGAGCACTTCCCGCTGGGAGTCGGATTGGTGCGACCACGGCAGCGAATCCAGCGGAAGCCGGAACCCCATCGGCGAGTCTCCGGGTGTCAGGTACATGCGCTCGTCCCGCAGGAACCAGGGCCCGCTCACCCAGGCCGGCTCGCGCAAAGCCGGGTTCGAGCCGCGCCGGATCGGCAACGCATAGCCGACCGCCTTGGACAGTCCCTGCGAAAACACACGCAGCAGCCGCGCCCGCTCCATCTCGTCATCCAGGCGCGAATCGAACGGGTCGACGTTGACCGGCAAACGCCGCTCGCGCCACAGGTAGTACCAGACATCCTCGTAGCCCGGCTGCACGAAATCGGGATTCAGTTCGAGCCGAGCGGCCAGTGTCTGGATGAAGCGCAGAGCGTCAGCCGGCTCGTCGCGCCCGGGGTGGCGCTCGTCGGCGAACAACGACGGATCACCCCAGCAGGGTTGGCCGTCGGCGCGCCAGAACGCCGACAGCGCCCAGCGCGGCAGCTGCTCGCCGGGGTACCACTTGCCCTGTCCGAAATGCAGGAAGCCGCCGGATCCGTATTTGTCCCGCAGCCGCTGCAGCAGCTCGATCGCATAGGTCCGCTTCTTCGGTCCCAGCGCCGAGGTGTTCCATTCGGCCGCGTCGCGATCGTCGATGGCAACGAAGGTCGGCTCCCCGCCCATCGTCAGGCGCACGTCCATCTTGCGCAGGTCGATGTCGACCTGGCGGCCAAGCTGATCGATCGCGCCCCACTGGGCGTCGGTGTACGGTTTGGTGACGCGCGGTGATTCGACGATGCGCTGAACCGCCATTTCATGCTGGAACTGAACCTCGCATTCGTCCACGCTGCCGCTGACGGGCGCCGCCGAACCCGGGTCCGGCGTGCACGCGACCGGAATATGCCCCTCGCCGGCCAGCAGGCCGGAAGTCGGATCCAACCCGATCCAGCCCGCGCCCGGCAGGTACACCTCGCACCAGGCGTGCAGGTCCGTGAAGTCGGCCGCCGCGCCCGAGGGGCCGTCGAGCGCCGGCACGTCGGGCTTGAGCTGGATCAGATAGCCCGAAACGAAGCGCGCCGCCAGCCCCAGGTGCCTGAGGACCTGCACCAGCAGCCAGCCCGTATCGCGGCAGGAGCCGCTGGCCTCTTGCAACGTATGGTCCGGCGCCTGGACTCCGGGTTCCATCCGGATCAGGTAGCGGATCGTGTGCTGCAGGAGCTGATTCAAGTCGACCAGAAAATCGATGGTGCGTCGCGGGCGCTGATCGACTTCGGCGACGAACTGGCGCAGCCGCGGTCCGGCCTCGCTGCGCACCAGGTAGGGCCGAAGATCATGTTCGAGATGCGCCTCGTAACGGAATGGAAACTTCTCCGCGGCCGGTTCGAGAAAAAAATCGAACGGGTTGTAGACCGCCATCTCCGCGACCAGGTCGATCTTCAACAGCAGTTCGTCGGCCCGGTCCGGAAACACCAGCCGCGCCAGGTAGTTCGAGAACGGATCCTGCTGCCAGTTGATGAAGTGGTGTTGCGGCGCAACGTCGAGCGAGTACGACAGCACGCGCGTGCGGCAGTGGGGCGCCGGGCGCAAGCGGACGATGTGGGGAGACAGGCTGACGAGCCGGTCGTAGCGATAGCGGGTGGTGTGAGTCAGCGCGACATGGATGGACATCGAGAAGCCGGTTTCGGGTCAGGAATCCTGTGCCACCAGTTGGAACGGCAATCCCGGACGCTGTTCGGTCTGCACTCCCGCCGGCAGCGGCGCGCGCACCGGCGCGCACGAGGCCGTCTCCAGACGCGGCGCCTGCGCCGGCGCCAGCGCCTCGCGCCAGGTTGGATCGGGTATTTCGGAAAAAACCTGACGCAGCCGGGCGCCCCAGGTGTTCCGGATCATCAGCATGTATTCGTTGTCCTGGTCGATCTGGACGAACTTGGTCACCCGCAGCTGGTCGGCCTCGTACACCAGCAGATCCAGCGGCATCCCGACCGAGATGTTCGAGCGCAGCGTCGAGTCCATCGAGATCAACGCGCACTTGGCCGCCTCCCCCAGGCTGGTCGAGGGCGAGATCACCCGGTCGATGATCGGCTTGCCGTACTTGGCCTCCCCGATCTGGAAATACGGATTCTCGGCCGTAGCCTCGATGAAGTTGCCGGCTGCGTACACGTGAAACAGCCGCATCGATTCGCCGCGTATCTGACCGCCAAAGATGAAGCTGCAGTTGAATTCGATGCCCGCTTCCTTCAGCGCCGGGGCGTCACGGGCGTACACCTCGCGGACCGCATCGCCCACCACGCGCACCGCCTGCAGCATCAGGTTCGCATTCCACAGCGAGGTCTCGCCGGGTGCCAGGCGCTCGCACACGATCTGCTGCACCGCCTGCGTGATCGCCAGGTTGCCCGCGCTCAGCAGCACCATCAGACGCTCGCCCGGATGCTCGAATACGGTCATCTTGCGGTACGTCGAGATCTGGTCGACGCCGGCGTTGGTTCGCGAGTCGGACAGGAACACCAACCCGTCGTTCAGCCGCATTCCAACGCAATAGGTCATTTCGATCGATCTCCTGGTCCGAATCGGCGCCGCGCGATCCGTCCGCGCTCAATGATCAGCCGATGTTAACCGCGCGCCGGTCACACAGCCTCATTATTGCGTGACCCTTCAGCGGGTCGGTGGCACCAGGAAGTCGTGGCTGATCCGCTGGCCCAGGTCATTGACCCGCTTCAGAAATGACGTCAGGAATACATGCAGGCCCATTTCCAGGATGTCGTCGATCCGGCCGTACTGGAGTTCGGCGCGCAGCAGGCCGGCGCGCCGCGAGGTCTCCGCCGACTGGTCGTTGTGGACCTGCTCGAGGTTGGTGCACACCTCGTTGATCGACGCCAGCAGCGAGCGCGGCATGTCGCCCCGCAGCATCAGCAGCTCGGCCACGCGCGCCGGAGTGATCACGTCGCGGTACACCTTGCGGTAGATCTCGAACGCCGATACCGAACGCAGAACGGCCGCCCAGTAATAGAAATCCAGGTACGGCTCCTCGGTCGCGTCCTCGGCCGCCTGCAACTCGCCGTTGGGCTGGCCGACCTCGTGGAACTTGGTGTCCAGGATCCGGGCCGTGTTGTCCGAGCGCTCCAGAAACGTCCCCAACCGGATGAAGTAGAAGGCCTCGTCCTTCAACATCGTTCCGATCGTCACGCCGCGCGACAGGTGGGAACGGAACTTGACCCATTCGAAGAACTCGTGCGGATCGCGCTGCAGCACCCCGTCCTTCAGATGCTGCTGCAGCTGCAGCCAGGTGTCGTTGTGGGTCTCCCACACTTCGGTGGTCAACGTCCCGCGCACCGCCCGCGCGTTCTCGCGGGCCGCCAGCAGGCAGCAGTAGATCGAAGACCGGTTGTCCGGATCGCGCACCATGAAATCAAGCACGTCGTGGGCGTTCAGGGTGCGTTGACCGGCGTCGAAGGCCGGCTGCAGCTCCGAAATGCCGAGCGTCGCGCGCCAGCCGCGCTCGCCCGCTTCACGCGACATCGGCAGCAGCGAGGTCGTCACGTTGACGTTCAGCATCCGGGCGGTGTTCTCGGCCCGCTCGATGTAGCGGGCCATCCAGAACAGGTGGTCGGCGGTGCGGCTCAGCATCCGAACCTCCCTTCTCCCCCTGGCCTGAGAAGGTCCTGTCTTTCCGCCCCTCTCCCGCCTGCGGCCGAGGGGTCTGGGGTGAGGGTGCTAAGCGGGAGGAAGTCCTGTCTTTCCGCCCCTGTCCCGCGCCTACACATTGGCTGGGGGAGCACGAGGGGGCGGGTCGGCACTCCACGGCGCGCCTTGCAAGGCGCGCCGGCTCCGGCGGCGCGAAGCTGTGCTTCGCGAAACCCCGCCTCCGCCCCTCGTTCTCTTCCTCTCGCTTTTCCGGCCGGAGGCGGGAAAAGGGGCCGGGGGAGAGGGTCGGCGGACATCATCGCCCGACAACCCACGTGTCTTTGGTGCCCCCACCCTGGGAGGAATTGACGATCAGCGATCCCTCGCGCAGCGCGACCCGCGTCAAGCCGCCCGGCACCATCGCGATTTCCTTGCCCGACAGCACGAACGGCCTCAAATCGATGTGCCGCGGCGCTACGCCCGACTCCACGTAGGTCGGGCAGGTCGACAGAGCCAGCGTCGGCTGTGCGATGTAATTCTGCGGATTGCTGCGCAGCCGGCGCCCGAAATCGTCGATTTCCTCGCGCGTGGCAGCCGGGCCGATCAGCATCCCGTAGCCGCCCGCGTTATGAACCTCCTTGACGACCAGCTGGGCAAGGTGCTCGAGCGCGAAATCGAGCTCGTCACGGTTGCGGCACTTGTAGGTCGGTACGTTGGACAGCAGCGGTTTCTCGCCCAGGTAGAAATCGATCATGTCGGGCACGAACGGATAGACCGACTTGTCGTCGGCCACGCCGGTTCCGATCGCGTTGGCCAGCGTGACTCGTCCGGCCCGGTATACGTCCAGCAGCCCGGCCACGCCCAGCGCCGAATCCTTGCGGAACACGGTCGGATCCAGGAAATCGTCGTCGATCCGGCGATAGATCACGTCCACTCGCTTCGGACCTCGCGTGGTTCGCGTGTACACGCCGCAGTCCTGTACGAACAGGTCTTTGCCTTCGACCAGCTCGATGCCCATCTGCTGGGCCAGGAAGGCATGCTCGAAATAGGCCGAGTTGTACATGCCCGGCGTCATCAGCACCACGGTCGGATCATTGACGCCGACCGGCGCCACCGAGCGCAGATTCTCCAGCAACAGGTCGGGGTAGTGCTCAACCGGCGCCACCCGGTTGCACGCGAACAGATCCGGGAACAGCCGCATCATCATCCGGCGGTCTTCCAGCATGTACGACACGCCGCTCGGCACCCGCAGGTTGTCCTCCAGCACGAAGTATTCGCCGCGGTCGGCCCGCACGATGTCGACTCCCGCCACGTGCGCGTAAATGCTGCCCGGCACATCGATCCCCTTCATCTGGGGACGGTACTGGGTGTTGCCGAAAACCAGCTCGGCAGGAATCCGGCCGGCCCGCACGATCTCGCCCTCGTGGTAGATGTCGTGCAGGAACAGATTCAGCGCCTTCACGCGCTGCCGCAATCCGGCCTCCAGGCCGCGCCATTCGGCGGCCGGGATGATGCGCGGAATCACGTCGAATGGAATCAGCCGCTCGGTGCCCGCGCTTTCGCCGTACACCGCAAAGGTGATGCCGACGCGCCGGAACACCAGGTCGGCCTCGGCGCGCTTCAGACGCATCAGGTCATCGCTCTGGCGCGACAGCCACGATTCGAACTCGCGGTAGTGCAAGCGCACCGCTCCGTCGGCCGCGTACATTTCGTTGAAAGTGACGTACGACATCGGCGGTCAGGCGGCGCGGACGGGGGCGAGAACGGTTAGGTTACGCAAATTCCACGCCTGAAGGCCGGGCAATGCAAGACGCCCCGGTGGAGGTGCTCCGGCGCACGACAATGGCCCACGGAAGCACGGATCGTGCACCGGTGCGGTGCAGCCGCCGGTTGCCTGAGTGCCGGGACCCATGGCCTTCAGAGCCGGATCGGCCGCACACGGGAGGCGGACCAGGCGCCGGCCGCTGCGACCAGGGCCAGAGCACCGAAGCCGATCCGTATCGCGCGGCTGAGCTGGGCCGACGCCGACGCGGCCAGGGCCTGCTGTCCGACGCTGCCCGAGCTGTCCGGCGCCAGCGCGAACACGAAGGCGCCGAACATCGCAGTGCCCAGCGCGGCTCCGAGGTAACGCGACAGCGAAACGGCCGACGCGACCGCGCCCAGGCGGTCGCGCCCGGCCAGCGTCTGGCTGATGATCTGCGCTGTCGGCATCACGCTGCCGAAACCGAAGCCGCACAGCGCTCCGAGCGCCACGATCAGGTCGCTGCGGGGCGGTGATACGGACATCAGCAGCAGCGCGACGCACGAGATCGACAGTCCCACCACGGGCATGGGCGTCGGCCGCCCGGTGCGGGTCACGATCCGGCCGGTCAGCGTGGAACCGGTCACGATCCCCAGCGTCACTGGCAGCAGAAGAGCTCCCGCCCGCGTCGCATCGGCGCCGTGCCCGATTTGCATCAGCACCGGCAGAAAGAAGATCAGCGCAAACAAGCAGGACGCGAACGCGATGACCGTCAGGCACACGTAGCGTATCGATCGGTCGCGCAGCAATTCGATCGGCAGCAACGGATTGGGTCGGCGCAGTTCGCGCCTGATCAACGCAGTCCAAAGCAGCGCGCTGCCGGCGGCCAGCGTCAGACTGGTGCCGGAGGTCCAGGCGAAACGGTAACCGGCGAAGCTGGCCCAGGCCAGAGAGACCGCCACCGCCGCAGCGAAGAGCAGGGCGCTGGCGGGGTCCGCCGGCGTCGCGCCCGGATTTCCTTGTCCGCGCGGCAGTCGCAACAGACGCCAGCCCGCGATCGCGCACAGCGGCAGGTTTATCAGGAAAAGCCAGCGCCAGCCGGCGTGGTGCACGACCAGTCCGCCGATCAACGGGCCGCCGACGTTGGCCAGCGTAAAGACGGTTGCGAAATAGGCCTGGAACCGGGCGCGCTGGCGCGGAGGCACCAGTTCTCCGATCAGCGACTGTGCCATCACCATCAGGCCGCCTCCGCCCAGTCCCTGCAGCACGCGTGCCGCCACCAGCATGCCGAGCGAGGTGGCCAGCCCGCACGCGAGCGAACCCAGGCAGAACATGCCCAGCGCGGCCAGCAGCAGGTCGCGCCTGCCGTACCGGTCGCCCAGCCGCCCGTACAGCGGCACCGTGCCGGTCATCGCGATCAGGTAACCGACCGAGATCCAGGTGGTGTCGCGCAGGCCTCCGAGCTCGGCCGCGATGCTGGGTGTTGCGGTCGCGAGCAGTGTTTGATCCGCGGCAGCCAGAAACATCGGCAACATCACGGCCGAGAAGATCTGCAGAAAGCTGCCGATCGATACCGGGTCGTTCGGCCGGGCGGCTGGTTCCGGGTTGGCGCGCGCGTCGGATGACACCGGTTGGGCCACCCTGCGGCTCAGTCCTGCTTGTCTTGCCAGCCGCCGCCCAGCGCCTGCATCAGCTGTACCGTGGCGGCGGCCCTGCGCCCGTCGATCGAGAGCGCGGTTTCGCGACTGGACAGCTCGGTGGTCTGGGCCGTGATCACGTTCAGGTAGCTCACGGTGCCGCCCTTGTACTGGTTGATCGTCAAAGCGAGCGACTCCTGCGCGGCCTTGACCGCGGCCACCTCGACGGCCGCCTCCTGGGTCAGTATCCGCAGTGAAGCCAGGCTGTCCTCGACGTTCTCCAGCGCCGTCAGGACGGTCTTGCGATAGGTCGCGGTGGCAGCTTCCCAGCTGGCCACGGCCTGCTCGCGTGCGGCAGAGCGGCCCCCCGCGTCGAACAGTTTCTCGGCCAGCGAGGGCCCCACCGACCAGACGCGGAATGGAAGGGAGAACAGCGAGGGGCCGGAAGGGGCCGAGTAGCCGCCACTGGCGTTCAGCGTCACGGTCGGGAAAAAGGCGGCGGTCGCCACGCCGATCTGCGCGTTGGCGGCGGCGACGCGCCGCTCGGCGGCCGCCACGTCCGGCCGCCGCTCCAGCAGCCCTGACGGCAGCAACGGGGGCACGGCCGGAAACTGCAGCTGGTACGGCCGGCCCGCGAGCGAAAAATCCGCCGGCGCCTTGCCGACCAGAACCGCGATCGCATGTTCGAGCTGGGCGCGCGAGATACGCACATCGATGGCCTGGGCGCGGGTTGCTTCCAGCTGCGCTTGTGCCTGCGTTATATCGCTGCGCGCCGCCACGCCGGCGCGATAGCGGCTCTCGGTGAGCTGCAGCGATTTCTCGTACGCCTCAACCGCATCCTCGAGCAGACGCCGCTGTTCGTCAGCCACCCGCAGCGACAGATAGTCGGACACCAGCTGGCCCTGCAGGCTCAGCGTCGTTGCTGCGAGGTCGCCCGCGCTGGCCCGCGCCGAGGCCTGCGCCTGCTCCAGGCTGCGCCGCAGCCCGCCCCACAGGTCGACTTCCCAGGACGTGGCCAGCGAGACCGTGTCGAATGTGGTCGGCCGCGCGGCCCTCGAGGCCGTGGCACCGCTGGCGCCCTGGCTGCGTATCGACGATGCATCCAGGTTGATGACCGGAAACATGCCGGCGAACGCCTGTCGGGCCAATGCGGTGGCCTGGCGGTAGTTGGCCTCGGCCACCCGCACGTCCTGGTTGGCCGCGGCGACCTGCTCGGCGAGCGCATCGAGATCCTGGTCGTTGAAGATCTTCCACCAGTCAGTGGGGATCCGCCCGTCGGACGGCTGGGCGGGTCTCCAGTCGGGGTCTTCCTTGAAACTGGCCGGCAGCGGCTGCACCGGCCGGACGTAATCGGGCCCGACCGCGCAGCCGCCCAGAAGCAGCCCGAGCGATGCGCTGGCCAAGAGGCGGGAAGCCATCCTCATCGCGGTTCGCCCGGATCGGCAGCGACCGGGTCTGGTGCGGCGCGCCGCGCGGCCGCGCGTCCCGCGCGCAACGCGACCGTTTTCGAACGCAGCCGATCGAGTACCAGGTAGACCACCGGCGTCGTGTAAAGGGTCAGCAACTGGCTCAACATCAATCCCCCGACGATCGAAATACCCAGCGGCTGGCGCAACTGCGCGCCTTCGCCGGACACCAGCACCAAAGGCAACGCGCCGAACATCGCGGCCAGCGTCGTCATCATGATCGGGCGGAAGCGCAGCAGGCAGGCGCGCCGGATCGCCTCGCGCGCATCGATCGCCTCGCGACGCGACGTTTCAATCGCCAGGTCGATCATGATGATGGCGTTCTTCTTCACGATGCCGATCAGCAGGATCACGCCGATCAGCGCCATGATGGTGAATTCGGTGTTGCGGGCTTGCAACGCCAGCACGGCTCCCACCCCGGCCGAGGGCAGCGTCGACAGGATCGTGATCGGGTGGACCATGCTTTCGTAGAGCATACCCAGCACGATGTAGATGGTGACCAGCGCCGCCAGGATCAGAAGCGGCTCGCTGGAAAGTGACTGCAGAAACAACTTGGCGCTGCCCTGGAAACCGCCCTGCAGCGACGCGGGAACGCCGATTTGCGCCATGGCCCGCTCGATCGCCACGGTGGCCTGCCCGAGCGACACGCCCAGCGGCAGGTTGAATGAGATGGTCGAGGCAGCCAGCAGACCCTGGTGATTGACGGCCAGCGGCGTGTTGGACATCTCCCACGTCGCCAGCGAGGCGAGCGGCACCTGTGCGCCGGACGGCGAGACCACGTAAACGTCGTTCAGCGACGACGCCTGCTCCAGGTACTGGGGCGCAGCCTCCATCACCACGTGATACTGGTTCAGCGGCTCGTAGATGGTCGAGACCTGCCGCTGGCCGAACGCGTCGTTCAACGTGGAGTCGACCAGACTCATGTTCAGGTTCAGCCGGTCCACTGTGTTGCGATCGACGTGCAGGTAGGTCCGCAGCCCCTTGTCCTGCGCGTCGGAGTTCACGTCGGCCAGCTGCGGCAGGCCAATGAGCGCGGCGCGAATGCGCGGC
>Ga0210394_10008670_pt1 | contig 10395 bp, 9 predicted proteins | sample IncBWC12MmetaG_FD_160121 | JGI IMG/M metagenome (GOLD analysis project Ga0210394, IMG submission 160121) | Forest soil microbial communities from Barre Woods Harvard Forest LTER site, Petersham, Massachusetts, United States - Inc-BW-C-12-M | ecosystem: Environmental > Terrestrial > Soil >...
CGGGCCCAGCATGCGCTGAATCATGCCGACAAAAACGACATCGTTGGTCGGGTCGACCCAGAACCAGGTACCGGCTGCTCCGTCCCAGAAGAACTCGCCCTTGCCGTCGGAGAGATTGGCCTCAAGTGGATTGAATACCACGGCGCAGTCATATCCGTAGCCGAAGCCCGGCCGCATCGTCTGAGCGCCGATGCCAAACTTGCCCGTCAGCAGCTCCGCGGGAACATGGTTAGAAGTCATCAGTTTGACCGTCGCAGGCGACAGAATCCGCTTGCCGTCCAGCTCGCCATCGTTTAGAAGCATGGTCGCGAAGCGGTAGTAGTCCTCCGCGGTAGAAACCATGCCGCCTCCACCCGACGCCATCGGGGGTTGCACATCATAATCGCCGGCCCTGCGACTGGCCGCTGGATTAGCGATCAGTTCGCCGTTAGGGCCACTGCGATAGAGCACCGAAAATCGGCCGCGTTTGTCTTCCGGAACGTAGAAACCCGCGTCGCGCATGCCCAGTGGCGTGTAGATGTTGTCGCGCATGAAATCGGGAAGAGATTTGCCGGAAAGCTTTTCGACAATATATCCCTGGATATCCATCGACATGCTATACGTCCAGCCCTGGCCCGGCTGATAGAGCAGTGGAATCTTCGCCAGTTTGTCGATGAAATCCTGCAAATTGGTCGACGCCAGGAGGTTCGCGTCGCGATACATCTTGTCGATAGGCGTGTCGCCAAAGAAGCCATAAGTGAATCCCGCCGTGTGGGTCATCAGTTCACGCATGTTGGGCGGATGATCGGGATCAGTGAGGATCACGTTCCCGCTGGAGTCCATGCCCTTATAGACCTTGAGGTGTGCGAACTCCGGGATGTATTTTGCGATCGGATCAGACGGCAGCCACTTGCCCTGCTCGTACAGGATCATCATGGCCACACCCGTGACAGGCTTCGTCATGGAGAAATCGCGAAAGATCACATCCTTGGTCATGGGCGCACCGCCGGCAAGGTCGCGATATCCGTAGGTGCGGTAATCGACGATTTTGCCGTGGCGCGCAAGAATGGTCACGACGCCGGCGAGCTGCTTCTGATCGACGGTCTGCTGCATCAACGCATGCAGGCGCTCAAGCCGCTCTGACGAAAAGCCGACAGTCTCCGGCTTCACAACCGTCAGATCGAGCGCTCGGTCCGGCAAGGGCTTGATGTTCTGCTGCGCAATCGAAAAACACGTGCTGAATGCGAGCGCAGCCACAGCGAAAAGAGCTCGACCTGCGGATGGGGACCAGGCTTTTCTCATCAGTTCTCCCGCGGCCCGCAATGGGTGTTACGAGAGCGTAAACGCGGGGGTTCGCAGCGCGACGAGCGGGCCGGATGCCAGTCCTTTATAGCAGAGAGAGGCAACCGGACCCCCTGTCGTTGTGCCGCGTTAGTAGATCAACTTGAGTGAGAATTGGATCTGTCGCGAGTTACCGGCGGTTTTGCTGATCTGGCCGAAGCCTGAGCCGTTGAGCACATTTGCCGGAGTGCCCATAGTCACGATGTTGAAGAGGTTGAAGAACTCAGAGCGAAATTGGATGTCCATGAGTTCAGCTCCGCTACTACGGCGCCCAAACGGGGTGTCTTTGATGAGTGCGAAGTCGAAGTTATAGAAAGCGGGGCCGCGAAATGAATTCCGGCCAACCGTACCGAAGACGCCATCGTTCGGACCCGTGCCGCCGGCCACGTGGATCGGAATCGAAAAGAAGGTCGTCGCGTTGTTGGCGCCTTCACCGAAGTAGTCCTGCCGATTCTTGCGTGCCGTGGAGAGCTGGGGCTTGGCAATCTGATCGGGGCGATCCACACCATTTGAACCCGCACCGGTTTGCTGTATACCCGAATAGACAGTAAATGGCGAACCCGAGCTGATGCTGGAGATGCTGAGCAATTCCCATCCGTCTGTGACCTTGCGGCTGACGGCGCTCAGGAAACCAGCGCTTTCGAGATGCAGATCCTGGGCAAGGCTCAGGCCGAAGCCGTGAGTCACATCGAACGAAGACGGTCCCTTTTCGGGGTGAGTATTGAATGGGTTCTGCGGGAACGGTATGGACACAGCGCCAGTGCCGCCGGTGCCGCCCACCACCTGGCTGGTGTCGTCGATGGATTTGCTCCACGTGTAGCTTGCCTGGATGCCGGGGCCTCCGTGGCCAACAGTACCCGAGAGCGACGTCTGCAGCGCGTGGTACGTGGAGTGTGCGGTAGCGGTGATGACGTTCATCACGCCGAATCCGCCGATTACATCTCCTGCACTGTCGAATTGGGTATAAGGCGCAAAGGCGGGATCAGCGCCGGGGTACCCATTGGGATAGCTCGTGCGCGGCAGCTTTTCCGCGGCCGTGCCCACATAGGCGGCATCGGCGGTGAGGTTACCAAATCTGCGCTCGAGGCCAGCCGTCCACGTGTACAAGGTGGCGTTATTGAAGGAGCGATCGATGCCGCTGAGGTTGAGTGCGCTGACCACTCCGTTGGGAGTGAGAGTGGCTACGTCTTTCTCATAACGGTCGACATCCATGATGGTGTTGGGGGCGACATCCTTGGTGTTGCCGGATGCGAAGATATTCTGCCCGGACGGCGTATAGGTTGCCGGAAGCTGTGAGGGCGAGAGTTGAAAGCCGTACTGAATGGGCGCATTGGATGCGGAGAGAAGACGCGGATAAACCACGAAGGGAGTCGAACCCGTCAGAAAATTGTCCTGCCAGATGTTGGGTTGAATGGTGGTGATGCCGCCGCCTGCATGCGCCACAAGTTTGTTGGTTATCTGCCACGATGCCTGCACGCGCGGGTCGAACGCCTTCCAGTTTGTCTGATACCCCGGTTGCGGGTTGATGACGTATTGCAGCACACCGTCAATGGCGACGAATCCGCCCGTTCGGCGAGCGCGCTCGGTGATGGGCGTGTAGAGATCCCAGCGAACCCCGTAGTCGAGCGTAAAGCGCGGCGTCACTTTCCATGTGTCCTGGAACCATGCGCTGAAGTTATTGCGGCTGATGGCGGCGGGACCGATGTGTTCGCCATTGGAGAAATAGGGCGGGGCGATGCCGACGGTATACACGAACGGGCTGCCGGTGAGAAAACTGGAGAGCGTATCGGGAAGCTTATCGCCCGGATTCACGTTATGCTTGCCGCTGGCCGATGAGATGGCTCCGATTGCGTAAGCCTGGCCGCCTCCAAAGTCGTATTCGCCGTTGGGGCTGGTTCCGAAGTAAGTGGTATCGCGATTGATGCGCGCTTCGAACCCTGCTCTGAAAGCGTGCGCCCCCCGCGCGTAGAACACGGTCTGAGTGCCCTGGAAGAGGTTGCCATAGGCCTGCATCACCGAACCGCCCGCTCCGTTGAATGCCTCGAAAAGGCCGTCGTTGAATTTGACCGCCGGGTCCGTAACGTCCGGTGTCGGAAAACCCGGCGTTGTGCGAGTAATGTTGATCAGCGACTCAAGGATCAGGCGCGGAGAAATGGTGCGCGTATAGGCGCCCATAACATTGCGCTGGTCATCGATGTATTGGACACCGAAGGCGGGGTCGATGGCGGTCTGATCAGGATTCGTGGTCGGGCCCAAAAGATTGTTGTAGATGAAGCGGGCAAAGAACTGATCTTTGGGCGAAAACTTCCGGTCGACGCGCACCGAAAACTGATTCGCGTTGGTGACCACCTTCGATGCGGTCGCAAAGGTATTGGCCCCGTACGATCCAGTGGCCAGGTTCGGCAGCGGATAGCGAGCAAGGATCGCCGCGATCGCAGGATCCACTGGAACCGCCAGCGTATCGACGCTCCCGTCGGGGTAGGTCACGGGGTCATAAACGATGTTGCTCCCGGCCGTGGGACGCTGCGCCTCTGACGGCACCGGCATCACCTGCGTGGTGCCGAGCACCTGTCGAAAGCCCTGGTACTGAGTGAAATAGAAGGTCCGCCCGCGACCGTCGTAAACGTGCGGAATGTAAACCGGTCCGCCATTGGTGAAGCCGAACTCATTTCGCCGGAACGGCGGGATGCGTCCTGGATAGGCGGGCGTGGCATGGTCGAAGTAGTTGCGCGCGTCGAAGGCAGAGTTGCGGACAAACTCAAAAAACGAGCCGTGGAATCCACTGGCCCCCGAACGCGTGTGGATGTTGGTGAAGCCCGCGGCACCGCGACCAATTTCAGCAGGCATCCAGCCGGAGCTTGAATCGATGCCTTCGACTGCGTCCACGTTGAAGTTCGAGAAGGTAGCGCCGCCCATCTCGGGATCGCTGATATCAGCGCCGTCCATGGCGAATGTGGCTTCAACTCCGCGCTGGCCGTTGATGGCAAACTGCGCGGTGAAGTTGGTGGCGCCATTAGCATCGGTCATGGTGCCGGCGGCGAGCAGCAGCAGCGTACTGAAATCGCGCTTGTTCAGCGGCAGCTCGCTCACCGCCTGGCTGGAAAGCTCTTGGCCGCCGGTGCCTTTCTGCCCCTTGCTTTGCAGTGTCGCGAACGTCAGTTCACCGCGGCCCGACAGCGTAAGCAGCGCCTCTGGAGCGCCTGCCGCCAAATCGACCGGCTGAGCACACTCCGCCGTGCTGCCCTTCGTAGCGACGGTGAGGTGATAATTTCCCGCCGGCAACATGGGCAACAGGAATTTTCCGTCGGAAGCGGTCTTGCCTTCGGCCTTTAGAAAGCCGGAAGAGAGCCTTACCCTGGCATCCGCGATTGGCGCGCCACCCGCGTTGCGCAGCACACCACTCCACGCCGCCTGCGGCGCAATCTGCCCGGCCGCTATGGCTGACGCGGTGAAAGCGATGAGAGCGAACGAACAAAAAGACTTCAGCGCCGTGCCCCAACTTGCGAAGGCTACGGAATACAACCGATTTGGATTCACTGGACTACCTTAAAGAGTAGCTATTCGCTCTGCGCGGCTGCCTGGTTCCAGATCTCTGCTCGCAGAACCCACCAGAATTATATCTTTCAAGACGCTGCTAAAACCTTTTTGTAGCGGTCTGGACCCTGTTTTGGTCAAAATGGTCGCGGGGCTACCGAGCCTACACAGGTTGGCTCAGATCCTGGGCGATCATGGACCGAGGCAATCCCTTAATCAGCAGCCAGATACTCAACGCAATGTCAAAGACCCCCATCGGCATGTCGAACCACCAAAGGTTAACGACGTCGCTGAAATTGGGATAAACGATGAAGGTCACTGTACAGACCAAGGCCCACACAGACGAGACGAAACCATAAGCTGCCAATACCCGTGGGATGTACCGCGATTTGAACCAAAGGTAAGCGCAGGCAATCGAGGCCAGCGCACCGAACAACAAACCGACATAGTAATAGTCAACGCGTGCGTCCATATAGGCCCTCGCCAGGGAGTGCAAATTATCCGGGTTGAATGTGCGCAGGTTGTCATCGCCCTCGATGAGTCTCAGGGCATCGAAGAAACGCAAGGTCACTGTCAGCCACATGAGGACCCATATCAGTCTCAAAAATGCGGCAAGCAAGGAAATCCCCCTGCTCACCGGCCTGAGAATGACGTAGAGTGCCGTCACAAGGACGACACCCCCTGCACAGTAGAAGAGGTCACCCACGATACCGAGTCGAAAAAGCTGCTCATGCGCCAGAATATTCCGGGCAGTTTCCGAGGCGCTACTGGAAATCAAGCGATCGTGGAGACCGAAATTGGCATAACATACGGTTGCGAATGTGATCAGGTAACTCCATCCCGCAACTCGTGCTGCCGCGCGTTGCCCTTCGTCGATACTGTAACTCGCCATGTTATGTTGTCTCCCCTGGAAAGCAGGGCCCGGCCTTGATCCTTCCAACGGTACTACGAGGACAGAGCCGGGAAGTTCCACGTCCGCTGGGCTTTTAAAGATTAGCTTCTTATTATGAGAAAAGGTCAGAGACGACGGCCAGGAAGGCCAGGAAGAGTAGCTCGGAGAGAAAGCAGGCACTCATCATGAAAAAGAGCGGTTCACCGAAAGCCGACTCTGCATCTCGCGAATCTGCCTCCAAAGAGGTCGACGCCAGAATCCAGCAACTCGGCGACTGGCGCGGAGAGATGCTTTCCCGGCTTCGCGCGGTAATCAAGTCAGCCGACCCTGAAGTCGTCGAGGAGTGTAAGTGGAAGAAACCTTCCAACCCCTGGGGGGTGCCGGTGTGGTCCCACGACGGTTTGATCTGCACCGGCGAGACCCACAAGAGTGTCGTCAAGATGACCTTCGCCAAGGGCGCCTTCCTGGATGACCCCGCACGTCTCTTCAATTCCAGTCTCGAGGGAAATTTGCGGCGCGCGATCGACTTTCACGAAGGCGACAAGATAAATGAGAAGGCTCTGAAAACGCTAATCCGCGCCGCCGTGGCGCTGAACACTTCAAAGGACTGAGATGCCTCGTCCTGCCAAACCAAGACAGAAGGCCCCGCACGCGTTTGTTTTAGACGCGCTCATGCCCTTGAACCCAGAGGTGCGTCGCATGTTTTCCGGCTTTGCGGTGTACCTGGGCGACCGCATCGTTTGTATGCTCCGAGATCATCCCAAATCTCCGAAGGACAATGGCGTTTGGCTTGTTCTTTCGGACGGCACGAACCCCACAGATCCAGAACTTCGCCGTGAGTTTCCTTCCATCCGCTCGATCGAGTTGCTGCGAAATAAGATCGGCCATTGGCTCGTTATCCCGAGTGACAGCCCCGGCTTCGAGAAGGAGGCACTTCATGCGTGCGATCTTCTGCTGCGTCATGACCCTCGCTTCGGCCGAATTCCTAAATCGAGAAAATAATCGACACTTCGTTGCCTCTACGGATCGAGAAGCCCCTTGCCCTTGAGAATATGCGGCATATATTTCCGAACCCGAGCCTCGCGGGTTTTGGATTGCTTTGGAGCAGAAAAATGATAGATGTAAGCACGTTGCCGTCCCGGCGTCAACGCTTCAAAGGCTCTCCTCAACTCAGGGAATTCATCCAGCATGAGCTGCAATTCTTCGGGAAACTTTAGATCCGAGGTCTTCTTTAATTTCACTTTCAATCCGGCTTTTTCTACCTCGATGGCTTCACGAACATAAGCCTTCACTACCGATTTCATCTCGGCAATTTCTCGCACAGAGGCGAACTTGAACCAGCGTGTCGACTGCGAATGCTGCCCTGGCCAGGTGAGGACACCGTGGACATCCTCAAGAAGAACGCCTTTGAAAAAGGCGAGCGCACAGGATTCCTTTAATCCACCGATGACGACTACGTTCTTGCCCTGGAAGGTGTAGCAGGGTTGACTCCACTTGAATTCTTCGGTGAGTTCGGAGTCGAGAAGGATCGCGCGAAGCTTCTTGAACTCTTCCTGCCACTGCTTTGCCTTGGCGATGAAGGCGTCAACCTTGGGGTTCGCTTTGCTCGCTGTTATGTTTGGTGATTTCAATTTTCTGGCTCCGATAAGTAGTCAATCGGCGGGTTCCCATCTTCGCTTTTGGGACCTTGACCCATGAAATATCACAGGTGCCCCACCCTGCGCGCGTTCTTTGCCGGGGTCCCCACGGACAGGCCAGAACCCTCTGGGTGGTCCGCGGGGTGGTTGCGCGAAGGGTGGGAAACCTCGACACTTGTGAGCCGGCTCGGTGAGGTCTTTACCCGATGTTCGCCGCTCTCGTGTTCATGCCGGTCTGCCTTTTTTCGCCGGCTGGAAAGAGAACGCCGATCGTACGGCTTTCCGGCCGCAGAACCCACGATGCCACAAGAAGGCCGGCGATGATGAGAGGGGCGATGATGTGAAAGCCGTATGCGCCGTATCCGCCGACCCAGGCGCAGGACGCGGCCGCGCCTGTCAGGTCAAAGAAGATCCCGGCATACGCCCATTCCTTCAGCCGCGGATAGCGCGGCACCAGTATGGCAATTGCCCCAAGCACCTTCCAAAATCCCAGGATGGCAAAGAAATACAGCGGGTAGCCAAGTTCGGGCACCACTCCATGGGGGTTGGCGCGGTATTGCGCTATCTGCGCGACACCGCCGGTCATGAAAAACGCTACGAGAATGGTCGTAGTCCAATAAGCAATTTTTCTTGTGTTCATAGTCAGTCCTCCTCTCCGACCACGCGCTCCAGGTTGTCGATAAATTTCCTCCATCCGTATTTCGCGCCCTTGTAGTTGGGGCCTTCTTGCGACGGGAAACCGGATTGCTCCATGCGTAAATGCGTGCCGCCCCCGGTCGGCGTCAACGTCCAGGTGACGACGCTCTCCATTCCCAGGGAACCCCAGCTATAAGCGAGCCGTGCATGCGGTTCGACCACCAGGACTTCACTGTCAATAACCCCGTTCCAACCTGGTACAGGTGTGGCACGAAAGCTGAACCGGTGACCTACGACCGGCTGGAAATCATTGGTCATCAGCCACTGCTCGATCAGGCGACCCTGCGTGAGCGCACGCCATACTTTTTCCGGCGGATGCGCCATCTCCCTGTCGATGACGAGAGTATGCGTCGGGGCGGTAGTGGTCATTTGTCCATCCTTTCCAGCAGGTTTTCGAGTTGATCAAATCGGTCGCGCCAGAATGCTCCATATTGGCTCATCCAGTCAACCAGGGGTGCCAGCGCTTGCGGCTGGGCGCTGTAATGGGTTTCGCGTCCCTCGCGGCGATGCCGTACCAACTTCGCTCTCTTCAGCACTGTCAAGTGCTTCGAGACGGCCGGCTGAGACACACCCGCATAACGAGTCAATGCGTGGACAGTCTGTTCGCCACGCCGGGTCATCTCTTCGAAAATGCCCCGGCGCGTCGGATCGGCGAGTGCCCGGAAAACATTGTCAGCTGCGGCTCGCATGCAGAACCTCCCCTTAGTCCCGTACGTTGTTACCAATCCAGGTGTGTTATCTGAATGAGGTTTCCGCAAGTATCGTCAAGCACTGCGATGGTCGATCCCGTAGTCTTGGTTGGCTCCTTGGTGAACTTCACGCCGTGCTGCTTCAGCCTCTCGTACTCCTTTTGGACGTCCGCCACAAAGAAATTAGAGGCGGCTATCCCGTTCCGAAAAATCTCGCTTTGATAGGTTTTCGCGGCCGCGTTGTAGCCGTTGTTGGATTCCAGAACCAGTTGCACGCCTTCTGATTCTTCGGGGGAGACCACCGTGAGCCATCTATAATTCCCCGCCGAGAAATCCATCTTCTTAACGAAGCCCAGAACGTCGGTATAGAACTTCAGTGCCTTTTCCTGATCATCAACGAAAACGCTCGTGAGTTTGATTTGCATGGCTTATCCCTCCTCCTCTTCTTTTATGGGATTTGGTAGGTTTCGTGATTCATTGCGCTGCCAACGGTCTCAACCCTTCGAAGATCGTCCGACGAATCTGAGTGGTAAGGGCCTTGAAAACGTCGCTGGTCGTCGCTCTCATTTCCGAAATCATAACCAAACGGTTATTGATTGTCAAGTCCGATTTGGAAGGATCAGTTTGCGGAATTCTGCTTCGTCGCTGAACCTCAGCAAAGAAGTTTGCTCATAGCTCACGATTTTAGGAACCCCGCGGCTCCCAATGAATGCGTTGGGGAACTTACCATCAAATAACTAGGGGAAATATCTCCCAAACTTCCAGCCAGGCGCCAGAGTCAGTTCAGCCCGACACGGCGCACCAGATCCTGAAAGCGCGGGTCGCCGCGTAGAGAATCATACGGCGGGAACACCTTAAGGTAGATCAAAATGTTGGACTGTTCCTTGTACGCCCGCTCAAACCACGCAAACGCCTCATCGTTGTCGCCGAGACCCAAATAAGCATGCACAAAGGCACCGGCAGGAACGTAGCCAGTCTGCTCGCGCTTTTTCAATTCTCCGAGGAGCCGAAGTGCATCTGCTCGTCGCCCAGCGTGGGCATATGCCCAGATCAGCGCACTGATAACCCCTGGGCTCCTGTCCGTAACAGAAACCGCCTTCTCCAACTCAGGGATTGCCTCTTCGGCTTGATGGTTGCAAATGAGCGCCCACCCAAGAGGCATAAGGGGCAATCTGTCGTCCGGTCTTACCACCAGCACATCTCGGAACTCGCGTATTGCCTCGTCATAGCGATGTGCGTTGAAGAGAGTCCACGCGATGGCATGGCCGGAAGTTCCCAGAGGGTCAAGATCGCGGGCGCGGCGGGCCCACGCCAGCGCCTCCTCCATACGTCCATGGCACAACAGCCAGTCAGAGAGCCCGACGTGCGCGGCGGCGTCGTTCGGATTCAAATCGAGTGCGCGCCTGTATTCTGCCTCGGCTTCGGCCCACTTCCATTGCCTCATGTAGATGTTTGCCAGCTCAACGTGTGCGTCCGCGAGCTCTGGATCTAACTCGAGCGCCTTTTGCGCGGCGCTGATCACCTTGGGACGCGTTTCAGCGGGGGAAGCGCCAACAAAAACTGTACCGAGGTTCGCGTAGGCGCCCGCCAGGCCGACGTAGGACGGCGCGAATGTCGGATCCTTCCT
>Ga0210394_10008671_pt1 | contig 10394 bp, 9 predicted proteins | sample IncBWC12MmetaG_FD_160121 | JGI IMG/M metagenome (GOLD analysis project Ga0210394, IMG submission 160121) | Forest soil microbial communities from Barre Woods Harvard Forest LTER site, Petersham, Massachusetts, United States - Inc-BW-C-12-M | ecosystem: Environmental > Terrestrial > Soil >...
AGGATGCTGGTGGCGCGCGAGATGATTTCCTCGCCCGCGTCGGTGGTCCGGGTGAGCGCACGGCCCTCGCGCTCGAACAGCTGAAACCCGAGTTCTTCCTCCAGCAGCTTGAGCTGGCGACTGACTCCGGGTTGCGAGGTGTGCAGCTGCCGCGCGGCCGCGGTGATGTTCAGGCCGTTCTCATGGACTGCTACGAGATAGCGCAATTGCTGAAACTTCATCGCCCGGCCGGCCTTATCGTTAAATGAGTGTTTGTCACCATACTAAAACGCATGTCCTCATGCGCACTAGTTCGTTTCGCGCAGACATCGCCCGCCCTATAGTTTCGAGCACGGTACCGGCGAAACTATCGAGAACACCCTCTTGTCCGAGCTCTCCAAGGCCCTGCGCGAGCGCGCAGAGGACAGCATTTCACAACTCAAGAACGCCGTCGCGGAGTTCAAAAATGTGTGTTATGCCAATAGTTTAGGCTCGGAGTCCATCGTCCTCACCGATCTCATTTGGGAGGCGGTGCCGGAAATCGAGATCTTCAGTATCGATACCGGGCGGCTGTATCCTGAGACCTATGATCTCATCGAGCGACTGCAGCAGCGCTACGGCCGGCCGTTGACGATCTATTATCCGAATGCCGCGGACTTGGAGGGCTGGGTGGGCAAGAACGGCATCAATGGGTTCCGCGACGGACTTGACCAGCGCCACGGATGTTGCGGCATTCGCAAGGTGGCCCCGTTCCGCCGCGCCATTTTCGGCCGCGCTGCCTGGGTCACCGGCATTCGGCGGGGACAGTCTGCCAGCCGCGCGCTGGCTGCGCCCGTGGAATGGGACGGCGAATACGGCCTCCACAAGGTGAGTCCTCTGCTCGAGTGGTCGGAAAGGGAGATCTGGGAGTACATTCGCAAAAAGCGGCTGCCTTACAACTCTTTGCATGACAGCGGCTTTCCGAGCATCGGCTGCGCGCCCTGTACGCGCGCCGTGCAACCCGGCGAGGACGAACGCTCGGGCCGCTGGTGGTGGGAACGCAGTGATTCACGCGAGTGCGGCCTGCATCCGCGCCGGCGGCGGGCGGCGTTAGCCGCGGTAAGTGCCCCCAAGCAGTAACGGGTCGCAGCGGACGTTGCGCCAGGATTTACGGTGTGAATTATTTTCCGGTCTTCTTCGATCTCAACGGACAAAAAGTGCTCATCGTCGGTGGCGGCGAAGTGGCGCTGCGCAAGATATCGCTGCTGGAGCGTACGGGCGCGTTGATCACCTTGGTGGCGCCGGAAATCGCGCCCGAACTGATGGCGCGCGCCGCCGCCGGCAAGCTGAAACTCGCCATCCGGGAGTTCGCTCCCGATGACTTGGACGGCGCGCGGCTGGTCATCGTCGCGACGTCGCGACGCGCCGTGAATCGTTGGATCGCGAATTTGAGCGAGTCGCGCAATATCCCGGTCAATGTGGTCGACGACGCCCAAGCGTCGCGCTTCATCGTACCCGCAATCATCGATCGCGATCCCGTGCTGGTGGCGATCTCGACCGGCGGCGCATCGCCGGTACTGGCGCGTCGTCTGCGCGAACGGCTCGAAGCGCTGATCCCCGCAAGAATCGGCCAATTGGCGTCGTGGCTGCGGGCGTTGCGCGGGACTGCGCGGCAGAAACTGCGCAACACCGGCGAGCGACGGCGATTTTTTGAGGCGCTCGTCGATGGGCCGGCGGCGCGCCGCTTCATCGAGGGCGACAACCAAGGTGCGCAGCGCATCGCGCAGCAACTTCTGGCAACGACCTCGACTGCGCCCCGTACCGCCGGAGAGGTGACCCTCGTGGGCGCCGGTCCCGGCGACCCCGAACTCTTGACGCTCAAGGCGCTGCGCGCGCTGCAGGACGCCGATGTGATTCTGCACGATCGCCTGGTGCCCGCCGCGGTGCTCGATCTCGCGCGGCGCGATGCGTCGCGGATTTGCGTCGGCAAAGCCACCGGCAATGTCGGCAGCACGCAAGAAGAAATCAACGCCTTGTTGATCGAGCACGCGAGCCTGGGCAGGCGCGTGGTGCGCCTGAAGGGCGGCGATCCCTTTGTCTTCGGGCGCGGCGGAGAAGAGCTGCAGGCGCTGGCAAAGGCTAAAATCAATTTTTCCGTGGTGCCCGGCATCACCGCCGCCCTAGGCGCAGCCGCCTATGCCGGCATTCCGCTGACGCATCGCGACCATGCGCACAGCGTTACCTTCGTGACCGGCCATTCGCAGGACCACGGCGAAGCAACGGGCAAGGAGCCTGATTGGCGCGCACTGGCGATGCCCGGAGCCACGGCAGTGTTCTACATGGGCCTGGCGCGCCTGGATCACATCGTGCAAAAGCTGCTGGAGCACGGCGCTGCGGCCACGCGCCCGGCCGGCATCATTGCCCAGGGCACGACGGCCAACCAACGCATCATTACCGCCACTCTCGCCACCCTCCTCGACACCGTTTCAAAAGCGAATTTGGAATCGCCGGCGCTGCTGGTGGTCGGCGACGTAGTGGCGTTGCACTCGACGCTGGCGTGGTTCAACACCGCAACTGGAATCGATCTTTCCCGGACGGCGTAAGCCAGATCACCCGTGGATCGCGCTTTGCCACCCGCGTCTAGCCGATGGCTTCGACAAACCCGCGCTCGGCGATCCAGTCCTTGTTGAACAGCCTCGACTGATACTTCGCTCCGCCGTCGCACAGAATCGTGACGATGGTGTGGCCGGGACCGAGTTGTTTCGCGAGCGTCACGGCCGCCGCCACATTGATGCCCGAGGTACTGCCGAGCAGCAATCCCTCTTCGCGCAGCAGCCGATAAACGAAGTGCATGGTTTGTGCGTCCGAGATTCGCAGCGCATCGTCGATGGGGGCGCCCTCGAGATTCGCGGTCACGCGACCGGTGCCGATGCCCTCCGTGATCGATGAGCCGCCGTCCGTTTTCAATTCGCCGTCCTTGACAAAGTGGTACAGCGCGCTGCCGGGAGGATCGACGAGAACGATGCGAACCGCACTGGACTTCGACTTGAGATACCGGGCAATGCCGGCCAGCGTACCGCCGGTGCCGGTGGAGGCGCAGAAGGCGTCGACTTTTCCGTCCGTGTCGCGCCAAATCTCAGGGCCCGTCGATTCGAAATGCGCATCGCGATTCGCGGTATTGTCGAATTGATTGGCCCAAATGGCGTCGGGTAGCTCTTGCGCCAAGCGCCCGGCCACCTTCTGGTATTGATTCGGATTGCTGTAGGGCACGGCCGGCACTTTGCGCAATTGCGCCCCCAAAGCTTCGATGATTTGGTATTTTTCGGCCGCCTGGTTGTCGGGCATCACGATGACGCATTTATAACCCCGCGCATTGCACACATGCGCGAGGCCAATCCCGGTGTTGCCGGCGGTGCCCTCGACCACGGTGCCGCCAGGCTTCAAAACTCCGCGCCGCTCGGCGTCCAAGACGATCCACCTTGCCGCGCGATCCTTTACCGAACCGCCGGGGTTCATGAATTCCGCTTTTCCCAGGATCTCGCAGCCCGTTTCTTCGCTTACCTGACGCAGGCGAATCAAAGGAGTGTTGCCAATCGCGTCCGTAAACCCGTCACTCACACGCATCGATAGTCCTTCCGATTTTTCAAAGCCAAGGGTAGGCGAAGGGCACCCCGGAGCGCTACGGACATTGAGAAGAATTCGGGCAGCGTTCCCTTTCGTTCCAGCGCGCGCTCCTTAGGCTGAGCACGCGGATATTTTGGCGAGGAAACCGTAAAACGCGGACTTATTAGCGAAGACGCGTGTGATTTTGAGACGAAGGGAGGCTGAAATGGCCAGTCGCGGTCGTTTTCCAGAGGGGACGGCCCTGCGGCGACGGTGAGAAAAGAATCCCCGGACTTGCCGGGGAATTCGAGTGGAACAGGTGCGAGGTAAAAACCCGACACGTCCTAAATTGGAGGATACGTACGCGGCGCATTGCCTCTACGTTCGACCTTGTTTGTATCAATCCAGTGTTGCAACTAAGTAACGCTGGTTACAAATACGTGCTGCTTCCGGGAATAATAATAACCGATAATATAGATAAATCCAATAGTTATAACGTAATGTTTGTCTATTGCTGCACTATGTCAAATATGTCGCTAAACCGTGACAAAAACAACGCCGAGGGGTGGCCAATGGATGCCTACGGCCACTGCGTAGCCTTTTCCGCAAACGACTTCGAAGCCGCACCCACCACGCAAAATCGCTGACCCGTCGGCGCCTCCATGACCCACCAGGATTGAATGGCTTGTATCCGTTTGGCGCCCAATTTTTCCAGCCGGCGAACCTCTGCCTCGATGTCGTCGGTCTCGATATCCAGGTGCACCCGACTGGGATGAGTCACTTTCTGCACCTCGATGTCGAGACCGTGCTGAGCATCGTCCAGTCGTTTGTAGAAATCGCCTTCGCCTCCCGGCAACTCGACGATATTCAGGCCCAGCGCACCGCCCCAAAAATCGGCGGCCCGATCGAGATCGTCGGTCTGGCAGTCGATAATGAATCCTCCCAGTTTGCTTTTATGCATTGCTTCCTCCAGATTTGCGCCATTCCCGGGGACAGTCGTCCCGAGGACAAACACCGATGAAATATTTACATACCATGGTACGCGTGACGGATATCGAACAATCCTTGCGCTTCTACCGCGACGCGCTGGGCCTGCGCGAATTATCGCGCCGAGATTACCCGCAGGGACGCTACACGCTGGTGTTTTTGGCGGCGCCCGGCGACGAGGACGCGCAGGTCGAACTCACTCACAACTGGGATCCCGAAGCCTATCCCGGCGGTCGCAACTTCGGACATCTGGCGTACGCGGTGGACGATGTCTACGCCACGTGCCGGCGCTTGATGGAACACGGCGTCACGATCAACCGGCCCCCCCGCGACGGCCGCATGGCCTTCGTGCGCTCGCCGGACAATATTTCGATCGAGCTGCTGCAGAAGGGTTCGGCACTGGCGCCGGCGGAGCCGTGGACCACCATGCCCAATATCGGCGCTTGGTAGGGCTGAGCACGGCGGCTACCAGCACCTGATATCGACGCGTCGGCGCCTGCTGGCCAGTGTTGACGCCTGGTAGCGAGCGTCGGCCCAAGCGCGGCGCCGTTCACACGGCCGCCGGGCCGCCGGCGAAGGATCAGAACATTTCCGACGCGTCCGGAGCCTTGATGTCGACCGGCGTGCGCGACGGAATATGTTCGCCGGTGATCATCTCGGCGTATGCCTGCCCGGGACCGACCATGGGATAGACACCGGCGTCGGGATCGATCATGACCTCGAGGAAGGCGGCGCCGTTGAAGCGGATGAACTCGTCGATGACCCGCGGCACATCGGCTTTCTTGTCGAGCCGCACGGCGTACTTGAAGCCGTCCGCCTGTGCCGCCTTGACGAAATCCTTGGTGTGCAGGCTCTTGTCGCTGGCGCTGAGCCGGCCCTTGAAAAACAGCTTTTGCCACTGCTTGACCATGCCATCGCCGCAATTGTTGAGCACCACCACTTTGATGGGCAGATCGTAGGTCGTGACGGTTTCGAGTTCGCCGATATTCATCCGAATGCTGGCATCGCCATCGATATCGATGACCAGGCGTTTGCGCTGCGCATGCTGGGCACCCACCGCCGCCGGCAAACCGAACCCCATGGTGCCCATGCTGCCCGAGGTCAGCCAGAGCCGTGGACTGCGGAAATCGAAATACTGCGCCGCCCACATTTGGTGCTGGCCCACGCCGGTGGTGATAATGGCCTCGCCGCGCATCAGTCGGTTGATCTCTTCGATGACGTAGTACGGCTGGATCAATGCGCTGTCGCGATCGTAGTTCATGGCGTACTTCGACCGCAGCTCATTGCAATGTCGATGCCATTCGGACCAATCGCGTTTGAAGCCCTGGCGCTTGCCGTAGTCCAGCAAAGTGAGCAGCGCATCCGGCATCAAACCCACATGACTCCAGTCGACGCGCTTGACCTTGTTGATCTCCGACGCATCGATGTCGAAATGCGCGATAAATTTGGCCCCGCCGGCGAATTTGGCCGGATTGCCGGCCACGCGATCGTCGAAACGCGCGCCGAGCGCCAGCAGGCAGTCGCAATCGTCGACGGCGTAGTTGGCGAACGCCGCGCCATGCATTCCGAGCATGCGCATGGACAAAGGGTGCGTCGTATCGACCGCGCCTATCCCCATCAGCGTGGTGACGACCGGCACCTGAAATTCCTTCGAAAACTCGCGCAACGCATGCGGCGCGCCACCGTTGATCACGCCGCCGCCCGCATAGATCAACGGGCGCTTCGCGGCGCCCAAGGCCGCAAAGAAGCCGGCGCACGCCGCCTCCGGCACCTTGCTTTGTTCAAGGCGATTCATGCGCTGCCGATAGCCGGGCACCGGCAGGCTACCGGTACCCTGAAACACGCCCCTCCAGTTCTGTACGTCCTTCGGCACATCCAGCACCACGGGCCCGGGGCGGCCGGTGCGGGCGATTTCAAACGCCGTGCGTACCGTCGCCTCCAATTTGGTGGGGTCGGTGACCAGAAAAACGTGCTTGGCCACGGCACCCATGATGCTCGGTACCGGCGCTTCTTGGAACGCATCCGTGCCAATGGCGGTAGTGGGTACCTGACCGCAGATCACCACGATGGGCACGGAATCCGCCATGGAATCGCGTACCGGAGTCACCGTGTTGGTGGCCCCCGGGCCCGAGGTGACCAGAGCCACGCCCACCCTGCCGCTGGCGCGGGCGTATCCCGCCGCCATGAATCCAGCGCCCTGCTCGTTGGCCGGCACGATCAGCGGCATCGCGGAATGGTGTTCCTGGTTGTAACGAAATACCGCGTCGTATATCGGCAAAATCGCGCCGCCGCTATAGCCAAAAATCGTGTCGACGCCCTCGTCGGCCAACACCTGCACCAGCATATCCGCGCCCGTCATACTGGCGCCTGCGAGCGGGTGCTCGGCCGGATTCAACATGTCGGAACGGTCTTTCACTGCCAGAGACTAGCAGTTCTCGCCCTGGCGCCCAAGTGCCGCCCTCCCGTATGCTTATCGGCCCATGCGCCACCTCATAGCCATACTCCTGCAAAATGAAGCGGGCGCGCTGACGCGCGTTGCCGGTTTGTTCTCCACTCGCGGCTACAATATCGAGTCGCTGTCGGTGGCCCCGACCAACGACCCCACCGTGTCGCGCGTCACGCTGGTCGCCATCGGCTCCGATCACGTCATCGCGCAAATCAACGCCCAGCTGTTGAAGCTCGTCGATGTCGTGGCGGTCGAAGACATGACCGGCGGCGACACCCTGGCTCGCGAATTGCTGCTCATCAAACTGCAGATCACGGCCGAGCACGTCGCCGCGGTGGATGCCTTGCTGCGCCGCGTCGGCGGTAGGGTGCTGTCTACCAACCCGTCGAGCTATATCGTGGAGCTCACGAGTACCGAGAGCGAGATCGGCGAGTTCATCGCCAATGTCTCCGCGTTCGGCGAAATCGTCGAAGTCGTACGCAGCGGCGTTCTCGGTATCGCACGCGCCAATCCGCGCCTGCATGTCGTCAAATGAACTTGGCAGTCACGAGGACGCATGCATCGCGCCCCTCGCTACGGCGATCGTTACTCGGAAAGGCTCGCGGACGACGCGGCCGCGGACGCTGGCCGATTGTCTTGTACCGCGAAACATTTCGTTTTTGAATTTTAAGGACCCGCGCCATGCCCGAAATCGAACTCAAACCCGAACACGCCGACGATCCCAACACCCGCCGTGTCGGCATTCTGGTGGGAGTAGTCGGCATTCTTCTGTCGGTGGTCACCATTGCCTCACATCGCGCGCACACCCACGCCGTCATCCACAGAACCGAATCGAACGACTTATGGACGTACTACCAGGCCAAGAAGACTCGCGAAAACACGAGCGAGGTCGCGCTGACCCTGCTGCACACACTGGTTTCCGACCCCGCCAAGATCGAGGCGCCGGTGCACAAGCTCGAGGCAGCCCGCGACAAATACGCCGGCGACGCCGAGAAAATCCAGAAGGATGCCTTTACCAAGGATGAGGAGACCGCGGTCGAGGAGCGTCGCGCGCTGCGCTTTGATATCGGCGAAGGATTCCTGGAACTCGGTTTGGTGCTGTGTTCCCTGTATTTCTTGGCGCGCAAGAGCTTTTTTCCCATATTTGGCGTACTTGCCGGTGTCGCCGGCACCGCGATGGGCATCTGGGGCTTCTTGCTTTGAAGACACTCCTCCCGTTTTGGTGCGCCGGCGCGCTCGTGTTGAGCGCGGCCGCCGCCGCCGCGGCATCGGCGAGCGCCGAGCCGGCCACCAAGGCCTCCGGGGAACCGCCGGCACCGGCACGAGTAGAAGCACGGTCCGCGGACTTGATGGCAGTAGGCTTGGTGCACGACGATCGAATGATCATTCACCTGAGCCGCTTGATCGATAACGCGCCGGTGCGCGACGCCGCGGTGACGGTGGTGCTGCGCGGCGCCGCTCATCCGACCACCGCCGAAACCGACGGCAGCTACACGCTGCACACGAAGGACCTGACGCTCCCCGGCACGGCGACGGTCGAGTTTCAAGTAGCGCAGGCCGAAGCGAGGCAAAGCCTCAAGGGCACGTTGCAAGTCTCGGCGGGTACGGGTCAATCGGCAGACAAGAACAGCGCCCGGCAGTTATGGTGGTGGGTGCTCAATTTCGCCGTGTGCATCGGCTTCCTGTGGCTCTACTCGCGGCGGCGCAAGACGGCGGAAAGCTAGAAGCCGAGCCGGCATTAATCACGAGCTTGCTGATATTTAGAAGGAGGACGGATCGGGAAGGCATTTCCCGGGGCGTGAAAAACAGACCACACCCCCGCGGTCGGGGGCGAATTGCGCCCAGTAACCGACCACAGCATGGTCGGTTACTGGGTAGGGACGTTTTTCTCGCAGCCTCCATGGACGGATTTACGGCGGCCCGGGAAATGCCTTCCCGAGCCGGCCTCCGTCCATGACAAAACTAATCGTTCATGAATAGTTCCGCCTAGAAGCTTTGCATGGTCTGCACGATGAATTGGAATCGTTGGATCCCCGCGATATTGTTGAGCGGAAAAGCGAAGTCGATGTGCAGCACATTGCCGAGGCCGGAGCGGGTATTGCCGAGCCGCAAGCCAAATCCCACGTCTCGCAGCAATCCCGGATCGCTGTTGCCGATGACGCCGCTGCCCCAGGTACGGCCCACGTCGGTGAAAATTGCGCCGCCCACGCGCACCAGGCGAAACGGGTACCAATCGGTATAGAACCGCTGCTCCACGGTCAGCAGGGCGCGCGAAGTGCCGGATTCGTAGCGCAACGGATAGCCCCGCAAGCCGTTGTCGCCGCCGAGTAAGAGTTGCAGTTCGGGGTCGAGTGCATCGGTGACGGTCCCCGAGAGTGCCCCATACAGCAGCCAATCCGGACGCCATCGCCAATAGTACTTGGCTCCGGCGTCGGCGATTAAATTGCGCGCGCGGCCGTCCTCGATGCGCGAGGAGAAGTCGCTCGTCAAAAATAGCTGCTGCAGCTCGGTCAATTCAAATCCGCGCAGAACTTTCGCGGACAGCATGATGGCGTTGCGATCCGCACCGTACGCTCCGTTCGATAAACCCACCTCGCCCGTCACATCGGTCCCGAAATACAAATCCTCGGTTCGACCGATCTGATTCTCGTCACCCACCTTCTTGTACTTGTCCTGAAGAAAATCGAATCCGACGAAGGGATAGGACAGAGTTCGGTCCAGCGGAAGCTGCCGCGCCGGTATGGACGTACCCGGCGTCGGCAAAAATATATTGCGGTCGTAGCGCATTCCAAACGTGAAGCGCTTGGTCCAGCCGTCGATCAAACCGCCCGATACGCCTCCGCTCAGCTCGTACGAGGACTGGTTATCGTTGAATTGATCGACCTTCTCGCCCAAGTTATAGCGGGAGACGGTGCGATCGTATTTGACGGCCGTGATCTTCGAACTCCATGTCGTATCCAACGAATAGAAGGGTCGGGCGACTTGCAACGACCGCTGCGAACCGTCGCTCGAATCGATGTAGGCCAGGGACGAAATCCATCTCGAGCCGAACACATTCGGGTCCGTCCAAGCAAAGGTGTCGCTGGTGCGATCGACGGTGCTGCCGTGCGATACCTGCAACGTTTTTCCCCAGCCCAGGAAATTCGTATCCTGAATGTTGAAATTGGTGCTATTGGTCCCGCCCGCCCGGCCGAAGGAGAGACCCGGACTCAAGGTCCAGACATCCTTGGTAATCACCTTGATTTCGACTTTGCCGTCGGCGTAGCGCACGGGGACGACGCGCGCATCGTAGATGAAGGTCAGCAGACGCAACGCGCGTTCGGTTTCCGCCAGCTTGCGCGCCTGGTATTTTTCGCCGCTTTTGAACAGCAGCTGCGCCCGAATGGTCGACGGCTTGGTG
>Ga0210394_10008674_pt1 | contig 10389 bp, 10 predicted proteins | sample IncBWC12MmetaG_FD_160121 | JGI IMG/M metagenome (GOLD analysis project Ga0210394, IMG submission 160121) | Forest soil microbial communities from Barre Woods Harvard Forest LTER site, Petersham, Massachusetts, United States - Inc-BW-C-12-M | ecosystem: Environmental > Terrestrial > Soil >...
CGAGCCCCTTCGGGGGAGGAATGCTCAGGCTGGAGTCGGTGCAAAATGCCGTTGATCAAGGACGCGCGGTTGCGGCCCGACTGACGGGGAAGCCATCGTCCTACGCAGGTGTGCCCTGGTTCTGGAGCGATCAGGGCGACGACAAGCTACAGATAGTGGGGATCGCCCGGGGCACTGATCTCAGAATCGTGCGTGGGAACGAAAGCGAAGGGCGCTTCTCGGTGTTCTTTTTGCGCGACGATGCCCTGGTTTGCGTCGAGTCGGTCAACCGTGTGGCGGATCATATGGCCGCCCGGGCGCTCCTCAAGTCCGGCGACCTTTCGCGGGTGACTACCAGCCATGTGCTGGCCGTCGATTTCGAACTTAAATCCCGCATCGCGAAGGAAGCCGTCACTGTGTGAGCTACCAGCGACGCGACGTTGCTCAGGGAGAGTTCGCTCCGTTGGAGTGGCTCAAGCAATTATCCGATCACACTTGGAGAACACGATCCATGGCCCAGAATAGCGAATTCGAAAAACTCGTCGACGTAGACAATGGGTTCATAAGCCGCGAGATCTTCGTCGACAAAGACATCTACCGGGAAGAACTCGAAAAGGTCTTCACTCGTGCTTGGCTCTTGGTCGGCCACGAGAGCTTGGTCCCTAACCCCGGCGACTTCTACTCGTCGAGGATGGGTGAAGAGTCCGTCATCCTCTGCCGGGACAAAAAAGGCGAGATTCACGTATTTCTGAATTCGTGCCGGCATCGCGGAATGAAGGTGTGTCGCTACGAGTCCGGCAACACCTCACTGTTCACCTGCCCCTACCACAGCTGGACCTACACGACCGATGGCAAGTTGCAGGGCGTGCCGTTGTACAAGTCGCTATACGACGGTGTCTTGGACCGCGAAGCCAATTCCTTGGTATCGGTGGCCAAACTCTGCAACTACAAAGGAACCATCTGGGCGACTTGGGACAAAGATGCTCCGGACTTCCTCACCTATCTCGGCGCCGCCAAGATCCATCTCGACCAGGCGCTCGATTGCCGGGACGGCCGGGAAGGTGGGTCCGAGGTTATCGGCGTGCACAAGTGGGTCTTCCCTGCGAATTGGAAGTTCCCCGCGGAAAATTTCTTAGGCGACACTTATCATAATCCCAGCCACCGATCGGTGGATCTGATCGGCATCGGACCGAGCGCGGCCGCTGGCAAGAAGGGGCGGCGCGACGACGAAGTCGAGAACGCGAAGCGTGTCTGGATCAATTTTCCGGCGGGGCATGGCGTGGCCAGCGCCCTGCAGCCCGACGCAAACGAGTATACCGCATCTTTCCTCGATAATCCTGTGCTTGAGCAGTACTTCAGGCATTGCCACGAAGAGCGAAAGAGGCGCCTCGGGGAGGACGCCAAGCTCCTGCCTATAGTCGGCACGATCTTTCCGAACACTTCGTACCATGGCCGCCAACCGCGCGGACTCTGCGCCTGGCATCCCCACAGTCCGACGTCCACCGAGGGATGGCGTTTCTTCCTGGTCGACAAGGACGCGCCCAAGGAGGTCAAGGATTATCTCCGGCGGTACTACATGCGTTATTCTGGTCCGGCGGGAATGACTGAGCAGGACGACATGGAGAACTGGGGGTACGCGACGGCAGCGAGCATGGGGACCATCGCGCGGCGCTATCCCTTTAATTATCAGCAATCGATGGGAGCGTTCACGACGGATGACAAGCTCGGCGGCGAAGTCAGCCTGCAGATCTCTGAGCAGATCGCTCGCGGCTTCTATCGCCGATGGGCGTCGTACATGCAGGGCGCAGACTGGAACGAGCTACTCGGTTTATCCGCGCAAAATAAGCAGGCAGCGGAATGACCCAGAGCGGCAAAATCGTCCTCGTCTCCGGAGGTACGTTCGGAATAGGTCGAGCGATCACGGTGGGCTTGGCGCGGCGTGGTCACGCCGTGATAGCCTTCGGCCTCGAGGCGGTGCAGGTTTCGAGTACCGCCCAAGCTGCTATTCCGGGTCTGCGCGAGGAACTCGAAAAGAGCGGGTTGAAGGCGGAATTGCTGGAAGGGGACGTTTCTCGGTCCGGCGACGTTGCCAAAATTGTCGACAAAACGGTGGAGCTTTATGGCCGGGTCGATGCGGTCGTGAACAACGCGGCGATCGGTCCGCTGGGAACCGTGCTCGACACGGACGAAGCGCTTTTCGACCAGATCGTGTCTGTGAATTTGAAAGGCCCCTACCTGACCAGCAGGGCGGCGATCCCCCACATGATCAGGCAGGGCGGCGGCTCAATCATCAACATCGGTTCCGGTGCCGCTTGGGGCAAGCCGAACATGGCGGTCTACAGCGCGAGCAAGGGAGGCCTGCTCGCCCTTGGCGCGTCAATGGCCTACGATTTTTTCCACGATCGCATCCGCGTCAACACCGTCATTCCCGGCGGCGGTGGCATGGTCAGCGGTATGAGTCTCGGTCGGACGGTTGGGGACCCGAGCCAGTTCGGCAAGGGTGCGCTTGGCACGGCAGCGGGCCGGGTGGCGACCGGCGCCGACGTCGCGAACGTGGTTGCGTTTTTGCTATCATCCGAAGCCGACACTCTTTCCGGGGCGGTGATCGACGTCGGTTGCTTCGCTCATCAGGGGGGGCCGGTACCGTCGAAGCGGGCCCCTGATGTTTCTCAGGCGTAACTATCTCGCGAGGAAACCACATGAACACCACAGTGTCTGACAAAGAGAAGAATCCGGCGCCACGTGCGGTCAATTCTTCGATCGAGCGGTCTGCGCACTACTACCGTCTCAAGGCGGACGTCGAAGATTTCTATTATCGCGAAGCGGATATGCTCGACGGCCGGCACTTCCGCGATTGGCTGGATTTGCTGGCCGAGGACATCACCTACTTCATGCCGATCCGGCGCAACGTGAAGTTCGGCCAGCACGCCGCCAGGGAAAACACCAAGCATGGCGAGGGCATCAGTTGGTTCGACGAAGACAAGTGGACCTTGACGAAACGAGTGGAGCAGATCCTCACCGGAGTGCATTACGCGGAAGAGCCTCTCTCACGCATCTGCCATATGGTGAGCAACGTGCAGATCAAGGATGTCCGGCCTCAGTTGCAGGAACCTGAAGAACTGGATGTTACCAGTCGGTTCCTCGTCTACCAGAACCGAGTCGAGTACGAGACCAACACATTCGTGGGTAAACGGAACGACACCATTCGTATCAAGGATGGAAGCTGGAAAATCGCCAAGCGCGAAATCATTCTCGAGCAGAATATCCTTCTCGCAAAGAGCATGACGATGTTCTTTTGAGCCGATAGGGCGCGAACGGAAAGGCAGCAGAGTGATGATCGACGTCATGACAATCAAGGTCGGAGATAGACTGTTTCTCCGTGAAGGAATCCATGCTGAAGTTCTTGAAAACATGGAAGACGGGATGTGGCTCCGGGTTAGCTATCTTGCGGTGCCGAACAATCCTTCCGAAGTCGGTGCGATCGAGCTTTGTCATGCGCAGGACATCCTCAAGGTGATGAGTGCGTCGGAAGGTGTCTGAACAAGCGCAGCTACCGACGTTGTAGAGGTTGATCATGCTTAGATTCGAACACATGCCGAGTGATTTTCAGCCGATCTTCCTATTCGTCGGCGACGCCGCGGACCTGTCTGCGCTCGCGAAGCTTCTTCGTCACTTCGCGGAAAGTCCGCAGGAGATTCTGGTAGGGGAAAAAATTCCCAATACCAAATCGCGGGTCTCGCTGACGCTCGGGCGCGCCGACAGCGTGTCCGGCATGAGGGATCTGGGCGGGAAATTCAGTTGGAAGCTCAACGATTGGCAGGCTCAGCGAATTGCGGAGCGCATCGAGCTTCTCACGCCCCTCGAAAACAAATCCGGCTCGGAGATCATCGAAGTCGGGAGCGAAGGCGAGATACCGGTCAAAGTCTCTCGGGGAGAATTCACAGACGATTTTCTTATTTCGAAATGGTGAAATTGCGAGAATGACGTGCGTTGGGCGGAGAAATTCACCGCTCCACTCGGCCGGCGCTTCGGTTTGACGAATGTGCTTGTTGGCGCCGCCGTCGGCGCGGCCATTCTGATGCTTCGAACATCCTGCATATCGGAAGGAACAAAACCATGAAGGCCGCCGTCCTGCACGCCATCCACACGCCGCTCGCCATCGAAGACGTCAGCCTGCAGAAGCCGGGTCCGCGCGAGGTCCTGATCCGAACCAGCGTGGCGGGGCTCTGCGCCTCGGACCTGCATTTCATGGAAGGTCTTTACCCACACCCGCTCCCGGCCGTGCTCGGCCATGAATCCGCCGGCGTAGTTGAGCAGGTCGGCGCCGACGTGACCTACGTGAAGCCGGGCGATCACGTGGTGACGTGCCTGTCGGTGTTCTGCGGCACCTGCGACAACTGCGCCACCGGACGCACCGTGTTGTGTACGAACACCGAGGTGAAGATGCTGCCGGGCCAGTCCAGGCGCTTGAGCTGGAAGGGCGGTGAACCGATGCACCAGTTCCTCAACCTGTCGTCCTTCGCCGAGCAGATGCTGGTGCACGAAAACGCCATCGTGAAGATCCGCCACGACATGCCGCTTGATCTCGCGGCGCTGATCGGTTGTGGCGTGATCACCGGCTATGGCGCGGTGGTCAACACCGCGAAGGTCGCCGCCGGCGAGACCGTCGCCGTGATCGGCTGCGGCGGTGTCGGCATGGCGGCGATCAACGGCGCCGAGATCGCCGGTGCCGGCCGCATCATCGCCATCGACACCAACCCGGCCAAGCTGCAGCTTGCGGCGAAGCTCGGCGCGACCGACCTCGTCAATCCGAAGGACGGCGACCCGGTGCTGCAGGTGAAGGAGCTGACCAAGGGCGGTGTGCAGCATGCCTTCGAAGTGCTCGGCACCAAGGCGACCGCGGAGCAGTCCTTTGCGATGCTGGCGGTCGGCGGCACCGCGACCATTGTCGGCATGGTGCCATTCGGCCAAAAGATCGAGCTGCACGGCTTCGATTTCATGCGGGAGCGCAGGATGCAGGGCTCGTCGATGGGCTCCAACCACTTCCGGATCGACATGCCGCGGCTGGTCGAATTCTATCTGCGCGGCAAGCTGCATCTCGACGACTGGGTGTCGGCACGACTGAAGCTCGACCAGATCAACGACGGCTTCGCCAGCATGAAGGCAGGCAAGACGGTGCGCAGCATCATAGAGTTCGACGCGTAGCTGGAGTTGACCTCGTCAGAAGGCGCCGAGAAACGCTCACGCTAGTCGATCGGGCGCCTGAAGACGCCTTGAACGGTGAAGTAGGGGAGTTTTTGGAAGGCCGTGGCGGCGGAGAAGGGATCACCGCCGCGGCCTTCGGCAATCCGGATACCGCGCGGCGGATCGCAGAGTTCGGTGCCGGCAGGCACGGGATGCGAAGATGGGCTTGCCCGAAGTCAGGCACAACGTGGTCGCAGTGCGTGGGGCCCAGGCTGCCCATTTCCTGTCGCGGCGCTCGCGGGGAAGACTCGTTGCGGTGTGATTACAAGGGGCGCCGAGCGCTGTTCCGCACCGGGGGACTCGTCCCCAGATGGAACTCATCTTCAAATATATGTATACATGAATGGCGAGTTTTTATTTCAAACCTGTTATTTTTGCATTTTTCGGCTGGGCGTATTGCCAATTTCACTGAAATATGTATACATAAGGTATACAAATTCCAGCCGGGAGCATTTCCGATGGCCCAAAATTTCCCAATAAACGCTTGGTACGCCGCGGCATGGGACGTCGATATCAAGCGCGCGCTGTTTCCTCGCACGATCTGCGGCAAGCACATCGTCATGTACCGACAAGCCAACGGGCAGGTGACGGCGCTGGAAGACGCCTGCTGGCATCGCCTGGTGCCGCTTTCGGAGGGCCGGCTTGAGGGCGATAGCGTGGTGTGCGGCTATCACGGCCTCAAATTCAATTCGTCGGGCCGATGCACCTTCATGCCGTCGCAGGAAACCATCAATCCGTCAGCCTGCGTCCGCGCGTATCCGGCGGTCGAGCGTCACCGCTTCATCTGGCTATGGATGGGCGATCCGGCGATGGCCGACCCTGCGCTGGTTCCGGACATGCACTGGAACGACGATCCAGCCTGGGCCGGAGACGGCGAGACGATCCACCTCAAATGCGATTACCGGCTTGTCGTCGATAATCTCATGGACCTGACGCATGAGGCATTTGTCCATAGCGGCAGCATCGGCAATAAAGCCGTCGCGGAAGCCCCATTCGATGTCACGCATGGCGACGCCGATGTCACCGTGACCCGGTGGATGCGGGGCATCGAAGCGCCGCCGTTCTGGGTCGCGCAATTGCAGAAGCCGGGATTGGTCGATCGATGGCAGATCATTCATTTCGAAGCGCCCGGCACCGTCAATATCGACGTCGGGGTGGCGCCGGCCGGCACCGGCGCCCCGCAGGGCGATCGCTCGCAAGGCGTCAACGGCTATGTGCTCAATACCATGACGCCGGAAACCGCGACGACCTGTCACTATTTCTGGGCTTTCGTTCGCAATTATCGGCTGACCGAACAGCGGCTCACCACGGATATCCGCAACGGGGTCGCGGGCGTTTTCCACGAAGACGAAATCATTCTCGAATCCCAACAGCGCGCCATCGACGAGAATCCCGATCGGGTGTTCTACAATCTCAACATCGACGCCGGCGCGATGTGGGCACGGCGCATGATCGACCGCATGATTGATCGGGAAAGCCAGCCTCCTGCACGGCAGGCCGCGGAGTGAAGCGATGAACGAACGCGATCCCGATCGCGCAGTATCCCAGACCGTGCGCGCCCAGCTTGCGTTGCGCGACTTGATCATTTCGGGCCGGCTGCGGGCCGGCGAGCGGATATCGGAGCTACAGGCGGTCGAGACCATCGGTGTGTCGCGAACGCCGGTGCGCATGGCGCTGGTGCGGCTGGAGGAGGAGGGCCTTCTGGAAGCGATTCCCTCCGGCGGGTTCATGGTGAAGGCCTTTACTGAAGGCGACATCCTCGACTCGATCGAATTGCGCGGGGTGCTCGAAGGTCTCGCCGCCAGGTTCGCCGCCGAGCGCGGGGTATCGGCGCGTGATCTTGGGCCGCTGAAAGAAAGCCTGGCGGAACTGGACCGCCTGATTGCGCAGGACATGGGTTCGGTGGAAGCGTTCTCATCCTACGTCACCATGAACGCCCGCTTTCATGCGCTGCTGACGGAATTGTCGCGCAGCGCGCCATTGATCCGGCAAATCGACCGTGCCTCCGCGTTGCCGTTCGCTTCCCCCAGCGGCTTCGTGATGGCGCAGTACGTCCTGCCGGAAGCGCATCAGATCCTGATCATCGCGCAGGACCATCATCGCATCGTGGTCGATGCGATTGAAAATCGGGAGGGGGCAAGGGCCGAAGCAGTCATGCGCGAGCACGCGCGGCTGGCCGCGCGAGTCCTGCGGTTGGCGCTGCGCAACCGAACCCATCTCGATCTGTTGCCGGCGCTGGCGCTGATCCGCTCGCCCGCCAACGAATAGGATTCGAGGCCGTCATGCGATTTGCAAACAAATGGACGAAATGCACCGTTCACGCTACGCGCGACATAACATCGGCCATTCGCGAAATCGTGCTGCGGCCTGAAGAAGCGGGCGTCGAACCCTATCCGATCGGTAGCCATATCAATGTTGGTGTGTTGATCGATGGACGGCCGGAGACACGCTGTTATTCGCTGGTCGGCGAATCCAACCCGGCCGGCTACCGGGTCGCTGTTCGGCTTGCGAGCGATAGCCGTGGTGGCTCACGCTATATGTGGACGCTGAAGCCGGGCGCGCGCGTCGAGGTATCGAGCCCGGCCTCCCTGCTCGAAGTCGATTGGTCCAAAAAATCCTATTGTCTGATCGCGGGCGGAATCGGCGTCACACCGATGGTCGGCATTGCCGGAGCGCTGATGCGCCGCAACGTCGACATCGAGTTCCACTATGCCGTCAAGTCGCGCGCCGATGCCGCGTTTCTTGACGAACTCTCCGACCTGCTCGGCGATCGCCTGATCGTCCATGCCAGCGATGAGGGCAAGCGGATTAATCTAGACCACACCTTCGCTCGCCTGCCGCCGAATGCGCCGACAATCCTGTGCGGCCCGATGCGCCTGCTTGAAACGGCACGCCGTAGCTGGACCGCGGCTGGGCGTCCGCCGGCCGATTTGCGATACGAGACATTTGGCTCGAGCGGTCTGTTGCCGACTGCATCATTTCGGGTCCGGATCGATCGTTCGGGCCGGGAAATCCTGGTTCCCGAGAACAAATCGATGCTGGACGCGCTCAACGAGGCGGGCTTTGAGGTCATGTCGGATTGCCAACGCGGCGAATGCGGCGTTTGCGCGATCGATATTGTTGCCGTGGACGGCCAGATCGACCATCGCGATGTGTTCTTTAGCGATCCCCAGAAGCGGGCGAACGCCAAGATCTGTCCCTGCGTTTCGCGGGCCGTCGGAGCGATCACCGTGAACACCTTCTATCGGAGCCCGTCGGCTAGTTAGTCCAGGAGTTACTTCTCCCTATGCGCTCACCTCGCCGCACGTCTGTAGCGAGACGAATCAAAATTAGTGGTCGGACGACGGTCATCGCCCTGCGCAATTTCATCTCGGCTTGACCCGTCGGTTGATCGGCCGCCCCAGACAGAGCAGCGGGCGTCACCCCCGCGCTCCCGGACCAAGTCGGAATTCGCTGCTGGAGAAGAGGGAATTGGGGACACGACAATGGTCAACGTTTTGCAACGAGAGTCTACTGAGAATACCGGCTATCCGCGTCTTGCCATGCATATCGACGGTGCGTGGCTAGATATCGGCCAGCGCCGCACTCACTTGGTCATCGATCCCGCCACCGGGCAACCGATTGGGGATTTGCCGCTCGCAAATACGGACGATCTCGATCGCGCGCTGGATGCGGCCGATCGCAGCTTCCGAACGTGGCGGCGCTCCTCCATCGATGAACGTGCCAAGGTCCTGAGAGGCGCCGCAGGCCTGCTGCGTCAACGCGTTGAATACATCGCGCGGATAGCCACGCTTGAACAGGGCAAGACGCTGACGGAGACACGCTTCGAGGTTCACGTGGTCGCCGACCTGTTTGAGTTCTATGCGGAAGAATGCCGGCGCACCTATGGCCGCGTCCTGGTGCGCCCGGCGGGAGCACGCTCCATCGTGGTGAAGGAGCCGGTTGGTCCTGTGGCGGCCTTCGCGCCCTGGAATTTTCCGCTGGCAGGTCCCGGGCGAAAACTCGGAGCTCCGATCGCGGCCGGCTGTTCTGTTATTCTAAAGCCAGCAGAGGAGGCGCCGGCTTCCGCAATGGAAGTCGTGCGCGCTCTGCTCGACGCTGGCCTTCCGAATGGAGTTGTGCAGCTTGTCTTCGGCGTGCCCGACGAAGTGTCGCGGCGTCTGCTCGCGAGTCCGGTCATCCGTAAACTGTCCTTCACCGGATCGACCGCTGTCGGTAAGCATCTTCTGAAGCTGGCCGCCGACACTATGAAACGTACGACCATGGAATTGGGTGGGCACGCCCCGGTGATCGTCTTTGACGACGCCGACATCGACCAGGCGGTGACTCTTCTGGTCCCCTCCAAAACCCGCAACGCGGGTCAGGTTTGCGTCTCTCCCACCCGCTTCTACGTCCAGGAATCCGTCTACGACCAGTTTGTGAGGGGCTTCGCGGAGCGAATGGGCAAAATCCATACAGGTGGCGGCCTCGAGAATGGCGTCGAGATGGGGCCGATGGCAAATCCGAGGCGCCCGCGCGCGATCCGCGAGTTGATCGCCGACGCGTTGAAGCAAGGAGCTCGGCTGCGGTGCGGGGGCGATGCGCTCGACCGCCCCGGGTTCTTCTGGCAGCCGACAGTGCTCTCTGACGTGCCCGCCATCGCCAGAGTCATGAACGAGGAGCCGTTCGGTCCAATCGCTGTCGTGTCGCCATTCTCAAAATTCGACGATGCCGTCGAGCAGGCCAACCGATTGCCATTCGGTCTTGCCGCTTACGCATTCACTCGATCGGCGAAGACCGCGATAATGATCGGCGATGCTATTGAGGCCGGTATGGTCGGTATCAACGTCGCGCGGGTGGCGAGCGCAGATGCGCCCTTCGGTGGGGTCAAGGAAAGCGGTCATGGTGCAGAGGACGGTCCTGAAGGACTGGATGCGTGCTTGGTCACCAAGGCCATTCATCAAATGTGAGGAAGTCAGACTGACTTGACTTCGCGCCAGCGCGGCCGTTCGAGTCCGGATCGTACTTTACAGGCGGCCTTCTAGAACGAGGCGCGTTTTGATCGTCTCGATGTGAGCTGCGCCATCGCGGAGCGCGTCGTCGGTGGTATGCACCGAGTAATAGCCAAGGACGAGATCATGCTCGTGGGGAACAGCCGAACCGAGAACGAATTCGGCATCGCTGAGC
>Ga0210394_10008676_pt1 | contig 10387 bp, 8 predicted proteins | sample IncBWC12MmetaG_FD_160121 | JGI IMG/M metagenome (GOLD analysis project Ga0210394, IMG submission 160121) | Forest soil microbial communities from Barre Woods Harvard Forest LTER site, Petersham, Massachusetts, United States - Inc-BW-C-12-M | ecosystem: Environmental > Terrestrial > Soil >...
CGCCGCGGGATCGCTCGGTTGGGCGTTCCCTGCGTCCCTGGGGGCCAAACTGGGGATGCCTAAGAAACCGGTTGTGTGCGTCACCGGCGACGGCGGCTTCTGGTATCACTTGCAGGAACTGGAAACCGCGGTGCGCTGCGACATTCCCACCGTGACCGTCGTCAACAACAACAATTCGCTCAATCAGGAAACCACCATTTTCCGGCACGCCTACGGCGGCAAACCGTCGAAGAAACAGGGCGAGATGTGGCATTTCTCGAAGGTGGATTTTTCCGCGATTGCCGAATCGATGGGGGCGCTGGGCATTCGCGTCACCAAGCCCGCGGAACTGCGCTCGGCCCTGGACCGCGCCATCTCGAGCGAGCGCCCTGCGGTGGTTGAAGTGCTGAGCGACATTGAAGCGCTGGCGCCCAACGCGTGGGAGGGCTAGCTCTGAGGGCCTCGATCGCGACGGCAAGCAAACTTTCGAGCTTGTAATTTCACTCTTCGTCGGACTTCAGGGATTTTGCAAGTTTCGCGAGGAAAATCTCGACTCGATTCGTATTCCAGACGGCAACGCCAGTTCCGAAGAAATCTGCATCTTCGGTCCAGACAGGACACGCAAGTCCCAGTGCCGCGGCGAGAGTCGGCCAATCGCTTTCATCACGGCCTCGCAATCGCTGGCGGGCCTCGCTTTCGAAGGCGCTATAGATTTCGGGTTTGACCGGTTCGATTAGGCTCTGGAGATATTTGAGCGTTGCGGAAACGTCCGCGTGCGGTTTCCCGCGTTTTTTCAGGAGAGTTGGGAGATATTTCTCTGCGTCCACGAAGGCAACGTCGGGCGCGAAGAAGCGAACACCTTGATCTCCGTACATTTCGACAAGCTGCCGAACGCGGCGCCCCAAGACCGCGCGGATCAGAATGTTGGCGTCGAGAACGATCATTTCATCGGGCTCTCCCCTTGCCGCGCCGGCGCAGTGCTTTAAACTCAGTCACTAGCTCTTCTTCTTCGACGTCCGCCATCACCTTGGCAAGACGGTCTGCCGCCGCCTTCAATTCTGAGATATCGGCGGCCTTCGGCCGTTTCCGGCGCGTGGGCACATAGACGCCGAGCGTTTCTCCGCGGCGGGTTACAGCGACAAGGGTCTCCGATTCCAAGAAACTGGCGATCCGCTCACGGAACTCGCGAACGCCGACTTTGACGGTAGTCATGGCCTTGCTCCTGTCTATAGTGTACACACAGATGTACACAATTGACAAGGGCGCTGAATTCTTCGACTGAACTAAGCTGAGACGCGCGCGTCCAGTGACGGCCACGGCCCTGGGGTATACTTTCTAGCCTTATCGCGATTCGGTTTGCGGCCCGCATTTCAGGGAGAAGGATGGCGGAAAGTTACGATGTCATTGTGGTTGGCGGCGGCAACGCTGCGATTTGCGCGGCGCTGTCGGCGCGCGAGGCCGGGGGGCGCGTGCTGGTGCTGGAACGTTCGCCGGAGTATGAACGCGGCGGGAATACGCGGCACACGCGCAATATTCGCTGTTCGCACGCGGCCGCCGACCAGTTTTTTTCCGGGCCGTACACCGAAGAAGAGCACCTGCAGGATTTGATTGGCGTGACCGGTGGGCCAGCAAATCTTGATCTCGCGAAGATGGCCATCCGCGAATCCTCCTCGCTGCCCCAATGGATGAGCGCGCACGGGGTGCACTGGCAGCAGCCGCTCGCGGGCACGCTGCACCTGGGGCGGACCAATCGCTGGTTTCTGGGCGGCGGTAAGGCGCTCTTGAACTCGTACTACCGTGCTGCTTGCCGCATGGGTATTGATGTGCGCTACGGCGCGCGGGTGGGAGACCTGGTCATCGAGAGCGATCGCTTTGAAGCTGTGCGCATCAGCAACGGCGACGGAGAGCAACTCGTGCGCGCGCGCGCGGTGGTCGTTGCGGCCGGCGGCTACGAAGCCAATCTTGAATGGCTGAAACGGCACTGGGGCGACGCGGCTGACAATTTCATCATTCGCGGCACTCGGTACAACGACGGCACATTGCTGGCCGCGCTACTGCAACATGGCGCGAAGGCCATCGGCGACCCGAAGGGTTTCCATGCCATCGGCGTCGATGCGCGCGCGCCGAAATTCGACGGCGGCATCGTGACGCGGCTCGACGCCACGCCCTTTGGCATCGTGGTGAACCGCGACGCTCGCCGCTTCTACGATGAGGGCGAGGACATCTGGCCGAAGCGATATGCCATCTGGGGAACGCTCATTGCTGCGCAGCCGGGCCAGATCGCGTTTTGCATCGTGGACAGCAAAACAATCGACAAATTTCTTCCGCCGATGTTCCCGCCGTATCGCGCCGATTCGTTCGAAGCACTGGCATCCCAGTTGGGGCTAGACTGCGGAACTTTTGTAAACACCCTCACGGAATACAATCGCGCGGCAGCCGGAAACGTGGAGGCCGAGATGCAGCATCTCGACGGCCGGTGCACACGCGGGCTCACGCCGCCGAAGAGCAACTGGGCGCTGCCCATCGACCGGCCTCCTTACTATGGGCTGCCGCTGCGCCCGGGGATCACGTTCACGTACATGGGGGTCGCGGTGGATGAACGCGCGCGCGTTCTCGATCAAAGCGGCCGCGCGTTCGCGAATGTGTTTGCGGCGGGGGAAATCATGTCCGGAAACATTCTCACCAAGGGCTACCTCGGCGGATTCGGGCTGACGATTGGCTCTGTGTTCGGGCGGCTGGCGGGCAGGGAGGCGGCGGCGAATGCCCGGTCTTGACCTGATTGAAGAAGCGAGCCGCCAGCTGGTGATTTGCAACGCGTGCCGCTACTGCGAGGGCTACTGTCCCGTGTTTCGCGCCATCGAGGTGCGCCGCGACTTCAAGCAGGGCGACGTTTTTTACCTGGCAAATCTTTGCCACGACTGCCGCGCCTGCTACTACGCCTGCATGTACACGCCGCCGCATGAATTCGCGATCAACATTCCGCAGATTCTGGCTGAGTCGCGCCGGGAGTCATACCGCCGCTGGAGCTGGCCCGCGTTCCTGGGGCGCGCCTTCAAGAATCGCAGCGGGACCGCGCTTCTGGCCGCGGCAATGGCGGCGATTGTGGTTGCTGTCGCGCTGTTCTTCATTCCATCGGAAAAGCTATTCGCGGCGCATGCGGGGCCCGGCGCGTTTTACGAAGTGGTTCCTTACGCGGCGATGGCCGGCGGCGCGCTGGTTTTATTTCTTTACGGAATCGCCGTGTGGCTGCGCGGCGGCGCGCGATTCTGGTCGGAGACGAAAAGCGCGGCGAGCGTCCCGGGCGACTGGAAAACCCTCGCCGCTGCTCTAGGAGCCGCCCTCGGGCTGCGCTATTTGCGCGGCGGCGGCCCAGGATGCGTTTATCCCGACGAGAAACCTTCAGGCGTTCGCCGTTTCTATCACGCGCTCACCTTCTGGGGTTTTCTCAGCGATTTTGTCGCCACTTCACTGGCCTTTCTCTACCAGGACATTTTTCATTGGATGCCGCCCTACGGCTTAACCAGCGCGCCGGTGATTTTTGGCAGCGTGGGTGGCGTCGCGCTTATGGTTGGAACGGGCGGCCTGATCTATTTCAAATTGCGCAGCGACCGCGAGCCCGCGGCGGCGGGCGCTTCCGGGATGGACTACGTTTTTCTGGTGACCCTCGGGCTCACAGCGCTCACGGGGATGCTGGTGCTGATTTTTCGGGCTAGCGCGGCTATGGGGAGTCTGCTCGTGCTGCACCTCGCTTGCATCGCAGGTTTGTTCATCACCGCGCCCTACGGAAAATTCGTCCATGCCGTCTACCGCACGCTGGCGATTGCGCGGTACGAAGTGGAGGCGCGCCGGCCGCACCAAACTGCCTCGCATTGACAACTCGCGTAAACACCGCGAGCTTCATTTTGTTGACCTTGGCTGGTGCGCGAAGGCCGGGTCGCATTTATGGAACCCCACAAGCTGAAGCATGTGCTACCTGAAGCGTGTGCTACTTAAGAATCCTGAAACCAAAGGTTTGGCGGATTCGTCGAGTTCATTATATAAAGCCCGGTACGGGTGTATCGGGCTTACCCAAAACAAGTATCCACGGCGGTTTCTTGGGAGGACGGACATGCGAGGAATATCGCGCGCGATGATGTGGCTTGTTGTGGCGCTGATTTGTCTTGTTTCACGGCCTGTGGCAAGCGAACCGCAGGGCGCTTCCGGGTTCACCGTGGACAAGGCCAGCATCGGCGGCGTGGTCCTGAATGCTAAAACCGCGAAGCCCGAGGCCGGCGTTTGGGTGATCGCGGAAACCAAGCTGAGCGTGCCGTACCGCAAGATCGTGGTCACCGACGATCAGGGACGTTTCCTCGTGCCCGACCTGCCCGACGCCTCGTACGATCTGTGGGTGCGCGGCTACGGGCTGAAAGATTCGGAGAAGGTGAAGGCTGCGCGCGGCGACAAGGTGAAGCTGCAGGCGGCGAGCGCCGAGACTCCCCAGGAGGCGGCCAAGATTTATCCGGCGAGCTACTGGACTTCGATGATTCATCCTCCCGCCAAAGAAGAGCTTCCGAAGGGCTACGCGTCGCAGGAGCAGTGGCTCGCCGCGTTCCGCGGCGGATGCAACCAGTGCCATCAGTTGGGGATGACCGTGACGCGCCGTTACACGACCGCGGACGATTGGGATTCCGTGTGGAAGCGCAATGACAACATGAGTGCAGCAGCCGACCGGCTGGGTAGGGATCTGATGGAAAAGACTATGGTCGACTGGGGCACGCGCATCAAGAACGGCGAAGTGCCGCCGCAGCCGCCGCGCCCCACGGTCATCGAGCGCAACTTTGTGGTGACGCAGTGGGATTGGGGCACGCACGAATCGTTCTTCCACGACGTGACCTCGACGGACAAGCGCAACCCGACGATGTACGCGTACGGCAAAGTGTACGGCGCGGACCGCACCGGCGGCGGCGTGCTGTGGGTTCTCGATCCGGTGAAGAACACTATTGAGCCGATGCCAGTGGTGCCGCGAAACGGCAAGGGCTACAGCACGAAAGTGGACTACTACCACGATCGTGAATCCGAGGAAGCCTGGATGGCCAGCCCGCACAATCCCATGCTGGATGAGCATGGCCGCGTGTGGATGACGCAGCCCACTCGTCCACCAGGGGCGGAGAATAATCCGAAATGGTCGGCCAGCACTGTCGCCATGGACACCACCGATCCGCAGGCGCTGGCGATCGCTTCTAAGGCGCTGCTCTCCCGCAGCCACGGCATGCAACTCGGCTTTTTCGACACCAATTCCAACAAGTTCGTCGGCGTCGATACTTCCTACAACACGCATCACCTGCAATTTGACTGGCAGGATCGCATCTGGACCGACGGCGACGTCTTGGGAGAGCTGGACACCACCAAGATCGATCCGGCCAACCCCGCGGCGACTGAAGCGGGCGCGGAACACGCCTGGATGCGCGTGGACATGGACAGCAAGAAAGTTGTCCCGACAAACGGCTACGCCACTGCCGTCAGCCCGGTCGACGGCAACGTGTGGCTCTCCGTTCCGGTCGTGGATGGACCACAAAACAAGCTGTATATGCTCGATCCGAAGACCAGCAAGTTTAAGGACTATCCGCTGCCGTTGCCGGGCCGCCTCTCGCACGGCATCGACTTCAGCACTGACGGAACGGTGTGGTTCTCGGCGGGAAGCGGCCACCTCGGGCGGCTCGATCCCAAGACCGGACAATTCAAGTATTGGGATTTGCCGGGACCAAAGTTTACCGGCACGGGCGCGGAAACCGGCAGCACCGAATACCCGTATTTCCTGTGGGTCGATCAGTTCGACACGCTGGGGCTCGGCAAGAATACGGTGATCGTTACGGGAACCACTTCGGACTCGATGCTGATCTTCGATCCGAAGAAGGAAACGTTTACCGTGTTCCGCATGGCCTATCCGATGCCGTTCTACACGCGCGGGCTCGATGGCCGCATTGACGATGCCAAGGCCGGTTGGAAGGGCCGCGGGATTTGGGCGACCTACAGCTCGTACATGCCGAAATTTACCGAAACGCGGCTGGGCTCGGTCAATCACATTCAGCTGCGCCCGAATCCGCTGGCGAATTAGCGGGGCGGCTCGCGGACGATCGAGCACGGGTCGAGCGCAAACGAACGACGACATAACGTGTCATTCCGAGCGAAGCGAGGAATCTGCTTTTGGTTTCCGCCGGAGTAAAGCAGATTCCTCGCTTCGCTCGGAATGACAAAGCTGTGCTGGTGGAATTTGGAGTGCCGTCATCGAGATTTGAAATTTCAAATTTGAGATCTGAAATTTCTGATTCCCTGGCCTTCCCGAGTGAGGCAAGTGATGATATTGCGGTGGGTGCGACCGCGGACAGCAGCCCTGTTTCTTGCTGCGGCGCTATTCTCGCTTGCATTTGCGACGTCGGGGCAAAACGCGCCGAAAGCGGATTCCTTCCGCGCGCGCCTCTCGCCCGTTCCCATTAGCGTAGCGATGATGTCCACCATCGCGGGAAGCGGCTCGCTGACCGCGACTCTTTCCGGAAAAGAGTTGATGATTCAGGGCACGTTTGAGGGCTTGCGCTCGCCAGCAACCACGGCGCAGGTTCATCGCGGGCCCAAGGGTATTCCCGGGCCGGCCGTTGCAAATACGGATCTGACTGTCAGCAAAGCTGTGAAAGGCGAGATCAGCGGCAGGCTGGAGCTGACGCCCGATCAGGTGGACGATCTGCGCGCCGGCCGGTTGTACGTGCAGATTCAGTCCGAGCGCGCGCCGGATGGAAATCTGTGGGGCTGGCTGTTGAGATAGAGGGGACCGTGTGGCGTCAACCCTGCCTGCCGGTAGGCGGGCTTTAGGTTGACACGCGATGGGACGGCATCCTTGCCGCAACTGCGCGTGCCCGCCTGAAAAGAAAGGCGGGCGCTACAACTGCACGCGATGATCACGGGAATTTTACGATGAAGAGAGCACAGCATCGAGTTTGGAAATTTCCACGCGTAGTGGCCGCGGTTGCGGTGTGCGCCGTGGCCGGCTTTGCCATCGCTGCGCTCGCTGCGCAGCAAGCTGCTGCCCGCCCCGGGCCGTTCACCGCGGAGCAGGCTACCGTCGGGCGCGCGCTGTACCAGTCCACCTGCGCGTCTTGTCACTTGGCGGACATGAAGGGCACGTTCGAGGCACCGCCGCTGGCGGGCGCAAATTTCCTGAATACCTGGCGCAATCGCCCCGCGAGCGATCTCATCTCACGCATTCGCAATTCCATGCCGCTGACAAGTCCTGGGTCGCTCAGCGACCAGGACGCCGTCAATCTTGTCGCGTTCATTCTGCAAGCGAACGGCGCGACGGCCAGCACGCAGGCGCTGGCGGCGAACTCGCTCGTGCCCATTGGCGCAGTAACGACGGGCGCGTCGCCCGCACCCGTGGCGCAAGGTGGCGAGGAAATGCCCGGCCCGCAGGCTGCCGCCGCTCCCAACCGGCCTCTCGGCCTCATCGTTCAAGGCGAAGTGAAAAATTACGTCCCGGTGACTGACGACATGCTGCTCAAGCCCGATCCCGCCGACTGGCTGATCGTGCGCGGCGGCTACATGGGCTGGAACCACAGCGCGCTCGCGCAGATCAACCGCGACAACGTCAAGGACCTGCGCCTGGTTTGGTCCTGGAACATGAATGACAGTCAAGCGGCCAACGAGCCCACGCCGCTGGTCCACAACGGCATCATCTATTTGATGAACACCGACAGCATCCTGCAGGCGCTCGACGGCCGCACCGGCGACCTCATCTGGGAAAATCGCCTGCGCCCGCCGAAGAACATTCCCGGCGGAACCGGCGCGATGCGCAACATCGCCATTTACCAGGACAAGGTTTTCGCGGAAACGGTGGATGCGCATCTCTTCGCTGTCGACGCGCGCACCGGCAAGACGGTGTGGGAAGCCGAGGTCGGCGATTCGAACAAGGGCTACGGCAGCTCCAGCGGGCCGATCGTGATTCGCGGCAAAGTGATCCAGGGCGAGAACGGCTGCGACCGGTACAAGGCCAACGAAAAAGACCAGGGCTGCTTCATCAGCGCGTTCGATCCCGCCACCGGAAAATTGCTGTGGCGCTTCAATACTATCGCCCGCGCGGGCGAGCCCGGCGGCGATACCTGGGCCGATCTGCCCAACATGCTGCGCGTCGGCGCGGAAACGTGGATCACCGGCAGCTACGATCCTGAGCTGGACCTGACTTACTGGGGCGTGGCGCAGGCTAAGCCGTGGATGCAGGTGAGCCGTGGCACCAAGGGGTCGGCTCTCTATTCCACCTCCACGCTAGCGCTGCGGCCCGAGGACGGTAAGCTGGCCTGGTATTACCAGCACGTTCCCGGGGAGACGCTGGACATGGACGTCGTCTACGAGCGCGTCCTCGTCGATGTCGACGGCCGCAAAGTACTCTTCACCATCGGCAAGGACGGAATCCTCTGGAAGCTCGATCGCAAGACCGGCGAATTCATCGACGCCCAGGAAACCATCTTTCAAAATATTTTTAACATCGACCACAAGACCGGCAAGGTCGCCTACCGGCCCGATATTCTCGAGCAGGAAATCGGCAAGTGGACTCCGGTGTGCCCCAGCACCGAGGGCGGCCATAACTGGCAGGCCATGAGCTACGATCCCGCCACCGAACGGCTGATCATTCCGCTCAGCCAGAGCTGCATGGAAATGTCCGGGCGCAAGGTGGAGTTCGTGGACGGCTCGGGCGGGACCATGGGCGACCGCCTCTTCTACGAAATGCCCGGCACGGACGGCAATGTGGGGCGGTTGGCTGCGTTCGACGTGAAAACGATGAAGGAAGTGTGGAACGTGCAGCAGCGGCCATCGTTCCTCACTTCCGTGCTATCGACTGCCGGCGGCATCGCCTTCGTCGGCGATCTCAACCGCGTCTTCCGCGCGGTGGACATCAACACCGGCAAGATGCTGTGGCAGACGCGCCTCGGCACGTCGGTGCAAGGCTTTCCCGTGACTTTCAGCATCGGCGGGAAACAATACGTCGCGGTGTCCACCGGCCTCGGCGGCGGCAGCCCGCGCAATGTGCCGCGCACGATTCTCCCCGACGTGCACTACCCGCAGAGCGGCAACGCGCTGTATGTGTTTGCCTTGCCCGAAAAGTAGGTTCGAGTGGCGCAGGCTTCTAGCCTGTGGATTTTGGTTGCTGCGTGAATCGATCCTGCCGCAACTAAACCCCACAGGCTAGAAGCCTGCGCCACTTTACCTCCGCGTCCTTCTCCTGCGTCTAGAGCGCCACAGCAAATGTGCCGTCCCGCTCGTCCACCAGCATGTTGTCGATCAGGCGCACGGAACCGACGCGCACGGCGAGCAGGGCGATGCACACGCCGCGCAGGCGCGTCACCGGCTCGAGGGTTTCCGCGTCCACCATCTCCGCGTAGTCGAGCTCAGCGAGCGGTTCCGTGCGCACCGCGTCGCGCATCGCCGCGGTGAGCCCTAGCGCGTCGCGCTCTCCCCGCGCGATGGACACGCGGGCGCCGTCGAGCGCGCGGAACAGGATCGTGGCCGCCCAGCGCTCCTTGGCGTTCAGGTAGGCGTTGCGCGAGGACATGGCCAGGCCATCCGCCTCGCGCATGATGGGACACACCACAATTTCCGTGTCCAAGTGCAGATCGCGCGCCATCTGACGGATGAGGCGTGCCTGCTGTGCATCCTTACGCCCGAAAAAAGCTTTCTGCGGCTGGACGATTTCGAGCAGCTTCAGCACCACGGTGGTGACGCCGCGAAAATGTCCCGGACGGGCGCGCCCTTCGAGCCGCTCGGAGAGGCCTTCGACGTTCACCCAGGTGCAAAATCCGGGCGGGTAAATCTCCGCTGGCTCAGGCGCGAAGAGATAATCAACGCCCGCATCTTCCAGCTTCTGGCAGTCCGCCTCGAACGCGCGCGGGTATTTCTGAAAATCTTCGCTGGGGCCGAACTGCGTGGGATTCACAAAAATGGATGCGATCACCGGCTGGCAATCGGCGCGCGCCGCCCGCACGAGCGAGAGATGCCCCTCATGCAGCGCGCCCATGGTGGGCACGAAACCGGTCGCGCGGCCTTCCGCGCGGGCCTGGCGCGCCACCTGCTTCATCCATTCGACGGTGTGAATGGTTTCCAAGGGGTGAGTAGCACAGACTTCAGTCTGTGGGGGTACGTCAATAAACCCAGACCGATCGCGCGAGCCAAGGTCGAAGTTGCGCGAAGATCAAATGGAACCCCACAGACTGAAGTCTGTGCTACCTGCACTTCACGCGCGCGCGGCAGCCGTCTGCTCGCGATAGAACCCGATCAAATCCGTGGACACCGGCTTCACGCCCAATTGCCGCAGCATGGTGACCACCTGCCCGCGATGGTAGGTGCCGTGATTGGTGAGCTGGTGCAGGCTCTGCCACAGCGGGTTGGA
>Ga0210394_10008677_pt1 | contig 10386 bp, 7 predicted proteins | sample IncBWC12MmetaG_FD_160121 | JGI IMG/M metagenome (GOLD analysis project Ga0210394, IMG submission 160121) | Forest soil microbial communities from Barre Woods Harvard Forest LTER site, Petersham, Massachusetts, United States - Inc-BW-C-12-M | ecosystem: Environmental > Terrestrial > Soil >...
AGCCATGGCGGGGTCGAAGCTGGCGGCGACGGCGAGGGGGATGGGGAAGGTGGTGTGGTGGCCGTGTATTACGTCGAGGCCGAAGATGAGGGGGATGTGGAGCCGGGTCTGCTCCAAGGCGATGTGCTGGTAGTGGTTAGTGGCTTCAGCGCCGACGACGTTGAACAAGGAGCCGACCTGGCCTTTGGCGACCAAGTCGTCAAAGCGCTGATTTTTGCCGGCGGCGCCGGGACCGGTGGCGAAGCCGGCGGAGAACTGGACGAGTTGGCCGACCTTCTCATCGAGGGTCATCTTCTTGAGAAGGGCGTCAACCTTAGCGTTTAGCTGGGGATCGGCTAATTGTGTATTGGAAGGATACGGGGCTTGCGCGCGGACAAAGACGCAAACGCAAAGTGCCATCAGGATGCTGACAAAGGGCCTGAAAGCGGCGCGATGGGCGAGGGTATTCATAGCCCGGCCATGATAAACCGTTTGAGGGGCGACCGGCAGTGAGGGCCCTTTCCCGATCCTGGTGAAATGCAGAGTGCCGTAGAGCACAGCAAGAACCACGACAATAGGGCAAAATATCCGCTATCTGGGGACATTCCAAAGTTGAGGAGTACGGAATGAGCGCTCTCTGTGCTTTCATTCTGTTGGCCGCGGTGTCGGGGGACCCGTCGGTCGACCATGTGAGACCGCCATCGCCGCCGGTGACGAAGCCGGCATTGGTGGAGGTTCCAAAAGGCCCGAACGGGCTCACCTTATACAACGCAGATGGGGACGCAGTGGCGCGCTGCGAGAAGAAAGAAGACGCATTCAGTAACTGCAAGCTGGAACCGGGCTATAACCTGGACGACCTGATGAATGCCTGGGTGCACGCGTACGAAGAACTGACAAAGTAGGTTGCCGGGCGCTGGGTAAAGCCGCTCCGCAATATTTATAGATCCGCGTCCGAGACAGCCTTTCGACTCCTCCCATCCGAACGGTGAGATTGTGGGGTCGCGGAAAGCAAGGGGATGCTCTACTCTTGCTTTGACCGTATGAGGCGTTTCTTCCGGATTATCCGCAACACATTGTGGCTGGCGCTCGATCACGACGTGTTCAACACGGCGAAGGCGGTCGCTTACTCGGGGATGCTGTGTCTCTTTCCGGCGGTGCTGGTGGTGACGACGCTGCTGGCGCGCGTGCCCGAGGGAACGACTCTGATGGGCGAGATGCGGAACACCTTCGCCCAGTTTCTGCCCCAGGGATCGGCGCTGCTGCTGCAAGACTCGATGGCGACGCTTCGGATGCGGTCGACGCAACTGCTGTTCTCGGCGGCGGTGCTGGCGGTGTTCGCGGGGCTAGGAGTGATGCTGTCGCTGATGGAAGGCTTCAGGCGCGCCTACCAAGCGCGGCGCGATAGCTGGGGGTTCTGGCAGAAGAGAGTGCGGGCGCTGCTGCTGGTGCCGATTGTGCTGATCCCGCTGTGGCTCGCGAGCCTGCTATTGGTGTTCGGCCACCAGATAGAGATCTGGATGATTTCCAACGCGGATCACGAGCTGCGGCACGTAGTGCTGTTCTTCTGGAGGATGGCGCGCTGGGCGGTCTCCGTGATGACCAGCGTGACGGTGCTGTCGGCGCTGTATCACTTTGGGACGAAGGTGAAGGAACACTGGGTCTGGGTGGTGCCGGGCGCAGTGGCGGCAGCGCTGTTGTGGTTTCCGGCGACGCTGGCGTTTGGATGGTATGTAACGCGGGTGGCGGATTACTCGCGCTTCTATGGTTCGTTTGCAGCGGGCATCGCAACGCTGGTGTGGTTGTACCTGGCGTCGTTCAGCACGCTGATTGGCGCGGAGTTGAATGGCACGCTGTTTGAGTTGCGACTCGAACACAGAGAAATAGAGGGCGCTTCGACTGACGCAGTTTCATAGCGTGTGATCATTTGCAGCGCGGCTTTCACAGACCGACAGCTCGAGTGGACGGGGTTCTGCAACGGGACCCCCATGTACAATGAAGCCAGCCGCACTCCTACATTCCCACTCCCGATTCAACAACCCATTGGAGTATTTTGAATGCCGTTTGCAGAACACAGCCTGACTGACTCTCCGACTCAACGCCGCGCAAAAATTGTTGCCACGCTGGGTCCGGCATCGAATACGGAGCCTGTTTTTCGCGACCTGGTTCGTGCGGGTGTGGACGTGGTCCGGCTGAATTTTTCTCATGGTTCGCACGAGGAAAAGCTGGGGCTGATCCAGATGATAAGGAAGGTGAGCCGCGAGGAGCGCAAACCTCTTTGCATTCTGGGAGATCTGCAGGGGCCGAAGATTCGCACATCGAAGCTGAAGGATCACCAGCCGGTGCTGCTGAAGGCGGGCAATCGCATTACGATTACGCCGCGAGATGTGCCTGGGACCGCATCGCTGGTGGGGACTACATTCAAGACGCTGGCTGAAAACGTGGAACAGGGCTCGCACATTCTGCTGTCAGATGGATTGATTGAACTGCGCGTGCATGAAGTCGACGGCGGCGACGTGATGTGCGAGGTCATCAACGGCGGCATACTGGGCGAAAACAAAGGCATCAACCTGCCGGGAATTCCGGTGCGCGTGCCCTCGCTGACCGAAAAGGACGATGCGGATCTTGAATTTGCGTTAAAAAATGGGGTCGATGCGATTGCGGTTTCATTTGTGCGCACGGCGGAGGACATTCGCCTGGTGCGCAATCGCGTGTCGGCATACGGAAGCGACACATGGATTATTGCAAAGCTCGAAAAGCCGCAGGCGATTGAGCAGCTGGACCACATTCTGCTGGTAGCCGACGGCATCATGGTGGCGCGCGGCGATCTGGGTGTTGAAGTTCCGCCGGAGCGCGTGCCTGCGATTCAGAAGCACATCATCCGCAAGGCGAGCGAGTATCGGAAGCCGGTGATCACGGCGACGCAGATGCTGGAGTCGATGATTGAGAATCCGCGGCCAACGAGGGCGGAGGCATCGGACGTGGCGAACGCGGTGTATGACGGCACGGATGCGGTGATGCTGTCGGGTGAGTCGGCGGTGGGCAAGTATCCAATAGCGGCGGTGTCGATGATGAGCCGCATTGTGCAGGAGGCCGAGCGCACGATGAAGGAACAGGCGGTGTACCAGGCCCATGTGCAGAAGACGCACCTGTCAGTCGCGGAGACGATTTGCGAAGCGACGGCGCACGCTGCCGAGGACCTGGATCTGCGCGGGATTGCGTTGTTCACGGAATCGGGAACGACGGCGAGGCAACTCTCGAAGTATCACCCGCCGACGCCGATTTTTGCGCTGAGCCCGGTGGAGATCACGATCAATCGGCTGAACCTGCTGTGGGGGACGGTTCCGATTCGCTGCCCGAAGGTGACGACGACCGAGGCGCTGGTGGACCTTGCGGAGAACCTGTTGTTGCAGGGGGGATACGTACGGCCGCGCGAGATCATCGCGATTGTGGCGGGCACGCGCACGAAGTCGGGGTCGACGAACTTTCTGCGACTGCATGTGCTGGGCGAGCACAGTACGGATTCGCGCTTCCTGTCGCCGCACCAGGAGGAAGAGCCGGTGGCCGAGTCGAAGGCGAAGCGGGCACCGCAGGCGAGACCGGTGAAGGCGGTTGCGACGCCGCGGAAGAAGTAGCGGGAGATACGCCCGAGATAAATTGCCGCTACGTGCAGCACATCAAAGACGATCTCTCCGGGGCGGATGATAATGTCTTCAGCCACCGCTCTGGAGTGTTTTGATTGGGCCGCAAAACCTGCTTAGTTTTCAGCGTTTTTCTGCTGGTATTGGGGACGCTGTGCGCGCGCGCTCAGGATCAGCCCGATGTGCGCCTCGAAAAGGGTACGTTCATCGCGCGGGGGAAGTGGAATCCAACTGACACCAAGCCCCGGGAAGACTTCGCCCATCTGCCGGTGGTGGAAGTCCACTGCTTCAAAGAGCAGAGCTATTGCATGCAGGCCATAGCCAGCGTGCAGAACGGCGCGCCGAGTCTGGCGGTGCAGTATTACAAAGTGATTCGCTGGGACAAGAACGACATTGTGGCCGAGAATTATGACTTCAGCTGCACCACCAACCAGCTCAAAGTCGATTTGAAAGAGACGATGGTGCTGGCGGTGGATTCTCCGAAGAAAAAGGGAAAAGCTGCGAAGGAGAAGGGCAATGCGGCGACGGACCCGTGCGACCAGTTGGAGCACGTGATCACCTACAAGCTGATCGGCGAAGACAGCGACAAGGCGCCTCAGCAAGCTGGCACCCCAACCCCGGCGCAGTGAGAATGCGCCGGGGTTGAGAGCGTTTCCCACCCTGGCCGCAAAAACAAAGACGCGGCGAGGGTGGGGCACCCAGACTGAATCTACTTTGAAGCCAGCTGGCGCAAGACGTACTGCAGGATGCCGCCGTTCTCGTAGTACTCGATCTCCTGCGGCGTGTCGATGCGGACCTTGGCATTGAATATCTTGACATTGCCGCCGGCATCAGTGGCGCGAACAGCCATCAATCGGGGATCCGACACATCGCTCGGTCCGATGTACTTTTTCTCGCCTTGGCCTGGAGCCGCGGAGATTGTCATGATGCTTTGGCCGGTCCGAATCGCTTCAAGCCGAGCTCGGATATCGGCGAAGTTGTAGACCTCCTCGCCGGTGAGGCCGAGCGATTCCACGTTCTGGCCATCTTCAAATTGCAACGGCAAGATGCCCATGCCGACGAGGTTGGAGCGATGAATGCGCTCGAAGCCCTCGGCGATGACGGCGCGGACGCCGAGGAGATTGGGTCCCTTGGCTGCCCAGTCGCGCGAAGAGCCGGAGCCGTATTCCTTGCCGGCGAGGATGACGAGCGGGATGTTGCGCTCGGCATACTTTACGCTGGCGTCGAAGATGGACACCTGCTCGCCTTCAGGGAGCAGGCGAGTGACGCCGCCTTCAGTGCCGGGAGCGAGCTTGTTGCGCAGGCGGACGTTGGCGAATGTGCCGCGGACCATGACTTCGTGGTTGCCGCGGCGTGAGCCGTAGCTGTTGAAGTCAGCGGGCTTGACGCCATGGTCGGCGAGGTATTTGCCGGCGGGGCCGCTGGCCTTGATGTTCCCGGCGGGCGAGATGTGGTCGGTGGTCACTGAGTCGCCGAGGACGGCGAGAACACGGGCACCGAGGATGTCGCTGATGGGCGCGGGGGTTTTGGTGATGCCGTCGAAGTAAGGCGCCTGGCGGATGTAGGTGGAGTCGGGCTCCCACTGGTAGACGTCGCCGGTGGGGAAACTGAGGCCCTGCCAACTGGCATCGCCATCGCTGACGGTGGCGTACTCCTTGCGGAAGCTTTCGCTGCTGAGACCCTTCTCGATGGCGGCTGCGACTTCAGCTTGCGTGGGCCAGATGTCTTTAAGGTACACGGGGTGGCCTTGCTGGTCCTTGCCCAGCGGATCAGTATCGAAGTTGTGGCCGATTTTGCCGGCGAGGGCATAGGCAACGACGAGCGGCGGCGACATGAGGTAGTTGGCGCGGACGTCGACATTGACGCGGCCTTCGAAGTTGCGATTGCCGGAGAGGACGCTGACCGCAACGAGGCCGTGTTCATCAATACTCTTTGACACGTCAGACGGCAGCGGGCCGGAGTTGCCGATACAGGTGGTGCAGCCGTAGCCGACGACGTTGAAGCGCAGTTTTTCGAGATAGTGCAGCAGACCGGATTTCTGGTAGTAGTCAGTGACTACGCGGGAGCCGGGAGCCAGCGAGGTCTTGACCCACGGCGGCACGGTGAGGCCTTTTTCGACGGCCTTTTTGGCGAGGATGCCGGCGGCGACCATCACCGATGGGTTGGAAGTGTTGGTGCAACTGGTGATGGCTGCGATGACGACCGAGCCGTGGTCGAGATAGCGATCGGGGTCGACGTTGAAGCGCTCTTTCACCGTTGTGGTGACGTGCAGTGGCGGATGTTCCGCTATCGAGGTGTCGGTGACGGAATCACGCTGCCACGCGGCCGCGGTGCGGGTGCCGAGCGGCTTGGCCGTGGGAGCGAGCAGGCTGGGAAGCTGCTCGGCGAAGCTGGCGGCTGCGTCCTTGAGGAGAACGCGATCCTGGGGGCGCTTGGGGCCGGCGACGCTGGGCTCAACAGTGGCGAGGTCGAGCGAGAGGGTCTCGGTGTATTCGGCTTCGGGCGCACCGGTGGTGTGGAAGAGACCCTGCTCCTTGTAGTAAGCCTCGACGAGCGCAATCTGGGCTTCGCTGCGACCGGTGAGGCGGAGGTAGCGGAGGGTTTCGGCGTCGACGGGGAAGATGCCGCAGGTGGCGCCGTACTCGGGTGCCATATTGCTGATGGTGGCCCGATCGGCGAGGGGTAGCTCCGCGATGCCGGGGCCGTAGAACTCGACGAACTTGCCGACCACGCCGAGCTTGCGGAGGGCCTGCGTCACGGTGAGCACGAGGTCGGTGGCGGTTGCGCCTTCGCGCAGCTTACCAGTGAGCTTGAAGCCAACGACCTGCGGGACGAGCATGGAGACGGCCTGCCCGAGCATGGCTGCCTCAGCCTCAATGCCGCCGACGCCCCAACCGAGCACGCCAAGGCCGTTAATCATGGTGGTGTGGGAATCGGTGCCGACGAGGGTGTCGGGATACGCGGTAAGCTCGCCGTTGGATTCAATGGTGAAGACGACGCGGGCCAGGTACTCGAGGTTGACCTGGTGGCAGATGCCCATGCCGGGCGGCACGGCGCTGAAGTTCCGGAAGGCAGTCTGGCCCCACTTGAGGAAGGCGTAGCGTTCGCGGTTGCGCTGGAACTCGAGCAGCGAGTTGGCGTCGTAGGCCCCAGCGGTGCCGAACTCGTCGACTTGAACGCTGTGATCGATGACTAGCTCCGCGGGAACGAGAGGGTTGACGCGCTCGGGATCGCCGCCAAGGGTCTTGATGGCGTCGCGCATGGCCGCCAGGTCGACGATGGCGGGAACGCCGGTGAAGTCCTGCATGAGCACGCGGGCGGGCATGTAGGCAATTTCGCGGCTGGGCTCGGCTTTCGATTCCCATGTGGCGAGAAACTCGATGTCGCCGGCGGTGACATTGACGCCATCTTCGCGGCGGAGCAGGTTTTCAAGCAGGATTTTGAGGCTGAAGGGGAGGCGGCTGAGGTTGAAGCCTTTTGCCTCGAGTGCGGGGAGCCGGAAGATCGTGTAGGATTTGCCGCCGGAGGTGAGGGAAGCGCGGCTTGCAAAGGTGTTCATTTTGGGAGCGACCTTTCTATCCGCGGAGTGCGGATCGAACTTGAGTGACTGAGGCGCGCGGCGCACGGCAGGCACACTTCAGGGGCCGGCTGGAGCCGGAAAAGTTGTCGGGGATTAGATTAATCAGCGAGGGGGTCAACGTCCACGGTCGTGCTTGCCACGGCGGAAGCGCCTGACGGGGGGTGTGGCGGGGATGGGGGTGCGGACGGGCATGATTACCGCAACAATTTTAGCGCGAAACCGGCCTGACCCGCACTCGGTTCTTGCGTGGGCTCGGCATAGGCAGCTAGGCTCGAGCCTGAAATCCGGAGGCTAACCGTGAACTTTGTTGCAGCCCGGCTCCTGTCTACTGCCCTCCTATCGATCGCCATCACCGCTCATGCGCAGACGAACACGCGGCCCTCGGGGAATGCGATTCCCGCCGGTCATGCAACCGTCTGGCCCATGAAAGACGGTTCGCTATTGCTGAAGGATTTCAAGTTTGGCTCGGGCGAGACGCTGCCGGAGTTGAAGCTGCATTACCTTACGCTTGGCGAGCTGCATCGCAACGCGGCCGGGCACGCGGACAACGCGGTACTTTTGCTGCACGGCACCGGCGGGAATGCGCACTCGCTGCTGAATCCGGTGTTCAGCGATGTGCTGTTTGTGCCGGGCGGACTGCTCGACATCACGAAATACTTCGTGATTCTGCCCGATGACATCGGACACGGAGAGAGTTCGAAGCCATCGGATGGGATGCACGCACACTTCCCTGCTTACGACTACGACGACATGGTGCGCGGCCAGCGCATGATGCTGGACGAGATGAAGGTGGATCACCTGCGGCTGATCCTGGGCACGTCGATGGGCTGCATGCAGAGCTTTGTGTGGGGCGAGACGTATCCGGACTTCATGGATGCGCTGGCGCCGTTCGCGTGCCTGCCGGTGCAGATTGCGGGGCGCAACCGCATGACGCGCTACCTGATTCTTGAGTCAATCAAGAACGACCCAGCCTGGATGGGCGGGGAGTACAAGACGGAGCCGCAGGATGGATTGCGCGCGGCGAACGAGATCCTGCTCATATTGGGCTCGAGTCCGCTGCAGATGCAGAAGCAGGCACCCACACGCGAAGTTGCAGAGCAGTATGTAGACAAATACCTGGCGCGAACCATGGCAAGCACGGACGCAAACGACATGCTCTATTACGTGAACGCGAGCCGGAATTACGACCCTTCGCCGAAGCTGGAGACGATTACTGCGCCGGTGTTGTGGATCAACTCGGCGGACGATTTCATCAACCCGCCGGAGTTGGGGATTGCGGAGAAGATGGTGAAGCGGATGCCGCATGCGCGATTCATCCTGATTCCCATTTCAGATGCGACGCGCGGGCACGGCACGCACACCTCCGCGGCGGTGTGGAAGGACTACCTGGCCGAATTCATGCGTGAGACGGAACCGCGATAGACCAGAAAAAAGAACCCGTGCCGGACTCGCCATCGATTTCCGGCACGGTTCAACCGATGAGGTTGAAAATGGAGGAGCTTTTTCCGCTAGCGGTTATTCTTTGCCGCGATCAAAACCGAACGGAGGGGTAATGCCGGTGTAGTCGCCGATCTGCTTGGCGTCGTAGGGGCCATTCAGCTGGTTGAATCCGTTTCCGCCGACATTGGTCATGCCCTGCTGAAACACGATTTTTCCGCTTGGCGTGACTTCGATGACGCGGTTGTTGAATTGATCGCTGATGAGCGTGTTGCCGTTGCGCAGGCGGATGCCACGCGTGGGCTGCGGGTTGGGATTGCTGTTCGCGCCGGTGTTGGTGACGTACTGCCAGACAATGTGGTCGGTGTTGTCAACCTCGATAACCCGGTTGTTGAGCGAGTCGGTGATCAGCGTATCGCCGTTGGGCAGGCGGCTGGCGAACGCCGCACCGTTTACGCTGCCGCCCGCCGTAAAGGTCTTCACGATCGATCCGCCGGGCGTGATTTCGATGACGCGGTTGTTGCTCTCGTCTGAGATGAGGACATGGCCGTTCTCAAGCAACTCCGCGCTGTTGGGATTGCTCAACTGATTCGGGCCGGTGCCTGAAACGCCGGTCGTTCCGTATTGCCACACGATATCTCCATGCGCAACGCTGACCAGGATGATGCGCTCGTTGGCCTGATCGGAGACGAGCACTCCGAAGCCGGGGTGGCCTGGGAAATCCGACACAAACGTCGCCTGAACGGGGGTGTTGAGTTGATTGGGGCCGGAGCCGGAGACGCCGGCCTGGCCGTATTGCCAAACGATTGCGCCGGCGTGATCAACGAGGAATACGCGGTTATCCGGGCAGCCGACCGTATCGGAGCAACCGGGCAGGCCGGGCGGAGTGCCAGTGCCCGCAATGAGCGTGAGCGGGCCTACGCGCTGGGCATCGTTCACTCCGACAACGCTGTGAGGACCAGGTTGGTCAGAACCATTGCCGAAGGTCCAGACCACCTTGTGAGTCTCGGGATCGATCTCGATGACTCGATTGTTGAACTGGTCGGAGATCAGGATATGCGCTCGGCCTTCGTCGCTCTGAGCCCGCGCGATCGCACAGGGCCAGGCCATTCCAGCGAGAATGGTGACGGCACTCGCGGCGAAACAAGTGATCGAACTGCGAGCGGTCCGCCGTGCAGTGTTCTTCATAGCAACCTCCTAAACGATGGGAGCAGGGAATCATTCGAGAGCCGATTCCGGGCCCTTCGGATCGGATTATAGGGACGCACCACCCCGAAAAAATGGGGGCTGACAATGGAATGACAAGCTAGTGACAATGCGGGTGGATCGGTGATCTTCTCAGCCATTTTGAGGCGCGCAGGACTCGGCCGTTCGCCTCAGCGAACCGCGTCTGCTCGCTTGGCTCCTATACTGAAAAGAGCAGCATCTTCCTCGCGAGGTCCCGCAAAACATTGAATTATCTGGAACGAATCGGTTCGGGTTGGTCGAGCTTGACGGCGTGGCTGATCCGGCGGATTCCGAATGAACAGCAACGGATGCTGGCGTTCACCATATTGGCCGGCGGCCTGTGCGGGCTGGCTGCGGTGGCGTTTCACAAGTGCATCGGCTGGCTCGAAGACCTACTGATCAATCCGGCGAACAATGCACCCGGCCATAGTTGGATTTTCTGGACGATTCTGACGCCGGCCCTGGGCGGGCTGTTGGCCGGGATCGGGCTGGTGTTCTGGGTTCCGGCTGCGGCGGGCAGCGGCA
>Ga0210394_10008679_pt1 | contig 10384 bp, 9 predicted proteins | sample IncBWC12MmetaG_FD_160121 | JGI IMG/M metagenome (GOLD analysis project Ga0210394, IMG submission 160121) | Forest soil microbial communities from Barre Woods Harvard Forest LTER site, Petersham, Massachusetts, United States - Inc-BW-C-12-M | ecosystem: Environmental > Terrestrial > Soil >...
TCCTCGAAGCGGATCGGCACCTCGACGATCGGGTAGCCGAGCCGTTTGGTCCGGTGGACCATCTCGATCTGGAAGGAGTAGCCCTGCGACAGGACTTCGTCGAGCCTGATCTGCTGGAGCAGCTCTCTCGTGTAGCACCGATAGCCCGACGTGCAATCACGCGTCTTCAGGCCCAGCAGCGTGCGGCAGTAGAAGTTGGCCGCCCAGGACAAGAGCCAGCGATGGGGCGGCCAGCCGACGATCTGCCCACCGCGTATGTAGCGCGAACCGATCGCCAGGCCCCCACAACCGCGCGCGGCGTCGACGATGCTCTCCAGGTCTTGTGGAAGGTGCGATCCGTCCGCATCCATTTCCACGAAGAGGGACGAACCCTCGGCCAGGCCGAGCCGAAACGCGTCCTCGTACGCGCTGCCGAGACCTAGCTTGCGCGGGCGGTGCAGCACCCGGACGCCGGGGTCTTTGGCCGCGATACCGTCCGCGACCTCCCCGGTCCCGTCCGGCGATGCATCGTCGACGATGAGGACGTCGTGCCCGAAGTACCTCACCCCGCTAACGACCTTCTCGACGTTCTGGCTCTCGTTGTAGGTGGGCAGGACGACCAGGACCTCGGTCGGCGGCTGCCTGCGCTCGGTTACCCGGGACTCGCTGCTCACGAGCGGAACCTGATTCTCAGGACATGCCGGAACATGTCCACCGAGCTCTTGATCGGGCTCACCTTCGTCGGCGCCGAGTTGCGCCAGACGACTGGAACCTCGGCGATCCTCACGCCTCGCTTTTTGGCGAGATACAAGACCTCGGGGTCGTATCCAAAGCCGTCGGTGGTCAGCCCCGCAAATGCGTCGTGGGCAACGTCGGCTCGGAAGAGCTTGAAGCCGCACTGGGTGTCCCAGATGCCTGGCAGCAGGACGGCCTGGACCAGGAGGTTGAAGGCCTTGCCCATGAGCACGCGATAGATCGGCTGCGACACCTCGACTCGCGATCCCCGCAGGGCCCGCGACGCGATCGCCACGCCCGCTCCTTTGCGCAGCTCGGCCCTCAGCTTGTCGAGCTCCTCGATCGGAGTGGAAAGATCAGCGTCGGTGACCAGGATCTCCGCGCCGCGCGAGGCGGCCACCCCCTCCGCCAGGGCGCGGCCCTTACCCCGGTTTTGTGGAAGCGCTTCGAGCCGAACTGCGGGGTTGCGCTCGGCGGCTCTGTCCATGATCGTGCGCGTCCCGTCGCTGCTGCCGTCGTCGACCAGGATCAGCTCGTACGGAACCCCCGTGCCGCCCACATATCGCTCGATCTGCTCGATGGTGCGCGGAAGTCGCTGCTCCTCGTTGTAGCAAGGGATGACGATGCTCAGCTCCGGGGATGCTGCCGCTTCCACCTCGATGCGCCATCCTACTTGCCCGCGCTTAGAACCTTGATCGCATACACCGGCAGGACGGCCATGCGGCGGATCCGCCAGGGTTGACGGACCAGCCGGAAGAGCCACTCGAGCCCCGCCCTTCTCATCCACAGCGGTGCACGCGGAACGCGACCCGTGAGGTAATCGAAAGCGCCGCCGACCCCGATGCCCACGGCAACTCCGGCTCGATCCTTCAACCGATCGATCCACAGCTCCTGCTTCGGGGCGCCGAACGCGACGAGCACGAGCTGCGCCCGGTGCGCCCGGATCAAAGACAGCGTCGCCTCGTCCGCTGACGGGTCGGGCGAGCCGGCGTGAGCCGCGACGGCCAGCTCTGGGTGCTCGACCCGCAGGCGCACGGCGAGGTCGTCCGCCACTCCTGGGTCGGCGCCGAGGAGAAAAAGCCTGAAACCGCGTTTGGCGCACAGCGCGGCCAGCGGCGGGACGAGGTCGGTCCCGGTGACAGGCGCGGCCAGAGAGCAGCCCTGCCTTCTCGCCGCCCACACGACGCCGGTTCCGTCGGCCAAGCACAGGTCCGCGGACTCGAGCACGCGGGCGAACTCGGGGTCGCGGCGCGCCCTCATGATGAACTCGGGGTTTACTGTGGCGACGAGGTGGGAGCCACCGCCGCCGACGAGCTGAGCGATCCGGTCGAGGGTGGCTTTCATGTCCAGGCAGTCGACCCTCACGCCGAGGACCCTGGCCTGTGTCACCTCAAGAGCTGGGAAGTCGCCAACACCGTCAGCACGACCGCCGCCGCACGCACGCTGTTGAGCACCGTCGATAGCTTAAGGTCGTCAGAAAGTTGAGCGGTAAGTGAAAACTGTCGCGGTCGACGTGAATCCGGCGACTCGCGCCGTGATGACCGGGACCGAGGTGTACACGCGCGAGGTATGTTCGCGACTGCCTGCCGCCGCGCCGGAGCTGCGCTGGCGGTTCTTCGCATCACGGCCTCGCGCCGCTCTCGGGATGGACGTGATGGTGATCCCACTCCGAAGGCTCTGGTCACAGGTGAGGCTCCCCATGGCCCTCGCGACGGAACGGCCGGACCTGCTGTTCGTGCCCGCTCACGCTGTCCCGTTTGCGTGGCCAGGAAAGGTGCTCACGGTGGTGCACGACCTGGCGTTTGAGCGCTACCCACGTGCGTACTCGGCGGCCGAGCGGGCGTACCTTCGCCTCACGACGCGATGGGCGACGGTTCGCTCCCGGCTTTTGATCACGGTCTCGGAGTCGACCAAGGCCGACCTCGTGTCTGCCTATGGGGTTCGCCCAGAGCGAATCCGCGTGGTGCCGCTCGGCGCGTCCAGGCCGGAGGTCCGCGCGGCGCCGGCCTCACGCCTGGCGGAGCTTGGGCTGAACGGCAACTTCGTACTTCAGGTCGGGCGCCTTGAGACCCGGAAGAACCAGGCGGCTGCGCTGGCGGCGGTGGAGCGGCTCGACGGTGTCACGCTCGCGTTGGCAGGCCCCGAAACTGACCCTGAACTGGCGGCCAGGCTGCGCGCGTCTGGACGGTGTCGAGTCCTCGGCCGAGTCGACCAACCAACCCTCGAGCTCCTGTACGCACGGGCGGCCGCGGTCATCGTGCCGAGCCTTTATGAAGGGTTCGGACTTCCCGCGCTCGAGGCGATGGCGCGCGGCAAGGTGGTCGTGGCGGCCAAAGCCTCCTCCCTACCCGAGGTCGGCGGTGACGCGGCTCTCTATTTCCACGATGCCGCGGATGCCGGGCAGCTCGCCAAAGTGCTCGAAGTCGCGCTCGGAGACGAGCCGCTTCGCAAGTCCCTCGCCAAGGCGGCCCGCGAGCGGGCGCGCCAGTTCACGTGGGAGCGGTGCGCCGCCGGTGTGGCGGCGGTCATCCGCGAGGTGGTTTAGGCCGAGCGCCGTCCAACCGCGATGGCTCGGTCGATCGCCTGCCACGTCAGCGTCGCGGCTCGCGCCCAGCTGAACTGGGCGGCGCGCAGGATGCCGCGCCTTTTCAGGTCAGCGGCCAGGTCCGTGTCGCCCACCACCCGCTCGAGCGCTTTGCGCCACGCGTCCGGCTGGTCGGCAGGCACCACCAGGCCCGCACCGTCCACGACCTCGGGGAGGCTCGAGCGGTCGGAGACCACCACCGGCGTGCCGCATGCCATCGCCTCCAGCGGCGGCAGACCGAAGCCCTCGTACCATGCCGGGTGGGCGAGGACTCGCGCGAGGTTGTAGACCGCAGGAAGGTCTGCCGGGTCGAGTCCGTCGATGTGGTGCAACCTCGGGCCCATGCGCTCCATGCGCTCGCGGATCACCTCGTAGTGCCAGCCCCACGCGCCGACCACGACCAGGTCCGGCCGGTCGCGCATCATCGCCCAGGCCTCGAGCAGGGTCTCCAGGTTCTTGCGCGGTTCGATCGTTCCCACGAACAGGATGAATCGCTCGGGGAGCTTCAGCCGCGCCCGCGCCGCGGCCAGGTCCTCCGCGCCGAGCGGAGAGAAGCTGGCGGCAACGCCGTGGGGCACGACCTCGACCCTGGAGCGCGGTAGACCGAAGATATCGATCACGTCCTGCGCGGTGTTCTCGGAGACCGCGATCACGACGTCCGCGCGCAGGACGGAGCGCGGCACGACGTAGCGCGTGCTGAGCGGCTGCCGGCCTGGAAACCAGCCTGAGTTGCGGTAGATGGCGAGGTCGTGAACGGTGATCACCGACGGGCATCCGACATCCCCCAGCGGAAGCGCGCCCGCCGGGCCGAAGTACGCGTCGGGCTTCAGCTGCCGGATAAGCGCCGGCCACTGCATGTGACGGCCGATGAGCCGGGTGCGCGGCATCGGGCGGTAACCGGCGTGGGGCACGTGGACGAACCCACCGGGCGGACCAAAGATCGTCATGCGGCAGTCGGGTCGGTCGACGTGCAGCGCGCGCAAGATCTGTGTCGTGTAGACACCCACACCGGCGCGGGGCCGCTCGAGGCCCGAGCCGTCGACGACCAGTTGCAAGCCGAAACCGCGGCTCACACGTCCCTGCACGCTGTGGCATTCAGCAAGTCCCATCCTGGTCGCGCTTGGGCGCAGGTCGCCGCGAAGGGGCGGTTGGGCGGCGGCCGATTCCGATCAGCGCAGATAGGACTGATGACGCTTCAGGACCTCGAAGTTCTCCAGGGCAAGCCCGGTGCCGCGGACCACGGACGTCTGCGGGTCGTCCGCCACGACCGCCGGCAAACCTGTATGCATCGCGATGTAACGGTCGAGACCACGCAGCAGCGCACCGCCGCCCGACAGCACGATGCCCCGCTCGAAGATGTCCGCGGTCAGCTCTCGAGGCGTCTCCTCGAGGACGTCGCGCACCGCACCGACGATCAGGCGCAGCGGCTCCTGGATCGCCTCGGCAATGTCGGTGGAGGTCACTTCCACCTGCTTGGGCTGGCCCGACACCACATCGCAGCCACGCACCTCGCTCACCAGTGGCTCCTTCAACGGCACGGCCGATCCGACGGCGATCTTCAACTCCTCGGCCGTCCGCTCGCCGATCAGCAGGCTGTGCCGGCGCTTCAGGAAAGTCGTGATCGCGTCGTCGATCCGGTTCCCGCCGACTCGTATCGAATGGGCCACCACCATGCCCGACAAAGAGATCACGGCGATTTCTGTGGTGCCTGCGCCGACATCGCAGATCGCGTTGCCGCGGGGCTTCGAGATGGGAAGTCCAGCTCCGATGGCGGCGGCGAGCGGCTCGTCGATCAACCACGCCTGACGCGCGCCGGCCGAGATCGCCGCCTCGGTGATCGCGCGGCGCTCGACCGAGGTGACCCCGGACGGGACGCAGATCATGATTTCGGGCTTGAAGATCCAATGGCGACCCCCGACCCGGCCGATGAAGTGGTGCAGCATGCCTTCGGTCACGACGAAGTCCGCGATCACCCCTTCGCTCATCGGGCGCACGATCTGGATCGTGTCGGGCGCGCGGCCGACCATCTCGAAAGCGTCTGAGCCGACGGCCAGGATGCGCGCGCTGTCGCGGTGGACGGCCACGAGCGAAGGTTCGTTGATGACGATTCCCTCACCTTTCACATAGATGAGGACTGTCGACGTGCCGAAGTCGATGCCTATCTTCTTCGAGAGCAACCTATTCGTACATGGGATCGTTCGTGGCCGGCACCTCGTCGAGCGTCACGGATTCGATCCTGGCGCCGACCGATGCCAGCTTGCCGGCCATGTCTTCGTATCCGCGCTCGACATGCCACGAGTTGCGGAGCACGCTCTCGCCTTCCGCGCACAGCGCCGCGATCACGAGCGCGGCGCCGGACCGGATGTCCGGAATGGCGACGTTGGTCCCGTGCAGCCGGCACGGACCGTGCACCACGGCATGGAGGCGTCCTTCGACTGTGATCCCCGCGCCCATCTTGGCGAGCTGCGCCACGTGCTGGAAGCGGTTCTCGTGCACGTACTCCGAGATGACCGTCTTGCCCACGGCCTGGGTCATCAACGCCATGTATTGAGCCTGCAGGTCGGTCGGAAAACCGGGAAACGTCCATGTCGACATGTCGTTCGGCCGGAGCCTCGTGGTGGTCTGGCGTCCGACACGAAACCAACCATTGCCTGCCTCGACGTGAGCCCCGGCCTGCTCCAGCTTGAGCAGGACCATGTTCAGGTCTTCGGGCCGGCTGCACTCCAGGCGCACCTCGCCTCCGGTCGCCGCCACCGCAAGGGCGTAGGTGCCCGCCTCCAGATAGTCCGCGATGACTGTGTGCTCCGCGCCCCCGAGCTGCCACACCCCATCGACGACCAGCCGCTCAGTTCCGATGCCTTCGATCTGCGCTCCCATCTTGCCGAGGAGCTCGCAGAGATCCTGGACATGCGGCTCGCGCGCGGCGTTGAAGATCTCGGTGCGCCCCTCGGCGAGCACAGCCGCCAGAAGAATGTTCTCCGTACCCGTCACGGTGGGCAGGTCGAAGACGATCCGCTGACCCCGCAGCCGACCGGCCTCGGCGATGATCTCGGTGTCCGTTTCGGTGACCTGGGCTCCCATCTGCCGCAGGCCGCGCAGGTGCTGCTCGACGCGTCGCGCCCCGATGTCATCACCGCCCGGCCGCGGCAGGCGGGCTCGGCCAAACCGTCCGAGCAGCGCGCCGAGGAGCAGGATGGTCGCCCTCATGCGCCGGCCGAGTTCAGCGGGCACATCGCTCGCTTTGGCCCCGGCCATGTTGAGGCTCACGGTGCCCTCGCCCTCGGCCGATCCGCCCAGCCCTCTCAGGATCTCCGCCAGCACGTACGTATCCCTGACCTTCGGCACGTTCTTCAGCGTGACCGTCTCTTTCGTCAGAAGCGCCGCGGCCATCTCGGGTAGGGCCGCGTTCTTGGAGCCGCTGATGCAGATGCTGCCGGCCAGCTGCGCGCCGCCCGTGATGCGCAGCGCGCGCTGCTCGAGATCTCCCACCTACCGGAGTCTAGCCGCGGCGCATTCGCGCGAGCCGGAGGCGGGCATCCGCTACCGCCAGGGCGTTCTGGAACTCGATCTCTTCGGCGGTGGTGAGCGTGCCGGCCAGCTTTTCCTGGGCGCGGCGGCGCGCTTCTTCGGCTCGCTCGAGCGAGATCTCCTCGGCGTGCTCGGCGACGTCCGCCAGCACCGTCACGCGGTCGGGCAGCACCTCGAGAAAGCCGCCGCCCACGAAGAGGACCTGCTCAGTTCCTCCGTAGACCTCTTGAATTCTCAACGGCCCTGGCTTGAGGATCGTCATGAGCGGAGCGTGGCGAGCCAGCACGCCAAGCTCTCCATCAGCGCCGTTCGCGATGATGAACTCGACGTCGCCCTCGAAGAGACTTCTCTCGACGCTCACGACGCGAAGGGGATATTTCACGTACCTAGGAAGCCTGCTGCTTCTTCATCGCCTCGCCTTGCTCGCGCGCTTCGTCGATGGTGCCGACCATGTAGAACGCCTGCTCCGGCAGGTCGTCGTGCTTGCCGTCCAGGATCTCCTTGAAGCCGCGCACCGTCTCGGCGATCGGCACCGACTTGCCCTCGCGTCCGGTGAACCGCTGGGCGACGTTGAAGGGTTGCGAGAGAAAGCGCTGGATCTTGCGCGCTCGCGAAACAGCTTCTTTGTCATCGTCAGATAGCTCTTCCATGCCAAGGATGGCGATGATGTCCTGCAGGTCCTTGTAGCGCTGCATCGTCTTCTTCACGCCCTGCGCTGTGTCGTAGTGGTCCTGCCCGACGATGGACGCCTCGACGAACCGGCTCGACGATCCCAGCGGATCGATGGCCGGGTAGATGCCGATCTCCACGAGCGACCGCTCAAGGCGCACGGTTGCGCCCAGATGGGCGAACACGGTCTGGATCGCGGGGTCGGTGTAGTCGTCGGCCGGGACGTAGACCGCCTGGACCGAGGTGATCGAGCCCTTGCTCGTCGACGTGATCCGCTCCTGCAGCTCGCCCATCTCGGTGGCCAACGTGGGCTGATATCCGACGGCCGACGGCATGCGCCCGAGGAGCGCCGACACCTCGGAGCCCGCGAGCAGGTACCGAAAGATGTTGTCGATGAAAAGCAGGGTGTCGGCACCTTCCGCGTCGCGGAAGTACTCCGCCATCGTCAGCCCCGTAAGTCCAACGCGCGCGCGGGCGCCCGGCGGCTCGTTCATCTGGCCGAACACGAGAGCCGTCTGCGGGAGCACACCGGCGTCCTGCATCTCGTGATACATGTCGTTGCCTTCACGCGTCCGCTCGCCGACGCCGGCGAACACCGAGCGTCCCTTGTGCTGGTAGGCGATGTTCCGGATCAGCTCCTGCACGATCACGGTCTTGCCCGTCCCGGCGCCGCCGAACAATCCGATCTTGGAGCCCTTCGCGAAGGTGCAGATGAGGTCGATGACCTTGATCCCCGTCTCGAGGATCTCCACTTTGGCCTGCTGCTCCGATACCGGAGGGGCCGGCCGGTGAATGGGCCAGCGCGTGACCCCTTCGGGCGAAGGCTCGTCGTCGATCGGTGCGCCGATCACATTGAACATCCGGCCAAGGGTCTCAACGCCGACCGGCACCGAGATCGGGCTGCCTGTCGCATGCACCGGGTCGCCGCGCCGGAAGCCGTCGGTCGCGTCCATCGCGATGCAGCGGACCACGTTGTCGCCGATCGCGCCCTCGACCTCCAGCACGACGATGCGGCCGTCCTGCGTCTTGACCTCGAGCGCCTCGAAGAGCTCGGGCTGCTCGCTCGGCGGAAACTCGACGTCGACCACGGCGCCGATGACCTGGCTTACGTGTCCGTCTTTCGTCTTCTTCTTTTCGGTCTTTGGTGCGTGCTTGGTTTTCGCCATCAATCCTCCCTCAGCTCGACGCCCGCATGGCTTCGGCGCCGCTAACGATCTCCATCAGCTCTGTCGTGATGCCGGCCTGGCGCACCTTGTTCGCGTACAGAGTGAGCGAGTCGATCAGGTCGCCGGCGGCGTTGGTCGCGTTCTGCATCGCGATCATCTTGGCCGAGTACTCGCTGGCCTTGTTCTCCAGCACCGCCTGGAAGACCTGCGTCTCCACGTAGCGGGGAAGCAGGCCGTCGAGCACCGACTCGGGGTCGGGCTCATAAATGTAGTCGGCTCTCGGGCCTTTGCCGTCTGCCTCGCGTTGTGGGATCTCGGCTGGGATCAGAACTGTGACCGTCGACTCCTGCTTCATCGTGGAGATCCACTTCGAGTAGCAGAGCAAGACCGCGTCGGCGTTTCCCTTCGTGTATTCCTCGAGGGCGACGCTGATCGCAGGCAGCACCTCGGCCACCGTTGGGCGGTCAGAAACCCCGCTCACCTCGGCGATGACGTCTCGTCGGTAGCGGAGCAGAAAGTCGCGACCCTTGCGTCCGATCGTGACGTAACGCTGGCCCTCGGTGTAGTGCTCGTTCATGTAGCGCGTGGCGGCGCGGATGTTGTTGACATTGATCGCGCCGGCCAGTCCCTTGTCTGTAGTCACAAGGATCATCACAGCGCGCTTGCCTTCGCGCCGGACCAGGAAGGGGTGTTTATATTCAGTGGCGCGCTCGCCGACGGTCTGCAGTACTTCGAGCATCTTCTCCGAGTAAGGCCGCGTGGCCTGCACCGCCGCCTGCGCTTTGCGCAATCGAGTCGCCGCGACGACCTGCATCGCCTTGGTGATCTTCTGTGTGTTCCGGATCGAGTCGATCCGCCGGACGATGTCCCTGAATGCCGGCACTACTTTGCCTTGGGCTTTCGAGCTTTGGGCTTCGGTTCCGTGTCCGCTTCACCAGCTGCCGGGGCCGGTTTGGCCGGCGAGTCGGCCATGGCCGCCCGGATCTGGTTGAGCTGAGACGGCCGCTCCTCGTCCGTCTCCGCTTTGGCCGGCTTCTGAGCCGCTTCTGCCTTGGCCGGCGCTTGGGCCTTCGGTTCTGCGGCGGTGGTGGGCGCCTGGACCTTCGGTTCCGCGGTGCCGGTGGGCGCCTGGCCCTTCGGCGCCGATTTGCCGTCTGGCTTGGAGGCGTCAGCGGGCTTGTCGGCAGCTACCCCGAACTGATGATTGAAAGTCGAGATCGCCGCCTTCAGGCGCTCGAAGAGCTTGTCGTCCAGGGCCTTTTGCTTTTCGATCTCGGAGAGCAAATCCGCCTCCTCGCTCCGGAGGAATCGGACAAAACCGGCCTCCCACTCCCTGACGCGCGCCACCGGGACCTTGTCCAGAAAACCCTGTGTACCGGCATACAGCACCGCCACCTGCTCGGCCAGCGGGACCGGCTGGTACTTGTCCTGCTTGAGCAGCTCGGTCAGGCGCGCGCCGCGCTCCAGCTGGTTGCGGGTCGCGGTGTCCAGGTCGGAGGCGAACTGCGCGAACGCGGCGAGCTCGCGGTACTGGGCGAGGTCCAGGCGCAGCTGGCCCGCGACCTGCCGCATGGCTTTGGTCTGCGCGTCGCCGCCCACTCGAGAGACGCTGATGCCCACGTTGAGCGCTGGTCGCTGGCCGGCGTTGAAGAGGTCCGACTGCAGGTAGATCTGTCCGTCCGTGATGGAGATCACGTTGGTCGGGATGAAGGCGGACACGTCG
>Ga0210394_10008680_pt1 | contig 10384 bp, 9 predicted proteins | sample IncBWC12MmetaG_FD_160121 | JGI IMG/M metagenome (GOLD analysis project Ga0210394, IMG submission 160121) | Forest soil microbial communities from Barre Woods Harvard Forest LTER site, Petersham, Massachusetts, United States - Inc-BW-C-12-M | ecosystem: Environmental > Terrestrial > Soil >...
GCGGACGTGGACTGCGCGGAAGCTTAGGGGCACGTGGCCGCCGGGAGTGGGCCGGCCGAAGCTTAGCATCGGGCGGAAGCGCGAGAACAGCAAGGTGCGATCGAGGTAGCGGTGCGTCTCGTCGTTGTCCGGGCCGTCGACGATTTCATAGCGGATCATCTGACCGCGGGCGTCCACGATTACGTCTACGAGCAAGTCGTGCTGGAAGACCGCGTCGGGATGGCGCATTTCGGCCATAACGTTCTCCGGGAGATCAGAGAGCGAAATCAGTTCCGCGGGGCGGAGCAGCGAAGTAGGAATATCATTGGGATCGGCTTGCACGGTGATGCCGGGCAGGATCATGTGCAGCACAAACACGAAGATCACGATGGCGGAGAAGAGTCCGCCGGTGGCCGGCACGGTCAGAGGACGAAACACATTGTCGAGCAGGATCTCGGAGCGATTCTTGATGCGCTGCCAGCGTCCCGCCCAGCTTTGGGTTTCCTGGGCTTGCGCGGCGGCAACCTTGATGCGCACGGCGAGATCCGCCGGAGGCAGTGAGCGCGGAGCACGGGACAACAGTACGGAAAGCTTGCGATAGCGCTGCAGCTCTTCGCGGCAATCGGCGCAATCATTCAAGTGCTGACGCAAAGCGGTGCGTTCTTCCGGGCGCGGCGCGGTGGCCAGCGCGTCATCCAGATATCCGGCGAGCTTATTCTGAATCTTCCCGCAGGTCATGATTTTTCCCCGCGCGTCCAGGTGCGACGCGAAATTTCCTCGCCCGCGGAAAACGCCGCTGGGCGAACGTACGTAATGTTCAAACCGATCTGCGAAGTGAACGGAGCGCCACCAGCCTGTGCAGCGTGGGTCGCGGCGTGGCTCGAAACTGGGTGCGATTCCCTGCTGGCCGCTGGCGTGTGGTGCGCTTCGCGATGATGCGCGGCGTCGTTGCCAGCGTGCAAAGGATCGCCCAGGAGCGGCTCCAGAATTTCTTTCAGCGCGCGGCGTCCGCGCAGGATGCGGGATTTCACGGTGCCCACGCTGCAATCCAGCACTTCGGCGACTTCTTCGTAGCTGAGACCTTCCAAGTCGCGGAGGATCACCGCGCTGCGGAACACATCAGGAACCTGTTGCAACGCGGCTTGTACGGCGGTCTGAATTTCGTGTGCCGCGAGCTGCTCGAACGGCGTGGCGCCAAGATCTTCAATTTCGATTGGCGCGCAGCCTTCGTCCGGTTCGGCATCGATGGAGATATTTTTCTGCAGGTGGCGTTTGAACCAGCGCCGATGATTGAGCGCTTCGCGAATGGCGATGCGATACAGCCAGGTTTTGAGGGAGCTGCCGCGGCGGAAACTGCGAATGCCTTTGAAGGCTTTCAGGAAAACTTCCTGGGAAGCGTCGGCGGAATCGGAGGTGTCGCCCAGCATGCCGAGGATCAAATTATACACAGGACCGTGATAATGAGTGACTAGCCAATCGAAGGCGGTTTCCGAGCCGGCTTGCAGCTCGTTCACCAGCTCGCTTTCATCGCTGCCCCACGAGAGGGCACTGGCCCAATCGGACACGGTCTGCCTTTCCAGCCCCGCCTGCGAATTTGCCAGGGCCAACCGGCTGGGGGGATGCCCCAACCCACGTCCGCTCTTTGTATTAGACACCGGAGCGGGGTGAAGTGTTTCCTTGTGCAACCAAGGCGCATTATGCGCCTGGGGGGACTAGGGTGCAATGGGGCCAAGGTCATGGGCCTGGGTCTCGAGAAGGAGTGTGAGTTGTTAACGATAATCAGCCACCCCCTCCCCCTCTTTTTCTGAATGAGTCTGTATGAGCAAGAAAAGAAGCAGCTTACACGCAAAGATCGGGCGAAGTCGGTAAGTGGCGGAAGCACGGAGGTTAGGATCACGATGAACCAAGGACGGGATGGGTGTGGCGGTCATCGAGGAGTTCACGGATTGCCTCCCAGTCGGGACCTGCGCCTTCGCGAAAAGCAGCGGTCTTTGAGGCTCGCAGGCAGGAGAGAAGGACGTTGCCAATGTAGGTCATGGTGGCGGCTTTGTTGGGAGAAATGGTTTGAGATGCAATCGCTCCCTTGAGATCGCTGATGATCTGAAGGACTTCCGCCTCGCTGAGAGGATTGGAGGAGAGGCGTGAAAGGCGGCGTGCGGGATTTCTGGGCTTGGTCTGGCGGTTCAGCGCGGCGAAATGTGGTGGGCACAGGCCGTCGCGGTGGGAATGGGCGGGGAGAGCGCAGTGGCGGCCATCGGCAAAGGCGAAACGGCAGAGGGGAAATTCAGGAGAGTGCTTACGCTTGCCAGACACGGAGAAAGTATAGCGAAGGATACTGATATGTCAAGACATTTAGTATATACTAATTAAGCAAAATTGGGTAATGGGACTTGGAAATGTTTTCGAATGGAAAGAACGAATCCGTGGATCCCGCACGTAGTCAGAAAAACTTCGACTCTGGGTGGGCGAAACTATTGCGTTCCGCCCATTCCACAGCCTAGAAAGCTACGCAGCCGCTCCTGGATTCAACGCGGCTTGATTTAGCATTCCTTCCGCCTCTCGTAGCAGTTCTATGACGCGAGTTTCTGCGCTCGTCGCATCTTCGTGTACACCATCCGCAAGGTTTCTAATCTGGCTTGCTTTGGATTTTACGTTGCGAAGGGTCGAGATCGCGTCCTTGACCCTGATGAAGATTCCCCTCAGTGCGCCGGCGTCGAGTTGGCCGGCGGGGGCCTGCATGGTCGTTATCAATCGCGCGATCCTATATGCGATCAGTAGATAGTTAGACGTTGTGATTATCTGGTCGCCATAAATCTGGAACTCGCCGACGTGTTGCGGAAGCATTTCGCGCCCGCTGGCTACATAGATTGCTATGTCGGCCTCACGCGCCTTTTTTTGCGTCTGGAGCTCGCCCTTTATGGCCGGCAGACTTGAGACCCTGCGGTCTCGGGCCTCGACAACCAAGCGCCTGCCCGAACCGGCAAGCGTGACTATGAAGTCGCCAGACCGGGAACCACTGTTTCCGACCGCGGTGACATCGTCGCCGTAAGGCTGTGCAAGTAGTGAGAGCTGGCAATGTATTTCGTCTTCAAACGGGCGACCTTTGAGAGTTGAAATGGCAACAACTTGTTCGGCCGCCTTCCGCGCCTCAACCTTTTCCTTGATTTCCTGCAAATCCTTGAGGACTGGCTGGAGTGAATCTTTCATAAGGGCGCCGAGGGCTCCTGGCCTGCCGTTTTCTCCGAACACAGCCGTAAGCTGGTCGTTGAGTCGGGCAGCATATGACCCTCTTGCTTCAGGGTCGAACATTTTCGCGAATCGCTCGTTTGCAGTTTGGACGAGTTTTTCGAGCTGGCCGACGGCACTACTTTTCTTCTCGGGGTCGAGGAGGTCTTTAGCACACTTGGAAAGATCCGTGGTCCACGATTGGACATCCTTGCGCGCTGTGGACACAACATCCGCGATGTGCTTTGTGTAGGAGCCATTTTCGGTCGGCGAGAATCGGCTGGTCATGGTTTCCAGCGCTTTCTTTTCGAATGCTGTTAAGGACCTTTCGAAATTAGCCGACAATCCGCCGAACCGCTTCTCGACGAGGTCCAGATCGACTGTGGTCTGCACTCTCCTCATCGCTGCGCCGCCGACGGCGAGAACATCGAGTACCATTTGCTCGTGGGTTGCTGGTGGTTGTGTCGAGAGGACTGCAAATAGATCAGGGTTGTTTACAACTAGACTTGCGAGGACTACGGTACCGCTGTTGTGGTCTAACTGAACGCTGTTTTTCACTGTTATCTCCATAAGTTAGTTCCGGCAGGCCTAACTGCAACCCTCGCTTGACGGCAACCTGTCGAGCAACCCTGGTGATTCCAGTGATTGACTTCTGAATTCGACTGAAATAAAGTCGCTTCGTCCTTCAAGCAAGTTGGACATTTAGCCCGGTTCGGACCATCCGACAAAGATCTTCCGCACCGGGCTAACCTTTTTAGCTAGGAAACTTGCACTGTTATCATTTTCTCCTTGTCGTCCCAAGCGGCATCGAACCTCTTGGTTTTTTCCGTCCCAGTCTCGTAAAAGTCAAGAAAGCGTCGCGCAGCGATCCACGCGCCGGTCTTTCCCTTGTTGATTTTGTGCGTCCCCTCTTCCTTCTCGGACGTAGTTGGCTTAATTCCAATCAGTTTCCGGTCCCTATCAAAGTACAATACGGCCCAATCGAACTTGTCCAGATTGAATTTGTTTACCGCTCCTCCATTCAGACCTATTGTTCCGTTCGCGCGAAGCGATATCTTCGCGCGATAGCTGCGGGCTGTTTCAGTGAATTTCTCAAAACCCATAACTTCTCCTCAAATACCAGATATCACATCTTTTGATCACACACAACGTTTTTCTCTGCTTTTTCAGTCGCGAGTTAAATTCTTCATCTAGCGGTTGATAGCGTCTTGAGGTTGAGAATGGCGTGATATTCACGTATCTTGATGACAATACACTAGTTACGATTGCCATACGAATCCGAAATTAGACTGGAACCGTAGCGCTTCAGCCGTCAATCAATTGGTGTAGACCTTCCTGTGCGAGTCCAGGAACTGCTCATTCTGGTTTCTCAAATCGTCCCGTATGCTATTCCAGTGCGAGGCCGTTTGTCGAACAGCCGTGCAAGAAGCGAATGTCGTCTACGTAGCCAAGCTCCCTGCAGTTGGTTCCAGGAATCGTGCTGGACCGATTCTGGACAAGATAGGCCCATATCGTTAGGGTTGTCCACCAAAAGGCAAATCGTTGGATCACATCTCGCGACGAGCGGCAACAGTCTCAATGTCGTCCGCTTCTCGGCGTCGAAAATGGCGATTTTGGGCTTGTGCGTAGGGACCCTTCGAGGCTCAAGATAAACTGAACCTTCGACCTTCTAACGTTTGGCAGTGTCTGAAGGCTGCTTGCGCGTTTATACCGAGGAGGAAACCTAGCAATGAATCTCGATGGAGTGGTGATGTATGTGAGTTCGACTGGCGAGCAGGGCGTGGTCGGCGCGGGGACGCGACTGCGGTTCACGCAAAAAGGCGCAAGGGTTATGGGTCGATACAGCGGCGGTGCGATCTCGCGGGGCTGCCTGGTGGGCACGCTCTCGGGGTCACAACTGGTTTTCCGGTATGCGCAAGTGGAGGCATCCGGCGAGATACACGGGGGACGTTCGGTTTGTGAGGTAGAGCGCCGACCGGACCATCGCATTCGCATCGTGGAGCATTTTGCGTGGGGGACTCGAGCTGGGTGTGGGACGAATGTGTTTGAGGAGATTGATGGGGTGGGTGAGGAAAGACACTAGCGAAGCTTCCAGAAGGATCATTCCTCCTGCTGGCTCTAGATAGAGGCGCGACCAGAGTTTGGATACGAGTCAGCTAAACCTGCCCGCCTCCCATCCTTCGTCAGGGCAAGCAGAAGGACCGTCCCTACAAAACCAAAGGAAACCCCAAGAGGGCGGCCTAAAGCCGCCCCTACAAAGAGCGACGAACCTGAGAGAAAATTCGCACGCCCAAAAAGCGATGGGTGCGGCACCCATGTTGTCGGGAAATTGCATGACATGGGGACGGCGATAGAGTAGTTTTGGGATATGGAGACTGTGCGCATAGAACTGCCTTCGGCGTTGCTGAAGGCGGCGAATCTGGAGGAGAGTAACCTCTCCGAGGAAGCTGCGCGGCTGCTGGCGCTGGAACTTTACCGCGAGGGTAAAGTTTCGGTGGGGCGCGCGGCGGAATTGTGCCAGACACCACTGGCGGCGTTCCTGGAATTTTCGGCGAAGCATGGCGTGCCGCCGCTGCGGTATAGCCCAGAGGATCTGGAAGAAGAACGCGGTTCGACCGACCGAATCGAAGCGTGATTGCCGTAACAGATTCATCGCCGCTGGTTATTCTTGCAAAGCTTGGCTGCTTTGACTCCCTGAAACAACTTTTTCCCAGCCTGGTCATCTCGACGGAAGTTCATCGCGAAGTGGTCGTCGACGGTGCCGGCCTGCCCGGAGCCTCCGAGGTGGCGCAAGCATCCTGGATCGAGGTACAGAGTCTTGCGAATCCGGCAAGTCTGGTGGAAGCGCAACAAAAGTATCCACTGGGTTGCTGGAGAGCTGAGCACAATCCTTTTGGGAAAGGAACTTCGCGCGGATGCGGTGCTCCTTGACGATCACAAAGCGCGCAAGCTAGCGCGGGATGAGGGCCTTCCTGTTCGCGGCAGCGTTGGCGTTCTGGAGACGCTTTATTTGCGGGGGCACCTCGCTGATCTTCGTCGCGCTTTTCAGCAGCTAGTGGCAGAGAACGTCTATATCGACCAACGGTTATTGAACCATCGACTGAGGTCGCTTGGTCTTCCTTTGATTTGAAGTGGCGCCCGCCTCGGAAGGCGGCCGCTACACGAGCTAACCGAGCTAGCCCAAGAAGAACCGGCCTGAAGGCCGGCCACTACAAGGGAACCCAAGAGGGCGGCATAAAGCCGCCCCTACAAAACCAGAGGAAAAGACAGGAGGCGGGGCAACCCGCCACCCGAACAAAAGGCTTGCTTGCGGTGCGCTTTTTGGGGCGGGATTCCGGGTGGGCGTTTAGGATAGAGTGGTGCGGACGGGTGTTTTGGGGACTTTGTGATTATTCATTTGGCGCGGCGGGCGCATGACCATAACTGGGAGCTGGACCCGATTACGCGGTCGCTGCTGGACACGGATTTTTACAAGCTGCTGATGCTGCAGTTTATCTGGAAACGGTTTCCGAAGACGACCGCTTCGTTTTCGCTGATCAACCGGACGGTGGAGGTGCGGCTGGGCGATTTGATCGAGTCGCAGGAGTTGCGGGAACAACTGGAGCAGACCAAGAAGCTTCGCTTTCATAAATCGGAGCTGGTGTGGCTGGCGGGAAATACGTTTTATGGCAAGCGCGGGATCTTTGAGCAGGGGTTTCTGGAATGGCTGGAGCGAGATTTCCGTCTTTCGGATTATGAGTTGACGGAGCAGGACGGACAATTCTCGCTGCTGTTCCGCGGGTTGTGGACCGAGACAACCATGTGGGAGATTTACGCGCTTTCGGCGGTAAGCGAGCTGAAGACACGCGCGAACTTGAAGCGGCTGAGCGAGCTGGAGCTGGACATTTTGTATGCTCGCGCGAAAACCAAACTTTGGGAAAAGATGGAGCGGTTGTGCGGCGTGCCGGGATTGCGCGTGAGCGATTTTGGAACGCGGCGGCGGCACAGCTTCTTGTGGCAAGAGTATGTCGTGAACGCCATGAGCGATACGCTGGGCGGCAGCTTTTCGGGCACGTCGAACACGTATCTGGCGTACAAGCACGACTTGGAGGCGATCGGAACGAACGCGCACGAACTGCCGATGGCGCTGGCGGCGATGGCCGTGAACGATGAAGAGTTGAAGACGGCGCAATACCGGTTGCTGGAGTTGTGGCAGCAGACGTATCAAGGTGAATTGCTGATTCTGCTGCCGGATACGTTTGGGACGACGCAATTCTTGCGCGGTGCTCCGGAGTGGGTGGCGGACTGGACCGGGCAGCGCGCGGACAGCAAGGATCCATACGTGGCGGGCGACGAATATGTCGCGTGGCTGGAACAGCGCGGGCGCGATCCGCGGCACAAGCGGTTTATCGCTTCGGATGGATTGGATGTGGACGCGATCCTGGGATTGCACGCGCATTTTTCGGGCGTGATGCGCAACGGCGCGGTGCCCGGAGATTTCCGGACGGCGCGGGATTTTCTGGACGAGCGCAAATGGAAGGCGGAGCGACGCATACGGTTCAGCGCGGGTTGGGGCACGTTGTTGACCAATGATTTTCGCGGATGCAGTCCGCAGCCCGGAGCGGAGTTTGATCCGGTGAGTTTGGTGTGCAAGTTGAATGATGCGGATGGGCGGCCGGCGGTGAAGCTGTCGGATAATTTTCACAAGGCGCTGGGTCCGCGCGAGGAGATTGAGCGGTATCAGCGGGTGTTTGGATTGGCGGGAGTGGCGGAGGCGCCGGTTTTGACGTAGGGCGTGTGTGACGTGCGATCGGTCGGTGTGCGGCTTTGTTTTGCGCCACGATCCCTCCGTCCCGGTGCAGCACGCGGGACGCAAACGGCGCGCTGCGCGAATACCGGCCACTCTGGTCGGATGACAATTTGCGAGGCGGCAGACGGTGTGAGAAAAGCAAGCGACTAGATATGAGGCAAGAGAAACCCAACCCAAGAGGGCGGTGTGAAACCGCCCCTACAAGGTAGTAAAGATAGTTTGCGTCGGAGTTTAGTCTAAACCCGCACCCTCAAAACCGAAGGGCGCGACACCCAGAAAAAGATATTGCAACCTTTTGGTTGCGTTTCATTTTGGTTGTGATATTGTGCAACCTGGAGGTTGCATATGACGACAGACCGGATCGAGAAGAAGATTTTGCTGCGGTCGCCGCGGAAACGTGTGTGGAAGGCGTTGACGGATTCCGCGGAATTCGAGAAGTGGTTTGGAGTGAAGTTCCATGGGCCGTTCAAACCCGGAGTGTCGATGCGCGGGGAATTGATAGGTACAGCGGTGGACGCCGAGGTCGCAAAAATGCAGAGACAGTATGTACACAAGCCATTTGAGCTGACGGTGGAAACGATGGAACCAGAGCGGCTTTTTTCTTTCCGGTGGCATCCGAACGCGGTCGATCCGAACGTGGATTATTCCGCCGAGCCCACGACGCTGGTGGAATTTGTGCTGGAAGAGGCGGAGGGCGGAGTGATGCTGACGGTTACGGAATCGGGCTTCGATAAGCTTCCGCTGGAGCGGCGAGCGAAAGCGTTCACGGCCAACAATAATGGTTGGAGCATTGTGGTGACGCTGATCGAGAAATATCTTGCGCAAGAGGGCTATGGGAAATAGTTCCAGAGTGGGGACGGCGAAAACGTCCGCGACGATTTTCGCGGCGCTGGGTGATGAGACGCGGTTGCTGCTGGTGTCGCGGCTTTGCGATGGACGGGCGATGTCCATCGCAAGGCTGACCAGCGGGACGGACATCACGCGGCAGGCGGTCACAAAACATTTGCGAGTGTTGCAGGATGCCGGACTGGTGCGCAGCAGGCGGCGCGGGCGAGAGAGTGTTTGGCGATTGGAGCAGCGGCGACTGGCGGACGCGCGGCATTATCTGGAGATTATTTCGAAGCAGTGGGACGACGCGCTGGGGCGGTTGCGGAAGCTTGTAGAGGAGTGATGGCGTGTGTTTTGTGAGGCTACGTGCAGGATCGCGATCGTTCCGTCGACAGGTGCGATGGTGAGTCGGTTGCCACGATCCCTCCACTGCGTGGCGAGCGTTCGCGCTGAGCAAACGCTCGCCACTTCGGTCGGGATGACAGGTCAGAAAAAAGGCAAGCCTCAGGTTCTCGCACCGAACCTGGGGCTCCCACCTGAGTGTCGAATGAAGTGAACGCCTTCAAAATATGGCCGGCGCTCGCCCACCGCGAGAACCGGCCATTTTAGGCTGAGATCGAAGTTCTGACTTTGGAAGGCCGTCCCTACAAAAGACAGAAAAGCGAACTCAGGAGCACAGTCAGGAGTGACTGTGCCACTGGGCGAACGGCCATTTGAGTCCGTTACCAGTTGAAGTGGTGGTGCGCGTCGTCATCGTCGCGGACTACGGCTACGCCGTTGGCCAGGGAGTTGATGGAATTGGCCATGCGCAGGGTCAGGTTGCCATCTTCGTCTACCGTGAAGATGGATATGTTTGAGGTGGAGGTGCCGTTGTCGATGACCGCTACCAAGCCGTCGCCCGAGTCGATATCGACGGTAGCGCCGCTGGTGGAGGCCACTACGCCGGCGTCTTGGACGATCTTCTGGCCGTAGACGGCGTACCGCGAGACGCTCTTGCTAGCGGTATTGCTGGAAAATAGGAAAGGTCCGACTAGGGTGAGCCAGCAGGGAGCGCCTTGGCCGTTGGAGCCGACGACGGTAAGAACGTCGCCATTGCGGACCAAGCTGATTTCATTGGCGTGGGCGATGGTGACGTAGGCATCGTTGCCGCGAGTCACCAATCCAAATGGCGCGTTGACGTTGGCTGGGATATTCATGGCCAGCGTAGGAGTGCCGGTGATGGCGCCACCGCCTAGCAGGGCCACGGTTTCAATCACATTACTTTTTTCGGTGACGATGATGTGATCGGGGAGCACACCGACCTGGGCAGCGGAGCCGTCTGCCTTGAGCAGGGTCACTACGCCATCAGGGCTGGAACTTACGTCGTCGGAGCCGAACATGCGGTGCGATTCCACCGAGGTGGTGCCGAGGATGTACAGGTGGTCGTGGCCGAAAGCGACGCTGACCGGGTTGGAAATCGTGGGCACCAGTTGCTTGAAATGCAGGGCGCTGCCGTCGCGTTCGAAGGTGGCGACGGTTTGCGACCCGAAATTTACGACCGCGACGAGACCATTTTTCGCTTCG
>Ga0210394_10008681_pt1 | contig 10384 bp, 6 predicted proteins | sample IncBWC12MmetaG_FD_160121 | JGI IMG/M metagenome (GOLD analysis project Ga0210394, IMG submission 160121) | Forest soil microbial communities from Barre Woods Harvard Forest LTER site, Petersham, Massachusetts, United States - Inc-BW-C-12-M | ecosystem: Environmental > Terrestrial > Soil >...
GGGTTCATGTCTCTTGGGGTTGTTATCGTTGAGGAGTTCTTCGAGCATCTCTTCGTCAAAAGCAGGACGGGAGATTTTGTATTTCTCGGCGGACCAGTTGCCCAGATCGAGGAGGCGGCAGCGCTCGCTGCAAAAAGGGAAGTCGGCGTCGCTTTCGGAATCGGTGGGCTTCTTGCAAATCGGGCATTGGTGTTTCATCGGTGAAACCTGTTTGCAGCCAAGCCTCAACGGCTAAAGCCGCCGTGCGTCTGCGGGCTGAATGTCGCGGCTGAAGCCACGACCCCCTAAACATCGGTCAGGCCAGGACACGCAGCGGCGCGCCCGTCGCGATTCTGGGCATCGGATTCGGCGCAGAGTCGGCGCGAGCGGGGCTAGCTGCAGCAGCTTCGTTCACCTCGACGACGCGGCCCACGAGATCGTAGTCGTGCGATTCGGTGATTTCCACGGTCACGATATCGCCAGGCAGGGCGGCGCGACCTCCCGCGGGCGGTTCAAGGTCGGTCAGGTAGAGCTTGCCGTCGATTTCGGGGGCCATGCCTTCGAGGCGCGCTTCCCACACCAGTTCATTCTCTTTCGACGGGCCTTCGACCAGGGCGGCAAGTTGGCGTCCCTGGAAGCGGCGCAGGCGGCGCGCGGAGACGCGACGCTGGATGGACATCAGTGTGTCGCGGCGTTCGGCGACGACTTTGGCGTCTACTTTTTCATCGAGCGCGTGGCTGGCGGCATGGTCGACGTCGGAATAGGCGAAGACGCCCATCCAGTCAAATTCCGCGGCGCGAATGAAATCGGCGAGTTCGCGGAAGTCGGAGTCCGTTTCGCCGGGGAAGCCGGCGATGAAGGAAGTGCGCAGCATCACGCCAGGAATGGTGGCGCGGATGCGCTCGATCAGGTGCAGGAAAGCGTCGCCGCTTGAGCCGCGCTTCATGCGCGCGAGCACATTGCGGCTGGCGTGTTGCAGCGGCATGTCGAGATATTTCACCAGGTGCGGATGCTCGGCCAGAGTATCGAGCAAGCGCTGCGTGACGCGATTGGGATAGGCGTAGAGAAAGCGCACCCAGGCGAGCGATTCGACGCCTGCCAGGCGTTCAAGCAAGGCGGGCAGGCCGTCGCGCAGGCCGAGGTCTTCGCCGTAAGAAGTGGTGTCTTGCCCGATTAAAGTGATTTCGCGGACGCCGGCGGCGGCGAGATTTTCCGCTTCGCGAATCACGGACTCGAACCGGCGGCTGCGGAATTTTCCGCGCAACTGCGGGATGATGCAAAAGGAGCAGGGATGGTCACAGCCCTCGGCAATTTTGATGTAGGCGGCGTGGCGCGGCGTCGAGAGCACGCGCTGCATGGCTTCGTGATACAGAAACACGGGAAGTTCGGGCGCGCGGGCCGGCGCCAGTTGCTGACCTGAGACCGCCTGAATGATGTGCTCGATGTCGCCGGTGCCGATGACGGCGTCGACCTCGGGGATCTGCTCGCGAATCTGGTCGCGAAAGCGCTCCACCAGGCAGCCCGCAACCACGAGCCGCTGCGCGCGGCCGAACTTTTTGTATTCGGCCATTTCCAGAATCGTGTTCACCGATTCCTGCTGTGCGGCTTCGATGAAGCTGCACGTGTTTACCACGAGGACGTCGGCGTCGCCGGCGCGCGGGGTTAGTTCGTAGCCGTGACGCGCGAGAATGCCCATCATAACCTCGCTATCGACGAGGTTTTTCGGGCATCCGAGGCTGAGGAATCCGACCTTGGGCAGAGCAGGCAAGCTCAACTCTCCGTGTTGCAGTGAAACAGGGATTCTAGCACACGGGCCGGGCAGTGTTGGTTTTGAAGCGATTCCCGCTAATGTTTCGGATTGCCCCAGACAGGAGGGCGGTTACTATCAAGCAGGGAGTGCCAGGCGACCGCGGAGGAGAAATGGACGAGGTAAAAAGTCCCTGGACGGTGCTTTCGAAGGCGACGGTTTATGACAACGCATGGATCCGCGTCGACCATCACGAGGTCTTGAACCCTGCCGGTGGCCCAGGCGTTTACGGAGTAGTTCACTTCAAGGCGCACGCGACGGGCATCGTTCCCATCGACGAGAGAGGCAACGTCATATTGGTGGGGCAATATCGATTTCCGCTGTCCGCTTACAGTTGGGAGGTGCCGGAAGGCGGCAGCTTCGGCGATAGTTCAATCCTCCAGTCGGCGCAGAGAGAACTACGAGAGGAATGCGGCATCGTCGCCCGGTGTTGGACCGAGATTCAAGGTATGGACATGTCCAATAGCGTGTCGGATGAGCGCGGCACGATTTTTCTGGCGTGGGATCTCAGGCAGGCCGCTGCCGAACCCGAGCCCACGGAGCAGATCGAAGTCGCGCGAGTGCCTTTTTGGGAGGCAATCGCGCGCATTAAGAGCGGCGAGATGCGCGATTCGATGAGCCTCGTAGCCCTGCTGCGCGTGGCGTTGATGGCGGTGCAGGGCGAATTGCCGGAGGCGGTTGCACGGCTGGTGCGCCCCTAAGAGCGCTGCTCGTCGGAGGCTCGCGCGAAGAACCGCGGCAGCCGGAGACGGAAAACCAGCATCTATAACGTGGGCGGTTCCCCAGGGAATCCGAGGGGCGTTTTCCGGGAGCGGGGAATGCTGTTAAGATAGTTGTTTGTGATACATTCATTCCGGCCGATGTCCACTGGTATTTGGTGACAGTACGCCGGCGGATATCATTCCATGTGGATTGTCAGGCTCGCACTAAACCGGCCGTATACCTTCGTAGTGCTCTCCCTCTTGATTGTCATCTTGAGCGCGGTGGCTATCGTAACCACCCCGGTTGACATTTTTCCGAACATCAACATTCCGGTCGTGGGCGTCATCGTCAACTACGGCGGCCTGTCGCCGCAGGACATGGAGGATCGTCTGGCGAACGTCCTCCAGCGCAGTTTCACGACGACGGTGAACGACATCGAGCACATGGAAGCCCAGAGCTACCACGGCGTCTCCATCATTAAGGTATTTTTTCAACCAGGCGCCGACGTGTTCGCAGGCATGGCCCAAATCTCCGCGTCGTCCGCCTCTGCCGTCCGGGGCATGCCGCCGGGCACCGTCCCGCCATTCATGATTGCCTTTAGCGCCGCTGACGTTCCCATCCTGCAGCTCGGCTTGAGCAGCAAGACGCTTTCCGAGCAGCAGTTGTCGGATATCGCCTCGAATTTTCTACGCACCCAGCTCGCGACGGTGCAAGGGGCGGAACTGCCGGGAGCCTACGGTGGAAAAAACCGGCTCATCACCGTAGACCTGGACCCGCAGAAGCTTCTGCAAAGGTCCATTTCCGGGGCTGAGGTGGTCACCTCGGTGAACTCACAGAACCTGGTCCAGCCCCAGGGAACGGCCAAGATCGGCGCTCGCGAATATGACATCGCTCTGAACAGCAGCGCGAAGACGGTGGAAGAGCTCAACGACTTGCCCATCAAGGTGGTCAACGGCGCGATGGTCTACCTGCGCGACGTTGCTTACGTTCATGACGGCGCCAGTTTCCAGACCAACATCGCTCGCACCGACGGTCATCGCGGCGTTTTACAGGTCATCCTGAAGCACGGTCAATCATCGACACTGGACGTGGTAGCCCGGGTGCGGGCCGCGCTGCCGAAGATTGCAGCCACATTGCCGCCGGATCTGGAGATGACGCCGCTGAGCGATCAATCCATATTCGTGCGCGCCGCTGTGAATGGCGTGCTTCGCGAAGCAACTATCGCCGCGGGTTTGACTGCGATTCTGATTCTCCTCTTTCTGGGAAGCTGGCGCAGCACGCTGGTCGTGTCCATCTCCATCCCGCTTTCCATCCTCACGTCGCTGCTGGTGATGAGCACGCTAGGAGAGACGATCAACATCATGACCCTGGGAGGGCTGGCCCTGGCGGTGGGCATCCTGGTGGATGACGCCACCGTCGAGATCGAAAACATCAACCGTCTGCTGCCGGAGGGCAGGTCGTTGCGAGATACGATTTTGACCGGCGCCCAGCAGATCGCCACGCCCGCCTTCGTGGCCACTCTCAGCATCTGCATCGTTTTCGTGCCCATCTTTTTCTTGAAGGGCGTGCCGGGTTTCCTGTTTCGCCCGCTGGCCGAGGCGGTGGTCTTCGCGATGTTGGCGTCTTATTTTTTCTCGCGCACGATCGTTCCCACGCTGGTGATGTTTTTCTTTCTCCAGGAAAAAAGACGAAATGCGACGCGGGCCGCGGGGCGCACCGGTTTCTTCCGGCGCTTCCATCTGGCGTTCGAGGAGAAATTCGAGCACCTGCGCGACCGCTATCTGCAGTCGCTGCGCTGGTGCATGCGGCATCGGCTGCTCTTCGGCGGCGGATTCCTGATGTTCTGCTGCGCGTCCATGGCGATCATTCCGTTCCTCGGCACCGATCTGTTTCCGACGGTGGACGCGGGGCAGATACGGCTTCATTTCCGGGCGCCGATCGGCACGCGGGTTGAGGAGACGGCCTCTTTATGCGACCGCGTGGAGGGCTCGATCCGACGCCAGATCGCCCCGGGAGATCTCGCGGGAATCAGCGACAACATCGGATTTCCCAACAGCGGCATTAACGTCACGATCGGCAACAGCGGCGTGATCGGGACCGCCGACGCTGAGGTTCTGATCTCGCTGACTCCCGAGCATCGCTCTAAGCCGGTGGATTACATGCGCGCGTTCCGCCAAACCCTGCCCCGCGAATTTCCGGGAACGGAGTTCTATTTCCAGCCGGCGGATATCGTCAGTCAGGTGCTCAATTTCGGATTGCCCGCGCCGATCGATGTGCAGTTGACCGGCAATGACGTCGCGCGAAATTACGATTTGGCGCGCTCCATCCTGCCGAAATTGCAGGCGATTCCGGGAGCGGTGGACGTGCACATCCAGCAGGGGTACAACCAGCCGCAATTGAATATCGACGTCGACCGCACCAAGGCGCAGGAAGTCGGGATGACGCAGACGGTGGTGGCCAACAACGCCTTGGTCTCTCTGGCCAATAGTTTTACGACCGCGCCGAACTTCTGGGTCAGCCCGCAAGGCGTGACGTATAACATTGCCACGCAAACGCCGCAGTATCGCATGGATACGTACGCGGCCCTGCAGGGCATGCCCGTGATCGGCGGCATAGGAGCAGGAGCGGGAAATGAGCCTCAAGAGCAACTCCTGAATAATTTGGCCAGCTTCTCCCGCGAGGCGGGTCCAGACGTCGCATCGCAGTACAACATCCAGCACGTCATCGACATCTACGCCAGCCCGCAGGATCGTGACCTGGGTGGCGTTTCTACAGACGTCATCCGCGCCATGAAGGGCTTTGAATCTCGTCTGCCCCGCGGGACCACGGTGGATATCCGCGGGCAGGTGGACACGATGAATTCTTCCTTCAGCGGTTTGGCTATCGGGCTGGTGTTCTCCGTACTTTTGGTTTATCTGCTGATGGTCGTGAATTTTCAATCCTGGGTCGACCCGTTCATCATCATTACCGCGCTGCCCGGGGCGCTCGCCGGGATTGTCTGGATCCTGTTTTTTACGGGTACGACTCTGAACGTCCCCTCACTGATGGGAGCCATCATGTGCATCGGCGTGGCCACCTCGAACAGCATCCTGCTGGTCACTTTCGCGGCCAGCGAGATGGAGAAGGGGAAAAATTCCGTGGAGGCCGCTGCGAGCGCCGGTTTCACGAGATTGCGTCCGGTACTCATGACCGCTTTGGCTATGATGGTCGGAATGATTCCGATGTCGCTTGGAATTGGAGAGGGCGCCGAGCAGAATGCGCCTCTCGGACGTGCGGTGATCGGCGGCCTGTTGATTGCCACGGTGGCCACGCTCTTTTTCGTCCCCGTCGTCTATAGCTTTATCCGGCGGAAGGGATACATCGAGTTGTTTGCGGAGTAGACTTTGTGATTATCGGGCGGCGCCCGCAGGGATGACCGGGGCGCCCGGTGTTGTCGGACAGGTTCGGAGAGAAAGAGGCCTATGAATCCGGAGTCGAGCACGACAGTTTACAGCCCTGCGGAGGGCAGAGAGCCCGCCCACGGAAGCTCGGGACCTGGCCGGCATCCCGCTGGCGGTCCTAAGGTATTGCGCTACACGCTGCCTGCCCTATGCCTGGCTCTTTTCGCAGGATTGATTTACTGGCGCGTGGAGATGAGGGCTCGAGTGCAGGCTGAACTCGTTCCTGTGGCCGCAGGCGCGAATGACATTCCTGTAGCCGTGGTTCACCCGCAGCGTTCCGACCCGAACCAAAACATCACTCTTCCGGGCAATGTGCAAGCCTTTGTTGAAACGCCCATTTACGCGCGCACCGCCGGCTACCTCACGAAATGGTATGTGGATATTGGCGGGCGCGTCCAAGCAGGGCAGCTTTTGGCGCTCATTGACACACCGGAGGTCGATCAGCAGCTACGACAGGCCGAGGCCGCGCAACTGCAAGCCCAGGCCAATCTGGACTTGGCCAAGACCACGGCCGATCGCTGGCAAAACCTGTTGAAGTCGGACGGCGTTTCGCAGCAGGAGGTCGACCAAAACGTCGCCGCCTACAAGGCGCGGCAGGCTGATTTGGAGGCCGCCGTAGCCAATGTGGACCGCTTGAAGTACCTGCAATCGTTCCAGCGCGTCGTCGCGCCGTTTTCCGGAGTGATCACGACGCGAAGCGTCGATATCGGCGCCTTGATCAGCAACGGGAATACGCAGCAACTTTTCAAGCTCGCGCAAATCGACTTGCTCCGGGTCTACGTCGATGTGCCGGAGACCTACAGTAACGACATGGTAGCCGGCGTACCCGCCGACTTGCACGTGGCCGAATTTCCGAACCGCACGTTCGAGGGCAAGGTCGTGCGCACCGCCGGAGCGATTGATCCGACCTCGCGCACTTTGCTCACGGAGTTGGATGTTCCCAACCCGAAAGGAGAGATTATGCCCGGTGCGTACGCCGAAGTCGGCTTCCATCTCAAGACCGCCGTCCCCAAGCTCATTGTTCCTTCCAATGCACTCATCTTTCGTTCGGCGGGAAGCCAGGTGGCCGTCGTCGAAAACGATCACGCGCGCCTGCGCAATGTGACCATCGGACGGGATTTCGGAACGAGCCTGGAAATTGTCTCCGGTCTAAGCGACAAGGATGAGGTCATCTTGAATCCGCCGGATTCGCTGAGCGATGGACAGCCCGTCTCGGTACAGGGCGGCCAAGGCGCCCCGCATGCTGGTGCGGGCGGCAGCTGACCCCGATGCGCAAAATTTGTATGAGCAGGTGCCGGGTTTCGGGAACGCGGATCGGCCGGGCGCTGAGCGGCATGGTGACGGCAGGCATCGTCCTTGTGAGCGGATGCCGTGCCGTGGGTCCAAACTACCACCGGCCCGACGTCGAAACGCCCACGGCATGGAAAGAACCTCCGCCGGCGGGATGGAAGGATGCCAGCCCCAGCGACAACATCGCTAAGGGTAATTGGTGGGAGATTTTTGGCGACCCGCAGTTAAACGGCCTCGAAACACAAGCTATCGAGGCAAACCAAAGCCTCAAGGCGGCGGCGGAACGAGTTCTCGAAGCCCGCGCCAACCTGAACGTTGCGCGATCGAATCTGTATCCGTTCGTCAGCGCTAATCCGTCGGTGAACCGAACGCGAAGTTCCGGAAACCGTCCGGTACCGCCGGGAAGCGCGGAGTCTGCATTCTCGGCCAACGCGATTGCCTTGCCTGTCGATGCCAGCTATGAAGTGGACTTCTGGGGACAGATTCGGCGCTCGATCGAATCTGCCAATGCGTTGACGCAGGCCACCGTTGCGGACTACGAGAATGTGCTGCTTACGCTGAAGAGCGACGTCGCGGAAGACTACGTGATGCTGCGCTATATCGATCAAGAAGAGGCGATCCTGCGTAACAACATCGACCTGCAGCAGAGAGCGCTGGACCTGGCCCAGGTGCGGCACAATGGCGGCGTCGTCAGCGGCCTGGATGTTTCCGAGGCGGCGACCCTGCTGGACACGACGGAGGGTGAGTACGCCGGGCTGGGCGTCCAGCGCGCACAGTTTGAGCACGCGCTGGCCGTCCTGGTGGGCAAGCCTCCGGCAGAATTCTCCGCGCCCGAAAAGGTCCTGGATCTGAAGCCGCCCGTTGTCCCGCCGGGCTTGCCTTCCGATTTGCTCGAGCGACGCCCCGATGTGGCCGCCGCAGAGCGCACCATGGCCTCGAACAACGCTCAGATCGGGGTGGCGCGCGCGGCCTACTTTCCCAATGTGGCATTGACCGGAGCGGGCGGCCTCCTGAGCAGCGGCCTTACAACACTTCTCACGGTGCCCAGCTTGGTCTGGTCGGCCGCTGCGGGCGCCACGCAGCCTGTCTACACCGGAGGCCGGCTTTCGGCTCAGATGGAGCATGCCCGGGCCGTGTACGAAGAGTCCGCAGACAACTATCGCCAGCAGGTGCTGACTGCGTTCCAGGAAGTGGAAGACGGGCTTTCAGGGTTGCGCGTGCTCGAGGAGCAGGCCGCCGCGTACGAAAAGGCCGTGCAGTCCGCTCAGGAAACCGTGGATATTTCGACCTCTCGCTACCGGGAGGGCCTGGCGCAATTCATCGAAGTCATCAACGCGCAAAGCTCGTTGTTAAACAACCAGCGCACCGCGGACCAAATCCTCCAGCAGCGGCTGCTCACGACCATACAGCTCATCCAGGCTCTGGGCGGCGGGTGGCAAGAGTCGAAAATTTATTCGTCCGGCCCGGGCGCCCCCGCGACTTCCGGACCGTCAACGTCAGCGCTATCCCAGCAATAGCTCTGGGATTTTCACCAGGCGCCGGAACGTCCCGCAGCGCGGCCCTGAACGTCATCTCCCGCGGGAATGCCGCTGGCGCACGCGCACGGTCAGGTAGTTCATCAATTCAAGCGAAGAGTTGTCCATCTCGACGTCGAAGGCTTCGGTGGTGCTGGTGAAATAGTTGTAGCACCACACGGCAGCGACGGCCACGGACAGCCCCAGCGCGGTTGTGACCAGGGCTTCGGAGATGCCGCCTGCGACGCCGCCTAGACCCTTGGTGGGATCCAGCGTGCCGCGGAAGGCGTTCATGATTCCCAGCACCGTACCGAATAGTCCGACGAAGGGAGCGGTCGAGCCGATCGTCGCGAGTCCGTTCAGGCCGCGCTTCAGCTCGGCGTGGATGATCCCTGCGGCGCGTTGCAGGCTGCGATGGGCGACTTCCATCACCTCTTTGTCCGGTGCAGAGCCGTCGGCGGACTGAAACTCGGTGAGCCCGGTGGCGACGAGTTGCGCGACGTGGCTCTTCTTGTTGGTTTCGGCGATGGAGATGACTTGGTCGAGATCGCCGTCGCGGAGGGCCGCCTGGCTTTGCTGCACGAAAGCCCGGGTGTGACTGCGGGCCAGGCGGTAGCGCAGAAATCGGTCAATCATCACGAGGACGGAGGTCCCGAACATGATAAACAGTATGAAAACGACGCCTTTCGCCAGCGGACTCATCCTGTGAAACATGCTGAGCAGATCCCATTGCATGGCGGCTCCTTTTGTTCGGGGACACTCGCTGTTTCAGTAGACACCGGTGCAATCGATTTGTTCCCGCTCTCGCGTGTTTGTTGGGATTTCAGACTGGTGGACGACTGAGGGCGACTTAGTTCCTGGAGGCGTTCTGCAGCGCGGCTTGAACTTCGGCGAGGAGCGAGGCGAGCCTCGCGGCGTCGGCGGGATGGCTGCCGAAGCGCGCGGCCTGGTAGATCTGCGTCAGATGCGTGACGGGAGCCGCGACGGCGGTGCTGGGCAGTACGGCGGCGAATTCAAGGGGTGTTTGGTCGGGCGATTTCTTCCAGCCGCGGCGCTCTAACAATCGCAACATGTGGCGATACGAAAGGGCAGCGGCATGGGGCGAGACGGCGGCGCCTGCGCGACGGGGGCGAAGGCGCCAGGCCAGCGTGAGCCTCTCGCGCAGCCGGGCACTGCTCAGACAGAGCGTCGTCGCAATGAGCGCCGGGAACGCGATCAAAATCCACAGCGGCTTGGACGCAGCGCGAGCCTGCAACTGGCGCAGGCGCTCGGCGCCATCGGTGCGGACGAGATCGATTGCGTTCTGAATCCGGGCGCTCCAGTCACGCGAGGTGCTGCGCAGACCTTGCACCAGCGCATCCTGGCGGATGAAATCGTAATTCACGACCCACTCGCTCCACTGCAATTGGAACCAATCCCAGAAGAAGCCCATGCGCGTGAGCAGACTTGTGGAGTGGTCGTCGTCGCTCGGAGGGGTGGGATCGAAGGTCAGCCATCCGTACCCGGGGAAGTACGCTTCGACCCAACTGTGCGCATGCTTGGCGCGGACGATGTAGTCGCCCCCAAGGTCGTTGTAGTCGCCCCCGAGAAAGCCGGTGACGTAGCGGGCGGGGATGCCCAGCGTGCGCAGGAGAATTGTCATCGACGAGGCG
>Ga0210394_10008683_pt1 | contig 10383 bp, 8 predicted proteins | sample IncBWC12MmetaG_FD_160121 | JGI IMG/M metagenome (GOLD analysis project Ga0210394, IMG submission 160121) | Forest soil microbial communities from Barre Woods Harvard Forest LTER site, Petersham, Massachusetts, United States - Inc-BW-C-12-M | ecosystem: Environmental > Terrestrial > Soil >...
TACCGAGGATGAGTTGCCTTCCAACTTCGCCTCTGAAACCGTCGACTTACCGGACTTGCGGATGATTCCGTCCGCCTCGATCCAGGAACGCCGCACTGCCGCGCTAATCGATATCGGCTGTCTGGCGTTCGCCTATGGTGCGTTCCTCATGTTGTTCGGCTCGCTGGGCGGCCATTTCGCCGTCAGCAAATTGAGCGCGACCGTATACTTCTTCACCTTCGCGTTCGTCTACGTTCAGTATTTCGGACTCTTCACCGTGTTCGGCGGCACCACGCCGGGAATGATGATTCGTGGCTTGCAAGTCGCCAGTTTTTCCGCAGACGTCCCGGCGCCGCGCCAATACTTGCTGCGCGCCGCAGGCTACATGCTTTCCGCCGGAACTCTATTTCTGGGGTTTTTCTGGGCGCTTTGGGATGAAGATGGCCTTACGTGGCACGATCGAATCTCTAACACGTACCTTGCCGTCCCGGATCCGGCTCCGGACCTGGAAACCACTCACGCCGCCACAATGCATTAGCGTCGATGCGCCGAGAGGCGTCAAAGCGTTTTTCACGGAAGAAACTTGGTGTCGAGAGCGACGCTAATCCCTCTCCGCTATTTCTTAACAACCTTTTCGTCAGAGGCGATCTTCCCGTCACGGATGAAAATCACGCGGTGGGCATGCTGCGCAATATCCATTTCATGAGTCACCAGGATGATGGTATTGCCCTGTTCGTGCAGGTTTTCAAACAGGTTCATGATTTCTTCGCCGGTTTTTGAATCCAGGTTTCCAGTCGGTTCGTCGGCCAGAACGATCGAAGGATTGTTGACCAGAGCGCGCGCAATGGCCACGCGTTGGCGCTGACCGCCAGAAAGTTCATTTGGTTTGTGACTCATGCGAGGGATAAGGTCCACGCGCTCGAGTGCTTTCTTGGCGCGCTCAATGCGCTCTTCCGCAGGGGTTCCGTTGTAAATCAGCGGCAGCTCCACATTGTGAAGCGCAGTAGCGCGTGGGAGCAGATTGAATGTCTGAAAAACGAAACCGATTTCCTTGTTACGGATGTAAGCGAGTTCGTCGTCGTCGAGCTCGCTTACCAGGCGTCCCGCCAGCCAGTAGCGTCCCGAACTCGGTGAGTCTAGGCAACCGATCAAATTCATCAGCGTGGACTTGCCGGAACCCGACGGCCCCATGATGGCAACGTACTCGCCCTTATGAATCTCCACATCAATCCCGCTGAGCGCATGCACCTGCTCCGCGCCCATTTCGTACACCTTGGTCAAATTCTCCGTGCGAATAACAACGCCTGTGTCGACCAGGTCTTTACGATAGGATTCCGGTGTAGCGATCGATGCAGCCATTTTTATCCCCGCAGTCCAAGATCCTAGTTCGGTTCTTCCATTTTCTTTGGAGCAGAATTGTCCACTTTGACGCTTGCTTCTGGTTTCAAGGTTCGCAGCGCTTTGTAGCTGCCAATGACGATTTCGTCCCCGGCCTGCAATCCTTTAGTAATCTCAATATCGGTAACACCAGAAATTCCGGTCTCGACAGGTCGGAAAACGGCTTTCTTCCCATTCACGACAAAGACGCCCTGAATTTCATCCTTCTTCGGGTCGGTCCCCAACGTTGTGGCTACGGGCGGCGCGGCCAAGGTTACGTTGCCGCTGTTTTTCGCCGAATCTTTCGCAGCTTCTTCCAGATCTTTGCGCGATCGCACGGCCAGCGACTGAATAGGGATGGCTACCACGCCTTTTTTCTCCGCGGTCTTTATCTTCGAGGTAGTCGAAAGGCCCGGGCGCAGATTATCCGGAGGATTTTCCAAGGTAACGACCACCTTGAAATCTTTCGCTTCCTGATTGCTCGTTGTCGTCTGCGTAGTGGCCAATCCGGACGTGCGCAATACAGCCTGCGACCCGATCTCGGTGACTTTGCCCTTAAAAATCTTCCCAGGAACCGCGTCGATGGTCACATCAGCATCCTGGCCAATACGTACATTCACAATGTCCGTTTCATCCACTTTTACTTCCGACGTCACCACGGACATATCCGAGAGTGTCATCAAAAAGCTGCCAGTGGCATTCTGAATTCCGGGCACCACGTACTCACCCAAACGCACAGGAAGGTAACTGACTATGCCGTTGATCGGCGATACGTACGTGGTCTTGTGCAGAACATCCTGGGTACGAACCAGGACAGCTCGACTCTGATCCAGTTGCGAGCGCATTTGTTCGAATTGCGCCTTTTGCGCGAGTACTCGCGCTTTGGACGCGTCCACGGATGCCACGGCCGCGTCATACGCCGTTTTCCTCTGATCAAAATCCTGCTTCGGAATCAGTCCGTCCTTGTATAGCCCCTGTCCACGATCATAATCCAGCCTGGCTTTCTCCAAATTCGCCTGTTGCAGAATGACGTCCGCCTGAGCGGCTTTAAAACTCGCATCCGCAGCGGCCACGCCAGACTGATTCGAATTGATCATGGCATCCTGCGCCTGCACGTCCGCGTTCGCCTGTATATTTTCCTGGAGAAGCAGCCTGTCTCCCTTTTTGATGTGGTCGCCCTCTTTAACCGGAATGTCGATGATGCGGCCAAATCCCTGCGCGGTAATATTGGTGTAAGTGGTGGGTTTTATTTCCCCAGAGGCGGTTACCACCGAGACTAGCGAATCCTGCTTCGCGACCTTTGCGGTCTGCACCGTAACGACACCCTTATTTGCCTGGTTGACGCTGTACCAGACGATGCCTCCGAGGGCCAGGACGCCGGCAACACCGATACCTATTTTTTGCCACGTCTTCATGCGCTTCCTTCCCAATTCCGCCGCAGCCTGACTGTGCGGGACACTATGGACAGCGGAGCCTTCCGACCACTCTTTAATACGGCTTCAGTAGGTCAAATGTTTCGCGAGAGAGCCGTGGGCAGGCTTGGCCAAGCGGCCGACTGTCGATTCCCACGCTGCCGGACCTGCGGCAAGCCGACATAAGCTATTGTAGTTCCAAACCAAAGGGAAAAAAAGAGTTACAGCGCTTGGTAACCCGACCAACCACGCGCTTGATCTCGCCAGTTAGACGCGAGCAAGAGCTGTTTGGTCAGCAAATAGGTAGCAAACCAGGCGGTTTAGGTTGCCCAGCTTTCTTGGTGCAAAATCAGCCTGTGCGTGTCAGGCGCCGGGCTTCCTAGATGCACTCCGGACCGATAGCGTCTGACCTCTCCTGCAGGGACTGACGCTTTGGATTCTCGTATGCCGCGAGCGCTTTCTCAAAGCACCGACCAAAGGCCATGGCTGCCCGAGTTTCTTTTTCGCGCCACCCATCGAGATAGCGATACCGGTAGCTGCGGGGGCACCGAAGATAGCAAGCGATCTGGGTATAGCGAAAGATCACTTTGCTCACCTTGCGCAGCGCGTATATTTCAATGGGGCGGATTGCGGCGCCAGCCTGTTCAAGGAATGGGGCGAATTTAGAGATGTCCCGTTCACATACAAAAAGGCGAAAGCTGGGATCGCCTCGTGCATCAAGGAGTGCATTTGCTCCAACGTTTCGTCCAGGACAATCGGGTCCATATTCCCCGCCCACAGGAGAACCCTCAACTCAAGGTGACTCACGTGCTCCCAAACGGAAACGAGTTCGTCGCCTACATTGACGCAATTGGTGAGCTTGATGGCGCCCGCTGCTTGATGGACTGGAAGACCACGGGCAGTCGCTATTCCGACAGCCCGACGGGATTGTTGTCGCTCGATCCACAGTTGATCTGCTATTCCTGGATCACCGGCATTTGAGATGTATTAGTCAAGCGAGATCCCTTACAGATTTGCATGGCTGAACAAGCTCGCGTACGCGTTCAGCGGGCGTCTTTCCCTTGAGCGCGCGATGCGGTCGATCCTCGTTGTACTCCGTTTCCCACCTCTTCAGTTCATGGCCGGCCGCGCGGATTTTTAATATGGAGTGCATTCCGCCTTTGAGGCAGCATAAGGTTATCGCGTGGCATCTGTAGTAAGCAGCTACAAGTCTTGAAGACATTTGATGCTCCAAGGTGCTTCGCATTGTGCGGTATAGCTGGATTTACACATAAGAACTCGAAGCCGTCCCAAGAAAGAGTTCGGGATATGGTCGCGACTCTCATCCACCGAGGTCCTGATCAGCAGGGCAATTTCTCCTCGAATTTGTTTTCGGTTGGTGCAGCGCGCCTGAAAATCATTGATCTGGAATCTGGTAATCAACCTATTCTTGAGAATGACGGGGAATGCGGAATTGTCTTCAATGGCGAAATCTATAATCATCTTGAGCTAAGGGCGGAACTTGAGAAATTGGGGCACAAGTTTGCCACGCACTCGGACACGGAAACCGTCCTGAAAGCGTTTCTGCAGTGGGATACGGAGTGTTTCGCACGCCTCAGGGGTATGTTTGCCATCGCGGTGTGGAATGTCGCTCAGAAGCGTGTTGTTCTGGCGCGTGACCGAATGGGCATTAAGCCTCTCTATTTTGCGCAGAAGGGCGAAGATTTATATTTTGGGTCTGAACTTAAGGCCATCCTTATCCATCCTGAAATCGAGCGAATCCTGAGTCGTGAAGCTCTCGATTGCTACCTCTCGCTAAATTACATTCCGGGTCCGTGGACTCTTATCGACGGCATTCGAAAAGTTCCGCCCGGCAACTGGATGGAGTGGCGAGACGGCGAAATCACAACCAAAAGCTACTGGCAACTGCCGTACGGGAAAATCTGCGCAATATCGCTCGAAGATGCGAAAGAGGAGCTGAATACCCTGCTGGCGGGATCGATTCGGGAGCATCTGATTTCCGACGTGCCCCTAGGAGTCTGGCTAAGCGGTGGAATCGATTCCACTTCGATATTGCATTATGCCTCGATGGCGTGTTCTTCCCGTTTGAAATCGTTTTCCATTTCCTTTAAGGGACGCACCTTCGATGAATCGTCCCATATCCGCAGGGTGGTGCAGGAATATGGCACGGACCACGATGAACTGGATTTGAATCCAAGCGTTGATCTGAGAGGCGCAATTGAAGAATTCGCCTACTATTCGGACGAACCGAGTGCAGACGCCGGTGCTTTGCCGGTCTGGTTTTTGTCGAAACTCTGCAAGCGGAAGACCACCGTAGCCCTGAGCGGTGAGGGTGCAGATGAGCTTTTTGGCGGATATCTGACGTATCGAGCCGACCGAGTTGCCCAGTACCTTCGAAGACTTCCTCCCGCTGCAGTCACAATGGGCCTTTCCATGATGCGACATTGGCCAGTTTCCGACGAAAAGATCGGATTGGACTACAAAATGAAACGCTTGCTCGAAGGGACTCGGATGTCGCCGATGCGCGCGCACGTCTATTGGAATGGAACGTTTCCAGATGAGGATATGTGCGCGCTTCTGCATGAACCCCTGCCAAGAACTCTTAATCACATCCTGGATGAACAGCAAAAGCTACCCAAGGTCGATGATGACCTGGCTCCATTCCTTTGGCTCGACCAGAAATATTATCTTCCGGACGACATTCTGACCAAAAGCGACCGTATGAGCATGGCTCATTCCGTAGAGGTCCGGCCGCCGTTCCTGGATCACCGCATCGTTGAATTCGCCGCAGCCCTGCCTGCGAAACTCAAGATCCGAGGGTCACAGCAAAAGTTCGTGCTAAGGCAACTAATGAAGAATAAGCTGCCGTCCGCCATCCTAAACCGGAAAAAGATCGGCTTTGACATCCCGGCACACGAATGGCTTCGAGGGCCACTTCGCGGATTGCTCAAAGACTCTTTGCAATTCGGGTTATCGGAATACGGACAACTCTTCCGTCGAGACGGCATCGAATTACTTCAAAAACGTCATTTACAAAGGGAAATTAATGTTGGATATCACCTTTGGGGGCTGCTCATATTGTTTTTGTGGATGAAAAGATGGCAGGTCAAGATTTAGCTGCCTACTAAGAAATGAACGATCTTTTCCATCGCCGTTGGTTTTTGCTATTCCTCGTTTTCCTGGTTGCCACGGCGATCTATCTGGGTTGTGCTCAGTCGCCGCCTTCTCTTATGGATGATGTTGATGCCGTACAGGCGCAGATCGCTAAAACAATGCTCACGAGCGGCGATTGGACGACTGCACGATTGGACGGGGTGCTCTATCTAGAAAAGGCCCCATTAATTTATTGGTTAATGGCAGTGTCTTATAAGATTTTCGGCGTGACTGATTGGGTCGCTCGGCTCCCGGTGGCACTCGCGTCGATAGCACTCGCGCTCCTGTCAGCCTATTTCGGCATGTGGGCCTTCGGAGAACGAGCAGGTTTCTATGCGGGACTATGTATGTCCACGTGCGTTGGTTTATTTCTGTTCACGCGCATCCAGATCCCGGATGTGATGCTCACTTTCACTATTGCGCTCGCCCTGTGGGCGTTCTTGCGCGCCTTGGATAATGAGGAAAAACGGCCGCGACTCTGGGCGGCCATTCTCGCAGCAAGTCTGGGCACGGGGCTTTTGCTAAAAAGTCTAGTTGGTATTGTGTTTCCGGTCGCGACGGCTCTGATATATCTTTACGTTTCCAAACAACTGTTATCCCGCCGGACCTGGCAGCGACTCCGGCCCATCAGTGGTTCTCTAATCGTACTGCTTATCGCCGCCCCTTGGCACGTGTTGGCGACACTCCAGAATCCTCCCTATTTTGCCTGGACATTAAAGAGCGGCCCTGGCGTGTACCACGGATTCTTATGGTTCTATTTCGTAAATGAGCAGCTGCTGCGGTTTCTTGACTTACGATATCCCCGCGACTACAACACGGTTCCGCGACTGTACTTCTGGCTTTTGCATCTCGTTTGGCTCTTTCCCTGGAGTGTTTATTTGCCGGCGGTCACAAAGCTCTCTTTTAAGCCTGTGGATCGCGCAGGACAAGTAAGACTTCTGGCGCTCTGCTGGGCAGGCTTCATCCTCGTCTTCTTTACGTTTTCAACGACTCAGGAGTATTACTCGATGCCATGCTATCCAGCCTTGGCTCTTCTACTGGGCTCGGCAATGGCTGCGGAAGACAGATGGACCCATCGAGGAACGCGTGTTTTGGGGACAATCGCCGCTCTCGCCGCACTAACGGCAATCACTGTTGCGTTTAGTGTACGGAATCTGCCCACTCCTGGAGATATTTCCTCTGCGCTATCGCGACATCCTTCTGCTTACACGCTCTCGCTCGGGCACATGCTGGATCTCACCTTCGATTCCTTTGCGTATCTCAGATTGCCCTTGTACCTGGCTGGAGCCGCTTTTTTGCTGGGAGCGGTAGGTAACTTGCGTTGGTCAGGCGTTCGTGCCTTTTTGACATCTGGGCTCATGATGGTATTGTTTTTTCATGCTGCCCGGCTAGCGCTGGTCGTCTTCGATCCCTACCTTTCTTCTCGACCGCTCGCGAGCGCGTTCCTGTCGGCGCCACCAGGGAAACTCATCGTCGACCACCACTACTACACGTTCTCTTCGGTCATTTTCTACACGAACCAGGACCCCTTGCTCTTGAACGGCAAGTTCAATAATTTGGAGTATGGAGCGGCCGCACCGGGAGCTCCGACGGTTTTTCTGGACGATTCGGATTTCAAAGATTTGTGGACAAGTGGGAATAGATACTACCTGGTAGCATCGCGGCAGGGGGCAGATCGCGTCGAAACCCTCGTTGGCCAGGTGCGTTTTGAGACAGTCGCCTCCAGCGGAGGGAAACTCCTCTTAACCAACCTGGACTCCAAGGGTACCGTCGGGGCTCTCCTGACGGCACCCGTAAAACCCGTCGCGTCCTCGTTCCCTTTCTCGTCTGCAGGAACCCATGGTCACTACTAACATCGCCCCAAATGCGGCGGCACATTCCCGCCTTGTGACCCTGCGTAAAACTGCTTTTCTTCTCATGCGCCTCGCGATCGGTGTAGCAATCCTTGTCTATCTTGCGAAATCCGGCCAGATCAATTTTTCCTCCTTGATCAGGCTCTTTCGTGTTTGGCCTCTAACCGTGGCAGCGGTGGGATTCTTGCTCCTGGACATTTTGATGATGTCAATTCGAGCGTCCTTGTTGTTCCGTAATGCCCGGCTGTCACTCTCTCTGTGGAATTCCACTCAACTGAACCTGATAGGATTTCTTTTTTCTACGTTTCTCCCCGGAGCGGCGGGGGGAGACATAGCCAAGCTTTTGTATGCAACTAGGGAGAATCACGGGAGACGTGCAGAGGTCGCAACGGTCCTAATTTTGGATCGCCTCGTCGGGTTATTCTCACTTGTTTTGCTCCCTCTGTTGTTCGCCCCTTTCTTTCTCGATCTGCTGCGCTCCATTACCGTGCTCCGGCACCTTCTCTACATGGATGCCCTGCTGGCCGTATCGATGCTTACTGGCGCAGCACTAGTCATGTTTTATGTGCCCACACGTTCGTGGGTCACCTGGCTACTGGATAGATGGCCGGGACTCAAGAGCCTCGCTCTTCGAGTGTTGGAAGCAATGACTATACATGGCAAGGCGAGAAGTTCTTTGTTCGTTGCACTGCTTCTCTCTCTTCTGGCAAATCTGGCGCTTATCGGCGTAACGGCCCTTGGCCTCTTTGCCGTCAGTCCTGGTTCCTTCTCCATGCGACTGGCATTGGTCGCACCGATAGGCCATTTGGCGAACAGTCTGCCTTTAACTCCCGGGGGAATCGGCGTTGGAGAGACGGCGTTTAACACCTTATTTGCGTTGACCGGAATGAGCGGTGGCGCGGAAACCTTGCTGTGTCTTCGTTTTTGGAATGTTTTTGTAGGATTTTTGGGCTTGCTGGTATACCTGCTCGGGATGGGCCGAATCGTGCATCCCTACGAGGAGGAGTCTGACGAGGCTGGCACCGGGTATATGGGAGCTGAATCCGTAAACTGATTTGAAACGAAGAAGCTTGCCCATCCTTCTAATAGAAGTGGGTTCGTGCTTATTGGTTTCTGGAGTTGGGAACCTAATTTGCCCCTGCTGGGAATTGCTTGAAGGAGCGGAGTAAGAGCAGGAGAGGTGCAAGAAACCTGCCCTCAAGGAAAAACTATGAAAGTTATCGTTCTCGGTGGAGATGGATACTGCGGCTGGGGGACCGCGCTTCATCTCTCAGCTAGGGGGCACTCTGTAACGATTGTGGATAACTTTGTGCGCCGTCAATGGGACCACGAAGTTGGCGCCCAGACTCTTACCCCCATTCTTCCCCTAAGTGAACGTCTGAGGACCTGGACTCGCATGACCGGGAAAGTGATTGATCTTTTTGTGGGAGATGTAACAGATTATGGTTTTCTGCTCTCCACGGTGAAGCGGTCTGAGCCCGAGGCCATCATCCATTTTGCCGAACAGCGCTCCGCTCCCTATTCGATGATCGACCAAAAGCATGCCGTCTTCACGCAAGTAAACAATATTGTCGGGACGCTGAATGTGCTGTTCTCAATTCGGGAAGCGCAACCGGATTGCCATCTGATCAAACTCGGCACCATGGGGGAATACGGGACACCCAATATTGATATCGAAGAAGGCTACATCACTATCGAGCACAATGGACGGCGCGATATCCTACCCTTTCCTAAACAGCCAGGTTCCTTTTATCACCTTTCCAAAGTGCACGACAGCCACAACATGATGTTTGCCTGCAAGATCTGGGGAGTTCGGGCCACAGATCTAAACCAAGGTGTGGTCTATGGCACGATGACGGACGAAATAGGATTGGACGAAGCCTTGATCAACCGTCTGGACTATGACGAAGTGTTCGGTACAGTCCTGAACCGCTTTTGTGTACAGGCGGCCATCGGGCAGCCATTAACCGTCTACGGAAAGGGCGGCCAGACACGAGGATTTCTGGATATCCGAGATACAGTTCGGTGTATTGAACTGGCCTGTCTCAACCCTGCAGCCAAGGGAGAGTGTCGAGTGTACAATCAGTTCACGGAACAATTCTCCATTTTGGATATCGCCCGGAAGGTGCAGGAAGCAGGAAAAAATCTCGGAACCAAGGTGGAAATTGACCACATCCCGGATCCGCGTGTCGAGGCTGAACAGCATTACTATAACGCGAAGCATTCCAAGCTACTGGACCTGGGCCTGCAGCCGCACTATCTCTCGGAATCGCTTCTAGATTCACTTATGAATGTCGCCCTGAAGTATCGCGACCGTGTGGATTCCACAATCATGCTGCCACAAGTGAACTGGCGTGAGCCACGTAATGAGCGCCGGCTACAAACAAACATCTCCGCTGGAATTTCTGTGAGCGCACTCGAAGCAGGTGAGTCCCAAGTGACGCCCGGCAAAGCAAGGAATCGCTGACCCAGACATTGATATGGCCACAATCGCCGCGGCGATTCTATCTTTCCGGCTCTAGGAAGTGCTCTTGGTGGCGGAATCCGAGACCAAAGTCTCGCTCGTCGAAACAAATTGGCCGTTTCGGAGCTTGTAGTCTAGGCCGCGC
>Ga0210394_10008685_pt1 | contig 10383 bp, 7 predicted proteins | sample IncBWC12MmetaG_FD_160121 | JGI IMG/M metagenome (GOLD analysis project Ga0210394, IMG submission 160121) | Forest soil microbial communities from Barre Woods Harvard Forest LTER site, Petersham, Massachusetts, United States - Inc-BW-C-12-M | ecosystem: Environmental > Terrestrial > Soil >...
TTGGCGGCCTGGTCATCGCCGGCATCTACAACGGCCTGTATCTGCTGCCGCAGCTCTCTTCCGTGGAGTGGCAGTACATCATCACCGGCCTGGTGCTCCTGGCTGCCGTCGTCATCGACGCGGTGTCCCGGCGGGGAGCGTCGTCGGGCAGCGTGACACGCGCCTGAACGAGTCGAATCTTCGGGGAGCCCGGGTCGTGACTGTGCTGGTGCTGTCGACGCTGATGGTGGCGGCATGCGGCGGGGGCAGCGGCGTCACGCCTGGCAAGAAGATCGCGCTGCTGATGCAGGACTCCCCCACCGCGATCAACACCAGAGGCTACTTCGAAGACCTGGTGACACAGGTCTGCCCGAACTGCCAAGTCCTGTACAGCGCCGCCACGACCGATGCGGAGCAGAAGACGCAGGCGACCACCGCCATCAGCGGCGGCGCCAACGTGATGGTCCTCGATCCTGTGCACGGCGCAACCGCGGCGGCCATAGTCGCGCAGGCCAAGGCCGCCAACATTCCCGTCGTCTCATTCGACAGGATGATCGCGAACACGCCGAATCTCAGCTACTTCGTGTCCTTCGATACCGCGTCTGCCGGCGGGTTGATAGCCAACTCACTCCTCACGGCTCTGGGTACGAAGGCGAAGCCGACAGTGGTCGAAATCGACGGCGATAGTGCCGACCCCGCGACCAAGACATTCAAGGCAGCTGCCCTCGCCGCCCTGAATGGAACTATCACGCCGGCGAAGCAGTTCGATACGCCCGGCGGGACGGCGGCCAACGCCAAAGCAGAGACGGTGCAGGCCATGACGGATCTGAACTTCAGGATCGATGGGGTGCTGGCCGCCAACGACAAGCTGGCCGGCGGTGCCATTGCGGCGATGAAGGGCAACATCCGGCCGTGGCCGCCGATCACCGGGCAGGGCGCCGAGCTGGCGGCCATCCAGCGCATCGTGACCGGGGACCAGTACATGACCCTCTACTTCCCGGCCAAGGCTGAGGCCGAGGCCGCCGCGCACCTCGCTTACGACATTGCCTTCGGCATCACCGTGCCCCCTTCGATGAGCGGTGGCCAGACCGTCAACAACGGCAGCGTCGACGTCCCCGCCGTGCTCGTGACGCCCGTGGTCGTGACCAAGGTGAACATCGAGGCGACCGTCGTCGCGGACGGGTACTGGACCGCTGATCAGATCTGCACGTCGGATTTCATATCGGCGTGCGCCGCGGCGGGGATCGCCTAAGCGAGAGTCGGGCGGCGCTCACCGCTGACGCAGGTGGGCATCCCTGGACGTCCCGTCCGGCCACCGCCCCGACGAGCCCGGAGAACGCCTCATTTGTCACTCCAACTGCGGGTGTTAGGGAATTGAGTCTGGCGGGTAAAGATTGAGCTAATCATGGAAACCCCAAAGTCCGAGCTGCTACCAGTCCTCCCCATGGACGACGTCGTCGTCCTCCCCCACATGTCGGTCACCCTCGCTGTCGACGGCGACAGCCAGAAGGCCGCGATCGAGGCGGCCCGCCAGGGCAACCGCCTGATCCTGCTGGTGCCCCGCATCGATGGGCAATATGGCAAGATCGGCACCGTCGCCCGCCTGGGTGAGTCCGCAGAGCTCCCCACCGGCGCCGAGGCCTTCATCATCCGCGGCGAGTACCGCGCCCACCTGGGCAGCGGACAGGCCGACATCGGCGGCGCCCTGTGGGTCAAAGCCGACCCGGCGCCCGATGGCGAGCCGTCGGAGAAGGCGGTCGAGCTCGGCCGCGAATACCGCGCCATGCTCGAGAACCTCGTCGAGTCCAGGGGCGTCCCGCAGGTCATCCAGTTCCTGCGCGCAGCCAAGACTCCGAGCCACCTCTCAGACCTGGCCGGCTACTCCCCCGACCTGACGATGGAGCAGAAGCTCGAGATCCTCGAAACCCTCGACCTGGAGCAGCGCCTGGCCAAGCTCATCGGCTGGACCAAGCAGATCCTCGCCGACGCTTCGCTTCGGGAAAAGATCCGCAGCGACGTCAGCGAAGGCATGGAAAAGACCCAGCGCGAGTTCCTGCTCCGGCAGCAGCTCGAGGCGATCAAGAAGCAGCTGAACGAGGGCGGTACGGACGTCGTGTCGACCTACCGGGAGCGGATCGCCAAGGCGGAGATGCCGGAAAACGTGCTGACCGAGGTTAACCGCGAGCTCGACCGCCTGGAGCGAACCAGCGAGCAGAACCCGGAGTACGGCTGGATCCGCACCTACCTGGACTGGATGCTCGACCTTCCATGGAACGTCCGGTCGGACGACAACTACGACCTGGTTGAGGCACGTCGAATTCTCGACGAGGACCACACGGGCCTCGGCGACGTCAAGGAGCGAATCATCGAGTTCCTCGCCGTCCGCAAGCTCCGCAAGGAACGCGGCATGGAAGTGCTCGGTGGCCGCGGGTCTGGCGCGATCATTACCCTGGTCGGACCTCCCGGCGTCGGCAAGACCTCGCTCGGCGAGTCGGTTGCACGCGCGCTGGGCCGGAAGTTCACTCGTATCTCGCTGGGTGGCATTCGCGACGAGGCTGATATCCGCGGCCACCGGCGCACCTACGTCGGCGCGCTGCCCGGCCGCATCGTGCGCGCCTTGAAAGAGGCCGGCACGAAGAACCCGGTGATCATGCTGGACGAGATCGACAAGGTCGGCAACGACTGGAGGGGCGACCCTTCATCGGCGCTGCTCGAGGTCCTCGACCCGGCGCAGAACAACACGTTCCGCGACCACTACCTCGAGGTCGACCTCGACCTTTCCGAGGTCCTATTCATCCCGACGGCCAATGTTTCCGAGACGATTCCCGCGCCACTGCTCGACCGCATGGAGCTGATCCGCCTGGATGGCTACACGGAAGAGGAGAAGGTCGCGATCGCGCGAGACCACCTGATGAGGCGGCAGGTCAAGCAGGCCGGCTTGAACGCCGACGAGGTCACGGTCACGGATGAGGCGCTGATGAAGGTCATCACCGACCACACCCGCGAGGCCGGCGTGCGAAACCTCGAGCGCGAGCTCGGCAAGATGACGCGCAAGGTCGCGACGAAGGTCGCCACCAAGGCGTTGACTCCTCCGGTCGCGATCACGCCTGAGCGCGTGCGCGAGTTCTTGGGCAAGCCCAGGTTCGACAACGAGGTCGCAGCTCGCACAGCAGTGCCAGGGGTCGCCACCGGCCTCGCAGTGACGGGCGTCGGCGGAGATGTGCTCTTTGTCGAAGCGACGTCCACGAGCAACAACGGATCGGGCGGCAACCTGACGCTAACCGGCCAGCTCGGAGACGTGATGAAGGAGTCGGCAATTATCGCCCTTTCATACGTTCGGTCGCACACCGTGGAGCTCGGGATCGCGCTCGATGCGGCGGACAAGGCGTTCCACATCCACGTGCCGGCGGGCGCGGTGCCCAAGGACGGGCCGTCGGCCGGGGTGACGATGACGACAGCCATCGTGAGCCTGCTCACCGGACGGCCGGTGCGCAGCACTGTCGGCATGACCGGCGAGGTCACGCTGCAGGGCCTGGTGCTGCCGATCGGCGGCGTCAAGCAGAAGGTGCTCGCTGCTCACCGCATGGGTCTGACCGAGGTCATTCTGCCCAAGCGCAACGAGAAGGACCTGGACGACGTGCCCGAGAGCGTGCGCAAGGCCATGACGTTCCACCTGGCGAGCCGCGTTGAAGAGGTGCTCGAGTTCGCGCTCGAGCGCCCCGCCCTCAACAAGACGCAGGCGGCCTGATCCGGTGCCGGTCGACAAGACGCCCATCGGGACGCGCGGCACGGAGATGCCGGGCGGCAAGCTGCTGCAGAAGGTTCTTGGGCCGATCGCGAAGAGGCACATTGGCGCTTATCGAAAGAGCGGCGGGACGGACAGGATGAGCAAGATGATGCCTTTCCCAGTGATTCTGCTCACCACCAAGGGCGCGAAATCGGGCACCGAGCGGATCGTGGCGTTGGGTGGGTTCCAGGAGGGAGACGATGCCTGGCTCATCGTCGCTTCGAAGGGAGGGTCGAAGACTCACCCGGCGTGGCTCAACAACATGATCCAGTACCCCGACGACATCTGGCTCGAGGTCGGCAAACGGAAGATGAAGGTGCATGCGGAGTCGCTGCGCGGGGCCGAGCGCGAAGAGGCGTATCGCCGCATCGCGTCGCAGGCGCCGCAATATGGCGGGTACCCGAAGAAGACTGACCGCGTGATCCCCGTCATCAGGCTCAACGCAGTCCCGAGGTCGTAATGGTCGGCCGGCCGGCGCCCGAGGTGCTTGCGAGCGCGAAGACGATTGCTGTGGTCGGAGCCTCACGCGACCCGCGCAAGGCGGGTGGGTCGGTGCCCGAGGGCTTGCAGCGGCGGGGGTTCCGCATCATCCCCATCAACCCTTTCGCGGACGAGCTGTTTGGGGAGCGCGCTTATCGGTCGCTTGCCGATGTGCCTGAGAAGATCGACCTCGTCGATGTGTTCAGACCCGCGGCGGACGCGCCCGAGATCGCGCGACAGGCAGTGGCCATCGGCGCCAGGGCACTGTGGCTGCAAGAGGACATCCGCTCGGCGGAGGCCCGCCTGATCGCTGAGGAGGCCGGGCTCGATTACATCGAAGACGAGTGCACCGCCGTGGTCGCTTCCCTGTACCGGATCAAGAAGGAGCCCGCAGCCTAGCTTCGTTCCTTCGTATACCCGGGACACGACCAAGAGTGCCATTTTGGCTCCAATCATCGCCGTCGCCGCGACCATCCGCGCCCGAATGGTCGGTTCCGAGTCGCCAATGGTTGGGATTTGGTGGGATAACCTTCGCGTCGTGACACCGCGCCGTCCGCATCACCGACCCCGCGACCGAAGTGTTGAGTGTGAGCTCAAGTTCCGCGTCGCCGGCCCGCGCAACCACGCGCGAATTCGCGCCGCCCTGCGTAAGCGCGGGGCGAAGCTTGAGGGCAAGTACGACGAGGAAAACTATCGGTTCGATGGTCCCGGCAAGTCGACGCGCGGCACAACCCTGCGGTTGAGGGTTCTAAACGGCGGGCCGCATGGCGTGCTCACCGTGAAAGGACCGGCGAAGTTTGTCGGCAAGGTGAAGGTACGGGAGGAGACGGAGACCGACGTCAAGGATGTGCACGCGACCCTGGACCTGCTGACACAGCTGGGCTTCAACGTCGAGTTCACATACAACAAGAAGCGGGTGATGTGGACGCTCGATGGAGTCGTGACCGTCACCCTCGACACCCTCGACTACGGATGGTTCGTGGAGCTGGAAGGACCACTCGAGGTGCTGCCGGCGCACGCGCGAAGCCTTGGGCTCAACCCAGACAAAGCGTTGAAGGACTCGTACTCAGTCCTGGCGCGAAAGCACCTGGCCAAGACAAAGGCGGCGCCCGCGGAGGGCTAGGACCAAACCATCCGGGCACGAGCGCTAGTGTCCACCGGCCCTCGGCGCGGTCATTCGGGCCCCTTGGGTTTCTATTCAGCCGTCGGTTAGGTTTTGGCCGGGCCTACCCATACAGTTTGGATATTCGTGAACTCTTTGATGCCGTGTTCTGAGAGTTCGCGACCGTAGCCTGACCTCTTCACGCCGCCGAACGGGAGGCGCGCGTCGGACGCCACCATCCCGTTGATGAACACCAGGCCCGCCTCCACCCGCTCGGCCAGCGACTGCCCGCGCTCGACATCTTTTGTCCATATGCTCGAGCCCAGGCCAAAGTCCGAGTCGTTGGCGACCTGCAGCGCCTCTTCCGCGTCGCGCACGCGGATCACCGCCGCCACCGGGCCGAACGTCTCCTCGTTGTAAACCGGCATCCCCGGCCTGACGCCAGCGAGCACCGTCGGTTCGAAGAAGTTGCCGCCGTTGCGAAGCCGCTTTCCGCCGGCCAGCACCCTGGCGCCCTTGCTGATCGACTCCTTGACCTGCCGCTCGAGGTCGTCGACGAGGTCCGGTCGCGCAAGAGGTCCCACCTGATTGGCGCGGTCCGACGGGTCCCCCACCTTGAGCGCCGCCACCGCTTTAGAGAACAGCTCTTCGAACTCGTCGGCGATGGGCTCGGCGACTATGAACCGCTTGGCGGCAATGCAGCTCTGGCCGTTGTTCTGATTGCGCGCGCGACATGCGACGGTCGCCGCCGTTTTGACATCCGCGTCCTCGAGCACAATAAATGGGTCCGAGCCGCCGAGCTCCAGCACCGACTTCTTCAACGCTTTGCCTGCGGCCGACGCGACGAGCTCGCCTGCGGCCTCGGAGCCGGTGAGAGTGACACCCGCGACACGCTTGTCGGCGATGATGCCCGCCACCGGGCCCGGACCGATGAGCAGTGTTTGGAACACACCCTTGGGAACGCCAGCCTCGCGGAAAACATCCTCGATTGCAAGGGCGCACTGCGGCACATTTGAGGCGTGCTTCAACAACATCACGTTGCCGGCCGCAAGGGCCGGGAGCCCAGCGCGGAACGCCTGCCAGAACGGAAAGTTCCAGGGCATGACCGCGAGGATCACGCCGAGCGGTTGATACCTGACATAGCTCTTGGTGGCGGTGCTCTCGAGTGGCTCGTCGGCGAGGAGGCGCGCGGCATTGTCAGCGATCCAGGTCGCGGACCACGCGCACTTTTCGACCTCGGCTTCGGCCTCGACGATGGGCTTGCCCATCTCCGCGGTCATCAGCGCCGCAAAGCGGGCTTTGTCTGCCCTCAACACCCCTGCTACCGAACGCAGCAGGGCCGTACGCAGGTCCAAGCCTGCGTCGCGCCAGGCGTGGCGGGAGGACCAGGCTCGCTCGACGGCGGCTTCGATGCCCGCCGCATCCAGCTCTGGGAAGGTTGCGAGCTCCTTGCCGTTCGACGGGTCGATTGATTTCAACATGAGCTCAGATTAGTCCCACGCGGCTCACCCAAGTCAGCGGGCCACTTTACGATTGCACGTGTGGCCCGCTCCCCCGTCAAACGACGCCCCGAGGCGGCTCCCATTCAGAGCGCCAGCGCGCCAGGCGGCCAGGCCGGCGGGCGGCGCCGGGTGGCGATCGAGGCCGTCTCGCCCGAGGTCGAGGCCGGCCGCTTCGCAGCCAAGCGCTCGCTCGGAGAGAAAGTCGCCATCGAGGCCGACGTTTTCGCCGACGGGCATGACGCAGTCGCATGCGTCATTCGTTACCGCCACCAGTCGGAAAACGCTTGGACCGAGGTGCCGATGGTGGCCCTTGGGAATGACCGATGGCGGGCCGAGCTCATCGCGGGCCAGCTCGGGCGGTACGTCTACACGGTCGAGGGGTGGGTCGACCGCTTCCGGACCTGGCGGCTGCAGCTGGCCAAGCGAATTGCCGCCGGACAGGAGGTGAGTGCTGAGCTCAAGGTCGGCGCACAGCTCATCGAAGCGGCGGCAAATAGAGCTAACGGTGCCGACGCCGAACTCCTAAAGAAGCATGCGGCGGCTTTCATTGACGCGGCCGTGCCGGCTAACGCCCCTCTGCCCAGCCCTGTCCCCTTTGGGGAGAGGGAGTTGATTGATCTCATGGATCGCTACCCTGACCGGAGCGAGGCTGTCACGTACCCGCGTGAGCTCGAGATGCTCGTTGATCCTCAGCGTGCCCGCTTCAGCGCCTGGTACGAGCTGTTCCCAAGGTCGGCCGGCGACGCCGGCTTGCACGGCACTTTCCGCGACGTGGAAAAGCGCCTGCCTTACATCGCGGGCATGGGCTTTGACGTCATCTATATGCCGCCCATCCATCCGATCGGGCGCACGAACCGCAAGGGCGCCAACAACAGCGTCAAGGCCGACAAGGGCGAACCAGGGAGCCCGTGGGCGATCGGGTCATTCGAGGGCGGGCACAAGTCGATCGCTCCCGAGCTGGGCACGCTCGACGACTTTCGTCACCTGCTGACCGCGGCCAGAGAGAAGGGACTTGATGTCGCGCTCGACATCGCGTTCCAGTGCTCGCCGGACCACCCTTACGTCCGCGAGCATCCCGAGTGGTTCCGCCACCGGCCCGACGGATCGATCCAGTACGCGGAGAATCCACCAAAGAAATACGAAGACATCGTGCCCTTCGATTTCGAGAGCCAGGCTTGGCGCGAGCTGTGGGCGGAGCTCCTCTCGATCGTCACGTACTGGATCGACAACGGAGTTCGCATCTTCCGAATCGACAATCCTCATACCAAACCCTTCCCGTTCTGGGAGTGGCTGATCGGCGAGGTCAAACGCGACACGCCCGACGTCATCTTCCTGGCTGAGGCCTTCACGCGCCCCAAAGTCATGTACCGGTTGGCAAAGTGCGGATTCACTCAGTCGTACACATATTTCGCGTGGCGCCACACCGCATGGGAGATCACCCAGTACTTCACTGAGCTGACCCAGTCGCCTGTGAGCGACTTTTTCCGCCCCAACCTGTGGCCCAACACGCCGGACATCCTCACCGAGTACCTGCAGACTGGCGGCCGGCCGGCGTTCGCGGCGCGCCTGGTGCTGGCGGCCACGCTGGGAGCCAATTACGGCATTTACGGGCCGGCGTTCGAGCTGGGCGAGGCGCGCGCCAAAGAGCTCGGCTCTGAGGAGTACCTGGACTCGGAGAAATACCAGCTGCGAAACTGGAACATCGACTCTCCGGATAGCCTTCGCGAGATGATCACCCTGGTCAATGAGATCCGGCACGAGAACCTCGCGCTCCAGAGCGACCGCGGCCTGCGATTCCACACGACCGAGAACGAGAGCCTGATCGCCTATACGAAGAGCACCACCGACCTCGCGGACGTGGTGCTGACCGTCGTCAACCTTGACCCTCATCACACCCAGGCGGGCATGGTCACACTACCGCTGAAGGAGTTGGGGCTGGAGACGGACAAGAGCTACCAGGCACACGAGCTGCTCAGCGGTGCCCGCTACATGTGGAACGGTCCCCGAAACTACGTGGAAATCAACCCGCACGCCGCCCCGGCGCAGATCTTCAGGTTCCGGCGCCGGGTCCGCAGCGAGCACGACTTCGAGTACTTCCTTTGATCACCGGGCGCGCGCCGACCGCACTTTCAAACGGTAAAACCAGCAAACGGCGCAAGCCGGACGCCGCCTTCCAGCTGGACGACGATCCGCTCTGGTACAAGGACGCGATCATCTACGAGGTCCACGTCCGGGCCTTCTACGACAGCAATGGCGACGGCAGCGGCGACTTCAAGGGCTTGATCGAAAAGCTGCCCTACCTCCAGGAGCTGGGGGTCAGCGCGATCTGGCTGCTGCCCTTCTACCCCTCCCCCCTACGCGACGACGGCTACGACATCGCCGATTACGGGGACGTCAACCCGATGTACGGCAAGCTGCCCGATGTGCGCCAGTTCATCGCGGAGGCGCACAGCCGCGGCATGCGCGTGATCAACGAGCTAGTCTGCAACCACACCTCCGACCAGCATCCATGGTTCCAGAAGGCGAGACGGTCTCGTCCTGGCAGCGCGATGCGCGAGATGTACGTCTGGAGCGAGACCAACCAGAAATACCAGGACGCCCGCATCATCTTCAAGGACTTCGAGGTGTCCAACTGGACCTGGGACCACATCGCCAACGCTTATTACTGGCACCGCTTCTTCTCCCACCAACCCGACCTCAACTACGACAACCCGCGCGTCAAGGAAGCGCTGTTCAAGGTGTGCGACTTCTGGCTCGACATGGGCATCGACGGCATGCGCCTAGACGCCGTCCCCTACCTGTATGAGCGGGAAGGCACCAACTGCGAGAACCTCCCGGAGACCCACGGCTTCCTTAGGGAGCTTCGCAACCACATCGACACCGGCTACCGCAATCGCATGCTGCTCTCCGAAGCCAACCAGTGGCCGGAGGACGCCGTCGCGTATTTCGGGCAGGGCGACGAATGCAACATGGGCTTCCACTTCCCTCTCATGCCCCGGCTGTTCATGTCGATCCGCATGGAGGACCGCTTCCCGATCATCGACATCCTTGCTCAGACGCCGGCGATTCCTGACACCTCGCAATGGGCGCTGTTCCTGCGGAACCACGATGAGCTGACCCTCGAGATGGTGACCGACGAAGAGCGCGACTACATGTACCGCGCCTATACGCAGGACCGCGCCGCGCGCATCAACCTGGGCATTCGGCGGCGGCTCGCGCCTCTTCTGGGCAACGAGCGGCGGCGCATCGAGCTGATGAACGGTCTGCTCTTCTCGCTGCCCGGCACGCCCGTCATCTACTACGGCGACGAGATCGGGATGGGCGACAACATATTTCTCGGCGACCGCAACGGCGTCCGCACGCCGATGCAGTGGAGCGGCGACCGCAACGCGGGCTTCTCCGACGCCAACCGACAGCGGCTGTACCTGCCCGTGATCACCGATCCCGAATATCACTACGAGACGGTCAACGTCGAAACGCAGCACCAGAATCCTCACTCGCTCCTCTCATGGATGAAGCGGGTGATCGCGCTT
>Ga0210394_10008689_pt1 | contig 10381 bp, 18 predicted proteins | sample IncBWC12MmetaG_FD_160121 | JGI IMG/M metagenome (GOLD analysis project Ga0210394, IMG submission 160121) | Forest soil microbial communities from Barre Woods Harvard Forest LTER site, Petersham, Massachusetts, United States - Inc-BW-C-12-M | ecosystem: Environmental > Terrestrial > Soil >...
CGTGACTCCGAATTCCTTCTGTAGCGCCTTCGTGACCTGCTGCAAATCACGCCCGGTCTGCACTCCACGCATCACAATTCCCTCGACTGCGCCCAAGTATTTTTGAGGAATCGATTTTATCAAACTCACATTGGCGTTCACCGTCGCATGCAGCACATCCCTCTGCGCCCGCGACATCTTGAACCTCACGCTGATGCCACCCTTGCGGAGGATGGCCTGCAGCGCCTTATCGGATCGGTCTGACACAGCCTGCCCGAACCAATCGGCCAACTCATCGGCCGCTTCGTCGAATCGGGACTTCCAGCGCTTGGTCAGCCTGCGAATGGCCCTGCGCAAGGCTGCAGCTGGGATGGCGTCCTGGGCGAGGACCAGGGGCTTCGTTTCGATTTCGTCAGCGGCCTCGACGATGCGTGGCTCGTTCCGCTTGTACGCAGCCGAGAGCCAGTAGACGATGCTGTTGTGTAGCTCGTCGATCAGGCACTTGAGACGGCGCTCATATTCTTTCTGTATCGCGACGTTTGCGTGGACGGGTCGCAGGACTTTGTCGTTCTTGCCGATTCGTCGCATTAAATAGGCCAGTGAACTCCAGCCTCGGATGATAAACCCCACACTGGAACAACGCGCCGACTATGCGACGTCGATACCCCATGGTCTTTCTCTTTGCGGAAATTATAGCGGCGCTCAATTGCCTCCTCGATGCCCGATCGAACAAGCCATTGGAATCCCTTGCCGCGCTCCACGAGCCCCATGTCCACCAGCTCGTCGCGCCCCGTCTTGGACGCCAAGTCGCCGTCCCAGGTCGGACCATTGCGGAACAACTGCCACAAAGTCTCGATCGCGAAATTTGACAAATCGTGCATCTTCTCTTCCCTCATTACTCAAAATCGTAATCATCCGCCTCCGCGGTCGTGAGCCATCGCGTCATGTTGTCCTGGCTGTTGAACACCTTGACGAACGGCGTGCGGTCGCTGCTCTTGATGCCGCGCAGGATGATCTGACCCGACGCGTTAGTGCTGTTCGGGTTGACGGCGGCGACGGTCTTGGTGCCAGCCGCAATTGCTCCGGTCTTGCCGGCGTTGGTCTTGGTCGTCATTTCGACTTCCCCACGAATTCTTCCCCGACTTTCTTGGGGATACCAAGATTGGATTTACCCTCACGAGCCGCGAACATTGCGCGTCGCTGCTTCTCACTGACGGGAGGATCGGTGGCCATGCCGTCACGGCCCTGCGACTTCTCCTTGAGCTTTCGAGCCTCGTTCCTTAGTTGGTCCCTCTTGACCGGGTCCTTCTCGTGCTTCGCTTCCATTTCAAGCTCAAATGCCCGCATTGCGGCCATTTTGCGATTATCCGGTGCGTCTCTCGCCCCTGCCGTATCAGACGGCCGGCCGCCCCAGCGGCCTGAGTCCTTGCCGTGTCGCCCCACGTAATTCATGATGTTGTAGGGCTCTTTCGACTCGGCGGCTTCCTTCCGGGCCTTCTGCTCACGATACGCCTTATTAAACCCACCTGACTTCTGGGTCTTCGACTTGGCAGCAGTACTCTCATTGTATTTCTTGCGATCCTCCTCGGACCACTCATCACGAGCACCCCTTCCACCCCAGCGTCCCATCGTCTTAAACTCCACTCACCTTACGTCGTGTATCAATTATTTCTTGCACATTATCTATAAAATCTTGCATATCGCAAATAGAGTAAAAACCAGCAGCAAATATTACTTCGTCCTTGGTAGTAAGACCAATTCCAACGACATCATTCCCGCTCTTATCATCAGCTGGTATAAAACATAAACTGGACGCAATCTCCGATTCCCAAGTTTCAAGCTTTTTATTCAACTTCGAATCCAACTTAGGAGAAGCCTTAGGGAATCTAATATTATTCTTATTATTACACCCCATTCTACGCGACCCTCCTGCAGACGTAATCGCCCTTGATCTTTCCCAGCATCCCGCCAACCGAGTCAGCAGCCATCAAGCCAGAATAAACCGCAAGCTCCACGGCCTCGTACTCATAGACCGCGCCGCTCTTGTACCGCACACGCAGCACACCGTCCAGGTAACCGACCGCAGCGACGTTCGAGGACCGGACCGAGACCATCTTAAACGGCTCCAGGTCCTCCAGCAACTCGGCCTCGCTTATTGGCTCATCCGCACTCTTCACGAACAACGCATCCATCACCAGTGCATCATCACCACCACGAGGCTCGACCTGCACCCGATCGGGCTCGCGTACTTCCTCCTGGCGACCCGCCGCAACTTCTTCCGCTCGCGGCGGCACACTGCCGAGCACGACTGGCGCAGCGCCGCTGCCCCGCATACTGTACAGAAACGCCACTTCTTCACGTCCTCTCCCGATTGATCCCGTACTTCGCCGCCAGCGAGTCCAGGTCCACTCCCGAGGCAATCAGCACCTCGCCCCTCGCGGCGTCGCCCGCGTCGGCGGGCACGACCGCGAGCACGCGGGTCCGCAAGGTGTGATCAGGTTCAGGCTGCGGAGGCAGTAGTGGCTGCGGCTTAGCCGGGGGGCTTGTTCCCACCACGGCCCTGCCGATTTCGCGCACCAGGTTCTCCTGCGCGGCGGCCGACATGTCGCCCATAAGGACGTCGGCGCGGACCACGCGGCGGAGGACCGCTAGGCCGGCGGATAGTTGCTGCGGAGTCATCGTCATTTCACCATTGCAAGTGCTGCCTTGTACGTCGGGTGCTCGAACCTGTCACTACCAAATCGCTTTGATAAACTACGGTCGAGGACCATACCGACGACAATCCCCATAGCTGCAAAAATTTCATGCAAGGTCCTTACCGCGCCCATGGTCACTCAAGTTTGCAAAGTGCTCCCCAATCATCTCGTTCGCCTTCGCGAGTTCGGCCGCGTCGGCTGCGTCCATCTCTGCGAGATATGCTTCCGTAATATCGATGCTCAGTTGCTTCTGCTCAACAACAAACCTCTTTGGTCTCTGTATCCTCGACACGAAACACGAGTCTCAACATAATTCCTCCCTCACCATCGCGTTATAGACCTCACGCACGATCCTGCGCAGCACCCGCCCATCGTAGTCATGTATCGGCGTCTCGTCGCGCATCTCCCTGCGGAGGGTCAACAGACCGGCGCTGATCATGGCCTCGGAAGGCTCACTCGGCTGTCGCGCGAAAGGTGCCAGCGGGCTTCTCCTCCTCGGAAGAGCCCGAGGACGCGCCTAATACTTGCTCCCCCAGGTTAGTCAGCTCCGCGATGGCCGACTCGACGTTCAGCGCCTTCTCGTCAAGGCTCTTCGACAAGCTGGCCTCGGCCTTGGTCACTCGGTCATCGAAGTCGGCGTATACGCGCGCGATCTTGGTCGACCCCGCGGCGCTCCGCGTCGCCACCTTGGTCTTGAGGTTGTTGATGTCCTGGACGAGCTGATCGGCGTCCTTAAACAGCGGAGGCATCACGGACCTCCACGCCTGGTACGCGGACAAGAAAAACGCGCCCCAGAGGAAACAGACGAGGACGAAGCAGAAAGAAAATAGGACAAGGTTCAATCACCGAAACGTCACTTCGGTCCTGCCAAAACGAACAAGCGAGCGACGGCGCGGTACAGGCTTTTTGAGATGTGCTCGACCTGCAAGCACACCGATGACAAACATAACGACAGGCGCAACGGTTAATAGTACGTCAATCATTTTTAACCTCACAAGCATCCCACTGCACGCATCAACGCAGCACCAGCAGCGATACCCAATAAAAATAAACCTGAAGTAAAAGCAATCCAGCTAAATGTTACGTCACTCATTCTGTTAAAAACCCCACCGCTATCCGCTCAGACTTCCGATACAACGTTCCAGATCAAGCACGGCTCAATCTCCACTCCTCAACGCACTGCGTCTTGAGGTCGCCGTTAACAAACCAGCTGATCTCGCACGTCGAGTAATTTTCACGAAATTGATGCCCGCAGACCACGGCGACCAAAGACTTGTCTCCGTCCACGTGCACACGTGCCCCGCGCGCAAAATCCGAGGAATAATGCGTCCTGCCGTCCGACTGCGGTACAACGCGCAACTCACTCATGCGGCACGCACACATACGCCACGATCTTGGTGTTCCGCGCCACCACTGCCGCCTTCCCTGCTGCCTCGCACACGTCATACGCTGCGTAAGGCTCGGGGACGGCGACGATCACGTAGGCGCCCATGAGGATCAGTATCCAGTTCATAACAAGCACCACTTAATAATGATGACGCGACCCAACATAATTAAAATCATTCAAAGCCTCTTCCACCTCGTCAATAACCTTGGACTGTGCAACAGGAAGCCACCGACCAGCAAGACGCGAAAAATAAAAATTTTTACCGTTAGTCTTTCGAACTTCAAACTTTTTGTTCCCAATCATTGTGTACAACTGAGCATCCATCGCCACTTTTTCCAAACCGACCACTCATGATATTTCCTCCCTAGAATGCCATCATCAGCAATCTAGCAATAGCAGCAAAGGATGTCAACTCTTCAAATAATCTGGATCCAACCTGCCCTCGCCGTCGAGCGGACTCTTTCCCCTCAAATGGTCGGGGTCCAGTGGGCTATCCTTCTTCCGCAAGCGGTCTGGGTCAAGTCGCCCATCGCCCTCCAGTTTGACTGCACCCTGCTTCAGGCGGTCCTTGTCGAGCGGAACGGCCTTGTCCTTGAGATAGTCGGGCGAGAGCCCGCCCTCGGACTCGTCGGCGTCCTCACCCTCGTCTAGCGGACCGGGGGCTTCACCACCTTGCCCACCATCCTTAGGCTTTTCTGGGCGGTCAGCCTCCTGCGGCTCACCACCCTCATCCTCATCTGGCTCTTGCGCCAGCTTCGCCGCCCCGCTCTTGGGTTCCAGCCCCTCTTCCTCTTCCTGCCTGAGATTAGGTGCGTCGTCGGCGTCGAGCGCGTTGAATCCCGAGTTCGGGTCCGCCGCCACCTTGGCCCTGATCTCCTCTGGCCTCACCACGCCCGTATCGGCCAGCAGCTGGTCGGTCCTAGCATCGATCTCGCGGACCTCGGCCTGTGCCTTCTCGTCAAGGCTCCACAGCGGCTCGAACTCGAACGTCAAGTCCTGGTCGACCTCACCCCACAAGGACAACTGCGCAAAGTCGATCACCTTCGTGAGGTTCGGGCGGAAGAACTTCTCCTGGAAGGCATGTATCCAGTCGTAAAAAGTTCGGATCTCACCTTCCGAACTTGAATTCAATCCAGCAGGTTGAATGCCAAGCAATTTAATTATTGGAATGCCCGAAACCGATGCTAAATGCTCCTGAGTCTGCGCCTGCAAAGCATCGAGCGAGCCTAGAGGAGCACTTACGTTCGCGAACCCCTCCGTATCCTGGTTGATCATCATGATCCCGCGGTTATCGCGGACTAGGTTGAACAGCTCAGCGCGGGCGAACAGCTGGCTCCCGCCCTCGGTCAGCGACTCCGACAGATCGGTCGAGAGCACAAACACCGAGAACGCATGAATAATGTCCGCGACCGACTGGCGCGTCCGCAACCAGTTGTCCACGTAGGGCTTGGCCATCTGGCTCATCGAGAGGCCGCCAAAGCTGTAGGCGGGCTTCAGGAGGTCGGGCACCTCGCGCCCGACGAACTTGAGCAGGCGGCTGACGTGCACCTCCTTGCCCATCACGAACCACGTCGAGGGCTCGTACCACGAGGGCTTGAGCGGGTCGTTCGAGTCGTAGTTCGTCGGATAGACCCAGACGGCCTCAACCGCGGTGAGGCGCTCCAGAAAGTCCCGCCGACCCCCAAACTTGTTGCGGCTGATGGTATTGCGGCCGTTGCCGATCGGCGTCTTCAGCTCGTCGCGGTTGTCCGTGCTCCCCGTGTCCAGGTAGACGTGCCCGCGGCCGAAGTATGCGTCCTGCTCGGCTATCTTCCTGAACACGCCCCGCACGTCAAGGCGATCCAACTCGTCGTTCAGCTCGCGTATCTTGCCGGCCTTCGCCTCATCGTCGTCGCTGACCGACTTGACCTTTATCCACCGCCGCGTCATCTCGGTGGCGATGATCTCGGCGAAGCGGCGGTACTCTGGGCGCTGGGCCAGCGCTGCGAGGTAGCTGTACCCCGGAAACGCCAGCCCTTCCTGGTAGACAGAAGAGAACGCGGCGGCCCCGCTCGCGTATGATGCAGCGGCCCATTGCTGCTGGAACGTGATGTCAGAGTCCATCGCGAGCGTCTTGGCGCCCTCGGGGACGACTCCTTTTGGATGGGCAGGAAGCTTGAACGGGTCGTTGACGCCGCCGATGCTACGGTCCTGCGCGTAGCGCTGGCGGGCCTTGGCGAGAACGGACGCGTCGATCTTGACCTTGGGTCTGCGAGGAAATGCGGGCCGCTGCATGGGGCGCTTCACTTCTGAGAAACTCGCGACGTCTTAATGGACAAAAGTCTGTCGGCCCCATCACCATCAAAGTAGAACTTACCCTCCTCGCCGTCTCCAGTTTCAACTCGCACGGTCGTGCCAGCACCAATCTCGCAACAGTGCTTGATACATTTCAAGAGCTTCGTCAGATTGTCCCCATCCAAATCGGCCTGTATCTCGATAACCGTATTCGGGGTTTGTGCATCCTGGGCAAGCTTCCCGAACCTACCTGACATTCTTTCGCTTCTTGCTGTTCTTGAAAAACCGCACCCCAAGCTCCGCGACTACGCCCGCGGCCTTATCGGGCAGTTGTCCTGTCTCGTGCCGCTTGATCGCGACGCGGGACGATCGGCCCTCGACGGTGGTCGCCAGCGCGGCGGCGACCGACTGGGCGTCGGGGTCGAAGGTGCGCCGCTCACCGCGCTGGGTGTTCCAGCGGCCGGTCATCGTCTTTTTTTCTGGACTCATGGACTAACGACGACCACCCACCCGAGCCTGTGCCAACACCTCAGCCGTAATGTTCATCGGCTTCCTCACTCTCATGGGCGCAAAACACATCACGACGGCGTCCGCCAAGTTCGGCGACTTCGTGCCATCAGGCTGCTTGTCGATCAGCAACTTCATCCGCGAGTTATGCGTCATCGTCGGCTGGCTCAGTTCCTTGACCAACTTCCACAGCAGCGGCAAATCCGCAGGCAGCGCGATCAAATCGTCCTCGTCCCAAGAGAAGGAAGGATCTGTCACCGCTCTGTGCGTCAGTTCAAACCGCCTACGCAAACTCCACCAAGCCTGCGCCTTCAAGTTCGCGTAGAAGTCCCCGTTCAGAGGACTATCCTTATCCCCCGCGATCACCCTGTCATCAGGGTCCTGCGGCCCCTCCCCCGCGTTCCACGGCACCAGCCTCAGCCCCCGCGGCAGCAACCCCTCGTCGTCGAGCCGGTTTGTCTCGGACTTCACGCCCGCGCCCACGCCGATGCAATCGTACTGAAGGTTTAAGGGCAAACAGTCTCGGCAAGCCTCGACCGCGCGCCTGGCAGTAACGCCCGTGTCCCGCTCACCCCACTCCTCCAGGTACCGTAGAACGACCCCACGGCGCTTGGCCAGCGCGTTCGTGTCGCCGCCCTCGTCGGCTACGTCCAGGGCTGCGCACCAGCCGCCGTCGCCGACTAATTTAAGCTTCTCCTGAACCCCTATCGCGCTGCGGACCCATTCCGCAGGGATGACCGTGCCCTCGACGGACGCCGAGTAGTTTCTATCAACTTCACGAGCAAGAACTGTTAATAAGCCCTCACTCTCGTATTTCGCGCGCCTGCCGTCGTACCAAGCCTGACTCTTGCCTGGATGATCGCGCCAGTCCATGATCATAATGTTCGTGCGGTTACGCACGATCGGCTGACCGGGGGACCACTCCACACCCGATTCACGACGCCTATGGAACACGTTGCCGAGGCTGCCGACCGACGAGAAGTCGATCCTGACCCGTGCGTTATCCGAGAGCGCACCCTCAACTAGATCTGGGTGTTCCAGATGCGCAGCCTCATCGATAAGGTATAGGAGCGTCCGGCCGCCGCGCCCGATCTCATCACCAGCCTCGCCAGTTATCGTCCCCCCAGTCGCCGGGTTGGTAATCTTCATTAGCCCCATATGGTCCCGCAGGCTGAAGCCTGACGGATGGAACTCGCGTGGTAGGCCGCGAAGCAGGAGCCGTATCTTCTCGAATACCGACTTGGGGTCACCGATCTGATCGACGTACATCGATTTGCGAGAGCCCCACCCAATCGCCGAACCAGCCCAGAACAAAAAGAGATGAACCGAGATGCCGCAGCAGAGCCACGTCACCCCCATGTCCTTGGACTTCTCGCAGAGGCCGCCGATCTGACCCAATCCCTGATCGACATCCGCAACCGCCGCATCGAGGCACGCATAGACAAACTGCACAAACTCCCGCTGCTTGCGGAACAGCACGAAAGGCAACATCGTCGGGAGATTCGAGCCCGCGTTTCGCGGATCGTAGGTCAAGAGCCAATGGTCAAAAAACTTGAGCGGATGGAGCCGATAATATTCCCGAATGTCTGGCCAGGTCTGCGGCTTGGCCCTTATGCGGCGCAGGCGCTCGATCCTGCGCGCAGCCTCCTCGGATATGTTGCAGGTGGGCCAGGGCTCGGGGACGCGGTCGAGCAATCAGGACTTACCCATCGATGCACTTCGGCAAATACGAGATGCCGCCATCGGCCATCAAACCGACTGGCGCACTCTCGCCGACGTGGATGCGCGATCCAATTCCGCCGCCGCCCACGAGGCCGAGCAACAGGAAGATGATCACGAAGATAGCAATGATGATCACGGCGAAGCGCAGCCAACCCTTGAATGGCTCGGGGACGGGGGAGATTGCTACCGCGTAAAGCAAGAGACCGAGATCGCACCAGCCACGAGGCAGTAGAGAACAAAGTGGACGAGTTGATCTAACATTTAGGTGGCCCTCCTGTTGGGGCGCAGCGACAACGCACAAAGGGCAAGAAAGTTCCAGCCAGAAAACTTTAACCTAGTCTATGCGGCGCTGGCAACCCGTAAAAAATAATCCAAAACACCGCGATGACTACTACAGCGGCTATCGCGTAGTGAGCAATGTCGTGTCGGTTCAATGCACGCTCTCCCCAGTAGTGTCGGACTCCAGATCCGCGAGCATCCCAGCATAGACCTGCATGGCCTTCGCTGGGCTGGTCTCGGCGGTGACGTCCTCGTGCGTAACGTGGCCGCGAACATCGACGGCTTGCGGAGCCTTGCCATAGCCACGGTCAAGCAGGGAGTTGATCGCCGATACGCGAGCTGCATCACTCTCGCTCGAACTCATGATCCGAACAAGTTCCTCAATGGCAGCTGGTGCATGCTGCTGCGCAAGTGCCGACAAAGATATTCCCTGCGCGACCGTTCGTTTGTTCAGAGAACCTTTCGGTCGACCACCACGAGGACTATTGTGCACACCCTTCGGCATCAGTATTTTTCTTCTAGGTAATTAAATGGCTACCGCACAGTAGCTCGAAAGCCCTGTGCCACCAACCCCGATGAACAGCGCAGTTCTCAAGCAGCCTGCAGAGCAGACCTTGAAAACTCGCGCTTGAAGTCGCGCCCAAGTATCCTGAGCAAAATCTCGACGCGCCCTCGCGCCGTCGTCCCTGCCACGATGCCGGTTATCCCGTCGTAGGCGCCGCCGAGTCCAGGCTTGACGAGCACACTCGTCCCGTTCGGAATCGGAGGTAACCGACAAACCTCGTTGTCGTCCTGCAGCGACTTCAGGTACGAGACCTCGTCGTCGCGCAGCCGCGCGGGCACGAACTCATCGGGACGATCATAGCTCGGAGGAACCATGAACAATCGCTGGATGCCGCGCGTGTTGCACAAGCACTCCCATCCGTCCCGCAACCTGATGAAGATATGTCCTGGAAAAAACAGCGTCTGCTTCTCGTCGTCACCGCCGGCCCGCGGCTCGTACATCTTCGGGAGATAGAACTCGAAGCCCTGCCGCTCGACGTGGTGCGCGGCGCGCAGCTCCTCCCGCCAGTTCGTCCTGGCAACCGTCCAGTATCGCAGCGGCTTCGGCAACCAAATTCCCCTCAAGCAAAAGCGCGTCAGGTCCCGTATAGGCCGAAACGGGGGGCTCATGCAAGCGCTATTTTCGATCCGACCCTCTCGGACCCCCGTGCCTATGGTGTTGGGGCGGTACTCGCGCGCGTGATCGCGCATGTACGCATGCACGCGAGGAATCGGCTCATAGGCCATAAACCCCCTGTTTTCTTCATGAGAAACCCCCGTAAACCTTACGTGTGTGCGTGCTTATGGTGTTTCTATGATGAGGCTATGGTGCAGTTTTTGCCATAAGGCTCAAACTCACTAACCCCTTGTTTATACTACAAAACTCTAAAATCGAACGAGGTCAGCCCCTGTCCACGGAACCACTAAACCAAACCTTGCGATGAAAATTTAATTAAACCCTTGGTTAGTAGACATTAACTTATAAACAAGTAAC